>Ga0268266_10000212_pt1 | contig 101029 bp, 99 predicted proteins | sample KBSS13metaG_FD_190356 | JGI IMG/M metagenome (GOLD analysis project Ga0268266, IMG submission 190356) | Switchgrass rhizosphere microbial communities from Kellogg Biological Station, Michigan, USA - KBS S1-3 metaG (SPAdes) (version 2) | ecosystem: Host-associated > Plants > Roots > Rhizosphere...
GCCCGCCTCGTCCGCCAGCGCGAGGATGAACTTGGTGCCGCCGGCCTCGACTGCGGCGATGGTGCGGTTCGGCACGTCCCTTCTCCCCTTCCGGCGCCCGATTTACGCCTAATCCCGGCAACTCGGCCGCGCACGCCGCGTTCCCCACCGAGTGAAGATCGCCACTTACAACGTCAACGGCGTCAACGGTCGCCTTCCAGTGCTCCTGCGCTGGCTGGAGCAGTCGCGGCCGGACATCGTGTGCCTGCAGGAACTGAAGGCGCCCGACGAGAAGTTCCCCGAAACCGCGCTGCGCGAGGCCGGATACGACGCGATCTGGCACGGGCAGAAGAGCTGGAACGGCGTCGCCATCCTCAGCCGCGTGGGCGAGATCTGCGAGACCCGGCGCGGCCTTCCCGACGAGGGCGAGGACACCCAGAGCCGCTATATCGAGGCGGCCGTGAACGGCATCCTCGTCGGCGGACTCTACCTGCCCAACGGCAATCCCCGGCCCGGCCCCACGTTCGACTACAAGCTGCGCTGGTTCGACCGGCTGATCGCCCATGCCGGCGAACTGCTCGCCTCGGGCCTGCCGGTGATGCTGGCCGGCGACTTCAACGTGATGCCGACCGAACGCGACGTCTACAAGCCCGAGCGCTGGCTCGACGACGCGCTGTTCGCCCCCGAAGTGCGCGCCGCCTACGCCCGCCTGCTTGACCAGGGCTGGACCGACGCCCTGCGCACGCTTCACCCCGACGAGACGGTCTACACCTTCTGGGACTACTTTCGAAACTCCTACGCCCGCAACGCGGGGCTGAGGATCGACCACCTGCTGCTGAGCCCTGCCCTGGCTGGCCGGCTGGTCAAGGCCGAGGTCGACCGAGAGGTGCGCGGCTGGGAAAAGACCAGCGACCATGCACCGGTGTGGGTGGAGCTTCGGGATGATTAGGTCAGGATGTGGGTGGAAAGCGGAACCATTGTGTCGAGCGCGCCAACAGACCGGCGAAGTTCTATGTCCATTTTAGAGCAAGATTGAACGCAAGGCTGACGGGATCACACAAGACGTTGGCGAACTGAAGTGCTATGTCGACCTATCGCATTCGTCCAAGCCTGCGGGCACGTGAATGAGAGACACGAGAGCTATCGCGCTTTCTAGGACAATCACCATGCCGTATAAAGCTTTGGCGACCCACCTCCGACATCAGGAAGAACTTGAGTGTGACCTCGGTGAAAGGTCAAATATCTTAGAAATTAAGACCGTACATTTCAGTCTCGCGGAGAGTTACGCTATCCATGCTCGGCATGTTAAGCGAATGATGGAGGAAGCTCCCAAAGGGTCCAAAGAGCTTTAGTCTGGTTTCTGCTTCCATCTCGGCGCAACTATCGCGATTTTACGACCGCAAGGAAGTGGGTGCGGATGATCCGCTTTCAGGAAGATCATGCTGTGAAGCAGACGACCGGCATTGGGCGTGAGCTGCCACAAAGCTGACGGGCCTCTACTCCCTCAAAGCGGGTACAAAGCCTCCCGCGGCTCCCGCCGCAATGCAAAAACACCGGCGGGAGAGAGCCCCTGCCCTCTCCCGCCGGCGCCCCTTAGAACTTCAGCGAAAGGCCGGCGCGTGCCCCGCCGCCCTTGTAGTTGCCGCTGAAGTCGCCCTGCGCCTCGATGAAGCCGCTGACGCGCTCGCCCTGGTCGATGGCGACGCCGAGCTTGGCCTGGCCGTAGTCCGGCGTTGCCGGCAGACGGAAGGCGAAGCTGTAGCCGCCGCCGTTCAGGGTCATTCGGTCACGGCCCTTGAACTCGTGGACGTAAGCCCCCGAGGCATAGAGCCGCACCGTGCTCGGCCCGTCGGACAGCACCGTCTCGACCCGTGCTCCGGCCTTGCCACGCATGCCGTCCGCCGCATCGAGATCGGCCGTGGCGACGCCGAGGTCCAGGCCCTTCCAGTTGAAGTGCGAGTAGTCGAGCGAAGCGAACGGCGCGACCGTGAAGCGGCCGGTGCCGAACGCCGCCGACGCCTTGACGTAGCCGCCGTAGCCGTTGGCGCGGGTGCGGTCCGCAAGGCCGGCGAAGACATCGCCATAGCGCGCCTTTACGTGCTCGTACTTGGCGAGGCCCTCGATCCGCAGCGGCCCGGCGACTGCCCGCCCGTAGACGCCGATATTGTAGGCGTCGTAACGCGCGCGGCCCGCTCCGGCATCGACGTTGAGCTGGCTGCTGCCGTAGCCGCCGGTCACGCCGAGCACGGTTCCGGTCTCGGTGCCGATCAGGTCCACGCCGGCCTGGATGCCGAAGAAGTCCTGCCGGTTGTTCAGCGAGTAGCGGACCGGCTGGCCGAAGGCGGTCGTGGCGTAGCTGCCCTTGCGCTGGTCGGTCAGACCGTAGGCCGTCATCCAGAACGCCTTGCCGGTGCGAGTGCCGTCAAGGTGCGAACCCACCGCGTCGTTGCTCCGATAGCTCAGCTGACGGCCGCCATCGACCATCAGCAACGGCGACACCGCCGCCTGGCCGGGAAGGCCGAAGACGGCGAAGTTGTTCGTGCCCGGATCGTAGACCAGCGAGTAGTCGACGATGCCGACCGTGCCGCCATTGGCCAGCGTGAAGGCGCCCGCGCTGGTGCCCGCGCCGGCATCGACGACGAGCGCGCCGTTGACGAAGCCGCCGTTGAGGCCTTGCGCGACCACCGCCGTCGAGCCCGTCGCCGCACCGCCGACGATCAGGCGATCCGCCGTGGTCGTACCGACGTCCACGCCAAGGGTGCTGCCGCCCGAACCAACGACGTTGCCCGAGGTGGTCAGCGTGTCGCCGACCTGGCCGTTGCGCATGTCGATCAGGCCCGAGTTGTTCAGCGTCTCCAGCCCGGTGAACGCCACCGCCGCCGGTGCCGCGCCACCTGGGTTGACCGCGATCGTGCCCGTATTGTTGAGCACGTCGACGCCGCCGCCGAAGGTACTGGTGCCCACGGGACGGAAGGTGCCGGCGTTGTTGAACGTGTCGGCTGCATCCGTCAGGTCGACCCTCCCGATGATCGTGCCCGTGGCCTGGTTGGTCAAGGTCGTGCTGGCGCCATTGACGTCGATCGCGAGGCCGTTGCCCGCCTGGACGCGGTCACCGATGGTGATGATCGAGCCGGTGCCCGAGGTCACTTCGATGCCGCCGGTCGCGCCCTGCACCGGCGCGCCGGGGAGCGTCGTCACGCGCACACCGCAGGCGCTGTTGGCGACGATGCCGGTGCCGCCACGCGACGTGACAGGGCCGGTGGCGGTGATGTCCACTTGCGTGCAGCCAGTGTTCACATCGATGCCGTTGCCGCCGCTGTTGATCGGGCCGGCGATTACGGTGACGGTGTCGCTGCCGCCCCCACCGCCGCCGGGGCCGTTACCGCCAGTATCGCCGATGACGATACCGCCGGGGCCGGTCCCGCCGCCACCCGGATTTCCGCCGCCCGGGTTGCCGCCACCGCCGGTGTCGATCGGGCCGGTGATCACCTGCGTGACGCAATCGGTACGGCCCAGAGCAAGGCAGGCGCTCGGGTCGATGGTGACGACCAGCCCGTCAGAGCCGGTGCCGCCGGTGGTGATGGGGCCGGTGTTGATCGTAGTGGGGCCGGTCACGCCGACGGTCACACCGGGCGAATCGGGTCCGGTGGTCGTCACCGGGCCGGTCACCACCGTGGCCGTGCACAAAGCCGATCCAACCGCGAGGCAGGCGGCCGGGTCCGTGATCACGGTAAGGCCGGGCGACTGCGCGCCGCCGGTGGTGATCGGTCCCGTGCTGACCATGGTCGGTCCGCCCGCGAGCACGCCAATGCCGGGCGAGCCGTCGCCGCTGGTCGCCACCGAGCCGGTGTTGACCGTCGTCGAGCAGGCGCCGGCGCCCAGGACTGCGCAGAGCGCCGGATCGGTCGCGACGATGATGCCCGGCGCATCGGTTCCCAATGTGCTGACATTGCCGGTGTTGAGCAGGACGGGGCCTGCCGCTGCCACGCCGATGCCGGTGGAGCCGTTGCCACCGGTGCTCACCGGCCCAGTCGTCGCCGTGGTCGGACAAGCGCCGACGCCCGCGATCAAGCAGGCCGTGGGATCGGTGACGAGCAGGATACCGTCCGCATCGGTGCCGAGCGTCGAGACCGGGCCGGTCGTGACGGTGAGCGGACCACTGGCCAGGACGCCAAGGCCGGTCGAGCCGTTGCCGCCTGTCGTGATAGAACCGGCCGCGATGTTGGTGGTGCACTCTCCGGCACCGAGCACCGCGCAGGCCTGTGGATCGGTGGCGATGCCGACGGCGGGCGAGTTGATCCCGCTTGTCGACACTTGCCCGAGGTCGAGCGAGATCGGCCCCACCGCGGCGACACCGATGCCCGGCGAGTTGGCGCCGCCGGTGCTCACATTCGTAGCGTTGAGATCGACGCCGCAGGCGCCGATGCCCAGCGTGGCGCACGCTTGCGGGTCTGCCCGCAGCAGCACGCCCGGTGCGTCATCGCCGCGAGTGACGATGCTGCCAAGATCACCGCTGATCACCGCGGGCACGTTGACCGAGATGCCACCCGAGCCGTCGCCGGTGGTCAGCAGGTTGCCCACCGTGAGCCCGGTGTCGCAGGCGCCCGAGCCGAGCAGGACACAGGCCGCCGGATCGCCGACGATGGCGATGCCTGGCGAGTTGGCGCCGTCAGTCTCGAGCAAGTCGACATTGGCGGTGGTCGGGCCGACGATGGTCGCGAGGATGCCGGGCGAGCGGTCGCCCAGCGTCAGCAGGTTGCCGACGGTGAAGTCGGTGCCGCAGTTGCCCGCGCCGATGACGGCGCATGCGGCAGGGTTGGTGGTCAGGTCGATGCCGGCGGCGTCGCTGCCGTTGGTCTGGAGGGCGTCGATCGACAGGCTCGTCGCGGCAGCGGCATTGACCAGCGCGCCGATGCTGCCCGGGCCTTGGGTCGTCAGCGTGCCGACCACGCCGTTGATGTCACAGCTTCCGGCCGCCAGGGCCGCGCAGACCGCAGGATCGGTCGAGAGGTTGAGCCCCAGCGCCTGGCCGCCCGCAGTGCGCAATACGCCCACGTCGAGGTCGATGCCGCCCAAGGCATTGAGCAGCACGCCGTTGGACCGATCGCCCGAGGTATCGAGCAAGTCGGCATTCAGCGTGATCGGCCCGTTGAGGGACACCAGTTGCACGGCGTCGGCGTCGGCACCCAGCGTTTGCACCGCATCCGCCGCAATGTCGATCGAGCCGGCCAGGACATTGATGCCGTCCGAGCCGTTGCCGGAGGTCGTCACCGGCCCAAGCGCCTGCAACGCCGCGTTGGTGTTCGCCCGCAGCAGCGCGCCGGCCGCGCCCGCTCCGCTCGTCGTCAGCCCTTGAACCGTCGCGTCGATCGCGTCGCCGCTGGTGAGCGACAGCGCCGGCACGCCATCGGCGGTCGACAGGATGTTCGAATCGGCCGTGGCGGTCACCAGGCCGGTGGCGCTGGCGGTCAGCGAGCCGACCAGGTCGGTGGCGGTCGAGACGGTCACGTCCAGCGCGCCTGCCACCGCCGGGAGCGGCGATGCGATAGTGTCCGCGGTAACGCTGCAGGTGGTGCCGCCGAGCACCGGAATGCAGACGTTCTGTGCATGCGCCTGGGTGGCGAAACCGGCCGTCCCGAGTGCTGCGAGGCAAGCTGTCATTGCGACTTGGCTTGCCGTTCCCCTGTATGATCTGGGCATTGCGACTTCCTCTCTGCCCCCTCCGCAAAGGCAAGAAGTACGCTTATCCGTTAAGACCAACTTAACTCGCTGGTATAATTCGAAATTAACCAGGATAATATTTCCGGGAACTATTAGTCACTTGCTGGCTTTTGTTGACGCGGCGCCATATCTTGGATGCGTCAACGACGTGTGACTTGGCGCTGACCGGCAGCCTTGCAAACCGCTGCCCCAACTGATTCGTCCTTACCGCACACTCGCGAAACAGACGTTGATCCTGTACAAGGCCCCTGCATGCAGAACTAAAAAAGAGCGCACCGCCCGAAGACGATGCGCTATTTTTTAGCTCCGTTGGAGCCGCGACTTTGCGCGGCTCCTTCGAAAAGCTGCGTTCAGCGAACCGAGCGGCGCGTGAACAGGTTGACGATGGCCAGCAGGATCACAGCGCCCAGCAGCGAGACCAACAGCGAGCTGAGGCTAAAGTCGCCGGCCATGATGTTGCCGCCGCCGATAAGCGGGTTGAGCAGGAAGCCGGCAACTACAGCGCCAACGATACCTACGACAATATTGAGAAAGATGCCCTGTTGAGCGTCACGGCGCATGATGATGCTGGCGAGCCAGCCGATGATGCCACCAATGATGATTGCGAGAATGAGCGTCATGGCAGAGTTCCCTTGCGATTGTGAACAAGAAACTCTGCGAATGACCAAGTTGTTCCAAGCAAATAGAACAAGTTTGTTGGAAAGCATTCTTCGCGCGTGATAGGTTCACTTGACGGTTCGCGCGCGCAAACGCACGGCCCATCGCGGGTCGTGTGCCATCATGCGACTAACGCTTCCCAAGCGGCGACCGTTCCACCGCCCGTCATGTCGACGACTGGGAACCTTGCCTGCATCAAAGTCCTTCGCAGAGCATGGATGATTTGCTCGACTGCGTCGTCATCGGCGCCGGACCTGCGGGGCTCACTGCCGCGATCTATCTCGCCCGGTTCCACCTCACCCTTCGCGTGATCGATGCCGGGCAAAGTCGCGCCGCGCTGATCCCGCGTACGCACAACCATGCCGGGTATCCCGGAGGTATTGCGGGCACCGAGCTGCTGCGGCTGATGCACGAGCAGGCGACCGAATTTGGCGTGCAGCACACCAAGGGGCTCGTCGAGACGGTCGAGCGCGACGAGGATCACTTCGTCGTCTATGCCTCGGACGAGAGCTGGCGGGCGCGCAGCGTGCTGCTGGCGACAGGCGTCGTCAAAATCGCCCGCCGATCGCTCCCGAGATCCACGAGGCCGCGCTCGCCAGGGGCCTGCTGCGATATTGCCCCATCTGCGACGGCTTCGAAGTGACCGACCGGCGCGTGGGCGTGATCGGTACGCAGGCGCACGGCTTCAACGAGGCGGTGTTCCTGCGCATGTACACGGCGGACGTAACGCTGATCGCCCCGGACGGCGAACACACCCTGGCGCCGGAGGAGCGATATCGGCTCAAGGAGATGAGAATCGCCGTCGTCGACGGGCCGTGCAAGCCGCTCCACGTGAAGGGTGAGCGCATCTATGCCCCCACGCCGGAGGGCGAGCTGGAATTCGAGAGCGTCTACCCCGCGCTTGGCTCGGTGATCCGCTCCGAGCTGGCGGTGATGCTGGGCGCCGACGCCACCGAGGATGGCTGCCTCACGGTGGACAGCCACCAGAGGACGACCGTGCCCGGGCTCTACGCCGCCGGAGACGTCGCCAAGGGGCTCGACCAGATCAGCCACGCCATGGGCGAAGCCGGCGTCGCCGCGACCACCATCCGCAACGACCTCAGCCGCTTGCGCCCGCTGCTGCGCCGCAAGCTTGCGACGGAAGCAAGCTGATCATCCGCGCGCGCCGGCCCGCCGGCGCAACATGGCTAGTACCTGTACGTCGCGACATAGCCCAGGTGATCGGAGAGCGAGAACCCGCCGGCCTTGATCCCGAACGGGACCTGCACCGCGGTCAGGCGCAATTGCTTGCCCGCTCCGGCGTGGAAGAACTGCACGTCCTTGGCGCGCTGGAGTACTGCCTTGAGATCGCTGTCGCTGGGGAGCGCCCGGGCGTCGGACTGGAGCTCGCGGGTCGCCTCGGCGGCAACGCCCGGGATCGGAGCGCCACTTGCCACCAATTCGCGCCGTTCCAGGCCATGGCCGATGTTGAAGTCGCCGCCGAAGACGATGCTGGTTGCGGCATCGACATGCCCGGCAATGAAGGCGTGGGCCTCGCGGTACTGCTCGGCGAAGGCGGCATCCGCGCGCTCATCCGAGACGCCCGTCGCGCGGCGTGAGTTCAGGTGCGCGTCGGCGATCGCGACGGGTTGGGCCTGCCCCGGCACGCGCACCCAGGCGAGCAGGACGCCTTTCGCCGCCAGGCAGTCGTACCCCGCGCAAGCATCGCTCGCGAAGGCCATTCGCGCCGTCCGCTCGATCGGCAGGTCCGAAAGGATCAGGAGGCCGCTGTCGACCCACTTGCCCTCGGTCTCACCTTTGTTCCACTGCGCGTCGGCGCGATAGGTTGCCGGCATCACCGGTGCGCCGTCCCGGGCCACGTCACCGATCTGCGGACCATATGCGACGTAGCGATACCCGGCGAGGCGGGCGATGGACTTTGCCTCGGGCGTGAAGGCCTCCTGCAGCAGGACGACATGCGGCTGCGCGCCGCGTTGGCGCAGCGCCGCAAGCCGTAAGCCGATCTCCTGCAAGGACGCGGTGCGATTGAACGCGACGGGGAACGGCAGCCCTTCCACGTTGTAGGTCATGACGGAAAGCGCACGGCCGGTGCCGTCGTTGACCACGCTCGACATGGACGGTGACGCATCGAGCGGCGTCACGGCCGAGATGCCGACGACGGAAGTGAAAAAGGCGGCCGCAGCCATCAGACGCTTAGCGAACACGACACGGGTCTCCATGAGCCATGCTGCAAGGACGTCGCTGCCGACCAAAATCCGCAATGGAATTTGGCTAATGCGGATTTCGCTGGCGGGTGGCGTCTTTCGGCTGACCGGATGCGCTTTGCCGGTCGCTGCGGGGGCAGACGATGTATCGCCGGGTATTGGTTGCGGGATTGATTGGCCAGCTGCTCCCTTCAAGCGGACATGCCGACACGCTCCAGGCGAGCGCGAGCGGACAAGTGCGCCGCTGGCAGCAGGGCGACGGTGAAAACTGGAGGCTCGAGTACGTGTCCACCCGGTCAGCCCGGATTGCCGAACTGGACAAGGCCGTGCGCTCGCGCAGCCAGCAGCTCAGCGGCAGCGCCATGCAGGCCGTGGCGCGCGATCTCTCCATCGGACTCAGCGCGTCGGCCGCCCGCGTTTCTCGCGGCAACCGGTTGTCGGCGGTCCTTCCCACGAAATCCCACAGCTTGTCCCTCGATGTGGGCGGCTACGTCGAGGTCGCAGGCGGTCCGGCCCTGCGCGCCGGATGGTTCCGCTCCGGCGGCTGGGGCGCGCGCGACCTGCAGCACGACATCATTCGCATGAACAATGGGGATGAAGCGGCACGATCGGGCGCCGAGCTCGCCCTGGCGGCATGGCAACACCCTCGCCTTGCGCTTCGCGGCGACGTTCTGAGATGGTTTGGCCGAACCGCGCCTTGCCTGACTTGGCACCGCGGGATCGCCGGTAGCCCATGAAGCGCCTGCTGCTTTCCATCCACGACGTCGCGCCTTGCTTCGAAAGCCAGGTGGATGAGCTGGCCGACTTGCTCGCCGGCCTGGTTGGCGGGCCGCGCTTCGCCATGCTGGTGGTGCCAGACTACTGGGAGCGATCCGCGCTGCGCGCCGCGCCCGCCTTCCAGGCCCGCTTGCGGGCCTGGGCAGACAGCGGCGTCGAGATGTTTGTCCATGGTTGGACTCACAAGGACGCCGCCAGCCACCGGGGCGCGGCGGCAGTCAAGGCCCGGCACATGACCGGCGGCGAAGGCGAGTTCCTGGGCATCGACCATACGGAAGCCGCAAGGCGCATGCGCGACGGCGCCGCCCTGATCGCTGACATCACCGGCCGCGCGCCGGCAGGATTCATAGCTCCCGCCTGGCTCTATGGCGAAGGTGCGCGCGAGGCCTTGCGCGAGAGCGGCTTCGCGCTGGCCGAGGATCACATGCGCGTCTGGCGCCCGGCCGATCCCGGCCGCAATCTCGTTCGCGGGCCGGTGGTCACCTGGGCCAGCCGCAGCCCCTCCCGCACGGCGTCCTCGCTCGCCTTCGCCGCGCTTGCGCGACGCGGGCTCCATGGCCTGAGGACCGTGCGTATCGCCACCCATCCCGGCGACGTCAGCAAGGCGAGCCTGCTTGCGAGCATTCGCACGACCGTGTCCGCCTTCGCCGCACGACGGCAGGTCGGCCGTTACGCGGATTTGCTGGGGAGCTGAAAAATGCGCGGCGGAAACTGGGGTGGATCCGTCCTCGCGGAGTCTTGGGACAGCATGGATAAGCGTTTCACGATCCTGATGCCGATCCACAGCTTCGAGCCCGGCGGAGTCGAGCGCGTGGGCCTCAATCTCGCGCGCAGCTGGCAAGACGCCGGACACGAGGTGATCGTCCTGCTAGGCCGAGACGAAGGGCAAGATCGGGCAATCGCCCCCCGGCTGCGCTACGAACGGCAGGCAACGCGGTTGCGCACTGCCCGGTTCGAGACGGCATGGATGATCTGGTGCCTGCTGCACTTCCTGCGGCGCAACCGGGTCGATGCGATCTTCTGCGCGGGCAATACCTACGCGATCGTCTGTGCCGCCGCGCGCCTGTTCCTGGGGCAGGCATGTCCCCCGATCATCGCCAAGATCAGCAACGATCTGGAGCGCAAGGACAAATCGCCGCTCCGCCGCCGGCTCTACCACGTTTGGCTCGCGCTCCAGGGTCTCTTGTTCGACCGCTTTGTCGCGATGGCGGGCTCGGCCCGTAACGAGATCCTGCGCTACATGCGCATTCCCGCGCATCGCACCGCGGTTGTTCCCGACCCGGCGCTCACCGAGGCGCGGCTGCAGCGCCTCCTGGCGATCCCCCGGACCGACGCTGCGCGCAACTGCGTGAATGTTCTCGCGATCGGGCGCCTGGTGCCGCAGAAGAACTTCGCCTTGCTGATCGAAGCTTTCGCACAAGGAAGCCGGCCAGGCGACACCCTCACGCTCGTCGGCGAAGGGCCGCTGCGCGCCGAGCTGGAAGACTTGGTAAGGCAGCTCAGCCTCTCCGCACAGGTCCGCTTCACCGGCCACCTCACCTGCGTCGATGCCATGCTGGAACGGGCCGACTGCCTGGTGCTCTCGTCGAACTACGAGGGTGTGCCGGCGGTGGCCATCGAGGCGATCGCGGCGGGACTGCCGGTGATCGCCACCGATTGCTCGCAAAGCATGGCCGAGTTGCTCGGCCATGGCCGGCGCGGCGCCCTCCTTGCCGTGGGCGACAGGCAGGGACTGGCGGAGCGGATCGCCGCGGCCAGGTCGCTGAAGCCGCTTTGCCCCGAGCAGCGCCGCTTCGCCGCCGCCTTCGTGGTCGAAGAGGCGCGCGACAGCTACCTCCAGGTGATCCGCGAGGCCGTCGCCGCCGCGCAGGACGACTGGTCGATCTACCTACCCTCGACGATGCGGCATTCACCGATCCGCGGCGTCTAATCCAGGCAAAGTCAGCAAGAAGGCTTCCCTCTTGAATCAACCCATGACCTTGGAACCGGCGACGGTTCCCTCACTGCAGCTTCGCGCGCAAGACACGGTCTCGCGGATCAAGGGCGCGGCGATGCTGCCGATCCTGTTCTCGGTGCTCATCGGCCTGGGCGTGGTGCTCGAGTTGCGCGGCATGGACTTGCGCCAGATCGTCGGTCTGGTCCCGCGCTCGCCGCTGTTCTGGAGCGTCTTTGCCGTCTATTATCTGAGCGGCCCTGTCAGCGAGTGGTTCATCTACCGCCGCCTCTGGGAACTGCCCGCCGGGTGCATGACCGCGCTGCTGCGCAAGCTGGTGTGCAACGAGCTGCTGCTCGGCTACCTCGGCGAGGCCTACTTCTACACCTGGGCCCGCCGCAAGACCCAGATGAGCGCCGCCCCGTTCGCGGCGATCAAGGACGTGTCGATCCTTTCGGCCCTGACCGGCAACGCGGTCACCATCGTCCTGCTTGTCGCCAGCTGGCCGTTCATCCGCTCCACGCCGCTCGGTCTCGAGAACGGCGCGGTGATGCTCTCGCTGCTGCTGGTGCTGGTCACCTCCTTCGTGATCACACTGTTTCGTCGCCGTATCTTCGCGCTCGACCGTAAGGACCTGACGTTCATCACGCTGGTCCACTTGGCCCGCATCGGCATCATGACAGGGCTTTCGGCGCTGCTGTGGCATATGGCCCTGCCCGAGGTGACGCTGAATTGGTGGCTGTTCCTGGCGACCCTGCGCCTGCTGATCTCGCGCCTGCCGCTGATCCCGAACAAGGACATCGTCTTCGCCAGCGTCGCCGTCATCGCGCTGGGCCACGAGACCGACGTCGCCGCGCTGATGACGATGATGGCCTCGGCGATCGTACTGGTGCACCTCGCGCTCGGCACCGGGCTGGTGCTGAACGATCTGCTGCGCACCGGCGCGCACAGCTGATGGCGCGCGCCGCACTCGTACCCGCCGCCGTCCTGCTGGGCGCATCGCTGACCGCAGCGGCACACGCCGTGCCGAGTTCGCCGGAGCTGGGGATCGCGGAAGGCCGCTGCCGTGCGGACGAGAGGGGCCCGGCCTTCCTCGTCGCCGCGGAAGGTCTCAAGGATCGCGAAGGCAAGCTGAAGCTGGAAGTCTACCCTGCGAATGCGACGGACTTCCTGGCGGACGACAATGTGCTCGTCAGCGCCGGGAAAGTCTTCCGACGAGTCTACGTGCCGGTGCCCGCCACCGAGGTGCCGCGCCTGTGCATCCGCGTTCCGCAGCCCGGCGAATACGCGCTCGTCCTGCTCCACGACCGCAACCTTGACCGCAAGTTCAACTGGACCATCGACGGCATCGGCTTTTCGAACAACCCAAAGCTGGGCTGGGGCAAGCCCGCCGTCTCGCGCGTCGCCGTACGAGCCGGAGAGGGTCTCACGCCTGTCACGATCGTCCTCAATTACCGCAACGGACTGGGCGTTTCGCCACTGAAGCGGCCGCGTTGAAGAGCAGAGCTGAACCATGAAAATCGTCGATGTCTGCGCGTTCTACACACCCCACGGTGGAGGCGTGCGCACGTATGCCGAGCAGAAGCTGCGGATCGGCGCGCAGGCCGGGCACGACATCACCATTCTCGCCCCCGGTGATGGCCACGAGGTGATCGAACGCGGCCCCGCCGCCCGGATCGTGACAATTCCTTCGCCGCGCTTCCCGCTCGATCGCAAGTACTGGTACTTCGACGACGAGCCGGCGCTGCACGCCGCCCTGGACGCCTTGGAGCCGGATTTCGTCGAAGCATCCTCCCCATGGCGCAGCGCGGCGATGGTCGGCCGCTGGAACCGGGACGTGCCGCGCAGCCTCGTCATGCATGCCGACCCGCTTTCGGCCTACGCCTACCGCTGGTTCGGCGCGTTCCTCTCGCGCCCGCACATCGACCGGCGCTTCGCCTGGTACTGGGAGCACTTGCGCCGCCTGGGCCAGGTGTTCGACACGACGATCTGTGCCAACGCCGATCTCGCCCGACGCCTGCAGGCGGGCGGTGTCGGCGGCGTGACGGTGCAGCCCCTCGGCGTCGAGACCCAGATCTTCCGTCCCGAGCGGCGCGATCCCGCGGTCCGCGAACTGCTGCTGGCGCAATGCGGGCTAAACCCGGACGCGACCTTGCTGGTCGCCGCAGGACGGCTCGCGCCCGAGAAGCGCTGGCCGATGATCGTCGAGGCGGTGGCGACGGCGAGCCGCCGCGCGCCGGTGGGCCTTGCCCTGTTCGGCGACGGGCGCGAGCGCCAGGCGGTCCTGCGCGCGATCGGCGGCAACCCGCACATCCGCCTGTTCGAACCCGAGCGCAACCGCGAGACCTTCGCCGCGATACTGGCGAGTGCCGATGCCGTGCTGCACGGCTGCGAGGCCGAGACGTTCTGCATGGTCGCGGCCGAGGCGCGCGCCAGCGGCACGCCGGTGATCGTGCCCGACAGCGGCGGCGCTTCGGACCATGCCGCGAACGGTGCGGGCCTCACGTATCGCGCCGCGAGCCGCGTCGCCGCAGCCGAGGCGGTCAGCGCGTTCTGCGCGCAACCCCTGGGGCGACTCTCGGCCGGAGCGGTCATCTCGCACGAGGAGCACTTCGACCGGCTTTTCCGGCACTACACCGACCTGGGCCGAAAGGCTCTGGCGGCCTGATCAAGCGCCGGTGAAATTCGCCGTGGCCGCCCCTACATAACGGGCGGCATGCACATCTTCACCATCGGCTACCAGGGCCTGACGCAGCCTATCCTGATCGCAGCGTTGCGCGGCGCCGGCGTGCAGCTGCTGGCCGACGTGCGCGCCGTGCCGCTGTCGCGCCGGCCGGGCTTTTCCAAGAACGTGCTGGCCGCGGGGTTACGGGAAGCGGGCATCGACTACATCGGCCTCAAGGCTCTGGGCACGCCGCCCGAGGGTCGCGAGGCGGCGCGCAAGAACGATCATGCGCGGCTCGCCGAGGTCTACGCCGGACAATTGGAATTGCCCGAAGCGCTCGCCCAGATGGCGCAGCTGCGCACGCTCGCACAAGAGCGCCCGACCGCCCTGCTCTGCTTCGAGCGCGAGCCGCTCGGCTGCCATCGCTCGCTGCTCGTGGAAGCGGCCATGCCGGAGGCCCAGGTCACGCACCTGCTGCCGTGATCGTGCTCCATTCGCGCCCCTGCCGCGAGTTCGCGGTCTTCTGGGATCGCGATCGGCAACCCCCTCAGAAGTTCGGTGCAAGGTCCATCAACACGATGCCCTCACCGACGCCGGCGTCAGCGACGTTGGCCGATCCGACCTGCGCGGCGATCATGCGACCGCCGGGCCGCACGACGGGATTGCCGTATTTCCACCCGCCGTACCGGACGATGTTCGTCATGCGGGTGTAGCGCGCTCTGACCGGATCCAGATCCAGCACGCAGATGTCCATGCCCTTCGATCGGTCTTGCGCGCATTCCACCAGTGCGCGCTTTCCATCGGGGAAGATCCCCTCCACCTCTCCATAGAGCCCAGCCGGCGTCGGATACTCGGTCACCTTCTTCGTCGCGAAATCGACGGAGAGGACCTTGGTCTGCACCCCGGTCGGCCCTTTGCCATGGAAGTAGCAGGGCATGAGCAGCCCCTTGTCCCCGGGAAGAAAGTCCTGCGCCTCCGCCAGGCAGTCCGAAGTCGTCAGGATGCTTTGCACATCCTCGATCGCCGGGGCTCCATCGTGCAGCACCAGCCTTCCGGTGAAGATCGTGGTGGCGGGTGTCGTGGGCGAAGCGCCCGCGGTCATCTCGCTCCACGCGATCAAGTTGCTGCGCGGGCTGGTGGCTAGGCCCTCGAACACCTTCCTGCCCAGGGGCACCGGCGCCCGGGCAGCCTGCGCATCCATCCAGAAAAGCTCGATGTGGCCGTATCGCGTCTCCTCGCGGGTCTTGCCCAGGGTGCGCGGGCCAAGCAGCAGATAACTGCCGTCGTTCAGATAGTGAACGCGCAGATAGCCTTCACTCGGAGCATGAGCGGTGATGTTGCGGAGGCGGCCCGTGACCATGTCGTATTCGAAGGCATCGCCATACGACTTGCCGATGAAAGCGAGCTTGTCGCCCTTGGGAGAGAACACCGGGCGTTCGCCGAAGGCGGAAACCAAGTGTTGGCCGGACGGCATCTCCAATCGCGGGTCACCCGGCTCATTGCCGAGTGGAAGCGCCGCGGGAACCGGATCGCCCCTCGTGAAACCTTGCGCAAGCAGGTGGGCAGGCATCAGCGCTGCCGCGACAACCATCATAACTCGAACTGGCTTCATAGTCCTGCCTCCTTGGAACTGTGCTGATCGATGAATCCTGAGCCCAGATCGTCGTAGGCCGCTTCGATGATGTCGGGACGCATGCTGCCGTTCAGCCAGCTGGGCCAATATTGCGTCAGGTAAAGCAAGAAGAAGTCACGCTTCGGGTCCATCCAGCAGGCGGTGCCGGCCGCGCCGGGCCAGCCGAAAACACCTGGCGGCACGCGTCCGGGCCAATCGAACATTCCGCCTGTTCGATCGCCGCGCTGCACGGAGACCGACATCGCCGCACCGAAACCGACACCGGACAGGGTCTCCCCAATCGGCAATTCACACCGTGTGACTTCAGAGGGTAGCAAGTTCGATCTGGCCAGGCGGACAGTCTCGGCGTCCAGGACGCGCACCCCGTCCAGTTCCCCTTCGTTCAACAGCATCGCGGCAAATCGCGCATAGTCGTGCGCGGTCGAGACGAGCCCGCCTCCGCCCGAAGGATAAGGGGGATCGGCATAACGGCTGTTAGACGGATCATCGGCAAGGGCCCAAGCATCGCCTTGCCGCTCGGGCAGGTCGGCGAAGCGTCCGACGTTTCCGGGAGCGACACGGAACCCGGTGTCGATCATCCGCAAGGGTTCGAACAACCGGGTCCGCAGGAAGGTATCGAAGGGCATCCCGGATGCCACCTCGATCACGCGGCCGAGCACATCTGTCGCCACGCTATAGTCGAACCGCGTACCTGGGTCGGTCGCAAGTGGCAGCTTCGCAAGCCTGGCGACCATGTCCGCCAGCGACGTCGGCAGCGGCGAGCCGTGGCCGCTCAGCTGCCTCGCGTTGCTGCCGGGCACGATACCCTCTGACACATAGAGCTCGCCCAAGGTCATGCCCGCCATGCCAAAGCCGGCGGTATGGGTCAGGAGATGGCGGATCGTGATAGGCGCCGCGGCGGGGCGCGTCATCGCCGGGTCGCCGTCCACGCACACTTGGATATCGCTGAACTCGGGCAGGATCTCCGAAAGGGGCTGATCGAGCTGGATGAGGCCCGTCTCGACGAGCATCATCGCTGCGATGCCGGTCACTGGCTTGCTTTGGGAAAACACCCGGAAGATCGAGCGTTTGTCGATCGGCTCGGCCCTGCCGAAGCCCAATGTTCCCACAGACTCGTAGCGAACCGAGCCTTGGCCGCTGCCCCATGCGATGATCGCGCCGGGGATCATCCCATCTTTGACGAACTCCCTCATCCTCGCGGATGTGCGCGGCAGGTCCATCGGGTGGCTATTCAAGTCCGGCATGTGCCATCCTCTTGCTAGGAAGCTTGCTCAGCTTCGTGACCGAGACGCTCGAAGAGTCGGCTCAGGCACGCATCAGGCCGCCGCCATTCACGTCAAGAATGGCGCCATTGATCCACCGCCCGTCGTCCGAAAGCAGCATCGCGACGACGCCGGCATGGTCCTCCGACAATCCCAGGCGTGTGTGTGGGGTGCGGCTCATGAAGTGATCCGCCCACCTTTCCGCCTCGCCCGCCTTGGCATCCATGGACTTCTTCATCTCACCGGTAACGGTGAAACCGGGCGCGAGCACGTTGGCGGTGATGCCGTCCTTGCCCCAGCGCGACGCGACATGACGCATCAGCGCGTTCAGCCCGGCCTTGGTCATCGCATAGCACGGCCGGGTCGGCCCACTGCCGTGAGCAGAGCCCGAACTGGTGTAGACGATCGCCCCCGTCTCGTTGGCAAGAAGATGGGGGAGCACGGCGCGAGTGCATAGAAGATGGCCGCGCAAGTTCACCGCGACGGTCCGGTCGAAGACGGCGAGGTCGATGGCCAGGGCATCGCTGTCCTCCATGATCACGCGAAGATCCGCAGCATTGACATGCACGCCATCGAGCCCACCGAACCGCGCCAACGCCTCTTCCACCGCTGTGTTGACGGACGCTTCATCGGAGATGTCGACGTAAGTGGCGAAGGTCTCGCCACCAGCCTGCAGGGCAACTTCCTGCGCGCCATCGAGGTTGATATCGCTGGCGCAAACCCGCGCGCCTTCCTCGGCCAAGCGCTTGACCGTCGCCGCACCGATGCCGGTGGCCGAACCGAAGACGATGATCCGCCGGCCGCGCAGCCTGTCATTGATAGCCATGAGCTTTCCTCTGTGTCGGGAATGGAAGTCTTGAAAAGGATCGCCAGTACGGTGCCGACCTGGGCGGTCGGCCAGGCCTGCGCCGCGAGGATCAGTGCGCTTCGACATTGCGCAGCTCCCGCTTCATCAGGGCGTAACCAAGCAGGCCGGCCATCGACGCCGCAGCGATCGCAGCCGGGAACCTAGGGGATAGCTGGTACAACAAGGCCGCCAGGATCGGCGGCAAAGCGATCGAGGCTCCGGTTATGGCGGACACCGCTCCGGCAGTCGCGGCCTGATCCTCGTGCCCAGCGCTCAAGAAGGCGCCGGCGGCATAACCGGACCGGGCCAGCCCGTAGCCCAGAGAGATCACGAAAAAGCAGACCAGTAGCGCGGAGAACGAGGTGTCGAGCAGGAGCACGGCGTTGCCGACGGCCGCAAGCAAGGCGCCGAGACGCAGCATGACCCTGGGACGCATGCCGCCCACGCCAATCAGACCCCACTGGGCGATCAACCCGGCTACCGCCCCGCACACCATGATCTGGCCGATCGCCGGCTGGGCCGCCGCTGGCCCGCCCCCCAAGCTGTCGATGACCAGGAAGCCCAATGTATAGGTATTGAAAGCCTGCATCGACGCCGCGACAAGGCCATAGACCAGGAACGGGCGGATTCTCGGATCGCTCCAGATACCCAGGTGGCCGACCTGCCGAGCAAGGCGAGCAGGTGTACGCGAAGCCCGGCGATCCGAGGGAACGCCCAGCAGCACCGCGATCACCGTGAGACACCCTAGCAACCCGAAGCCGAACAGCGGCCCGGCCAGACCCAGCGGCCATACGATCAAGAACGGCGCCAGCGCCGGCCCCAGAATGCTGCCGAAGTTACTCGATCCCGTAAGCGCCGAGAGCGCCTTGACGCGTCCCTGCCCGAACGTCCGGTCGGCGACATAGGCCTGGCCCGCGGTTGCGGACGCGGAGCCAAGCAGGCCATACGTTGAGCGCAACAGCAGCAGCATGACGAAGGCCGCCAGCGGTCCCAGCGCTTTATTGAGGGCCGCCATGACCGCGGCACCACAGCCCAGCATCGACAGAACCACGCCGCCGAGCCCCAGCAGGATGAGCGGCTTTCGTCCCCAGCGATCGGACAGCCGCGCCCATTGGGGTGACGCGACCGCCCACAGAAGCGCCGAGAGCGAGAACACGCCGGCCACCAGATGATCGGCAATGCCGACTTCGCGTCCGATGACCGGCATGACGGACATGAGGCCGGTGCTGCCGATGGAGGACACGAGCATGACCGATGCGACAGCCAGAAACGTCCGCCGCGACAAGCCCTCTGGAGCCTGCGTCGCAGCGTCCTTTCGCGCTACAACGAACAGAGCAGCGGCCATCGCCCGCTTCCCGATCAGAACTCTACCCGACCCGTCAGGCCGAACTCACGCGGCACAGCCGTGTACACAGCGCGATAGTTCGACAAGAACGGCGTCGGCGTCCCCCGGCGGGTCGTCGTGCTCGTCGCGACCTGCAAGTTCCCGTCGTTGCTGACAGAGCGGATCTGCGTTGTGTCGAACACGTTCTTGACGAAAATCGTCAGGTCCCATCCCGATGTCCTGTTGCGAACGCCCAAGTAGATATTAGCATTCGTATAGGCATCGTAATGGTAGCTCGCGAGTTGCGAATAGAAGCCGCCTCGATAATTGACCAGCCCCCGGATGAAGGGCTGAAGATTGCCGACGTCGATCGCGTATTCCGAATTGGCGCTGAGCGCGAAGTCGGGCGTTTCGGATATGCGATCGTTGCGAGTGCAGAAGCTGACCTGCTGCCCGATCGGCACCGCGCGGGTGCCTTGCGTGTCCGGCTTCCCGTCGAAATTGTAGTCGTTGCAGGGCGTGACCGCGTTGTCGTACCGCGAGTGCGCATAGGATGCGCTGACGCCCATGTTCCATCCGCGTGCGATCCGCGCGTCGATCTGGACCTCAAGTCCCTTGGAAATGGCATCGCCGTTGAAGCTCAAGTTCGCAGGCGCGCCGCTGATCACGCCATCGCGGTTGGGCGCGGTCACGACGGACGTCAGTCCGATGAACCCGTCGAACTTCTGGTAGAAGGCCGCGAAGTTGATCTTGACGCGCCGGTCGAAGAGGTTCGCCTTGAACCCGATCTCGACAGCGTTCGACCGTTCAGGATCGAGTACCAAGAGGCTGGAATCCAGCGGTGAATTGACGCCAAGCTGTGCCGATCCGCGCCTGAACGAACGCCCATAGCTAGCATAGCCCGTCATGTCCGGCGTGAAGTCGTAGGAGAGGCTGGCGGTACCCGTCAGCGGCCAGTTCTGCATGTGCACGTACCTGGGGTCGACCGTCGCGCGTCGAGGAAGAATGACGCCCGCCGGCACGCCGAGCGCTGGACTACCCGTCGTGGTGACTGCCAGATAACTCTGCGCGGTGGCACGAGAGCGGGTAAGGCGAGCGCCAAGCTCCAGCTTGAGCCGATCGCTTACCCGAAATCTCGCGCTGCCGAAGAACGCGAGATCGCTGCTGTCGTTTGCGATGTCCACGGATGCCAGCAGCGGCAGGCGCAACTGCGCTGCCGGGATCGGCGTCGGAGGTGCGGTAAGCGAGAAGAAGCTGTCGGTGCGCACCTCGCTCGCATTTCTCGTCTTGGTCTTGCTGTAGAATACGCCGACCGTGTAATTGAAGAACCCTTCGAACTGAGAGGTAATGCGTGCCTCTCCCGTGATGTCATGGCTACGGTTCGCGACCGCCAGATACTGGTCGTAATTGTCGACAGCGTTACCCATGTCGGTGTCATACCGGGTCGAATACCGGCCGCGCTGATAGCCGCCGAGCAGGGAGACGACTTGGTTGCCGATCGTCCAATCGGCATCGAACGTCACGATGTGCGTGCGATTGCGCAGTCGGCCCAAGCCTTCCGATACGGCCTTGCGATCGTCGGCGCGCAAGAGCGGTCCATTGACGAAGGGCGACAACAAGCTCGGGCGATTGCCGGTGCCCATGACCGCGATGGACTCCCGCAAATCGTTGTCGAGATACTGATAGGTGAGGTTCATCTTGAGGTCGTCGGTAGGGGCAGCGACGATCGATACCCGGCCGCTCTCGATCTCCTGCCTCGATCTGCGGCCATTGGTCAGGTTACGAACCTGGTTTCCCCTGTTGCGGTCGAAGAGACCGGCGACACGGATCGCCAATCTATCCTCGATCACCGGAACAGACACCGCGCCCTGCAGATTGCGGCCCGACAAGGTGGTGAGCGTTCCCTGCGCATAACCGTCCAGGGCCCGCAGATCGGCCTTTTGTGTCGTCACTGTAATGGCCCCAGCCGGTGCGGTTCGGCCGCGCAAAGTTCCCTGAGGACCGCGCAGCACTTCGATTTGCCGGATGTCGTAAAGCGCCGTTGCGGCGGTTTGAATGTCGACGGGAATCTCATTGTAGTAGACGGCGACCGCCGCTGGCCCTCCGATATCGGGTTCGAAAGAGATGCCGCGCAGTGTCGCGATGTTCGAGCGTCCTTCGGCGCTGATCTGCAGACCCGGCGCGAGTGACGACACGTCCTTGAGATCGAGTATATTGTAATTTTTCAGCTGTTCGCCCGTGGCCACATCAACCGCCATCGGGACGTCCTTGAGAGCTGCCGCACCACGCTCCGCCGTCACGATGATTTCTGCGCTGACATCTTCGCCACCTTCTGAATTCTGGCTCGATTGAGCCAGAGCCGGCCCACTGCTCGCCAGAATGGACGTGATGAAAAACGCCGCCTTCAATGGGCGCGAAAATGCCTTGACCATAAATCTCTCCCCCTCGGTCGTGGCATGGCCCGACCGTCGATTGTGTCAGATGCTCCGGCTAATGGATGCGCGCCCGGGCATGGATCATGGACCGGACGGACGACCTGCAATCACTGCCGATCTAGTTTGTGATATATCACTTACAAAGTCGTATCGCCCGTCTTTTTGCGAGCGTCAAGCTCTTAGAGCCGGTTCATGAAGTCAGATTGTGTTCGATGGACCCGACACTCTGCCGGGTGTGGCGCAGATGCTAGCGCGTAGTCCGCAAGGCGGCCTCTGCATCGAGGTATTTGCTGCCGAGTTCCGCGGCCCGCGACACGAGTGCGGGTTGAAGGCCCAATCCACGAGCACAAAAGACGATGGCGCTGCGCAACTGGGCGTGATCGTCGCCGGTATATTCCAGCACGGGTATTTCCGCGGTCCGCACGACTTGCATCGTCGAGGCGACATGCTCGATGAAGGCCATCGTATCTTCCGCCGAAAGCAAGTCGCCCTCGATCTCGCCGGCCGCGTGCGCTGCATGGAGCGTTGCGGAAAGCGAGGGCAGCCACTTGCGCTTCACCCGCCGGTAGATCAGCCGCGCGAGACTGCCCTCCCCCGCGATGCTCCTCATGATGAGGCGCGCGCCGTTTTCCGGACCGCCGCGGCGCGCCGCAATCGCGATCGACAAGCGCTTGGCGACAAGCTGTACCAGCCCCTCGCCCGATCGCGCGAGTTCGCCGAACGATGCGGAGACTTGATCCTGCCCCTCCAGCACGCGCCGCAAGACACCGCGGTACAAGTGCGACTTGGTCGGGAAATGGCGGTAGATGAGGGCTTGCGATACATCCGCCTGCTGGGCGACCCACTCCACCTTCGTCTTGTGGAAGCCATGTTCCGCAAACACGCGAAGCGCGACCGAGAGTATGGCATCCCGACGATCCGCACTGGATAGACGTGGGCGACTCATGGCGATCCGCTAACTCGTTCCGATCTGCGTCGCTCGGCAATGCGACGCCAACCGAGGCCGCCAGGCGCGAACTTGATGATGTGTCCTTACCCACTATGACGTCCGCGACAGATCGTCAACTGAGGCCCAGCGCCGCGTAAGGCGAGAACGTGAATGACCGTCACGACAGGACGTACTCGCTCGGGTCTGGCCGGCGAGAATCCTGCCAGGCTTTGATCAACCGCCAAGGATAATATCCCAGCAATCGCCCCTTGGGCGTGGCATGACGATGGCGGATCGATGGATGGTTCCAGATCATGCGACGAAGCTGATCGTCCGCATCGTCGTTGTAGCGATCGAAGCTCTCGCGCTTCACTTCGAATGCCCGCGCTCCTGCCTTGGCCATCAAGTCGAAGCAGCCCAGGATCATGTTCGCCTGGTTTTCGGCAAGCATGTTCACGCCGGCGCCGTGACCGGGAACGCTGCCCGGGCCACCGATCATGAAGAGATTGGGGAAGCCTGGCAGCATGAACCCCCGGTGGGCCTTGATTTCATCGGGATCTCGCCAGATCTCCTCGATCGTCTGGCCGCCCACCCCCTCGATATGCATGGCGGTGATGATGCGGCCCGTATAGCCGGTCGCGTAGACAATCGCGTCCAGTTCAATCAGGCGCCCGTCCTTCGTCAGTATGCCATTCTCGACGATGCGCTCGATCCCACTATCCTCGAGCTCGACATGATCCATCTTCAGCATGTCGAACCAGCCCGCATCCATGCAGTAGCGCGTACCGCCAGCAGGGTAATCGGGCGTCACCTTGGGCTTCAATTCGGGATAGTCGGCAAGTTGTGTGTCTATATAGTCCAGCAGGCGTTCGCGAAGCTGGTCGTTTTCGGCGCTCACCGAACGGTCTGGGTGCGGCCATTCGGGATCGATGACGCAACTTGGATAGAGACCGTCGGATGTCCACCAGTACGTGATCAGACGATACCATTGCGCGTAATGGGGAATATGGCGCATCGCCCACTTGGCGCCTTCGGGCACCTCGGCATTGAGGTGCGGAACCGGCATGACCCACCGTTTCAACCGCTGAAACACTGTGAGATGCTGGGCAATCTTGGCGAGCGAGGTCGACAGCTGCATCGAACTGGCGCCGGTGCCGATCACGCCGATGCGCAATCCGTCCAACGAGACATCGGCCTGCCACTTGGCGGAGTGCATGCTGATGCCTGAGAACGTCTCGTGGCCCGGAATGTCGATCGGCTTGGGCTCGCGCAGGAACCCTGCCGCCGTAACGAAGGCGTTGACCCTGCGGGTCTGCTCGGAGCCGTCCTTCGTCGATCGGATCGTCACGTCCCACATCTTGCCATCCGCGTCCCAGACCGCGGACGCAACGTCGAACCCGAAGGTTACGCGATCACGCACGCCGTACTTGCGCGCCGTGTGCAGCAGATAATCCTGATTGTTGTAACCGCGGGTGAAGTAGTGCCGCCAATTCGCATTCAGCTCGAACGAGTAGGAGTAATAGTGGCTTGGTGTATCGACCGCCAACCCCGGATAGTTCGTATGATACCACGTTCCGCCGACGTCATCGTTCCTTTCGATGATTTCGTAGTCGTACCCAGCCTCCTGGAAGCGGACGCCCGCGGCGATGCCACAGAGCCCCGCCCCCACGATCAAGACCTTGAAGCCTTCGGCTGCGGGCGCACGCTGCGCTAGGTCCACGCCCTGCACGCCTGTCATCCCCGATTGCTCGAGAAGCATGGGCACGTATTCCGGGGCGACCGGCTCACCCGTGTAGACCTCAAGCATGCGGTGCATCAGCGGCTCTGGCAGCGGCTTGTCAGCCGTGGCGGGCGCCGGGGCCGTCAGCACGTCGATGAGCTTCGCGTGAAGCCGCGCTTCCAGCTCCTCGGGGATATCGTTGGCGCCGAACATGACCGGCCTAATATGCGGGCGAAACGCCTCGAGCAGTTCATCGTCGTGGGTGAGGTGCGTATACGCCATCAGCAACGTGGGAGTGTCGGCTTCGAGCAGGGCCTGCTTCAAGGCGGCGACATCCGGCACCGGCAGGACCGATGCATTTGCCGGTGGGTTCACGACTTCCATGGATACTCGCATCGATCTCTCTCCTGATCGCCCCGGCATTGCCAAAGCGTGTGTAAGTGATATGGCACTTACTAATTCTGCGAAAGGTGTTCCTGCGCGACCGTGGGTACCCCCGCTAGTCCAACTCTTACGAGACCTTCTCATCCACGTAATGGGATGCGGCCCGCCAGAACAGCAGTCCCGCAATCAGCACCATCACCGTCATCGACAAGAGAGCGTACCGCAGGGCATTCGAACCGTAGGTCCCACTGAAATAGTCACTTACGCCCCCTGCAAACAGAGGCCCGATCGCGGCACCAATAATGCTGATGACGATGCTGATCGTCGCCACGGCCTGTGAGCGCATCGTAGGCGGCACGACACTGACCAGGGCAGCGAAGAAAGGTCCGGGATAAAGGGCCGACAGGAACGCGCAAGGAAATGAAAACAGCACTACGCCGGGAACTCGCATGCCTGCGATTTGGAATACCCATTCCGCCGGCCAGAGCAATTGCACCACATACAACGGAATAACGGTGAAGAAGCCTATCGCCGGGACCCGCAATTGCCAGCGCAAGTCTCGCCGGCTCAGTCGATCCACGATCATCCCGCTCGTGACCGTGCCGACGACACCGCCGGTCACTGCCAGCATGCCCATCCAGGCGCCTGCCTCCATGATGGTCATCCCATGGGACCTCATGAAATAGCTTGGCATCCAGGTGGCGAGCGCAAGCCCGAACGTGCTGAACGCGCCGGCACCCAGCGCCAGGTACCGCAGCGTGCGCCTCTCCCAGCACAATGTGAGGACGGCCTGAAGCTTGAGATCCGCCTCCGCGGCATGAACGAACGCCACGCCCCGGCGAGGGAGCGTCCACCAGCACAGCAGAGCCATCACGACACCGGGCACCCCGAGCCAGAAGAAGGTCGCCCGCCACCCGACATAGCTCCCCAAGGCCGCACCGCCCATCATGCCCGCCAAGACGCCGAGGTAGGCCGACGTGGAGTAGATGCCCAAGGCCGTCGACCGGAACGAGGTCGGGAAAAGCTCTGCGATCATCGACTGGATGCCCGGCGTTCCTCCGGACTCTCCAACCCCGACGGCGACCCGCGCCATGGTGAGTTGCAGCGCATTGGCCGCCAGGCCCGACAAGCTGTTGAACACGCTCCAGGTCGCGACCGCGATCGCCAGGACCTTCCGGCGGGACCAGCGATCGGCAAGGCGCGCGAGGGGTATCCCCAACAAGACATGTGGAATGGTGACCGCAGGCCCGGCGATGAAACCCAGCAGCGTATCCGAGGCGCCCAGATCCTTTTTAATAAAGGGCATCAACACGGACAGCACCTGGCGATCCGCAGCATTCAGGATCGCAACCAAAGTACAGAGGATCAGAACGTAGCCGAGGTACGTCTTGGAATGGGAAGCGCTCGAAACTCCCAGGCGATCTACCGCCATGATCTGGCGGGTCCTGAAGAGCGCCTCACCAGCCACGGCACCTGCGTCAACACCATCGCTGGCCATCATCTCTCCGCGTCACATCGAAGGTGCTCATCCGGAACCCTTCGCTTTCGCATCTTGTAAGTGAGATCATACTCAACTGCAAGAACGAACGTCATTGGGGTGGCTGAGTTCGGGATGCGCCTCATACGCTGCTGCTTTCGCGATCGGATATCTGTGTCCGAAAGATTGGTGAATGTCGCGGCTCCTGGCCGGGCGCTGACCACTCCCGCTTGCACCCTCCTTCGAGCGATCCTTCGATCAAGCAGGAATGTGAGCGCGCCAGCTGTCTCATCCGCCCTTGGCGAAGTCGTCGAATGCGCGATCGGTCACGGGAATGATGTGGCGGGCAATGAAGGGCGCGCCTTCGGCGGCGCCGTGTTCGGGATGCTTCAGCGCGCACTCCCATTCGAGGACGGCCCAGCCCGGATAATCATACTGCGCCATCTTGGAGAAGATCTGACCGAAATCCACCTGTCCGTCGCCGAGCGAGCGGAAGCGGCCGGGGCGATCGACCCAGGGTTGATAGCCACCGTAGACCCCCACGCGTCCCGACGGGCGGAACTCTGCATCCTTGACGTGAAAGCTTTTTACACGCGCGTGATAGATGTCGAGGAAGGCGAGATAATCGAGCTGTTGCAGCACGAAATGGCTCGGATCGTAGAGAATGTTGGCGCGCGGATGATGGTCGACGCGGTCCAGGAACATCTCGAAGGTCGCACCGTCATGCAGGTCCTCGCCGGGATGTATCTCGAAGGATAGATCGACGCCGTTCTCGTCGAACGTGTCGAGAATGGGTCGCCAGCGCCGCGCGAGTTCGCCAAACGCCTCTTCGATCATCCCCGCCGGGCGTTGCGGCCACGGATAGAAGTAGGGCCACGCCAAGGCCCCCGAGAACGTTGCATGCGCGGTGAGGCCGAGCCGGCGGCTGGCGCGCGCAGCGAGCTTCAACTGCTCGACCGCCCACTCTTGTCGCGCCTCGGGCCGCCCCCTCACCTCCGGCGCGGCGAACCCGTCGAACAGTGCGTCATACGCCGGATGCACGGCAACCAACTGCCCCTGCAGGTGCGTCGACAACTCGGTGACCGCCAGACCCTTGGTGGCAAGCTTGCCGACGATCTCGTCGCAGTAGTCCTGACTGTCCGCAGCCGTCGCGAGATCGAGGAAGCGCGGGTCGTTGGTCGGGATTTGCAGCCCCTTGTAGCCCAGGCCCGCCGCCCAATCGGCGATCGATTCCAGCGAATTGAACGGCGCCTCGTCGCCGATGAACTGCGCGAGGAAAATGCCCGGTCCCTTGATCGTGCGCATGTCGCAATCCTTCAGACGGTGAGTTGGACCCAGCCGCTTTCCTCGCGGCTGGCGTGAACGGCGGTTTCTATCAGCGCCATGCCGCGCAAGCCCTCGGCCATGCCCGGCAACAGCGGAGCCGTGCCGCCGCGCAGCAGCGTGGCGAAATCGCGGTAGAGGTTGGCGAACGCCTCCAGATAGCCTTCGGGATGTCCGCCCGGCGTGCGTAGTCCGGCGATGGTGTCCGGTCCCAGCGAGGCGTCGCCCGCCTGCACGATCTCCGTGCGGCCGTCCTCATGGTGGATGAGCAGTGTGTTGGGTGCTTCCTGCCGCCAGTCGACCCCGCCGCGCGTCCCATGGACGCGCAGGCGCAGACCGTTGCGCTCGCCGATCATCACTTGCGAGGCGAGCAATGCCCCGCGCGCGCCGTTCTCGAACCGGAGCAGTAATTGACTGTCGTCATCCAGGGCGCGGCCGGGCACGATAGATCCGAGATCGGCCAGCAGCTGGGTGACGCGAAGCCCGGTGACGAACTCGGCCAAGTGAAAGGCGTGCACGCCGATGTCGGCGATGCAGCCCCCCGCGCCGGCCCGCTCGGGATCAAGCCGCCAAGCCGCCTGCTTGCTGTCGACCGCGCCGGCAAGCCAGCCTTGCGAATACTCGACGATGACCTTGACCACCTTGCCGATCGCCCCCGCAGCGATCCGCGCACGTGCCTCACGCACCAGCGGATAGCCCGAGTAGGTGTAAGTCAACGCGTAGGGCACGGCCGCGTCGGCGACGATGCCCGCCAACTCGCGCGCTTCCTCCAGCGTGGCGGTCGCCGGCTTGTCGCTCATCACCGCGATCCCTGCCGTCAGCGCCGCGCGCGCCGCGGGCAAGTGGTGGTGGTTGGGCGTGGCGATCGTCACGAAATCGATTCCGTCCGGCCGCGCTGCCTCTGCCTGGAGCATGGTGGCCAGATCGGGATAGGCCCGTGCTGGATCGATCCAGTATGCCGCGCCCGCCTGCGCCGATCGGGCGGCATCGCTGCTGAACGCACCGGCCACCAACTCGATCTCGCGGTCGAGTTCGGCGGCTATGCGGTGCACGCCACCGATGAACGAGCCGGGCCCGCCTCCGACCAAGGCGAACCGCAGCCGCCTGTTGCTTGTGTCCTTCGCCATGGTTCAGACCTCCCTGATGCGGATGTTCCGCCAGCGGCAGGCGGCAGCGCGCCCCCAGCGCGCCTCGCCGAAATGCGTATCGTGATCGTGCACCTCGAAGGCGATGTGACCGCGCTCACCCAGCTGATCGGCGACCGCCACGGGATCGTAGCCGGGAGACTGCAGCCTCGCGGTATCGATCTGCGCGACACGAAGCCCGTTCACCCACGTCGTGATCACCGGCAGCGCACCACCGACGCAAAGGACGCGCAACTCGTTCCATTCCCCCCAGCGCCACACCGCCAGGAAGTCCTCCACAGTGGCGGCGTGCGAAAGGTGGGCGATCTTGTCGGGCGTCACCGGCTCCACGCTGGTGGCGGGATCATCGGCCTTGAGGCCGACCGCCCTGCCCGCCTCGTCCAGCACCGCGTCCACTGCGAAAGGGACGGCCGAAAAGCCCGCAAGGCCATTGCCGTAGAAGCCGCCGATGCCGCCCGACGGCCGATGATCGACCAGCACTTGGAAGCCCGCCCAGCTGTCGCGCCGGCGCCGGATCATCACGCCGGTATCGGCCGGCCAGTCCGGCCGCATCTCGAGGACGAGTTCGAAATCGCCGAACGTTTCGTCGGACATCAGGTAGCCGCCATATCCCAGCTTCGCCTGGCGCCCCACGATTGCGCCGTCCTCCACCCGCCAGACCGCCGGATGCGCTTCCGGATCGGGCGGCGTGCGGACGCCGTATTGCGCCATCAGGTCCGTGACGGCCGGACCTCCCGGACTCCAATCGCCATAGACGCGGGGGATCGCGCTCCACCCAGCAAGCGTGCGGCCGTCGAACAACGAGCAGTATCCATCACGCATCGGGCCTGTCCCCGGTTCCAAGGAGAAGATCGATCTCCGTGGCGAGCGCCGCGGCCATATCGATCGATCGATCGACAAGCCATCGCACCTGCAGACCATCCGATTGCGCGATCAGCATCATCGCGGCGTGGTCGGCATCGAGGTTCGGCGCGACGCGTCCCTCCGCCTGCCGCGCGCGAATTTCATCCGCGATGTACCCTTGCAGAGCGGTGAAGCGAGCGCGGAAGAAGTCGTGCGCCGGATGCGTCGGGTCGGCGGCCTCGGCTGCGAAGGCAGTGTAGAGCTGGACGAGACCAGGGGTCTGCGTATTGCGCCGCGCGCCTTCGACCAGCCATGCGAAGATATCGGCGTCGGCCTCGAGATTGGCGACGTTGCCCTCGTCCCAGATACGCAGCACTTCCTGCAGCAGCACTTCGCGCGACGAGAAATAGTAGATGATGTGCGCGCTATCGATGCCGATGCTGCGGCCGATCTGGCTGAGCGAGGCCCCGCGATAGCCATCCCGGCTGATGACATCGACCGCCGCGCGCAGGATCTCGTCCCGCCGCTCCATTCCCTTCGCATATGGCCCGCGCTTGCTCATCATGCCTCGCTAGCGTCCCCGCTCCCGAAATTATAGCTTCCCTAAACTTTAGCAGCCCTATAAGTTGAAGGAAAGAAGCAGATGCCGTGTGGGAGGCTGTCCGGTGAAACGCGTCGCGATCAATCCGCTGCCCTGGGTGACCGGGCCCATGGGTCCTTGCGTGACCGAGCAGAACCTGCGCGAGGCGCTGACCGATCTGGCGCAGACAGGCTTTCGCGCCCTTCATACCGACGTGCCGGCCGGCATGAGCGTGCCGCAATATAAGGCGATCCTGGACGAATTCGGCTTTTCCCCGGCGCCCGGCTACTTCTCAGGCGACTTCCACCGTCCCGAAAAGCAGGACGCCATTGTCGAGCAGGCCAAGGCGCATGCGGGAACCCTGGCGGCACTCGGCGTGGACAGCACCTTCGTGGCGGGCAACATCGACATGGCCCGCCTCATCAACCCCGCGGCCGGCGAGAACGCCTCGCCCGAACGCACGAAGCAAATGGCCGAGACCCTGGCCCTGCTCGCCGATGCCGGCTTTGCGGAAGGCGTACGTTTCGCCCTTCACCCGCATATCGCCATGATCGTCGAGACCGAGGAGGAAACCCGCGGCGTGCTCGACATGACCGCCGGCTCGAGCCTGGGCTTCGGGCCCGACACCGGCCATCTGTTCTGGGCCGGGATGGTGCCGGAGAAGGTCATCGCGGACTATGCCGACCGCCTCGTCGCGGTTCACCTCAAGGACGTCGATGCCGTCGGATTTCGTCAGGCTCTACGGTACGAGGACGATTACATCACAGCGATAGGCACACGCCGGATCTGGACCGAACCGGGGCGGGGCATCGTCGATTTCAACGCGGTATTCGACGCTTTGCCGGCAGATTTCGATGGCTGGTTCGTCGTCGAAGTCGACGTACCGAACCTCTCCTCACCGGTGGAAAGCAGCCGCGCATCGCACGACTTCATCGCCGCCCACCCGTATTTCGCGGGAGCTACGGCATGAGCGGAACCAAGCCTCTGGGCGTCGGCTTCGCGGGCGCCGGCCCTGTCACCCAGGCCATTCACTTGCCCACCTTGGCTCATCTTCCAGACCTGTTCACGCCCGCTTGCGTGATGGACGTGAACGCCGACCTCGCGGCCTCGGTGGCGGCCAGCGCGGGTGCGCGTCACACCAATTCGCTCGAGACCATGCTTGCCGATCCCTCGGTGGACGTGGTGGCGATCTGCAGCCCCCAGCAGTTCCACGCCGACCAGGCGATCGCCGCCATGCGCGCGGGCAAGAAGGCCGTGCTGTGCGAGAAGCCCCTGGCCAATACTGCGGACGAAGCGCGCGCGATCACCCAAGCCTCTTTAGAAACCGGCGTTCCGGTGATCGTCGGCACGATGCATGTGTTCGATCCGGCCTGGCGCGCCTTGCAGGAGACGCTGGGCGACCTTCCGACCCGGGCGCGCAGCATCCGGTCTAGCATCGTGCTGCCGATGAACGACCGTTTCGAGAACTGGGCCACCGAAGTGACCGGCCGGCCGGAGGCGGCCTGGTCCATGCCCGGCCAGATGACGCCGGATCTGATCCGTCAGATCTTCCATGGCCTGATCCTGGGCCTTGCGGTACATGACCTTCCGCTCGTCCGCACGTTCCTGCCGGACTGGCGGGATCTGGAGATCTGGTCGGCCCGGCAACTGCAGCCGTTCGGCTATCTCATCGCCGGCCAGGCGGGCGGCCGCGCGGTGCAGCTTGCCGGAACGATGCACGGCCATGGCGAAGCTTACTGGGACCTCGATGTCGTGACCGACGTGGAAGCGCTCCGCATCCGCTTCACGCCGTCTTACGTCCATGGCGGATCGGCGGTCGCGATGTTGACCGATGCCACCGGCGCGGTCCGGCAGATCGGTCCGTTCGACCGCAACGGCTATGTCGAGGAATGGCGGGCCGTACACCGGGCTGTGCGTGGGGCCGTGCACGGGGATGCGCATGCCCCCCCCGATCTCGCGACCATCGCCGACGACTTCGACTTCGTGATGGACGTCGCCGCCAAGGCAAGTGAGCAGGCGATCGGAGAACTCTCATGAGCCTGCCACTCTCCATCGCCGCCGAATCGCCGCTGCTTCAGCAAAGGCTGGCGAAGACCCTCGCGACGCTGCCGCAATCCTTTCGGGCGGAAGGCGATGCCGCAACCGCAAAGGCAGTTCTGATCGCCGGAAGCGGGGACTGGGCGACCCGCGCCGCGCTCGCGATCGAGACAGGCGCCCGCGCCGTGATCGTCACCGATCCGGGAATCACGGAGCCGGATGCGGTGCTGGCTCTTGCCGACCGGGCGGACGAGGCAGGCGTGGTCGTCGAACTGGCCGAACGCTATGCCGGAGACCCGACACTCCTGCGCCACCGCCCTGACCTGATCCAGCATCTTGCGGCGACATCCACGATCCTGATCAGCCAGGTGGGCGATTTCGCCACACCCGCCGATGCCGCGCTGGACATGGTGCGGACGCTGCGCGCCTTGGGTCAGACGCTTCACGTCACGCACATCTGGCAGACCACCCATTGCGTGGTCGTGCGCGGCACGGCGGCAGACAAGCTGTTCGAGGGCATCGCCACCGCGAGCAGCGCCGGGACAAGTCAGCAGATCGAGGCGCTGGGCTTCGGCCGCACGCTTCGCTTGTCGCTTCGGGGCGATGGGTCGGCAAGACCGTCGGACCTGCGCCTCGCCAACGCCAAGGGTGAGCGCAGATTGCCGCAGGTCTTCGAAAGCGTTGATCGCGCGGCGTTGCTGCGCACCCTGACGGCGGTTCGCAACGGTAGGCCGGAGAACGAAGCGCTGCGGCAGTTCGCAGACGATATTGCCACGATCCGGTCGCTCTGAGTGGCTGACGCGGCGCCCTCGCGGGCAAGCGGCCCCTTCATCGCCGCGTACTGGATCGCCCAGTGCGGCAATTGGCTGGGCCTGGTCACGCCCGTCGCTCTGACGATCGCCATGCGCGTCGCACAGATCGCGGAGCCGGCGCACAAGATGAGCCAGCTCGGCCTGATCCTCGGCATCGGGGCACTCGCCTCGATCATCGCCGCGCCGATCTGGGGGCATATCTCCGACCACACGCGCGCCCGGATCGGCCGGCGCAAGCTGTGGATGATCGTAGGCGTCGCGGGCGGTGGCGCGGGTCTGCTGCTGATGAGCGCCACGCGCGACATAACCTTGTTTGGCGTCGGCTGGGTAATCGCGCAGATCGGGTTCAACGCCAATCAGGCCGCTCTCAATGCCCTCCTCCCCGATCACGTGCCCGAAGCACAACGGGGCCGGGTCTCGGGGCTGCTGGGGCTGACCGTGATCGTCGGCGTGGTGCTGGGCACGTTCCTGACGCAGTTCACCGCGGCCAATCCTTACCTGCTGTTCCTGGCGCCGTGGCTTGGCACCGTTCTCAGCCTGGCGATCATCCTGCCGATGTTCCGCGATGGTCCCGCGCCCGAGAGCCTCGAACCGTCGGCGGGCATCACGCAGTTTCTCTCCTCCTTCAGCATCAGCCCGCGCGAGCATCCCGATTTCTACTGGGCCTGGATCAGCCGCTTCCTCGTCTTCATGGGCATGGCCTATCTGCAGGTCTACGCCGTCTACTTCCTGTCCGACCGCTTGCAGCAGCCGATGGCGGACATCCCCCGGCTGGTCTTCATCAACGGCAGCATCGGCGCGGCGATCACCGTCGCTGTGTCCCCGCTCGCGGGCTGGCTCTCGGACCGGATGGAACGGCGCAAGCCCTTTGTGATCGGGGCCGCGCTGATCGGCGCGGTCGGCCTGGTCACGATCGGGATGGCGCAAAGCGTCACCCAGTTCATGATCGGGTCCGCGGTCGCGGGCATCGGCATGAGCGTCTACTACGCTGTCGACCTGGCCCTGGTCGCCGCGGTCCTGCCCGATCCCGAGAACGGCGCCAAGGACATGGGCATCTTCCAGATCGCCAATACCCTGCCGCAATCCCTCGCCCCGGTCATCGCGCCCGCCTTCCTGGCGATCGGGGCGGTGGCGGGCGGCAACTATCCGGCCGTGTTCATCGCCGCATCGACGTTCGCTTTGCTGGGCGCGGCGGCGATCATGCCGATCAGGACGAGCTCGTGAACACGCAGGCCTGACGAACCCGCCTCATCGCTCATCCCCTCGTGGCGACGGCGTAAAGCGCGATCGCACCGGCATTGCTGACGTTGAGGCTTTCCATCGCTTCGCTGATCGGCAGACGGGCCAGCGCGTCGCAATGCTGCAGGATGTTGTGGCGCATGCCCTCCCCCTCGGCACCGAGCACCAGCGCGACAGGACCGGCGGGCAAGGCATCGCCCAGCGTCGTCTCCGCCGTGCCGTCGAGGCCGATGCGCCAGTAACCCGCCTCGGCGATCTCCTCCAGAGCGCGGGCGAGATTGACCACCCGCACCCACGGCACGATCTCGAGCGCGCCCGAGGCCGACTTGGCGAGCACGCCCGATTCGGGGGGGGCGTGCCGGTCCTGGGTGACGATCGCGGCCGCATGGAACGCCGCCGCCGATCGCATCAGCGCGCCGACGTTATGCGGATCGGTCACTTGGTCGAGCACCAGGATCGGGCGATCCGCGTCGCCATCCAGAATGTCATCGAGGAAGATGTCGTCCAGCGGCTCGCACTCGAGGACGAGGCCCTGGTGCGGTGCATCGCGCGCGACGAGGCGCGCCAGGTCGCTCGGCTGTGCCCACTCGACCGCAAAGTCGCTGGGTAGCTCGCCGTCGAGCGATTCGACGCCCTCGCGCGTCGCCCACAGCTTGCGGTGGCTGCGCTCGGGGTTCTTCAGCGCCGCCTCGACCGCGTGGCGACCCCACAGCCGCACCATGCCTTGGCTGGCGCGGCCCGAACCGCGCCCGTTCTTCATCCGGCCCGCACGGCCGCGCAGTGCCCGCCCGCCTGCAGCATTCGCGCCGCCCTTGGCCATCTTCTATTCCTTTCCTGCAGCTGCCCGGTGGCAGATCGTGCGCTCCCTGCCAGTCACCCCATTGACAGGCAAGGCTCGCTTCGGCATTGGCGCCACCTCTCGGCAGCGCGGTCCCTCGGGGCCGCACGGCGGGATCATCCCGCCACCCGCGGAAACGGTGTGGACAGGTGGCCGAGTGGTTAAAGGCAGCAGACTGTAAATCTGCCCGCGCAAGCGTACGCTAGTTCGAATCTAGCCCTGTCCACCACCCCCCGATCATCGGGCGCTCTTTCGGGCTCTGCCGCAACCTTCCCCATCCCCGGCGATTTGGCTCCTGTCATTGCGGCGGGGGGGCGCACAGCTTAGATGGAACGCATGTCCGGCGAAATCTTAGACAACCAGGGTCGCGGCGAAGCGGCATGGCGGTGGCCTCCGATCCATCCCGAGGGCCGCAAGTTCGGCGCCATCGCAGGCGTGGTGTGCTTCATCGCGTTCGTTCTGGGATGGTCGATCGTGGCATGGCCGCTCGCGATCCTCACGGTCTGCATCCTGGCGTTCTTCCGCGATCCGCAGCGCGTCGTGCCGCAAGATGATCGCAGCATCGTCTCACCCGCCGATGGCCTGGTCACGCTCATCCAGAAGGTCGCGCCGCCGCGCGAGTTGACGATGAACGATGGCAGCGGATCGCGTCCCATGCCGACCGATGTCGTCACCCGCGTATCGATCTTCATGAGCGTGTTCGACGTGCACATCAATCGCGCGCCGATCGGCGGCACGGTGCGACGTGTGGTCTACATCCCAGGCAAGTTCGTGAACGCCGATCTCGACAAGGCGAGCGAGGAGAACGAGCGCCAGCATGTGATGATCGAGCGGGCCGATGGGCAAGTGCTGTGCTTCACCCAGATCGCCGGCCTCGTGGCCCGCCGCATCGTCCCCTTCGTCAAGCCGGGTGACATCATCGCGGCCGGCCAGCGGGTAGGCCTGATCCGCTTCGGCAGCCGCGTTGACGTCTACCTGCCGCAGGGAACCGAGCCACGTGTCCTGCTCGGCCAGAAGGTCATTGCCGGAGAGACCGTGCTGGCCGAGATCGGCGAAGCCCCCGTCATCGAAGGCATCGCCCAGTGAGCGTTGCCGAAGAAGACGGAGCTCGCCGTCTTCCGGCCGGACTGACCCTGCGCGCACTCGTTCCCAACGCGATCACCACCGCGGCCCTGTGCTGCGGCTTGACGGGCATCCGCTTCGCGATCGCCGGCGATTTCGACAAGTCGGTCCAGGCGGTGATCCTGGCGGGGCTGCTCGACGGCATCGATGGCCGCGCCGCGCGGCTGCTGAAGGCGCAATCCCGGTTTGGAGCCGAACTCGACAGCCTGGCCGATTCGATCTCGTTCGGCGTGGCTCCCGCACTGATCGTCTACTTGTGGACCTTGCGCGATCTGCCTCGGTTCGGCTGGATCGGCGCCCTTGCCTTTGCCATCTGCTGCGTTCTTCGGCTCGCACGCTTCAACGCCCGGCTCGACAGCACCGATCAGCCGCACAAGCAGGCCGGCTTCCTGACCGGCGTTCCCGCGCCCGTCGGCGCCGGCCTCGCCTTCCTGCCGATGTACATGTGGATCGCCAGCGGTCGGCCGGAATTCGCCGATCCCCTCGGCGTTACCTTATGGATGCTGCTGGTCGCCTTCCTGCTGATCTCCAGCCTGCCGACCCTGGGCTGGTCCCGGGTAAGGCCACCGCGAGGCCTGCGGATCGGCTTGCTTGCCTTGGTCGGACTGCTTGTCGCCGCCCTGCTCACCGAGCCCTGGTTGACGCTTGCCGGCATGACGATCGTCTACCTGGCGTTGATCCCGTATGGGGTACTCACCTATGGCCGGGTCAAGCGGCGAGCGGCAAATGCGCCGGCGCGCACGGCACCGACGCCGGTCGATCCGATCCCCTGACGCTCGACAGCGCGACCTCTCCGGCGACAAGGCTCCAGGCGACCTGTCGCTCAGCCTGAACGGTCGCGACCTGCCCACGCAACATCGCGATATCGCGAGCACCAACCGCGAACGCGCGAGCGATCGCACCCACGGTTGCAAGGCCGGCGAGGACGAACACCATGACGCAGAACATCGCGAACATTCCCAACCTCCATCGGTGACAGCCCTGTGCCAAGGCTGTGGAAAGCTTGTGGAGAAGCCGAAATCGTTCTATGCTTGTTCCACTCCGCCTTATGTTCATGTTTTGTTCTGAATGTCAAGTGATTCGTTCTCGTCTCGTCAAATGAGGCCCGGCCGCCTCAAGCGGCCGCTCTCGCGAACTGATGGAGACGATGGCGAAAGGCCTTGGCGCCGGCATAGCGGTGAGGCCGGCGCACGTGCATCGGTGCGAACTCTCGCCCGACCACGGGTTCGAGGACAGGCTCGAGAAATGTCACCGTGATGGTGCTTGCCTTAGCATCCACGCTCACGGCACGACGCAGCGGGGCTATGTCTCCCGCGTAATGCGCTACCGCTCTCCAGATGCTCCAGATCGAGGCACCTGCGGCGAAGACGAGGGAGAGCATGATGGCTGCGGACATTGGAACCTCCGGCTGCCCGGCGGCGGGGCAGCAAATGTTAACCATATCGGTCGTGTCACAGGAATGCAGGAAATGGCCTCCAAGTTCCTGTTTTCGCACGGAACTGGCGGAAGTTGAGCCAGACTGAGGGATATACGAGACGGATTTCCATGGATTTCCCGTTCGGAGCACGCTAAGTGCGCCGCGCCGCAGCCTTCTTCGGACGATTCACGCCCGTCGGGAAAGCGGCAATCCACATGGGAAGCACCACATACCGGTGCCGCAGCGGGCCAGGGCCGAAAGGCTATCCGCACGGTTCCAGCTTCCCAGAGGCGAAACCGGAAAGGAAAAGACTATGGCGGCTCCCGTCGTCACCATGCAGCAATTGATCGAGGCCGGCGCGCACTTCGGCCACCAGACCCACCGCTGGAACCCGCGGATGAAGCCGTACATCTTCGGCGCCCGCAACGGCATCCACATCATCGACCTGTCGCAGACCGTGCCGCTGATGGCCCGCGCGCTCGACTTCGTGTCGTCGACGGTCCAGGCCGGCGGCAAGGTGCTGTTCGTCGGCACCAAGCGCCAGGCGCAGGAGCCGATCGCGGAAGCGGCGCGCTCGTGCGGCCAGCACTTCGTCAACCACCGCTGGCTGGGCGGCATGCTCACCAACTGGAAGACGATCAGCCAGTCGATCAAGCGCCTCAAGAGCCTGGAAGAGCAGCTCTCGGGCGACACCCACGGCCTCACCAAGAAGGAAATCCTCCAGCTCACCCGTGAGCGCGACAAGCTCGAGCTTTCGCTCGGCGGCATCCGCGACATGGGCGGCATTCCGGACGTGATGTTCGTGATCGACGCCAACAAGGAAGATCTGGCGATCAAGGAAGCCAACGTGCTCGGCATCCCGGTCGTCGCCGTGCTGGACACCAACGTGAACCCGCAAGGCATCGCCTTCCCGATCCCGGGCAACGACGACGCCAGCCGCGCCGTGCGCCTCTACTGCGAGGCGGTTGCCCAGGCCGCGACCAAGGGCCGCCGCGAAGGCGTGGTGGACTCCGGCATCGACATCGGCGCGCTGGACGCCCCGGTCGAGGAGGCGGTCGAAGCCTGAGCGCTTCGACACTCTCCGTCATCGAAATGTCGCGCGCCGGGTCCACTGGGCCCGGCGCGCCTGTCCATTCAACAAGAGGAATTTGAGCGATGGCTTACACCGCCGCTGACGTGAAGAACCTGCGCGAGCGCACCGGCGCCGGCATGATGGATTGCAAGAAGGCGCTGGACGAGACCGGCGGCGACTTCGAAGCCGCCGTCGACGCGCTGCGCGCCAAGGGCCTGGCTGCCGCCGCCAAGAAGTCCAGCCGCACCGCGGCCGAGGGCCTCGTCGGCGTCGCCGTGTCCGGCACCCGCGGCGTTGCCGTGGAGGTGAACTCCGAGACCGACTTCGTCGCCAAGAACGACCAGTTCCAGGATTTCGTGCGCAAGACGACCGAAGTCGCGCTTGGCGTGTCGGGAGACGACGTCGAGGCGCTGAAGGCCGCGTCCTATCCCGACGGTGGCACCGTGGCCGAGAAGCTGACCAACAACGTCGCCACGATCGGCGAGAACCAGCAGATCCGCCGCATCAAGACGGTCGAAGTCGCGCAGGGCCTGATCGTGCCCTACATGCATAACGCCGCCGCGCCCAACCTGGGCAAGATCGGCGTGCTGGTCGCGCTGGAGTCCGAGGCTGCGGCCGACGTGCTCGAGCCGCTCGGCAAGCAGATCGCGATGCACATCGCCGCCGCTTTCCCGCAGGCGCTTTCGGCCGAGGATCTCGATCCGCAGGTGCTGGAGCGTGAGCGCAAGATCGCGCTCGACAAGGCGGTCGAGGAAGCCACCGCCAGCGGCAAGACGATCCCGGAGAACATCCTCGCCAAGCGAGCCGATGGCGCTGCTGCCAAGTACGCCAAGGACAATGCCCTGCTGAGCCAGGTCTTCGTCATGGACAACAAGACGCCGATCCAGCAGGTCGTGGACCAGGCCGGCAAGAATGCGGGCAGCAAGATCGTCCTCAAGGACTTCGTCCGCTTCCAGCTGGGCGAAGGCATCGAGAAGCAGGTCACCGACTTCGCAGCCGAAGTGGCGGCCGCCGTCCAAGGCTGACGCTTCCGCCGCGCTTGCGGCCAGTCGATCGAAGGGGCCGGAGGCGATCGCTTTCCGGCCCTTTTTCTTTGCGCGCGCCAGGGCTGTCGTGGCGGCGACTGCGAGAGGGTCTGTGGGAGGCGCAGGGGCGCGCGTGGCGGACGGACGGCGCCGCGAGGCTTGGCTTGGCGTTCGTCGGTCCCAGAGCCATGCCACAGCGCTCACGGCAGCCGCATCATGGCTCCGCGGCGTGAGGTTCGGCTGAGCGTTCCGATCAACGGGCCCGCAGAAACGAAAGAGGCGCCGCTGCCTCTATACCGGGCAGCGGCGCCTTCATCTTGCCGCGAGGCGGCAGGATTAGAAGCGGCTTAGTTCACCGCGTCCTTCAGGCCCTTGCCGGCCTTGAACTTGGGCTGAGCCGATGCCTTGATCTCCATGGCTTCGCCGGTGCGCGGATTGCGACCGGTGGACGCCTTGCGCTTGGCAACCGAGAACGTGCCGAAACCGACCAGCCGCACTTCGTCGCCCTTCTTCAACGCATCGGAAATGGCGTCGAACACGCCTTCCACAGCCTTAACCGCATCATTGCGCGAAAGTCCGCTGGTACCGGCGACAGCGGTGATCAGATCGTTCTTGTTCATTATAGGAACCCCCTAGCCTTTCAGTGAAACGCTTGTTTGGAAAAAAGCCAGCATTCGCCTTGCGAATGGGCCGCGAATTGAGCGTCTTTTGGCCGCCCTGTCAAAGCCAAAAGGCGAGTGACAGCGACCGTTTATCGCGTTTTCCTGCCATTTTCCTACGCACTGGATCTTGTGCGCCGCAGCAGCACAGCCGCTTCAAAAGGCCACAGGCGCACCGTCCTTGAAGGACGGCGCGCCTGCAACAAGCCCGAATGAAAACGAGAAAATTCGAAAGGAGCGCGTCGCCCAAACCGGCTTCGCTAATGCGAAGACCGGCGTACCTGGCTCACCCTTCGTCGCGGGTGTCGCGACGCTCGGCGATGCGAGCGCGCTTACCGGTGCGGCCGCGCAAGTAATAGAGCTTGGCGCGACGCACGACGCCCCTGCGGACGACGGCGATGCTGTCGATGTTGGGCGAGTAGAGCGGGAAGACGCGCTCGACGCCCTCGCCGAAGCTCATCTTGCGCACGGTGAAGTTCGACCCCATGCCGCGGTTCGAGCGGGCGATGCACACGCCTTCGAAGTTCTGCACGCGGGTGCGGGTGCCTTCGACCACCTTCACGCCAACCTTGACGGTGTCGCCGGGGCGGAATTCGGGAATGTCCTTCGCGGCCTTGGCGATTTCCTCGGCCTCGATCTGCTGAATCAGGTTCACTTGCCTGGTCCTTCGTCGTCATGCTGCGCGCCAGAGGCAGACTGGACCCGAGCGCCACAGCGGCGCTCCCAAAGATCCGGCCTGCGTGACCGTGTATCGATCTCGGCCTGTTGCTTGCGCCAAGCCGCGATCTTCGCATGATCCCCCGATCGCAGCACTTGCGGGATCATGCGCCCTTCCCATTCGACGGGCCGGGTATAGTGCGGGTACTCGAGAAGGCCGTCCTCGAACGATTCCTCGGTCCCGCTGGAAGGCGCGCCCATTACTCCGGGAAGCAGCCGAATGCAAGCGTCGAGCAGCATGATCGCCGCCGGCTCTCCCCCCGACAGCACGATGTCGCCCACCGAGACCTCCTCGACATTGCGGCCTTCGAATATCCGCTCGTCGAAGCCCTCGAAGCGCCCGCACAGGATCGTGACGCCTGGCCCTGCCGCAAGCTCGCGCACGCGCGCTTGCGTGATCGGCCGGCCCCTCGGCGTCATGGCGATGACGGGTGCCTCGGGACTAAGCGCGCGGGCATGGTCGATCGCGGCGGCGAGCACGTCGGCCTTGAGAACCATCCCCGCGCCGCCCCCGGCGGGAGTGTCGTCGACGGTGCGATGCTTGTCGGTCGCGAAATCACGGATGTGGACGGGCGTGAGCGACCACTTGCCCTCCGCCAGCGCCCGACCGGCGAGCGACACGCCAAGCGGACCGGGGAACATGTCCGGGTAGAGGGTGAGGACAGTGGTGGCGAAGGTCATAGGATTACCGCCAATGAAGAACTGAAAGGCGCGCGATCGACAGCAGTCCAGCCGTGAAGCACGCGACGCTCTGAACAATCGCGATGAGGGCAAAGCCCCAGCTGCTCTTGAGCGGGGTGAACGCTACCTACCAGGCGAGCGAAGGGGGAAGCCCGGCGCATCAGAATACCCGTGACACGAAGCCGGGTTGGCCATTCCGATTGCCGGAGAAGCTGGACGCCAAAACTTCAGCGAAAAAAAAGAAGATGGCGACCAGAAAAAGGTGCTCATTGTACTGTCCAGTCTTCGGTACTCAGACCCGGTACGTCTGCGAAATCCCTCTGATTGCGCGTGACCAGAGTCAGCCCGAGTTCCAGCGCCTGCACTCCGATCAAGCGGTCAAAGCTTTTGCGACGGACGCCGATCTCGCGGATGACCGATCCATATCGCCGTGCGCATGCCAGATTAAAATCCGCGATCTCGACGCTAGCGACGAAGATGTTGATGCGTTCGGCATCGCGCTTCGGATCCTGGGATTGCTTGCTTCCGACCATCAGTTCGCCGACGGTGATCGACGAAACCGCAAGCGCGCCGAAGTGCTCGCCCATACGCCTTGCCAGCGCATCGCTACGACCATCGAGGAAGTCGATGCATGCATTGGTATCGAGGAGATACATCAGGCCGCAGCTGTATGGTCCGAAGAACCGGTCCAGTCGTATTCAGCCTGGTCGATGTCGCGTCGTCCGCTGGACATGAAACCTGGCGACATACTTCCATAGAGATGCATGAACACGTTCTTGGCTTCACTTTGCTTCAAGATGCTCATGCTCCCGTCAGCATGAGGGACAATGACGACCTCGTCGCCTTCCTCGATCCCAAGCGCTTTGGGCAGGCGCATCGCTACCGAGTTGCCTGACTTGAATGTCCGAGTTTTCCATTCCTTCGCCACGATGCGCTCCCGTATATCCAGTGAGGATATACTATTCCGCGTATGCAGCGTCAACGACGAGCCCCGTGTGTTCGCACCATTCCGGCACGGCCGAGGGCGTCATCGGCACCATGAAGCGCTTGCGCTTGCCGTCGTCGCCCACGCGCTCGATCTCCAGCACGTCGCCCGCGCCGAAGTTGTCGACCGCTATGCAGACACCCAGGGCCTCGCCCGCCGTCGATACTGCCGGCAGGCCGATCAGGTCGGCATGGTAGTACTCGCCCTCCGCCAACGCCGGCATGGCCGAGCGCGGGACCGTCAGCGCGGTACCACGCAGCTTCTCGGCCGCGTCACGGTCGGTCACTTCGGCGAAGCGTGCGACTGCGCCGCCCTTGCCGTCATCTCGCAGCTTGGCCACCGTCAGTGTCGAATCGTTGAAGGCGCGGTAGCGCTTGAGCGCCGCCACGCCTTCTCCGAACAGCTTGAGGCGAACTTCGCCCGTCACCCCGTGCGCGCCGGCGATGGCGGCAAGGGTGACGGGACGATCGGGCGAAAGCGCCATCGGTCAGGCTATCGAGCTGTAAAGCTCAGCCCTCGGCCGGAGCCTCGGCGCTCTCCACGCGGGGCTCTTCGGCGCCCGGGTTCTCGGCGCCTTCGGCCGGAGCTTCAGCCGACGGAGCCTTTGCGGCGGCAGCGGCCTCGGCGGCGGCTTCCTCGGCCTCACGAGCCTTCTGTGCCTTGTCCTCGGCACGCTCCTTGGCCTTCTTGCCCGGCTCGGCCTTGTTCGGGTTGTTGGTGGCCGCGCGCTCCTTGATGCCGGCCTTGTCGAGCAGGCGGGCAACGCGGTCAGTCGGCTGAGCGCCAACGCCGATCCAGTAGCGCACGCGGTCCTCGACCAGCTTCACGCGGTTCTCGTCTTCCTTGGCGAGGACCGGGTTGTAGGTGCCGACCTGCTCCAGGTACTTGCCGTCACGCGGGCTGCGCGAGTTGGAGACGACGATGCGGTAGTAGGGACGCTTCTTCGCGCCACCGCGCGACAGACGGATCGAAACGGACATGACTTTACCTTCCTTCTAGATTCTAACGATTACTTCTTGAATTTGCTCATGTCGGGCAGGCTGCCGACGCCACCGCCCATTCCGCCCAGCGCATTGCCGAGCCCGGGCATGGCTCCTTCCAGGCCACCCTTGCCGAACATCGCGGCCAGGCCCTTGAGGCCGCCCATCTTCTTGATCTGCTTCATGGCCTTGGACATCTCCATGTGCATTTTCAGCAGCTTGTTGACGTCCTGGACCTGCGTGCCCGAGCCGTTGGCGACACGAATCTTGCGCTTGGCGTTGAGCAGCGCGGGATTGCCGCGCTCCTTGGGGGTCATCGAGCCGATGATCGCGTCCATGCGCAGCAGCACGCGCTCGTCCATGCCAGAGGCCTGCATTGCCGCCTTGGCCTTCTTCATGCCCGGCATCATGCCCGCCAGCGCACCGAGCCCGCCCATGTTCTGCATTTGCTTCAGCTGCATGCGCAGGTCGTTCATGTCGAACTTGCCCTGCTCCATGCGCTTGGCGAGCGCCTCGGCCTCCTCGATCTTGACCGCCTCGGCGGCCCGCTCGACGAGGCTGACGATGTCGCCCATGCCCAGGATGCGGTTGGCGACGCGCGCAGGCTGGAACACCTCCAGCGCGTCCATCTTCTCGCCGGTACCCGCGAACTTGATCGGCTTGCCGGTGACCGCGCGCATCGAGAGCGCCGCACCGCCGCGCGCGTCGCCATCCATGCGCGTCAGGACGACGCCGGTGAGATCCACCTGCCCGGCGAACGACTGCGCGACGTTCACCGCGTCCTGGCCGGTAAGCGAATCGACCACCAGCAGCGTCTCGCGCGGCGCCGAGATGGCGGAGACCGCCTTCATCTCGTCCATCAGCTGCTGGTCGACGTGAAGGCGGCCCGCCGTATCGAGCAGCAGCACGTCCACCGCCTGCAGCTTGGCCGACTGCAACGCGCGCGTGGCGATCTCGGTCGGCTGCTGGCCCGGGATGATCGGCAGGGTGGCGACGCCGACCTGCTCGCCGAGCACCTTCAGCTGCTCCTGCGCCGCCGGACGGTTGACGTCGAGCGAGGCCATCATCGCCTTCTTGCCGTGCTTCTCCTTCAGAAGCTTGGCGATCTTGGCGGTGCTGGTGGTCTTGCCCGAGCCTTGCAGGCCGACCATCATGATGACGACGGGCGGATTGGCGTTGAGATCGAGCTCGGGCGTCGTGTCGCCGCCCAGCGTTTCTACCAACGCATCGTTGACGATCTTGACGACCTGCTGTCCCGGCGTGACCGAGCGCAGCACTTCGGCGCCGACCGCCTTCTCGGTGACCTGGTCGACGAAGCGGCGCACCACCGGCAGCGCCACATCGGCCTCCAGCAGCGCGATGCGCACCTCGCGCATGGCATCGCGGACGTCCTGCTCCTTGAGCGCACCGCGCCCGCGCAGCTTGTCGAACACACCGCCTAAGCGGTCAGAGAGACTGTCAAACATACAGTCCTACACTCCAAAACGGCGCGAAACGCCAAAAACGCCGGCGGACGAAACCTCGTCAGCCAGCGTGTAAATAATCACCCCTGAGCGCGAACAACAGCCGCGTCAGGTATGGTGAGATTTGCTTCAGGCCGGAGCGAGAATGATGGTCTTCGAGAACCGGAGCGGAGCGACCTGCTGGTCGTGAGCACCGGAAACGCAGAAGGCCGTCGTTCGCAGCCCGGCATGGAGCAAATATCACCATGCCTGCAAATGGTGGAGCCGAGGGGGATCGAACCCCTGACCTCTACAATGCCATTGTAGCGCTCTCCCAGCTGAGCTACGGCCCCGTTCCATTCGCCCGGCGAAGCCCTGGGAGGCACCGCCGCTCCCGAGTACCGCCCCGGGAGGCGCCCCTCTAGTGGCGGCCTCGCGGGTTGGCAAGGGGATTTTGAAGCCGCCGCAGCCAAGCCGCGACGGCCCCCAAAAATCAGGTGTCGTGCTCGTCCTCGCTCTCGGCAGCGCCAATGCCGAGGTCGTCGTCGCCGCCAAGATCGACATCGTTGTCGGGCGAATCGCCGTCCTCGTCGAGGTCGAGATCCTCGTCCGCCAGATCGACGTCTTCTTCTTCGACGACTTCCTTCTTCTGCACTTCCTCGAACTGCACCGGCTGCTTGGACTTGAGCACCGGCTCAGGGTTCCAGCTGTTGCCGCACTCGATGCAAGTGACCGGGTCATCCTTGCCGAGGTCGTAGAAACGAGTGCCGCACTTCGGGCAGCCGTGCTTGGTGCCCCATTCAGGCTTGACCATGAAATTCCCTCAACTGGCGCATCCCCATAAACTCGCGCATTTGAGGATGACGCGTAAATCTTGCACTTGATGGTAAGGCCGCAAGGCGGTTTCAAGCCGCTGAAGCCCCTACAGGGCGCGCGCCTTGCCATAGAGCGTGCCCACTGTCAAAAGCCGCGCGCCGCACGGCCCCCTTCCCCTCCCAGCGAAAGCCCGCCCAAGTGTCTGCCGATCCCGCCGCCGCGATGCGTCCCCGCCGCTTCCAGCCCCAAGGTCCGCTTCGCGGCCGCATCCGTGTGCCGGGCGACAAGTCCATCAGCCACCGCGCGATCATGCTTTCGGCGCTCGCGGTCGGGGAGAGCCGGATTTCCGGCTTGCTCGAGGGCGAGGACGTGCTGGCGACGGCGGCGGCCATGCGGGCGATGGGCGCGCAAGTCGAGCGGACGGGCCATGGCGAATGGCGTGTCGCCGGCGTTGGGGTCGGCGCGCTGCTGCAGCCAGAGACCGCGCTCGACATGGGCAATTCGGGCACCTCGACCCGCCTGCTCATGGGGCTGGTGGCAAGTCACCCGATCCAGGTCACCTTCGTGGGCGATGCCAGCCTGTCGAAGCGGCCGATGGGCCGTGTCATCGAGCCGCTCTCGCAGATCGGCGCCGACATCACCGCGACCTTCGTCGGTCGCCTGCCGCTGATCCTGCGCGGTGCCGAACCGCCGGTGCCGATCGCCTATCGCCTGCCGGTCGCCTCCGCCCAGGTAAAGAGCGCGATCCTGCTCGCCGGGCTCAACACGCCGGGGCGCACGACCGTGATCGAACCCGTACCGACACGCGACCATTCCGAGCGGATGCTGCGCGGCTTCGGTGCGGAGCTGGACGTGGTTGTCGAGCCCGACGGAACGCGGGTGATCGCCATCACCGGCGAGGCGGAGCTCCGGCCGCAAGTGATCGAGGTCCCTGGCGATCCCTCGTCTGCGGCATTCTTCGTGGTGGCCGCCCTGCTCGTCGAGGGGTCGGACGTGACGATCGAGAACGTCGGCCTCAATCCCACCCGTGCCGCGCTGTTCGACGTGCTGCGCCAAATGGGCGGGAGCATCGAGGAAATCGAACGGCGCGAGGTCGGCGGCGAGCCCGTGGCCGACTTGCGCGTACGCCACTCGGCCCTGCGCGGCATCGAGGTCGACCCGGCCGTGGCGCCGAGCATGATCGACGAGTTCCCGATTCTCTTCGTCGCCGCCGCCCTGGCGCAGGGGCGCACGGTGACGCGCGGCCTGGAGGAGTTGCGGGTCAAGGAGTCGGACCGCCTGGCCGCAATGGCAACCGCCCTCACCTGCGCCGGCGCCAAGGTCGAGGAGCGCGAGGACGGCCTCGTCATCGAGGGCACCGGCGGCGCGCTGCTCGCCGGCGGCGCCAACCACCCCGTCGCCACGCATCTCGATCACCGCATCGCCATGAGCATGGCGATCGCCGGGCTGGTGAGCCGCACCGGCGTGGAAGTGGACGACACGCGGCCGATCGCCACGAGCTTTCCCACTTTCGAGCCGATGCTGGAAAGCCTGCTCGCATGATCATCGCCGTCGACGGGCCGACCGCGTCGGGCAAAGGTACGATCGCCAAGGCACTGGCCGGCCACTTCGGGCTGCCGCACCTCGACACTGGCCTGCTCTATCGCGCGGTCGGTCGGCAGTGCTTCCTGGACGGCGGCGATCCCGACGACGGCGGCGATGCTCTCGCGGCGACCAGCTTCCCGGACGGGTTGCTGCTCGATCCCGAACTGCGATCCGAGGCGACGGGTGGCCTCGCCAGCCGCGTCTCGATCCATCCCGCCGTGCGTCAGGCCTTGTTCGAACGCCAGCGCAGCTTCGCGACGCAACCCGGCGGTGCCGTGCTCGACGGCCGCGACATCGGCACCGTGATCGCGCCGGACGCCGACGTGAAGCTCTACGTCACCGCCAGCGTCGAGGCGCGCGCGCGCCGCCGCTTCCTGGAGATGCAGGCCCACGGCCGCGACGTGACCCTCGCCCAGATCCTCGCCGACCTCGCCGCGCGGGATGCTCGCGACATGCAGCGCGCGGAGGCGCCCCTGCAAGCCGCGCCCGATGCCGTGGTGCTCGACACTTCCGATCTGGATCGCGATGCCGCCGTCGCCGCAGCCGTCGCGCTGGTAGCGGATCGCGCCAAGCACTGATCCATTTTGGTGCAATTGAGTGCCAAACGAGCCATGCTATAGGCCCGAGCCATGGCTGGCGGCTCACCTCGATTCTCACGCGCGTGGTCCGCCTTCACCGGCGGGGCAGCGACAGACGCGGCAAGCCAACGGCTGATCGGCATCCAGATCCTGCGTGCCCTTGCCGCGCTGATGGTCGTCTATTCGCACCTCATGGCGCGCAACGTGAACCGCGGCTTCCTACACGGCAACGAGTGGTGGAACGTCGACCTCGGCCACTTCGGCGTGTGCATCTTCTTCGCGATCAGCGGCTACGTGATGATCCACGCGAGCGCCCGCACTTTCGCCGCCGCCCGCAAGGGACCGGGTGTCGCGCTGTTCCTCAAGCGCCGCATCGCGCGCATCTGTCCGCTCTATTACCTCACGACGGTCGCCGCGATCGGGATGGCCGCAGCAGTGCACGGCGAAGCCACGGGTATGGGCGACATCGTCCGCTCCTTTCTCTTCATCCCCTACCTCAATGAGAGCGGCCTCTATCAGCCGGTCTACTCGCTCGGATGGTCGCTGAATTACGAGATGTTCTTCTACCTCGTCATGGCAACCGCGCTGTTCCTGCCCCGCACGCCCGCCATCCTGTTCGTGATCGCCGTCATCGGCGCGCTGCTCGCCTGCGGGATGGCGCTGGGTTCCGATCCCGGGGCTTATGGCGGCTCGGCCGCGGCGTACGTCTTCACGCGGCCGGAAATGTTCTACTTCGTGGCCGGCGTGTGCGCCGCCGCGCTGCCGCTCAGGTCGGTCGAGCGCCGCATCGGCGCGCTCCCGTGGCTGGCGCTCGGCGGCGCGGCAGCAGGCCTCGCCCTGGCCTGCGCGTTCCAGCATGTCGAATGGGCTTCGGCGCTGTTCAGCCTCGTCGTGGTTCGCGCCGCCGCCTATCACATCGCCTTCGCGCGCCTCTGGCCGCACGCGGCGCGGCTGCTCTCGTTCCTGGGCGACGCGTCCTACAGCCTCTACCTCACCCACAGCTTCGTGCTCGGACCTGTCAGCATCCTCGTCGCGAAGACCACATCGGAGCCAGTCCTCGGCGTCGTGGCATCGCTCGTGATCGGACTTGCGGTCGCGATCGTCACGGCCTCGATCGTCTATCTCTTCATCGAGAAGCCGCTGGTGAACGGCGCCACCCGCCTGCTGCAAGGCCGCCAGCGAGAGACGGCTGGCACGGACGCGGAACTCCAGGGGAAGCCCGCCTAAGTCGCCTCGGGTTGCGCAAGGGGCGCCCCCGCCGTCAGCCGTTCTCGGCAAGCGCCGGTCCGCGACCACTCCCTTGCTTTTCCGCCCCTACGCGACTAAGCGCCGCGACGTCCCGCTCGGTCCTGCGACCGCGTAAGACGCCGTGACCGGCATTCGGCCGCCACGGCAGTTCGGCCCTTTTTGGCCCGCGAACCACATGGTGTGGAACGCGGAGGAAAGACCGGCGGAACCAACCGCCTGGCCGGAAAAATCGATACGAGAGAAAGACCTACATGGCCACTACGGCAAATCCGACTCGCGACGATTTCGCGAGAATGCTTGACGAACAACTCGGCGGTGCCGGGGAAGACGGCTTCGAAGGCCGCGTCGTCAAGGGCACCATCACCGCCATCGAGAACGACAAGGCCGTCATCGACGTGGGCCTCAAGAGCGAAGGCCGCGTGTCCCTGCGCGAGTTCGCGCGCGGTGAAGGCTCCGAGCACGGCCTCAAGGTCGGCGACGAAGTCGAAGTCTATGTCGACCGCGTCGAGAACGCCGACGGCGAAGCGATGCTGTCGCGCGACCGCGCCCGCCGCGAAGCCGCCTGGGACAAGCTCGAGAGCGAGTTCGGCGAAGGCAAGCGCGTCGAGGGCGTGATCTTCGGCCGCGTCAAGGGTGGCTTCACCGTCGATCTCGACGGCGCCGTGGCGTTCCTGCCCGGCAGCCAGGTCGACATCCGCCCGGTGCGTGACGTCGCGCCGCTGATGGACGTGCCCCAGCCCTTCCAGATCCTCAAGATGGATCGCCGCCGCGGCAACATCGTCGTGTCGCGCCGCGCCGTCCTCGAGGAAACCCGCGCCGAGCAGCGCAGCGAGCTGATCGACAAGCTGACCGAAGGCCAGGTGATCGACGGCGTCGTCAAGAACATCACCGACTACGGTGCCTTCGTCGACCTGGGCGGCATCGACGGCCTGCTCCATGTCACCGACATGAGCTACAAGCGCGTCAACCACCCGAGCGAAGTGATCGCCATCGGCGACACCGTGAAGGTGCAGATCATCCGCATCAACTCGGAAACGCAGCGCATCAGCCTCGGCATGAAGCAGCTCGAGAGCGATCCGTGGGAAGGCGCGGCGGTCAAGTACCCGGTCGGCGCCAAGCTGCACGGCACCGTCACCAACATCACCGAATACGGCGCCTTCGTGGAGCTGGAGCCGGGCATCGAAGGCCTGGTCCACGTGTCCGAGATGTCCTGGACCAAGAAGAACGTCCACCCCGGCAAGATCGTCTCAACCTCGCAGGAAGTCGACGTGGTCGTGCTCGAGGTCGACAGCGAGAAGCGCCGGATCAGCCTGGGCCTCAAGCAGGCCAACCGCAATCCGTGGGAAGAGTTCGCCGAGAAGCACCCGGTGGGCAGCCAGGTCGAGGGCGAAGTCAAGAACGCCACCGAGTTCGGCCTGTTCATCGGCCTCGATGGCGACGTGGACGGCATGGTCCACATGTCCGACATCGCCTGGGGCATCTCGGGTGAAGACGCGCTGGCACTGCACCGCAAGGGCGAGCAGGTCTCCGCGGTCGTTCTCGACGTCGACGTCGAGAAGGAGCGCATCAGCCTGGGCATGAAGCAGCTCGAGCGCGGCGCTCCGGCGGCGGGCGGCACGGCGGCGGCTGGCGGTTCGGCCGGTGGCCTGCGCCGTGGCGAAGTCACCACCGTCACGGTCCTCGAAGTCCGCGATGGCGGTCTCGAAGTGCAGGCGGGCGACGACGGCGCCACCGGCTTCATCAAGCGCTCCGACCTCGGCCGCGACCGCGACGAGCAGCGTCCGGATCGCTTCCAGGTCGGCCAGAAGCTCGATGCCATGGTCATCGGCTTCGACCGCTCGAAGAAGCCCAACTTCTCCGTCAAGGCGCGCCAGCTCGCCGAAGAGAAGGAAGCGGTCGAGCAGTACGGTTCGTCCGACTCGGGTGCGTCGCTCGGCGACATCCTGGGCGAAGCGCTGAAGAACCGCTGAGCCAGGGGACTAGGCGACGTTCGCACTGCGGACGGTAGCCTAGTCGCTGAAAAGGCGAAGCGCGGCCGGCGGGTCGCAGAACCCGTCCGACGTCATGGGGTGAGAGCCCCATGACGGCCGAGCCGCCCGCAGCGCAAGGCGCAAGGGTTCGTCACGGACGCAACCGGTCCCGGGTCGAGCCTGGGACGACGCCAAGAAAAAGCCCGCCCGGCCTCACGGCCGCGGCGGGCTTTTCGTTTGCCCCTCACCCGCTACATAGGCGCGCGAGGAGACGCGCCATGCTCGAAGTCCACCAGTTTCCCTGCTTGTCCGACAACTACGGCTTCCTGCTGCACGACAGCGCAAGCGGCGAGACCGCCTGCATCGACACGCCCGATGCCGACGAATACCTGCGCCAGGCCGCCGCCAAGGGTTGGCAGATCACCCAGATCTGGAACACGCACTGGCACCCGGACCACGCCGGCGGCAACGCCGCGATCAAGGCCGCCACGGGCTGCACCGTGACCGCGCCAAAGATCGACGCGCCGAAGATCGAAGGCATCGACCGTACCGTCGGCCAGGGCGACACGGTGCGTCTGGGTGACTACACCGCGCACGTCATCGACGTTGGCGGCCACACGCTCGGCCATATCGCCTATCACTTGCCCGAGGCGCAGATGGCGTTCGTCGGCGACAGTCTCTTTGCACTCGGCTGCGGCCGGATGTTCGAGGGCACCGCGCCGCAGTTCTGGGCGAGCCTGACGCGGCTCAAGGCGCTCCCGCCCGAGACCATGCTCTACTGCGCGCACGAATACACCGCCTCGAACGCGCGCTTCGCGCTCCATGCCGATCCCGACAACGCCGAACTGGCCGCCTATGCCGACGAGATCGCCGAGCGCCGCGCCAAGGACCGCCCCACAGTCCCTGCAAAGCTGGAGCGCGAACTGGCGACCAATCCCTTCCTGCGCGCCGACGATCCCGCGCTCCAGGCCCGTTGGGGCGGCGGCGACGCCGTGGCGACCTTCGCCGCGCTCCGTAGCGCCAAGGACAACTTCTAAGCGACACGGAGACAACGCCATGACCGAGCCCGACCTTCTGGTGCCCACCTACCGCCACATGCTAGCGGCCCTCTCGAACTGGCTCGACAAGGCGCAGGAGCAACTACCCGCCGATCGAGCGGAGCTCCTTCCGTCCGCGCGCCTCGCCCCCGACATGTTCCCGCTGGCCACCCAAGTGCGGTTCTCCTGCGTGCAGGCCTGGGAAGCCGTTGCCCGCTTGCAGGGCCAAGCCCTGCCCGGCGAAGTGCAGGACTTGCTCGACGAAGGCCGCCAGGCCGGCGACCAACCCGGCACGCTGGCCGAAGCGAAGCAGCGCATTGCCGAGACGCTTGCGATGCTCGCGGCGCTCGACCCGGCCTCGCTCGACGGGGATCCGTCGCGCCCGATCGCACACGACCTGCCGATGGGCATCACCTTCGACCTCACCGCCGAGCAGTATGCGCGCGACTGGGCGCTCCCCCAGTTCTACTTCCACCTGATGGCCGCCTACGCGATCTTGCGTGCCCAGGGCGTTGCGCTCGGGAAGGCGGATTACGTGCAGCACATGTTCGCTTACGTGCGGCCCGGAACCATGCCCGCGCACTGAACGTCAGCTTCGTCAGCCCCAACGAAAAAGCCCCGCACGATGGCGGGGCTTTTCTTGTCCGAGCTGCCGGAAGAAACCGATCAGATCGCGCCGATCGACTGGTCCACCAGGGCCTTGTCTGCCTCGGCCGAATAGCCGCCGCGGATCAGGTTCTGCGCGGCCTGTGCGGCGGCGGTGGCTGCCGTGGTCCGCAATTCGGCGACGGCCGAACGCTCGGCCGCGCCGATCCGGTCTTCGGCCATCTTCTCGCGCCGGGCGATCAGTTCGATGGTGTCGTGCTCGGCCTTCGCGATGATCGCCTCGGCCTCGTGCCGCGCGTGCTCCAGCATGGAGGCAGCGTCCTTTTCGGCGCCGGCGATCTTGTCGGCATATTCCTTGCGCAGGGCTTCCGCCTGGGCGCGCAGGGTCTTGGCCTCTTCGAGCTGAGCCTTGATGTCCGCGATCTTGGCGTCGAGCCCGCTGGTGACCAGCTTGGGCACGCCCTTCCAGAGCGCGACCAGGAGGAGCACCAGCATCGAAGCGCTGACCACCGCGACGGGCGGCGCGAAGCCAAGCAGCAGCGGCTCGGCGTGATGCACTTCGGCGTTGAGATGCGCTTGCGCGTCCTCGGGCGTGCCCGGCTCGGCCGCAGGCAGCGCCTCGGCGCCGGTGTGGGCGTTCTCAGCCATGGACCAGGCTCTCCTTCACGGCCGAGCGCGCGGTGCTCTCTTCCACCGACAAGCCGGCGATCCGGCTGACGATGTCGCGAGCGGCGTCGGTAGCCACGTTCTCAATCTCGGCCGTGGCCGAGGCACGCGCTTGCGCGATGCCGGCTTCGGCGGCGGCGAGCCGCGCGTCGATGCCGTTCTGCGCATCCGCCAGGCGCGCCGCCGTCGACGCGGCGGACTTGGTCCGAGCATCGGCGATTAGGGCTTGAGCCTGAGCCCGGTTGGCGTTCTCACGCACGCGCCAGGCCTCTTCCTCGCGGTCGGCCTCGGCGCGAGCGCGTTCGGCGGCCGCGAAGTCGTCCGCGATCTGCTTGTCGCGCTGAGCGACGGTGTCGATCACCTTGGGCACCATCCCGCGTCCGACGAGGAAGAAGGTGAGCCCGAAGAAGACCAGCAGCCAGAAGATCTGGCTGGCATAGAATTCGCCCAGCTGTGCGATCTGAGGCATGGATTCGCCCTGTCTCGATGTTGCCTATGAATTCACCGGCGTCCGGTCACCGCGCGAGTGGGCGCGACGACCGGAACCGGCACGGTACCGATCAGGCGAAGATCAGCAGCGCGGCAACGACGAACGAGAGCAGGCCCAGAAGCTCGGCACCGGCGAAGCCGATGAACAGGCGGCCCTGCTGGGCGTCGGCGGCACCGGGGTTACGCAGCGCACCCTCGAGGAACTTGGCAAAAACGTTGCCCACGCCGATCGAGGCGAGACCGCAACCGATCGCGGCGAGACCGGCGCCGAGCAGCGCTGCAGCTTTTGCGTCCATTTTCAAAACTCCCTTTGGTAAAATCGATGATGGGTTGGATCGTGAAGGTAAACGTCAGTGCAGGTTCTCGGCGTCGTTCAGGTAGACGCAGGTGAGAAGCGCGAAAACGTAGGCCTGGATGCCGGCGACGAGCAGCTCGAGCGCGCAGATGCCGATCATCAGGATGAAGCTGGGCAGGCCGGCGACCGCGAACAGGCCGATGTTGGCGTTGCCGGTGCTGATGACGAAGCTGGAGAGCACTTCCAGCAGCACGTGGCCGGCCATCATGGCGACGAACAGTCGCAGGCCAAGGCTGAACGGGCGCACCAGGAACGAGATCAGCTCGACCACGAAGATCAGCGGGATCATGACCAGCGGCGTGCCGTGGGGCACGAACAGCGAGAAGAAGTGCAGGCCGTGGCGCGCGAAGCCGACCACGATCACGATCGCGAACGTCAGCACCGCCAGCACGCCGGTCGCCGAGAAGTGGCTGGTGAAGGTGAAGGGGTGCAGGCCGACGAGGCCGAGGGGCAGCAGGCCGAGGAAGTTGGCGAAGAGGATGAACATGAACAGCGTGAAGAGGTACGGCACGTACTTCTTGCCGGCGGGTCCGACGTTCGATGCGAGCAGTCCGTCGATGAAGCCGGTGAAGCTTTCCACCGCCATCTGCCAGCGGCCGGGTACCAGCTGGCGCTTGTTGCCACCCGCCACGAACACCGCGATCAGCAGCGCCGACAACGCCATCCACAACGCGGAGTTGGTGAACGGGATGTGGTAGCCCGCGATCTGCCAGCTCTCCGTGCCGAACAACGGCTCGATGGTGAACTGGTGCATCGGATCGACTTTGCCTTCGGCTGCCACGTCTCGCCTCTTGCCTTCCTCATATGCGCAACAGCGCCCGTTTGGTCCTCTGCGAGGAGGATCAGTCAGAGCGCCGGTTGGACATCCGGATGATGTTCCTGAAGGAGACGAAGATTCCGAGGAACAACATCACCAACAGACCCCAGGGGGACGTTCGGGGAAAGAAGTGCTGGACAACCCACCCCAGAAACGCGCCGCCCACGATACCCCCCAGCAAGTCCGCAAGGACGCGGTTCCCGGCGCGATAGCTCGCATCCGCTTCCACGTTTCCTGCCGACCCGGTGCGCTCCTCCTCACGCTCGCGCGCGACTTTCAGTCGCTCGTCAAGCGCGTCGAGGCGCGCATCGTCGCCAACGGGTGCTCGTGCGTCAGGTTCGTCGTTCATGCCAAGCCCCTATTGTTGAAGCAGGAACGTATGACACGCCCGACGGCCTGCCCGCCGTAGGCACCGGCCCCTTAGGGTGGGGGCAAACCCGAGTCAACCGGTGGGGTGGCGGTTAACCCGACTTAACCCGGACAGGCCGGGTGGCGGGCCTCGTCAACTTTTCGCCGTGACGAGAGAAGGATAGCGCAGCCTGCGCCGTGAGGAGCTAGCGGCACCACCGTATCCTTCCCCCCGTCGGGGGAAGGCGCGAATGTCAGGGACAGCGCGGGTCGCGCTCGGGCGCTCCGGCGCCGCGGGTCTGCCAGGCGCCGCCGGGAGCCTGGTACTTCTCGCCCGGCGCGGTGCGCTGGATCAGGATGCAGCCCTGGGTGAAGGCATATTCCTCGATCGTCGCGTTCTGGGCGGCGGCGCGCTCGGTGTAGTTGGCGCGGCGCTGGATGTTGATCTTGTCGGCGAGCGCGCGAACGTCGCTGCCGCCGCTGACGACGCCGAGATACCCGTCCGGCTTCTCGCCGACCTGCCCGGCTGCGCGCGCCGCGGCATAGGCCGGGTCGCGGTCGGCCAGCGCCGTGGTGGCGATGCCGGCAAGCACCAGCGCCAGAGCCGGAGCGAACCGGAGGCGGCGGGCGATCGAGGGGGCAGTCTTGGTCATCAGAATATGTCCGAGTTGGCTTCGATGTTCTTCTTAACGTCGTCGGCAAGGCGATAGATCACTTCCTGCTTGATGTTGATGTTCAGCTCGATGACGATTGGCTTGTCGGGTGCGTTCACCGAGATGCACCCCGCCAGCGCCGTCGCGCCGATCACCAACACCGCCGCAGCGCTTGCCACGCGGCGGCCCGATCCGCTCCCGCCCATTCCCCTGCGCTTCATGCCGGAGCTTGTCGCAGCCGGGTTGGGGGCGGTCAATCGTGGGAACGTCATGGCATAGTCTCGCTTGCGGGAGGCTGAATGGAAGGATCCGGGCGACGAATCGTTTGCGCGCCGGCGCCGGGCCGAACGGGTTTGCCGTCGGCGTCCAGCAAGCCGAGCGTACGGGGATCGCGCACGTATGTCGGATCGTAGAGCGACTTGAACGAAGTCACGAGCTGGAGGAACGGCGCGCGCACGTTCACATTGAACTGGATCGGCAGGCTGGCGATGCGCCGCGTGAGGAAGTTCTTCGACGCGCCCTCGCCCTGGCTCACGCCCGAGAAGCTGACGCGCGTCACGATCTCGCCTTCCAGAGCGCCGCTCATCGCGATGGTCATCTCGCGGTAGTTCATCGACTTCAGCGCATCGAAGGCGAAATTCGCCATCGCCGACAAGTCCTTGTAGGTCAGCTCGCCGACGTAGGAGACGTTGCCCCCGGGCGACCGCGACTTGAGGAAACCGCCCTCGATGCGGCCGCCGTTCTCGTCGAACACCAACGGCATCGAGCCGTCGAAAGTGCCGGTGGCGTTCATGTTCGCCAGGTCCAGCCGCTGCACGAACTGCGCCGCATCGAGCCCGGTCACCTCGAGCGTGTAATGCCGCACTTCGGCGACGCCGATCTGCATCCGCGTGGGCAGCAGCCTCAGCGTGCCGCCGAAGAACGGCCAGGTCCCGCCGTCGACGGCCAGGATCATGCCCGGCTGCATGGCGAAGGTCAGGACACCGTCGTTCACCTCGATGCCCGGGTTGATCGAGGCGACCTTGATCTGCTGGCCGGGCGCCGTGACCAATCCCAGCAGGTCGGTGAAGCGGATCGTGCCCGAGGCCTCCTTCACCGGCCCGAACGCGGCCGCGAAATCGAGCGCGTCGCTGCTGAACGCGCCCGTGCTGGTGACGCCCTTCTCGCTCCAGTCGATCCGCCCTTGCCCGCGTACCGTGCCTTTGGTGTTGGCGACGACGCCGAGCGCCAGGCGGCTCAAGGTCTCGGGCTGGAGCTTGTCGTCGAAGCGGCTGCCGTTCACCGCGAGCTCGGCATGCCCGCGCGCGGTGCCGAGGTCATGCCGGATCGTGGCCACCACCACCTCACGGTCGCTGGCCGGCTCGCGCATCAGCGCCTTCGCGTCGATCACGTTGTTCTTCAAGGTCAGCGTCGCATCGCGCGCGACCACCGGCTGAAAGCGCGCGACTTGCTGGCGATCGACCAGCCGGAACGCGCCCTCAGTCAACGTGAGCACGCCGCCGGCATAGCGCCACTTGCCGCGCGCCTCGTGCAAGTCGAGCGGCACGGCGTAGAGCGAGACGTCCGATCCGTCGAAGCTGCCGGCGATGTCCTGGCCCACCCGCGCGTCGAGCTTGGCGATGCGGAACTGCGAGGCGCTTGCGATCTGCCCCAGGCGAACGTCGATCGCGCGCGCGGCGATCACGCCGGGGTAGGCGAAGCCGATCGGTCCGCCGGACAAGCGAATCGGCGTCTCGCCAAGGTGGCCCGACAGGTCGAGCGCGGCCACGCCGCCGGCAAGGCTCACGGCTCCGCCACGCGATTCGAGCAGCGGCCGCCCTCGCACCGGGCAGATCGTCAGCTGCTTGCGATCGATCGAGAGGTTGGCCAGCGCCAATCCGCCGAACCGCACTTGGGTGCACTGCCGCCACACGGCCAGCGCGGTGTCGCTCCAGGTTCCGTCGAGCGGGAGCAGGAGATTGTCGGCTCGGCCGCCGGGCAATGCGCCGCTCAGCAGCACTTGGCCGGAAAAGCCGATCGTACCGCCGCGTGCCTGCACCACCGCCAGCTCGGGCACGGCGACGCGCGCATCGCCGGCGCGATACTCGGGCATGCGCACGCGCAACACCAGGCTGCCATCGGGGGCGCGCTCCATCCGCCCGGCGATGCGCGGCAGCCCCGCGCCGCCGGTCGCAAAGTTGCCGCCGATGCGCGGCAGCCCCCGCGCGCTTGCCAGCACCTGCAGCCGCGAGACGGCCGCGATCGCCTCTCCGCTGCCCCCACGCAAGCTGGCGCGCGGCACGACCAGTGAGATGCCCAGCTCGTTCCGGCGCGCAAGGAAGCTGCCGTCGAGCGCGCTGCCGCGCGATTCGCGGGCGAGCCCGGTGCGCACTTGCGCCAGCAGCGGCGCAATCAGCGTGCCCTGCCCGCTCCGCTCCGCAGTGGCGAGCGCGGCCTCGAGCGTGGAGCCGGTGGCGAGGCCCCGGCCGGCGACATCGCCCTCCACTTCCCAGCGCGCCAGCCCTTGCGAGGAGCGCAACCGGCCGGAAGCCCGCAACTCCCCGACGCGCGCCTGCCGCGCCGCCAGCCCCGAGGCGGTCAGGTCGTAGCGCGCGGTGAGCACGCGCTTGCGATAGGTCAGCGTCGTATCGCCCTTGAGCGCCGCGAGCCGCTCGCCGGCATGGGCCAGCGGTCCGGCGGTGAGCCCAAACCGGCCCTCGCCACCATCGAGCGCTGGGTCGAAAGTCACGTCGCTTTGCAGCCCGGCGCTGGCGAGCCGCAGCGCTTGCGCCGGACAGTCCAGCCCGGCCAGCCGCACCGGGCCGACGAAGCGCGGCTTCTCCGCCGTGACCGTCAGCTTGCCGTAGACGCTCGCCCGCTGCGCCGTGCAGCCTGCGGCCGCCACGCCCGGCATGATCGCGGCGACTTCACCCGAGAAGCCGCCGCGCAGCCGCCCCTTGCCGTCGAGCTTGATCCCGGCGCGACCGTAATCGCTCTCGATCAGCGCTCGCCCATCCTGGATGGCCAGGTCGTAGTCGGGCAGACGAAAAGGTCCGCCCCCGCCGGTGAAAAGCGCCTTGTCGAGGCTGCCGAAGCTCACCTTGCCGCCGCGCACCGAGCCGTAGAGGCGCGGGCGCACCAGCGTGATCCGGCCGATCCCGGGCAGTCCGAAGCCGATCCGCGTCGCCACGCGAACTTGCGCGATCGTCAGGTCCGGCCGTCGGGGGTCGCCGATCACCAGGTCACGGATCACCTGCTCGTCCGGCCCGATCTTCGCGATCTTGTAAGTGCCCGGCAGGCCGAGCGCCTTGAGCTGGCCGGCGATGACGTTGTCCGCGATCCGCTCGCGCCGCGCCCAGGCGAACACGAGCGCCAGCGCCAGCAGCACGACCGCGAACGCCAGCCACGTACGCTTGCGGCGCAGCATCCGCCGGGGAGCACTCTGTGGTGCAGTCACGTCGTGCTCTTGCGACATCCGAAGCATCACTTGCGCTGGCGAACCTTGAAAGGCAATGAATTCCCCCGACGATGGCCGACGATCCCACCTTGTTCGGCGCGCCCGCCAGTGCCGCCCCCGCAACCGCAGACGCCCGCCCCGGCTCCGACCCGAGCGGCCACCGAGGGCGCCTGCGGCAAAGGCTGCTCGAAGGCGGGGACGATGCGCTGGGCGATCACGAGGTCATCGAACTGCTGCTGATGCAGGCGGTTCCCCGCCGCGACATGAAGCCGCTCGCCCGCACCCTGCTCGACCGGTTCGGCTCGCTCGCCGGCGTCCTGACCGCCGACCCGCGCACGCTGGCGCTGCACCCCGGCATGGGCGAGGCGACGGCTGCCGCGCTCAAGATCGTCGCGCTGGCCGCCAAGCGGCTCGCCCGGCAGCGCGTGCGCGAGGCGCCGGTGATCGGCTCGTGGCAAGCGCTGCTCGACTATCTGACGATCGACATGGCCCACCTCACCCGGGAGCGGGTGCGCGTGCTCTACCTCAACACCCGCAACATGCTGATCCTGGACGAGCATGTCGGCGACGGCTCGATCGACGAAGCGGCGATCCACCCGCGCGAGGTGATCCGCCGCGCGCTGGACCTGGGCGCCACCGCGCTGATCCTCGTCCACAACCACCCCAGCGGCAATGCGCAGCCGAGCCGCGCCGACATCGAGATCACCAACCGCATCGCCGAGGCGGGGCGGCTGCTGGGCGTGACGGTGCACGACCACATCGTGATCGGTCGCGAAGGGCATGTCTCGCTCCGGGCGCAGGGTTTGATCTGATGGCGTGGGCCGCAGGGCAGCCGTACACCGCGCCCAAACCAATAACCAATTCGGTTCTATTTGTCAAGTCTGTTCTTACCCTGTTCGCCCCATGTGCGTAGCCGCCGTCGCCTGGAAGGCGCACCCGCGCTGGCGCCTGGTGGTCGCCGGCAATCGCGACGAGTTCCACGCCCGCGCCGCCGCGCCCCTGTCGCGCTGGGATGACCTGCCCGGCGTGATCGCCGGGCGCGACTTGGTCGGCGGCGGCACCTGGCTTGGCGTGCACGAGGCCGGCCGCTTCGCCCTCGTCACCAACTTCCGCCAGCCCGAAGGCCCGCAGCCCGGCCGCCCCTCGCGCGGCAAGCTCGTCACCGACCTGCTCGAAGGCCGCGCGCCCGAGCGGATGGCCGAGATGAACAGCTTCAACGTGATCCACACCGACGGCGAGGAAGCGATCTACCTCACCAACGTCCCCGAAGTCCGCTGGGCGCCCCTCGCGCCCGGCATCCACGGCCTCTCCAACGGCGGCTTCCACGACCGCTGGCCCAAGACCGTGCAGTTGGAAGCGGCGCTCGCGGACTGGCTGGAGCGGGATAGCGGCGATCCGGCGGAGCTGCTCGACGCCCTGCGCCGCGAGACGCCCGACCCGGCGCTGGCCCGGCCGAGCGAAGGCCCGGAGCCGCGGTTCGCCCCGGTGTTCATCCGTCATGCGGAGTATGGGACGCGGTGTTCGACGGTGGTGTTGGTGGACGCGGGAGGTACAGGCTTGATCGTGGAGCGACGGTTCGATGAGGACGGCGAAGCGATCGGGGAGGCGTGGGTGGAGTTCGGCTGGCTCAGGTGAACGGGTTGCGAATGGTGAGTTGCTCATTCAACCGCAAGCCGTCCTGCATGTCCTCGGACCACACCGTCTCGCAGCCCGCAAGCAAAGCGGCGCCAACGATCATTCCGTCGTAGGTCGAGAGACGATAACGCTCGGCCAAGCGAATTCCGGCCTCGTGCGTGTCGATGGACATCGGCATCACCGTGGTAAGCTCCCGCACCAGAGCAAGCCAATTGTGAATTTCACGCCAGTCGAGCCTCATCTTACGCCGGGCGACATTGACGATCTCGTTCAGAACCTGGACGCTTACCACGCACTCTTTCTCGAGTAAGCGCTCCACCCTTCCCGCCTTCAGCGGATCGCCAGATGTCAGGTAAACGAGAACATTCGTATCGAGGAAGTCAGCGGCCATTCGCCTCGTCCCGGTCGAACTTGAAGTCCGCTGGCAGCCGACCGCGATAAGCTCGCAGTCGTTTCAGCAACTCCTCTCGACTAGGCTTGCGCGCCACACCCATGTGGTGCGAATCCGCAACGTGGATCTCGATGTCATCGCCCTCCCGCAAGCCCAAGGCTTCCACCACAGATGCAGGAAGCCTCACGGCCAGACTGTTACCCCACTTCGCTACTTGCATGGTCGACCTCAATGATATCCACCTGGGATAACGTATATCATCCCTGCATGCCGCAGGCAATGTGCGTACGCAAGGCCAAGCCCTTGCCATCCCTCCCCGCTCCCCCTAGCGGCTGCCCGCGTCAGAGAAGGAGTTTCCCATGGTCCCCCGCTATGCTCGTCCCGCGATGACCGCGATCTGGGAGCCGGAGGCGCGCTATCGCATCTGGTTCGAGATCGAGGCGCATGCCGCGGTGAAGATGGGCGAGCTGGGCGTCGTGCCCGAAAGCGCTGGCCGCGCGCTGTGGGACTGGTGGGCGACCAACCCCAAGATCGACGTCGCCGCGATCGACGCGATCGAGGCCGTCACCAAGCACGACGTCATCGCCTTCCTCGATTGGGTGGCGCAGCAAGTCGGGCCCGAGGCGCGCTTCATGCACCAGGGCATGACCAGCTCCGACGTGCTCGACACCACGCTCAACGTCCAGCTCGCGCGCGCCAGCGACTTGCTGCTGGAAGATCTCGACCAGCTGCTCGCCGCGATCCAGCGCCGGGCCGAGGAGCACAAGTACACCCCCACCATCGGCCGCAGCCACGGCATCCACGCCGAGCCGGTTACCTTCGGCCTCAAGCTGGCGCAGGCCCACGCCGAGTTCGCCCGCTGCCGCAAGCGCCTTGTCGCCGCGCGCGAGGAGATCGCGACTTGCGCCATCTCCGGGGCGGTCGGCACCTTCGCCAACGTCGATCCTTCCGTGGAGGAATACGTCGCGGCCAAGATGGGCCTGGAGGTCGAGCCGATCTCCACCCAGGTCATCCCCCGCGACCGGCACGCGATGTTCTTCGCGACGCTGGGCGTCATCGCCAGCTCGATCGAGCGCCTCGCCATCGAAGTCCGCCACTTGCAGCGCACCGAGGTGCTGGAGGCCGAGGAATACTTCTCGCCCGGCCAGAAGGGTTCGAGTGCGATGCCGCACAAGCGCAACCCGGTGCTGACCGAGAACCTCACCGGCCAGGCGCGCATGATCCGCTCCTATGCCCTCCCCGCGATGGAGAACGTGGCGCTGTGGCACGAGCGCGACATCTCGCACTCCTCGGTCGAGCGCTTCATCGGCCCGGACGCGACGATCACCCTCGACTTCGCGCTGGCCCGCCTCACCGGGGTGATCGACAAGCTGCTGATCTATCCCGAGCGGATGCAGAAGAACCTCGACCGCATGGGCGGGCTCGTCCACTCGCAGCGGGTGCTGCTGGCGCTCACGCAAGCCGGGCTCAGCCGCGACGAGAGCTATCGCCTGGTCCAGCGCAACGCGATGAAGGTGTGGGAATCGGACGGCCAGCTCTCGCTGCTCGAACTGCTCAAGGCCGATCCGGAAGTCGCCGCCGCGCTGCCGGCCGAGACGATCGAGGAGAAGTTCAACCTCGACTACCACTTCAAGGAAGTCGACCGCATCTTCGAGCGCGTGTTCGGCTGATCAGGGCTCCGAGTCACTGCTCTGCGCGGACCGCTGCTTCCTCCAGCCTGTGAGGAACGGGGAAAGTAGCTCCGCCGGGCGGTCGACCTTGCGGGCAACGCCGGAGCCAAGCCGCGCCTCGGGGTTTCCTTGGCCGGCAATCCCGCCTAGCATCCTCGCGAAAACGCCGGAGAGAACGCATGCAGGTCGTCCGTACCATCCTGTGGGTACTCGTCACCGCCATCCTCGTCGCCTTCGTTGCGATGAACTGGACCAAGGTGCCGGTGAACTTCTGGCCGCTCGATGACGGCAACTACTTCCACTTCGAATGGCCGGTGGGCATCGTCGCGCTCGTGTTCTTCGCCCTGGGCGCGCTGCCGCTGTGGCTCCTGGCTCGCGCGCAGCGCTGGCGGCTGAACCGGCGGATCAGCGCGCTGGAGAACTCGGCGCGCTCCAACAGCTACACGCCGGTCACGACCACCCCAGAGGTCGCTCCGGCGCCCCTCGGCGAGCCCATCGCGCAAGATCCCGATAAGCTCTGAACCAGCCTCCTTCGCCCAGACCCGAAAAAGCACAGCAAAGCCTGCCACGATGAACCACAATCCCGTCTACCTCGCGCTCGACCTGCCGCGGATCGAGGCCGCCGAAGCTCTCGCCCGCAAGGTCGCGGGGCACATCGGCGGCATCAAGCTGGGCCTCGAATTCTTCTACGCCCATGGCCACCATGGCGTGCACGAGCTGCACAAGGTCGGCCTGCCGATCTTCCTCGACCTCAAGCTGCACGACATCCCCAACACGGTCGCGGCGGCGATGCAGTCGATCCACGTGCTCGAGCCATCGATCGTCACCGTGCACGCGGCGGGCGGGCAAGCCATGATGGAGGATGCCAAGGCCGCCGCCGGCGAGAACTGCAAGGTCGTCGCCGTCACCGTGCTCACCAGCCTGGACGAGGGCGATTTGTCGGCGACCGGGATTTCGTGCAGCGCGTTCGACCAGGCCCTGCGCCTCGCCGAACTCGCCCACTCCGCCGGGCTCGACGGCATCGTCTGCTCGGGTCACGAGGTCGGCGCCGTCCGCAAGCAGTGGAAGGACGGCTTCTTCGTGGTGCCGGGCCTGCGCCCTGCCGAGGGCGCGAGGTCCAACGGAGGCAAAGGCGACCAGAAGCGCACCGTCACGCCGCGCGAGGCGCGCGATGCGGGCGCGTCAGTGCTGGTGGTCGGCCGCCCGATCAGCCGCGCCGATGATCCGCTGGCTGCGGCGCGGGCGATCGAGGCGACGCTGTAATGGACCCGTCGACCCGGGCTTGACCCGGGTCCGGTTTCGCCAGTGCTGGACCGCTGGAAGTGATCCCGACGCGCGACATCTGGTCGATGCCGGAACCGGTCCCGGGTTGAGCCCGGGACGACGTATGTTGAGGTTGCTCAGCCCCACACCCAGTCGTACGTCAGCGGCGCCTCCCGGAAGGCGAAGCGGTCGATGTGGCGGGCGACGACATCCTTGAGCTGGTCCACCTGGTCGTGGTCATTGCCGCGCACGCTGACCTCGATCACCTCGCCATCGGCCTTCATCGTCGCGACGGCGCCGACGAAGGTGACCACGCCGGTGGCGCCGTCAAGCTCGACCGGCAGCTTGTGGGCCCAGTGCTTGCACAGCTGCTGGACGTACTTGCCGCCGTGGGCGGTGGAAACGCGGGCCTGGACCTGGTTCATGGCTCGATCCTTTCGATCTTGCGCGCCGCCTCGTCGATGATCTCGGCGATGGCGAGCACCGTTTCGCGGCCGGCGCCGTCCTGGGACAAGCGATCGAACAGCGCCGTCTTGAGCGAGTGCATGGCCCGACGCACCGGCGCAGGGTCGGTCCTGGCGCGCACGTCCGCCAGCGCGGCAAGGCGCTGGCGAAGCTCGGCCACGGCGTCGGCCTGTTCGCTCAACTGCGCTCGGCCAGCTTCGGTGACCTCGAAAGCCTTGCGACTGCCATCCGTAGCCGCAGCGGCGATCACGCCCTGCTCCTCCATGTAGGTCAGCGCCGGGTAGACCACGCCGGGGCTCGGCGCGTACTCGCCGCCCGACAGCGTCTCGATCGCCTTGATCAACTCGTAACCATGGCGCGCCTCTTCAGCGACGAGCGCCAGCAGCAGAAGTTGCAATTCGGCCTGGTCGAACAGCCGACGGCGCCGGCCTCCGCGCCCGAAGCCGTGCGGACCTCCCGAGTGCCCGCCCATCGGTCCATCCGCTCCGAACGGTCCGCCCCCTCCAAACGGCCCGGCAAAGCCCCTGCTGCCGAACCCGCGCGCGAATTCCCTGCGACCACCCCGGCAGCCGCGATCTTCATGATGATGATGCCTCATCGTCGTTCCTTGATGTTTCATGATGACTCTAAGATATATCTTTAGTGCAAACATGCAAGCACGAGCATGTAGAAAATTTTCCCAGGGCAAAACAAAGCCCGGCACCGCTCTCACGGCACCGGGCACGTTTACGCCTGAAGCTGTCAATTCGCGGCGAGCTAGCCCGCGACCACTTCCGCAGTCTTCTCGGCAAAATCCTTTTCCGCGAGGTAGCGCTCGGCATCGAGCGCGGCCATGCAGCCGGTGCCCGCCGCCGTTACCGCTTGGCGGTAGACGTGGTCCATCACGTCGCCGCAGGCGAACACGCCCGGGATCTTGGTCTTGGGCGTGCCCGGCTCGACCAGCAGATAGCCGTTCGCGTCGGTGTCGAGCTTGCCCTGGAACAGCGAAGTCGCGGGCGCATGGCCGATGGCCACGAAGGCGCCGTCGGTCGTCAACTCGCTCTCGGCCCCGGTCTGGGTGTCGACCAGCGCGACGGCGCGCAGCTCGCCGTTCGCGGGATCGGCCAGGAAGCTTTCGACCCGCTTGTTCCACACCACGGTGATGTTCGGGTGGGCGAAGAGCCGCTCCTGCAGGATCTTCTCGGCCCTCAACGAATCGCGGCGGTGGATCAGCGTCACGTCCTGCGAGTGGTTGGTGAGGTAGAGCGCCTCCTCGACCGCGGTGTTGCCACCGCCGATCACCACCACCTTCTTGCCGCGGTAGAAGAACCCGTCGCACGTGGCGCAGGCGCTCACGCCCTTGCCCGAGAGTTCCATCTCGCCCGGCACGCCGAGCCACTGCGCCTGCGCGCCGGTGGCGATCACCAGCGTCTCGCCCTCGTAGATATCGCCGCCATCGCCGATAGCGCGGAAGGGTTCGCCGCGCTTCGGGCCATCGAGATCGACCGAGACGATCGTGTCCCACAGCATGCGCGTGCCGACGTGAACCGCCTGCGCCTCCATCTCCTGCATCAGCCAGGGCCCCTGGATAACCTCGCGGAAACCGGGATAGTTCTCGACATCGGTGGTGATGGTCAGCTGACCGCCGGGTTGCAGGCCCTGCACCACGATCGGCTTCAGCCCGGCCCGCGCGCCGTAGATCGCGGCCGACAGTCCCGCCGGTCCCGAACCGATGATGAGCATGCGAGTGGTATGCGTGGCCATGAACGTTCCTCCGGCGCGCGAGATAGCGACTGCCCTGCCGCTTTGCCAAGTTTCGCCGCCAGTGGGAAAGCTTTGCTGTCCACAAGCGCAGGCTTAGGCGTCCCTCCCGGCGGCCAAGCCGTCCTCTCCCCTCGCCCCCGGTTGACGTCAAGGCCCGGCGCCGCCACTCAGCATCCATGGACAGCTTCCCCGGACCGACCTCCAACCGCTTCATGTCGCAGCGCCTTCGGCTCAACTACGTGGACTGGGGCAATCCCGAGGCGCCGCCGCTGATCCTCCAGCATGGCGGGCGAGATCATTGCCGCAGCTGGGACTGGGTGGCGCAGGAGCTGCGGCACGACTGGCATGTCATCGCCCCGGACTTGCGCGGCCACGGCGACAGCGAGTGGTCGCCAGAAGGGCATTACGGGATGGATGCCTTCGTCTATGACTTCGCCCAGCTGGTGCACACCCTGGGGTACGAGCGTGTGACGATCATCGCCCACTCGCTCGGGGGCGGCATCGCGACACGCTTTTCGGGCCTATATCCCGAGCGTGTCGCCAAGCTCGTCAACATCGAAGGTCTCGGCCCCGCTCCTGGCGAAATCCCGCAGAGCGACGCCCTTGCCGATCGCCTACGCGGTTGGATCGCGGACAAGCGCAACGCCGCGGGCCGCAATCCGCGCCGTTACGCGTCCCTGCGCGAAGCGTACCAGCGGATGAAGACCGAAAACAGCTTCCTCACCGACGAGCGGGCTCGCCACCTGACCATCCACGGGGCGACCCGCAACGAGGATGGCACGTGGAGCTGGAAGTTCGACAATTATCTCAACGTCTGGACCGTGGCCGACATGACGTTCGCGGACAAGACCGCGCTATGGGAAGCCATCACCTGCCCAGTGCTGATGCTCTGGGGCAAGGACAGCTTCGCCGCCAGCCCCGCGTATGACGGACGGCTCGATCATTTCCGCGATGCCCGGCTGATCGAATACGACGACGCCGGCCACTGGCTGCACCACGACCAGTTCGACCGGTTCATGAGCGACGTTCGCGCCTTCCTCGCCGAAGCGCCCGCCTGACGCGGGGACGCCGGGCAAGCGTCAGGAGCGCGAGCCCGAGTTGGGATTGCCCTTCGGCTGCGTCTTCTCCTCTCCAAGCTGTCCGGACCCATGATAGGCGGTCTCGCTCTGGCCACCGTGCCAGTCGCCGCTTTCGCCTTTGCCTTCCTTGCCGGTGTGCGGGTTGGGGTAAGCCCCTCCGGCGCTTTCCGCACCCTTGTCCGCCGGAACCTCGCCTGCCTTGCCGCTCTTGGCAGGACTGCCGCTCTTGTCAGGATCGTCGCTCTTGACCGCTTGCGTCGGTGTCTTCTCTGTCATGCTCGGCTCCCGGGCGAAGTGTCTTCTCCCTGAACCGCGCCAGACGCCCCATCGTTCCATTGCTCCCGCGCTTTGGCTGGTCCATCGTCGGCCGATGCTGCCGCCCCCAACCTTCGCATGACCACACGCTACGATGCGATCGTCGTGGGTGCGGGTCATAACGGGCTCGTCTGCGCCTTCTATCTCGCGCGCGCCGGCCTCAGGGTACGCGTGGTCGAGCGGCGCGAGGTGGTCGGCGGCGCGGCGGTGACCGAGGAGTTCCACCCCGGCTTCCGCAATTCGGTCGCGAGCTACACCGTCAGCCTGCTCCAGCCCAAGGTCATCGCCGCCATGCGCCTGGCCGAGCATGGCTACCATGTGATCGAGCGGCCGATCTCGAACTTCCTGCCACAGGAGGACGGGGGCTACCTGAAGCTCGGCGGTGGCCTCGCGCGCACCCAGGCCGAATTCCGCCGCTTCTCCGCCCACGATGCCGAGATCCTGCCCGCCTACTACGAAGCGCTCGAGGGCGTGGCGCAAGTGCTGCGCGATCTCGCCCTCAAGAGTCCGCCGAATGCGGGCGAAGGCTGGCGCACTTTCGTCGACGGGCTTGTGCAGGGCCGCGCCCTCGCCGGCCTGCCGCTTGAGCGCAAGCGCGACATGCTCGACTTGTTCGCCCGTTCGGCGCGCACGTTCCTCGACGGCTGGTTCGAGAGCGAGGCGGTGAAGGCGGCGTTCGGCTTCGATGCCGTCGTCGGCAACTTCGCCTCGCCCGATACGCCCGGCAGCGCCTACGTCCTGCTCCATCACGTGTTCGGCGAAGTGAACGGAAAGCGCGGTGCCTGGGGCCATGTTGTGGGCGGCATGGGCTCGATCACTCAGATCATGACCCAAGTCTGCCGCGCCGCCGGGGTGGAGATCACCGTCGGCACGCCGGTGGAGCGCGTCCTGGTGGACGGCGGCAAGGTCGCAGGCGTGCGCCTGGCCGGCGGCGAGGAGATCGCCGCGCCGCGGGTCGCCGCCAACGTCGGCCCGCGCCTGCTCTACGAACGGCTGATCGATCCTGCGGACCTGGAGCCGGACTTCCTGCGCCGCATCCGCATGTTCAAGGCCGGCAGCGGCACCTTCCGCATGAACGTGGCTCTTAGCGAGCTGCCACGCTTCACCTGCCTGCCGGAGCCGGGCGAGCATCACCGGTCCGGCATCATCATCGCCCCGACGCTCGACTACATGGACCGCGCCTTCCTCGATGCGAAGCGCGACGGCTGGTCGAAGGCGCCGATCGTCGAAATGTTGATCCCCTCCACCGTCGACGACAGCCTGGCCCCGCCCGGCGCCCATGTCGCCAGCCTGTTCTGCCAGCAGTTCGCGCCCATGCTGCCCGACGGCCGCGACTGGGACGAAGAGGAAGACGCAGCGGCCGACACGATCATCGCCACCATCGAACGCCATGCTCCCGGCTTTGGCGCTTCGATCCTGGGCCGGCAGGTGCTCAGCCCCAAGGGTCTGGAGCGCACTTTCGGTCTGGTCGGCGGTGACATCATGCACGGCAACATGAGCCTCGACCAGCTGTGGTCGGCCCGCCCGATGCTGGGCCATGGCGGCTATCGCGGCCCGTTGCGCGGCCTCTACATGTGCGGCGCGGGCACGCATCCGGGTGGCGGCGTCACCGGCGCGCCCGGCCATAACTGCGCGGCGCGGATCCTTGCCGACCGCGGCCGCCTACGCGCCTGGCCGACGTGATCGCGACGACATCTTTACCACGTTTGGGAACCCAAACCGGGGAAACAGTGTTTACCGCCGAATTAGGGCGGTCGAGCGAGGGGACGCTTGGCCAACACGCCTTCCTACCCTGCTGCGAAAGCGACCATGCCGGCTACGAGGCCCATGCGCGTCAGGTTACGGTGAGCGGTGCGGGTGCTTGCGGATTCACATTCGGCGGCGCGGCCTCTACATGGCGGCTGGAGCCCTGACGTGTTCAACGAAACCATCAAGATCCTTGCCGTAGACGACATCCGGGAAAACCTGGTGGCGCTGGAGGCTGCGCTCGAGCAGAGCGGGGTCGAGCTCGTGACCGCAAGCAATGGCTTCGAGGCGCTGGAACTGCTGCTGCGCGAGGATTTCGCTCTCGCCCTGCTCGACGTGCAGATGCCCGAGATGGACGGGTTCGAGCTGGCCGAGCTGATGCGCGGGACCGAGCGCACGCGGGCGGTGCCGATCATCTTCCTCACCGCCGTCGCCACTGACGAGCGGCGCAAGTTCCGCGGATTCGAGGCGGGCGCGGTCGACTATCTGCTCAAGCCGCTCGATATCTTGGTGCTCAATTCCAAGGTCACAGTCTTTGTCGAGCTCGCCCGGCAGCGGCTCGAGATCGCGCGCCAGCGCGACGAGCTGGGCGCAGCGCTCGGCCGCCTGCGCGCGCACGATGACAACTCGCCCCTCGCGATCATGGAACTGGACGAGAACCTGCGGATCTCATCGTGGGCCGGCGGCGCTGCCCGCATGTTCGGGTTCACCGCGAGCGAAGTGCTCGGGCGACGGCTGGACGAGGCGCCGTTCCTGCCAGCAGAGGACCGCGCCGTCTTCGCGGTCGCGATCCGCAAGCTCTTCGCCGGCGAGGATCGGCGCGAGATGCAGGAGCATCGATACTTGCGCGCCGATCGCGCCATCCGCCACGCGGAGTGGTACTGCTCCTCCCTTGCCGGGACCGGCCTGCGCCAGCGCAGCGTGATGTTGCAAGTGCTCGACGTGACCGAACGGCAGCAAGCCGAGGCGACGCAGCGGCTGCTGATCGGCGAACTCAATCACCGGGTGAAGAACACGCTGGCCACGGTGCAGGCGATCGCCGCGCAAGGCTTCCGCCACGCCCGTTCGCAGGACGAGTTCCGCGATTCCTTCACAGGCCGCATCCACGCCCTCGCCCGCGCCCACTCGCTCCTGAGCGCGACCACCTGGGAAAGCGCGGGCTTGCGCGGGCTCATCGCCGATCAAGTCGCGATCGGCACGATTTCGCCCGACCGCCTCCGGCTCGAAGGCCCCGAAGTCGCGCTGCCGCCCGAGTTGGCGCTGCGCTTCGCCCTGGTCCTCCACGAGCTCACGACCAACGCCAACAAGTATGGCGCGCTGTCGAACGAGACCGGCCACATCGCGATCTCCTGGGCGATCGGCGAGGGACGGCTGAGCTTTCTGTGGTCCGAGCATGGCGGCCCGCCCGTGCAGCCCCCTTCGCGCAAGGGCTTCGGCACCACGCTGGTGACCGGCAGCCTCGGGGGTGAGGCGGCCGAGATCGCCTCCGAATACCCGGTCGAGGGCGTGCGCTGGCGGCTGGTCCTGCCGTTGAGTGACGATGTGGCGGCGCAAGCCGAGCCCGCGCCGCCATCCTCGATGCCGTCGGCCCCGGTCGAGGCGCGCGAGACCGCCGCGCCTGCGGCCGACGCGATGTTCTCCGCCGACTTGCGGGTGCTGGTGGTCGAGGACGAGCCGCTTGTCGCCATGGAGCTCATGATCGAGCTGGAGGAGAGTGGCGCGACCGCCGTTGGGCCGGCGACCACGTGCAGCCAGGCGCTCGAGCTCATCGCCAAGGGGCGCCCCAGCGTGGTCCTGCTCGACGGCAATCTCAACGGGGAGCGCATCGACAGCGTCGCCGACGCCCTCGCCGAGCGCGACATCCCGTTCGCCTTCGTCAGCGGCTATGGCGCCGAGCACTTGCCGCAAGCGCATCGCCATCGTCCGGTGATCACCAAGCCGTTCACCCCTGCCGAGATCCACCGCATGGTGCAGCAGCTCGCCGGGCTGCGCTCACCCGGCTCGTCCTGACGCCGCGCGGATCGCGCGTGGGCGCGGCCGACAGTTCGGAACGAAAATCCTTTCAGCGCGTTCAGGAAACTGTTGATCGTATCGGTCGGGAGGGTCTTGCGTATGACATCGACGCGTTTCTACACCAGCCGTCCTCGTGACACGATCCTGCCGCAAGCGCCGCTCGACGCGCATCAGCGGCTGCGCACCTTCGGCCCGATCCAGCCGATGGAGCCGCCGAGCTTCCTGGAGCGCCTGTTCAAGCGTCGTTGAGGTCGTCCTCAGCTCGCTCCTCCTCCCGACATCTAGCGCAATGACGGTGCATGCCGCTGTCGCTTGCGAGCCAAACCCTGGCGCACATGCTGGCCTGTCCCGCGTTCGCGTAGCTTGTTCCCCAGTCCCGGGGCGGGCACTCCTGGTCTCAAGCTGAACAGGGAGATCATCAGTGAAGAACGTTCTTTGGACGGGGCTTATCGCCGGGGCGGCGCTGCTGCCCGCCGTGCCCGCCCAAGCCGATGCGCCCAAGCCCGCCGCTCTCGTCGCCGACGGCATTCCGCCGGTGCCGGACGATATCCCCGTCAGCATGCGCCCCTACATGGAATACCGCAGCGCGACCGCCGAAGGATGGGACGCCAAGACCGGCGCGATGATCGTCGCCACCCGCTTCGGCAACACCGCACAGCTCCACACTGTGTCGGCCCCGCTGATGGACCGGCATCAGATCACCTTCGAGGCTGAGCCGGTCACGGGCCTGCCCTCGCCCAAGGGCGACATGCTGCTGGTGCAGAAGGACAACGGGGGCGACGAGTTCTACCAGCTCTACCGCCTCGACGCCGGCCGGCTGCAGCTGCTGACCGACGGCAAGAGCCGCAACGAATTCGGCGCCTTCAGCGACGACGGCAAGCTCGTCGGCTACAGCTCGACCCGGCGCAACGGTATCGATTCGGACCTCTACGTTCTCGACCCCGCCAATCCCAAGAGCGACCGCATGGTGGCGCAAGTGAAAGGCGGCGGCTGGGCGATCAGCGGCTTTTCGCCCGACAACCGCACCGCGCTGGTGCAGCAATACGTCTCGGTCCAGAAGTCCAACTTGTGGCTGCTCGATCTGCGTTCGGGCAAGCTGACGGCGCTCGGCGACCACGCCAAGCCCGTGTCCTACGGCAGCGCCGACTTCGCCCCCGACGGCACGATCTGGGTGACGAGCGACGAAGGGTCCGACTTCCAGCGCCTCGGCACGGTCGATGCCCAGACCGGCAAGTTCACTCCGCGATCGCCCGAGCCGCGATGGGATGTCAGCGAGTTCGAGATCGCCCGCGACGGGTCGTACATCGCCTATGTCGTGGACGAGCAAGGCATTTCTCGCTTGCGCCTGCTCGATCCCAGGACCGGCGCGGTGCGCGAGGCAAAGGGCCTGCCCGCCGCGACCATCGGCGGTCTCAAGGCAGCGGCGGACGGCCGCCTCGCCTTCACGATGAGCTCGGCCAAAGTGCCGACCGACGCGTTCTCGCTCGATCCCGTCTCGCTGCAGGCTACGCGCTGGACCGAAAGCGAGACCGGCGGCCTCGATCCGCAGCGCAATCCCGAACCCGAACTGATCACGGTCAAGAGCTTCGACGGCGAGCCGGTCTCAGGCTTCCTCTATCGCCCCGATGCCAAGCTGTTCCCCGGCAAGCGCCCGCTGCTGTTCAATATCCATGGCGGCCCCGAGGGGCAGTTCACCCCCGGCTTCCGCGGCTCGGCCAACTACCTCACCAACGAGCTTGGCATCGCGGTGTTCTATCCGAACGTCCGCGGCTCGACCGGCTTCGGCAAGCGCTTCGTCAGCCTGGACAATGGCCCCTTCAAGCGCGAGGATTCGGTCAAGGACATCGGCGCCTTCCTCGACAAGCTTCAGAAGGACCCGAAGGTCGACGCTGCCCGCATGGCCGAAAGCGGCGGCTCCTACGGCGGCTACATGTGCTACGCCTCGGCGATCCGCTACGGCGATCGCTTCAAGGCCGCGAACTGCATCGTCGCGATCAGCAACTTCGTGACCTTCCTGGAAAACACCCAAGGCTATCGCCGCGACTTGCGCCGGGTCGAGTACGGCGACGAGCGCGATCCGGCTCAACGCGCCAAGCTCACCGAGATCTCGCCGCTGACCAATGTCGGCAAGCTCAAGATCCCGCTGCTCGTCGTCACCGGCAGCAACGACCCGCGCGTGCCCGAGAGCGAGGCGAGCCAGATCGTCGCGGCGGTGCGCCAGAACGGCGGCTCCGCCTGGCACCTCATCGCCAGGAACGAGGGGCACGGCTATCGCAAGAAGGAGAACCGCGACTACGAGTCGTGGGTCGAAACCATGTTCTGGAACAAGTACTTGCTGGACAAGTAAGCCCGCAATCGCCCGCGCTTTGCATTTGGGCGCCGTTCGCCTATATGCCACCCGAGAAAGCCCCGGCCGAGCAGTCGCTTTGAGCGCTCTGCGCGCGCCGGGGCTAGCGTTTCAGCGAACCGAAAGTCGAGGATCGTCCATGTCCCGCAGGCGCCAGATCTACGAAGGCAAGGCCAAGATCCTCTACGAGGGGCCTGAGCCAGGCACGCTGATCCAGTACTTCAAGGATGATGCCACTGCGTTCAATGCCCAGAAGAAGGGCACGATCCAGGGCAAGGGCGTCATCAACAATCGCATCAGCGAATACGTCTTCACGCGCCTCAACCACATCGGCGTGCCCAACCACTTCATCCGTCGCCTGAACATGCGCGAGCAACTGGTTCGGCAGGTCGAGATCATCCCGATCGAGGTCGTCGTGCGCAATGTCGCCGCCGGCTCGATCTCGAAGCGGCTGGGCATCCCCGAGGGCGAGGCGCTGCCGCACACGCTGCTGGAATACTACTACAAGGACGATGCACTGGGCGATCCGATGATCGCCGAAGAGCACATCGCCTGTTTCGGCTGGGCCTCGAACGAGGAGATGCAGGACATCTCGGCGCTCGCGATCCGGGTGAACGACTTCCTGTGCGGCATGTTCGCGGCGATCAACATCCGCCTGATCGACTTCAAGCTCGAGTTCGGGCGCATCTGGGACGGCGACTACAGCCGCGTGATCCTGGCCGACGAGATCAGCCCCGATGGCTGCCGCCTGTGGGATGCGACCACCGGCGAGAAGCTCGACAAGGATCGGTTCCGCCGCGACCTGGGCGGCGAGGAAGAGGCCTACCAGGAAGTCGCGCGCCGGCTCGGCCTGCTGCAGGACGACCCGGGCCCGAGCGAGGTGTTCGATCTCACCGCGCACCGTGGGAAGCTGCGCGGCGGCAAGACCGGCAAGTAACCACAGGTTCCGCGCGTTCGTCCCGATCCCAGGCCTTGTGATTGCGTGTCGAGGGCGGCAGGGACAGCGCGATGAGCGTTCGCCTCGCCGCCGTTTTCCTCTGTGCTCTGCTGGTGCCGCTCGGCGCGCAGGCGCGCGAACCGGCCGAGTTGCCGCGCGACAAGCAGTGGGCCTTCGAGCGTAGCGATATCGCCGTCGATCCCGGTTTTCGCTTCGGTCGCCTGGCGAACGGCATGCGCTACATCGTGCGGCGCAACGCCACCCCGGCCGGCACCGCGCTGGTGCGCATGGACGTGGCGACCGGCTCGCTCGACGAGGGCAAGAAGGAGCGCGGCTATGCGCACTTCGTCGAGCACATGGCCTTCAACGGCAGCACGCACGTGCCCGAAGGCGAGATGGTGCGGCTGCTGGAGCGTAACGGCCTCGCGTTCGGCGCGGACACCAACGCTTCGACCAGCTTCGACCGCACGCTCTACAAGCTGGATCTTCCGACCAACCGGCCGCAGCTGATCGACACCGCGCTGATGCTGATGCGCGAGACGGCGAGCGAACTGTCGATCACGCAGAGCGCAGTCGAGCGCGAGCGCGGCGTCGTCCTTGCCGAGATGCGCGACCGCGACACATGGCAACTGCGCGACACGATCGACAGCACCGCGTTCTTCTATCCCAAGTCGCTGTTTGCCGGGCGCTTTCCGATCGGCACCGCCAAGACGCTGAACGCCGCCAGCGCCGCCCGGCTGCGCGCCTTCTACGCCCGCGAATACGTGCCGCAGAACGTCACGATCATCGTCGTCGGCGATTTCGACCCGGTCGCGGTCGAGGCGATGATCCACACGCACTTCGACGATTGGCAGGGCCCCGTCGCGCGCAAGCAGCCCGACGCCGGTCCGGTGAAGCCCAAGGATAGGGGCCGCACCGCGATCTACCTCGACCCGGCCGAGTCCGAGCGTGTGACGATGATCCGCAGCGCCCCCTGGCTCGACGAACCCGATACCGTCGCCTCGCGGCAGGAAGATCTGCTGCGCCAGATCGGCTACGACATCGTCAACCGCCGCTTCCAGCGCCTCTCGCGCCAGGAAGACCCGCCGTTTCGCGGTGCCGGGTTCGGCACCGGCGACGTGTTCGAGACCGCGCGCTCGACCCGGCTCATCGTCGATACGGTCGACGGCAAGTGGCGCCGCGGCCTGATCGCCGCCGCCCGCGAGTACCGCCGCGCGCTGGTCTACGGCTTCACCGCGCAGGAAGTGGGCGAGCAGATCGCCAACATCCGCACCGCGCTGGAAGACTCGGCCGCCGGCGCCGACACCCGCAGCAACGGCACGCTCGTCGGCGCCGCGCTGGGGCTCGTGGACGACCGCACCGTCCCTTCGTCTCCGTCCGACGTGCTGACGCGCTTCCGCGCTTTCCAGGCACGGATCACGCCCGACGCGGTGCTCGCCGCGATGCAGCGCGAGGCGGTCCCGCTGGAGGACCCGGTGATCCGCTTCCGTGGGCGGCTCGATCCCGCCGGCGGCGCCAGCGCCATCCGCGCCGCGTGGGACGAGGCGATGAAGGCCGAAGTCGCGCAGCAGAGCTCGACCGATCTCGCCGGCTTCGCCTACACCGACTTCGGCCCGGCCGGGAATATCGTGTCCGACACGCGCGAGCCCGAGCTCGGCATCCGCGAGATTCGCTTCGCCAACGGCGTCATGCTCAATCTCAAGCGCACCGCTGTCGAGAAGGACCGTGTCTACGCCAGCCTCTCGGTCGACGGCGGCAGCCGGCTCAACACGGTGGACAACCCGCTCGCGACCGACATGATGGCGTTCTTCGACGATGGCGGCCTCGGCAAGCACAGCGCCGACGACTTGCAGTCGATCCTGGCCGGACGCACCGTCGCGGACGAGTTCGCCACCGGGGACGACAGCTTCGATGCGCAGGCGATCACCACGCCGCGCGATCTGGAACTGCAACTGCAGCTCTGGGCCGCCTATCTCACCGATCCCGGCTACCGAGCGGAGGGCGAGGTCCAGTACCGGCACAACATGAACAACTACTTCGCGCAGATGCGCGCGACCCCCAGTTCGGCGCTGCGGGCCGACCTTGGCGCGATCCTATCGGCCAACGACCCGCGTTTCAGCCTGCACGACGTGAAGGACTACCGCGCCCTCACTTTCGCCAAGCTCAAGCGCGACATCTCCGACCGGCTCGGCAAGGGCGCGCTGGAGATCGGCGTTGTCGGCGACATCGACGAGGACCAGGCGATCGCGCTGGTCGCCGCGACGTTCGGCGCGCTGCCCCCGCGCGAGCCGGCGTTCCACGACAACGGCGCGCAGCCGCCGCGCCGCTTCAATCCCGACCGGACCTTGCGCGTTATCCGCCACAGCGGCCCCGCCGACCAGGCGCTGCTGCGCGTGACCTGGCCGACGCGCGACGACGCCGACCCGGTCGAGAACCTCAAGCTGGAGCTGCTCGAGCGGGTGATCCGCATCGAGCTCACCGAATCGCTGCGCGAGGCGCTGGGCAAGGCCTACTCACCCAGCGCGGCGAGCTCGCTTTCGCACATCTGGAGCGGCTACGGCACGTTCGGCATCGCCGCCTCGATCGACGTGCACGATACCGAGGCGACGCGTTCGGCGGTCCGCAAGGTGGTCACCGACTTGCGCACCAGCCCCGTCGACGCGGACGTGCTGCAACGCGCACGCCAGCCGATCCTCGAATCGCTGCAGAATGCGCTCAAGACCAACAATGGCTGGCTCGCCCTCGTCGCCAACGCCCAGAGCCGGGCCGACCGTATCGACCGCTACCAGCATGCCAAGGACCGGCTCTCCGCACTCGGCGCCAAGGACGTGATGGCGATGGCGCAGCGCTACCTCGATCCCGCCCGGGGGCTGGAGGTCATCGTCTTGCCCGAGGGCGTCGCCCCGCCGTCGAAGTAAGCGGCCCGATGACTGAAGGAATCGGACCGGGCGCTCTCAGAGCGTCGCGAGAGCCGGGATCAGCTCATCGTAATGATCGATCACCGCTGCTCCGCCCAGCTCGTGCGGCGGCAGGTCGTTGAAGCCGAAGCTCACCACCACGCACGGCAGCCCAGCCGCACGCGCCGCGCCGGTGTCGAAGGTCGTGTCGCCGACATAGGCGGCGCGGCCGCCGGTGCTGCGGGTGATCATCTCGTCCAACAGGTCGGGCTTGGGCTTGGCGCGTTCGGGCCCGAGCGTGTCCCCGCCGATCACGGTATAGAACCGATCGCGCAGCCCAAGCTCGACGAGCAGCTTTTCCGCCAGGCCCTCCAGCTTGTTGGTGACGACGGCAAGCTGGACACCGCGCGCGGCCAGACCGTCCAGCATCGCGGCTCCGCCCGGAAACAGGCCGGAATGCACCGCGATGTGGGCCTCGTAGTAGACCAGCAGCTCGGCATGAAGCGCATCGAAGCGCTTCTCCGGCACCGCGCCGCCCGTCACCTCGAGCGCGCGGAACAGCATGCGCCGGGCACCGCCGCCGATCAGGTCGCGCACTTCGGCCGGCGCGATCGTCGGCCGCCCTTCCAGGACGAGCGCATGGTTCACCGCGGCAGCCAGGTCGCCGTGGGTATCGAGCAAGGTGCCGTCGAGGTCGAAGCCGACGATGTCGAAAGGGAAGTCCGTCATGGCCCGGTCCGTGGCGGGTTGGTGTGGAATCCGCAAGCATTTGCTGGCACACGCACGCGTCATGAAAGACGCCAAACCCGCACCGCTCGCGATCGTGATTCTGGCCGCCGGCAAGGGCACGCGGATGAAGAGCGACTTACACAAGGTCCTCCATCCGATCGCCGGCCGGCCGATGCTGGAACACCTGCTCGACAGCGCCGCCCAGCTTGCGCCCGAGCGCCAGGTCGTCGTCGCCGGGCATGGCCGCGAGCAGTTGGCCAAGGCGCTGGGAGACCGCGCCCGGATCGTGGTGCAGGACCCCCAGCTCGGCACCGGGCACGCGGTGCTCCAGGCCAAGGAGGCGCTGGCCGACTTCTCGGGCGACGTGCTGATCCTCTACGGCGACGTGCCTTTCGTCAGCGCCGCCTCGATGCGCGCGATGATCGAGAGGCTCCACGCCGACGACGCGCCGCAAGTGGTGGTGCTGGGCTTCGAGCCGATCGAGCCGCTGCAGTACGGCCGCGTCATCGCCGAGGACGGGCGTATCCTCGCCATGGTCGAACACAAGGACGCCACGCCCGAGCAGCGCGCCGTGCGGCTGTGCAACTCGGGACTGATGGCGGCGCGCGCGCAGGATCTGTTCGCGCTGCTTGAGCAGGTCGGCAACGACAACGCGCAGGGCGAGTACTACCTGACCGACATCGTCAACATCGCCAACCAGCACGGCGGCACGTGCGCCGTGATCGTCACGCCCGATGCGGACGAGGTCGCCGGGATCAATTCGCGCGGCGAGCTGGCGCAGGCCGAGGCGCGCTGGCAAGTCCGCCGCCGCGAGCAGGCGATGGCCGACGGCGTCACGCTGATCGCGCCCGAGACGGTATGGTTCGCGTGGGACACCGTCCTCGGCCGCGACGTGATCATCGAGCCCAACGTGGTGTTCGGCCCCGGCGTGACCGTGGCCGATACCGTCGTCATCCATGCCTTCTCGCACCTGGAAGGCGCCACGCTGGAAACCGGCGTCGCCATCGGCCCCTATGCGCGCCTGCGCCCCGGCGCCGTGCTCAAGAAGGGATCGCGCATCGGCAACTTCGTGGAGATGAAGAAGGCGGTGCTGGGCGAAGGCGCCAAGGCCAACCACCTCACCTACCTGGGCGATGCGACCGTCGGCGCCGGCGCCAACATCGGCGCGGGCACGATCACCTGCAATTACGACGGCTACTTCAAGCACCAGACCGTGATCGGCGAGCGCGCCTTCATCGGCTCGAACAGCGCGCTGATCGCGCCCGTCAAGATCGGCGCCGACGCGATCGTCGCGGCGGGCAGTGCGGTCAGCCGCGACGTGGCCGACGGCGAACTGCGCCTGGTCCGTGCCGAGCAGCTGGTGAAGCCCGGCTGGGCCGACAGCTTCCACGACGCGATGAAAAAGAAGAAAGCCGCCAAGGCCGACTGAAACCTAGACCCGAAAGGACCGACCATGAGCAGCAGCCCCTGGAGCCACAGCCGCAGCAGCGCGCTGAGCGACGACGTCGATTTCGAGATCAAGGGCCAGGAACTCCAGTTCGTGGAGATCGAGCTCGATCCCGGCGAGAGCGCCGTCGCCGAAGCCGGCGCGATGGTCTGGAAGGACTCCGACATCGAGATGACGACCGTGTTCGGCGACGGCTCGGGCGGCCAGGGCGGCGGCTTCATGGGCAAGCTGCTCGGCGCGGGCAAGCGGCTGGTCACTGGCGAAAGCCTGTTCACGACCGTCTTCACCCACCAGGGCCGGGGCAAGGCGCGCGTCGCCTTTGCCGCACCGATCCCCGGCACGATCGTGCCCTTGCGCCTCGATTCGGTCGGCGGCCGGCTGATCTGCCAGAAGGACGCGTTCCTGTGCGCGGCGCGCGGCGTCTCGATCGGCATTCATTTCCAGCAGAAGATCATGACCGGCCTGTTTGGCGGCGAGGGCTTCATCATGCAGCGCCTCGACGGCGACGGCTGGGTCTTCGTCCAGATGGGTGGCACCGTGATCGAGCGCGAGCTGCGGGCTGGCGAGGAACTGCACATCGACACCGGCTGTGTCGCCGCCTTCACCGCGGGCATCGACTTCGACGTGATCCGCGCCGGATCGATCAAGTCGATGTTCTTCGGCGGCGAAGGCGTGTTCTTCGCGCGGCTGCGCGGCCCCGGCAAAGTGTGGATCCAGTCCCTGCCCTTCTCGCGCCTCGCCGGCCGGATGCTGGCGGCGGCGATGCCCTACGGCGGGCAGAACCGCGGCGAGAGCACGCTGCTTGGTCTCGGCGCGCTGGGTGGTCTCGGGGCGATCATCAGCGGCGACGACTGATCTTCATGCGTTGTTCATGATATCACGATATGATATCGCGATATCATGCCTCGCATCCTCGCCGACCTTCCCGAAGACGACATCCGCTGGCTCGACGCGCGTGCGGCCGAGCAGGGCAAATCGCGCGCGGCAATGCTGCGCGAGGCGGTCGCGACGTACAAGGCGCAGGCCGAGACCAGCGTCGATACCGCCTGGATCGACGAGGCGTTCGGAATCTGGAAGGATCGGAAGGACATCGGGGACGGTGTTGAATGGCAGCGGCGCGAGCGCGCGTCCTGGACCAAGCCCTGGGATGACGACTACGAAGACGTGAAGGCCGAGTTCCCGGACCTCTTCGACGAGGAGGACGACCGTCAGCGCCAAGTATATCTTGCTATGAAGTCGGACAAGCTGCCTAGCGCGGATCGACCCGCACCGTGAGTAGCTACGCCTTCGATGCCAACATTCTCATCGATGCGCTGAACGGTCACCGGCCCGCCTACGCGGAAATCGCACGCGTGAGCCGTCCCGCCATCAGCCGCATCGTCTACGTCGAAGTTCTCTCGAAGGAGAGCGGCGCCAACGTGCCAGTCATTTCACGGTTTCTCGACCGCTTTCTAATCGATGAGCTTGACGAGGAGATCGCGTTGCACGCCGCGGCGCTGCGCCGTGAGAGGCGGAAGCTGAAGCTTCCCGACGCGGTGATCCTGGCGACCGCGCAGGTTCGCCAGCGTATCCTCGTCACACGAAATACCAAGGATTTCCCGGCCAACATGCCGGGCATCCGCGTACCCTATTCCCTCTAGCGAAAGCACCCATCCAGCATGTGCGGAATCATCGGCATCGTCGGCAAGGAAGACGTCGCGGACCGGCTCGTCGACGGCCTCAGACGCATGGAGTACCGCGGCTACGACAGCGCGGGCGTGTGCACCATCCACGACGGTCAGCTCGTGCGCCGGCGTGCGCAGGGCAAGCTGCTCAACCTGGTGAAGGAACTGGCGGCGAACCCCGCGCCCGGCAGCACCGGCATCGCCCACACACGCTGGGCCACCCACGGCGCGCCGACGGCGGCGAATGCCCACCCGCACGCCACGAGTGAGCTGGCGCTCGTCCACAACGGCATCATCGAGAACTTCCGCCAGCTGCGCGACAGCCTGGAGGCGCGCGGCCGCGTGTTCGAGAGCCAGACCGACACCGAAGTCGTCGCCCACCTCATCTCCGAGCTGGTCGAGGGCGGCCTTTCGCCGCAACAAGCCGTGCGCGAGGCGCTGCCCGAACTGCGCGGCGCCTTCGCCCTCGCCATCGCCTTCCGTCGCTATCCCGACATGCTCATCGGCGCGCGGCTCGGCTCGCCGCTGGTCGTCGGCTATGGCGAGGGCGAGACCTACCTCGGCTCCGACGCCCTGGCACTGGCGCCGCTGACGCAGCGGATCAGCTACCTCGAGGAAGGCGACTGGGTCGTCATCACCCGTGACGGCGCGCAGATCTACGACGCTTCGAACCACGCCGTCACGCGCGAGATCGTGCACTCCGGCGCCTCGGCCGTGGCGATCGAGAAGGGCAATTACCGGCACTTCATGCAGAAGGAGATCTTCGAGCAGCCCACCGTCGTCGCACAGACGCTGCGCAGCTACGTGCGCCAGGTCGACCAGTCGGTGGCCCTGCCCCAGATCGACTACGACCTGTCGAAGATCAACCGCGTCACCATCGTCGCGTGCGGCACCAGCTACTACGCGGGCATGGTCGCCAAGTACTGGTTCGAGCAGTTCGCCCGCCTGCCAGTCGATATCGATGTCGCCTCCGAGTTCCGCTACCGCGATCCGGTGCTCGAGCCGGGCGGCCTCGCCCTGTTCATCTCGCAATCGGGCGAGACCGCCGACACCCTCGCGGCGCTGCGCCACTGCAAGGCGGCGGGCCAGACCATCGCCGTCGTCGTCAACGTGCCGACCAGCTCGATGGCGCGCGAGGCGGACCTGCTGCTGCCCACGCACGCGGGGCCGGAGATCGGCGTCGCCTCGACCAAGGCCTTCACCTGCCAGCTTGCCGTCCTCGCCGCCCTGGCCGCGCACCTGGCCGTGCTGCGCGGCAAGATGGACCGCGACGAGGAGACCCGGGTCGTCGCCAACCTGGTCGAGACTCCCTCCTCGCTCAACGCCGCGCTCAGCCACGACGACGAGATCGCGGCGATGGCGCACCTGATCGCCCCGGCGCGCGACGTGCTCTACCTCGGCCGCGGCCCGGACTATCCGCTGGCGCTCGAGGGCGCGCTGAAGCTCAAGGAAATCAGCTACATCCACGCCGAAGGCTATGCCTCGGGCGAGATGAAGCACGGCCCCATCGCCCTGATCGACGAGGCGGTGCCGGTGATCGTCCTCGCCCCGTCCGGCCCGCTGTTCGAGAAGACCGTCAGCAACATGCAGGAAGTGCGGGCGCGCGGCGGCAAGGTCGTGCTGATCTCCGACGCGGACGGCATCGCCGAGGCCGGCGAAGGCTGCATCGCGACGATCGAGATGCCCAAGGTGCACCCCCTGATCGCCCCGCTGGTCTACGCCGTGCCGGTGCAGCTGCTGGCCTACCACGTCGCCTGCGTGAAGGGCACCGACGTCGACCAGCCGCGCAACCTGGCCAAGAGCGTCACGGTGGAGTGACCGGCAGCGCGAACTTCGCGAAATTCGTCCACATCGGCATTGACGAGTTTCAAAGTCTCCTTGCTGGATCAAGCACTTACCGACGCAAAAACTTCGCGCGCGGCACGCGTATGAGAGAAAGCGGCTTCACGAATCAAAGAACCACGCACGGAACGTAGCGCGAACATTATGACGCATGGCGGGCGTGTACGAAAGCCGATTTTTGTTCTGGTTTAAAGCCATCGTTGCCGGCGGCCACGACTGCTCTTTTTGCAGACTCGAAAGACTGCTGCGTCGGACAGCGGATCGCGATAGTGGGACATTCCTGCCGCTTACGAACAGCGCCTCAAAAGGAGTTTTCATCAAGGGCGGGCCCTCAATCGCGCTCCACTACCCTACCTTCAATTCAGCAAGCTGACCATACTTGGCTAAGCCATATTCTCTATAAGATGTGACGGATAGTTATTGACCAAGTACTTGACATGGTTCCGCACACTTGAAAATCGAACAGGTAACTGCGCAACGACCTTCGGATTGTCGCCGGCTTAATCAGAACCTTCCGATGATTGGTCAAATCCTATACCTGGTTTCGCCTCCGCTTCGCCTCGATAACATTGCGGCCTGCTACGATTGAACCCACAACAACAATCTGGCCCGTCACAAATAATATCCAACTCGCGGTCAGGGCGAGGCGAACAAGCGTGATTGAGCCTCTGGTCCAAAGCTCTGCTGCCACCCACTCCGAGTTTCTGAGCGCATCCCTTGGTAAGTTCGGACACTCACTGCCGTATACCTTTGCAGCGTTTCTAGTACATTGATAACCCCGCACCACTCTAACGTTAGATCCCGAGGAAGACTCCACAAACATGGAGTAGAGCGTCAAATAAAGAAGTAGCCCTGCGATCATCATTGCGGCGCCGGACATGACCCACGCCCGCCGCCTTTGACGCTGAGACTGACGGGTCCATTCCCAAGCGACTAGTGATGAAACTAAAACGAAGAGCGCCGACACATAGCTAATGGCCGGCGGCCACGGTGGCTCCAATTTTGCAAGCGCCGCAAGAAGCGGTATTGAAGCAAAACCGCCGCCAATAGCAAGCACCCTGGTCAGATCTTTAAGATACTGCCCAATCATTGAGGCTTAATATATACAATTTTAGCAGGAGCCATAGCATCATAAGGCTCAAAACTTCTATTGCCCCGCCTTGCGCGCCCATCAGGCCATTTTGCTTGATAAGCATAAGTACCTGATAGTTCTTCAGCTTGAGAGGGATCTACTTCGCGCCATTGGCACGTACGAATATCCCAAGGATCCTTTTTTTGAGCACGACAAAGATCTTGCCTAAACTGGGTTGTGATCCAAATCCGAGCTGGGCTAGGTTGAGGCCGTAAATAGTAGGGACTCTCCCCGTCTCCACATTCTGCATCCCCCGCTAATTCAGCTGCACGAGGCTGAATTTTTCTTCTATTTTTCTCTATTTCAGTGAACATTTGCTCGCTAAGCCTTCGCACAATTCTGTCGGATGACAAAGGCATATCGGGTTCAACATTCTTGATTACCGCGATCCTAGCAAGCACATCTTTCTCATATTCACGGAGCGGCCCTTCAAATACGCGATCATAATAGCCGACTGTCTTTAACTGCTCAATCATCACCACATCGTTAGCCAAATCTACATACGGCCGCTCGACTATAGAAACATGGTCCCATGTTTCGTTGTTAGTAGAGCAGTAGAAAAGCCCGATCATCTTCCTCGGTCGCCCCTCCATTGGATGATCCTCCATATAGAAGTGCGGGATCAAACCGCCTCGGCCGGCCCATGATCTCATTGCTACTTTGATAGCAGGGTAAGACGCTCGCGCCTCTTCAGCTGTTATCTTCCGCGGCGGCGGAAACGGCTGCGTAGCGCCGGACAGAAGGGCAATAAATCCGAGCAGGAAAGCTGGGAAGATTACACGCTTCATCTCCCTACCTCATTCGTCTCGAGTCGGCTGAACCTCACGAGATATGGGTATCCATGCTTGAAGGCAACGCTTGACGCTCTCCAGCCAAGGTTCGCTCAAATGGAGTGCCACGCGAAACTCTGCGATAATACTTATAATCGATGCGGGCAGTTAACGTGACTGCCGCATTGCTAATGCAATTTTCATGGCCGATCTTCGGGTAGGCAGACTTTAAAATAGCGACCGCGCAGTGAGGTCAATTTATCAAGAATGTCCGCACTCTTCCCGGGGTATTGAATGTTGCTACCGTCAACCTGCCCCTCAAGCCCCCACCAGCCCCCGCACCGCGCTCTCGAACAGGCGCCGTCCGTCCGTTCCGCCGTGCGCGGCTTCGATGGCGCGTTCGGGGTGGGGCATCATGCCCAGCACGTTGCCGGCTTCGCTCAGCACGCCGGCGATGTCGCGGGCGGAGCCGTTGAGGTGTTCGGCGTAGCGGAAGGCGACGCGGCCCTCGCCTTCCAGGCGGTCGAGCGTGGCGGCGTCGGCGAAGTAGTTGCCGTCGTGGTGGGCGACGGGGATGCGGATCGTCTCGCCCGCCTCGTAGCCGGCGGTGAACAGCGAGCGCGTGTTCTCGACCCGCAGCGGCACTTCGCGGCACACGAAGCGCATCTCGGCGTTGCGCAGCAGCGCGCCCGGCAGCAGGCCGGCCTCGGTCAGCACCTGGAAGCCGTTGCACACGCCCAGCACCGGCACGCCGCGCGTCGCCGCCGCGACCACGGCGCGCATGATCGGCGAGCGCGAGGCGATCGCGCCCGAACGCAAGTAGTCGCCGTAGGAGAAGCCTCCGGGCAGCGCGACGAAGTCGAGGCGCTCGGGCAAGTCGGCATCGCCGTGCCAGACGCGCAAGGGCGCCGCGCCGGAGACCTTCTCCAGCGCGTCGGCCATGTCGCGGTCGCAGTTCGAGCCCGGGAAGGTGACGACGGCGGCGCGGAAGCCGGTCATGCCGCGACCTTCTCGATCCGGTAGTTTTCGATCACCATATTGGCGAGCAGCTTGCGGCACATCTCGTCGAGCGCCTCGTCGGTGACGCCCTCGTCGACGTCGAGTTCGATCAGCCGCCCCGCCCGCACGTCGTTGACACCGGTGAAGCCCAGCCCCTCGAGCGAGTGATGGATCGCGCGGCCCTGCGGATCGAGCACGCCGGGCTTGAGGCTGACGTGGACGCGCACTTTCATCGCTGGACCTTTCGCTGCTCGGTAGTGCGCCGGCCTATGGCGGCAGCGGCGATTCGGAGCAAGTCGCCGACTTCGGCATTGAACCGCCGCCGACGCCGTGTCATCGCCAGGCTTCGGCATGGACATCCGCTTCACCCATCGCGTCGCCATCGTCACCGGAGGGGCCAATGGCCTCGGCCGGGCCTACGCGCTCGAACTGGCGCGGCGCGGGGCCAGGGTGGTCGTCAACGACCTAGGCGGCGCGCGCGACGGCAGCGGCCAGTCCGGCGCCGCGCTTGCCGTGGTCGAGGAGATCCGCGCGCTGGGCGGCGAGGCGATGGCCGATGGCGGCGACGTGTCCGACTACGCGCAGATGGAGGCGATGGCCCGGCGCGCGCTGGAGCAGTGGGGCCGGATCGACATCCTGGTCAACAACGCCGGCATCCTGCGCGATCGCACCTTCTCCAAGATGGAGGCGTCCGAATTCGAGCAAGTGGTGCGCGTGCACCTGCTCGGCACCGCCTTCGCCACCAAGGCGGTGTGGGACACGATGATCGGGCAGAACTACGGCCGGGTGCTGATGACGACGTCGGCCTCGGGCCTGGGCGGCAACTTCGGCCAGGCGAACTACGGCGCGGCCAAGCTGGGCGTGGTGGGGCTAGCCAACACGCTGCGCCTCGAAGGCGCCAAGCACGGCATCCGCATCAACTGCCTGGCCCCGGCGGCGGGCACCCGGATGACGCAGGACATCTTCCCCGAGGAGGCGTTCGCCGCCTTCAACGTCGAGAACGTGGTGCCCGGCGCTCTCTTCCTGGTCAGCGAGCAGGCGCCCGATGGCGCGATCCTGGGCGCCGGCGGCGGCGTCTTCCAGGCCGGCTGGATCACCATGGGGGACGGCGTGCTGCTGCCCGAGGGCCACCGCAGTGTCGAGGATGTCGCGGCCGCCTGGGACCTCATCGCCGCGCAGAGCCCCGGCCGCCCGATCGCCAACGGCATGGAGCAGGTCTACGACACGCTGGAGAGGCTCAACCGTCCGCCGGGCGAGCGTCCCTAGCGCAGGGGGCTCAATCCTCGACCACCTTGAGCAGCTTGCGTTCGAGCGGGACGAGGATGCCGGCGAGTTCCTGGCCGCGCTTGAGCACCTGGCCCGCTTCGCCGAACAGCGTCCACATGCCCTGCTTGCCGCGCAGCGCCGGGCGCTTCTCGATGCGGGCCTGGGGACGCTCGGCGGCGCGGCGGAAGGCGGAGAAGTTGGCGGCGTCGCGCGCGAAGTCCATCGCGTAGTCGCGCCACAGGCCGGCGGCGACCATGCGGCCATAGAGGTCGAGGATGCGTTGCAGTTCGATCCGCTCGAAACCCACCTGCTGGGGCGGGGTGGCGGGAAAGGCGATGACGTTGGCGCCCGGCGTGCCGGCAACGGATGAAGCCATTTCCGATCAGGTACCCGTGCGGCCCGCAGACTTGCTGTCGACGATCACCGGCGGACCATGCCGCTCGGCCACCAGCGCCGCCACCTGCTCGCGCAGATGCGCGACTTCGCTCTCCAGCACATCGACGCGGCTCGAGCCGGTGGGCTCGCACGGCTCCTTGCACGGTGTGCCGTAGGGCATGAAGTCTTTTGCCCAGGTCTCGACGGCAACCAGCGTGGACCGGGCCTTGAGGCCGATCATCGTCGCGCCCTCGGGCACGTCCTCGGTGACCACCGCGGCGGCGCCGATGCGGGCGCGGCGGCCCACGGTGATCGGGCCCAGGATCTGCGCGCCCGAGCCGACGATGACGTTGTCCTCCAGGGTGGGGTGGCGCTTGCCGGCCTTGCCGTTGGTGGGGTTGGTCCCGCCCAGCGTCACGCACTGGTAGATCGTGACATTGTCGCCGATCACCGCCGTCTCGCCGATGACGGTGAAGCCATGGTCGATGAAGAAGTTGCGGCCGATCGTGGCGCCGGGATGGATGTCGATCGCGGTGAACATGCGCGACATGTGGTTGACCGCGCGGGCCAGGAAGAACAGCCGGGCGTTGAACAGGCGATGGGCGACGCGGTGCCAGAAAAGCGCCCATACGCCGGGGTACAGCAGCACTTCCCAGCGCGACCGTGGCGCCGGATCGCGGGCGACGATCGAGTCCAGATAGTGGACCAGCCCTCTCAACATCGCCTTGATACTCCTGCCATTCGACCCGAAACGCGAACGCGCGCCTTCAGGTTCCTCCCTGGGCCGACCCTTTAGTCTCGTTCACGGCGTCGCGCCAGATGGCAAGCGTCGGCGGCTGCTTGCGCTCCAGGCTGAGCCTGTCGATCGCGTGAACGAGCTGTTCGGCGCACAAATGGCTACGCTCGATCCTGGGTACAAGATAGGCGATCGCCGAAGGATCGAGGACGAGGCCACGCATCTCGGCGTGCAGCTCCAGCAGCTCGCCCAGCATCGCATCGTCGGGCGCGCCGATCTCCAGGTGCAACGCGGCGCCCAGGCGAGAGGCGAGGTCCGGCAGCGCGATACGCCATTGCCCGGCCGGCCTGCTGGAGACGACGAGCAGCGAGCGCCCCGTCTCCTGCGCGCGGTTCCAGCGGTGGAACACCTCGTCCTCGGGCCGCCGGTCGGCATCGTCGAGCGCCTCACCGGCGCCGCTCTCGACGAACCAGCGCGCCAGCAGCGACTTGCCCGAGCGCGGCGGCCCGGCGAGCACGGCGGTGCGAAACGGCCAGTCGGCCGCGTGCTGCATCGCCTCGACCACATGCAGGTTGGCCGAGCCGACGACGACGCGCGGCGCGCCGGCGCTAAGCGGTGTGAGCGGTAGGGCGATCTGCCGCACGCGGGGCCGCGCCTCTAGCGGCTGATCCGCAGCACGCCGCCGCTGGACGAGACCTGCCAGCCTTGCGCGCGCAGCGCCTGGGCGACCGCGCCCTGCCCGCCCGCCGCGATCACGCGCATCACCGATGTGCCGCCGATCGCCAGGCTGGTGGTCGCCGCGCTCTGCACGCCCGAGGCGCCGCGTACCGCGCCAAGCGCCGCATCCACCGCCTGCGCGTTGGGCGAGGCGAACTGGAGCGAGAAGGTCTGCAACTCGGGCTGCGTCGCCACGTTCTCGGGCGACAGCGTCGGCGCGGCGTTGGGCGTGGCGCCGGCCTGGGGCGGCGGCGCGCCATCTACATCGCGCTCCATCAGCCGCTGGCGCAACTCGTCGAGCGCGCGGTCGAAGGCGATGCGTCCGCTCAGCAAGGTCGGATCGGGCGTAAGCTGGCCCTGCACCAGCGCGTCGCGGTAGACGCCGTCCATCCGCTCGACCGCCTGGGCCAGCATCTGCGGCAGCGCCTCGTCGCTCGGCGCATCCATGGTGAAGGTCTGGAGCACCTTGTCGTCGGGGCCGTAGCGCGCGGTGAACGTGCCGTGGACCGGACCGCCGGGCCACTCGCGCTCGAGCCGGGCGACGGGGATGATCACGTCCGCGGCAGCGAACTGGTCGAGGATGCTGCGCCACCACAGGCGGCTGCGCCGTCCGGCCTGGCCGGCGGTCAGCAGCAGCGATTCGCCGCCCGCGCCGACCGGGCGCACGTAGTCGATCGGGCTCTGCGAGGCCTGGAACTCGGCCCAGGCCTTCTGCCAGGGGCCGCGCACTTCGAACACCTGCCGCACGCCGCCCGAATAGAGGATCGGCAGCACCAGCATCGGCGCCGAGCGAACCGCCGCGCCGGCCCCGGCACCCACGTAGGGTCCGGCCTTGCCCTTGTCGAAGATGACGCCGAGCTTGGCGATGTAGCGGCGCGGGCCGACCTGCTCGTGCTCGATGACGACCGAGGACACCATCGCATCGATCGATTCGATCGGCATGTCCGGCCCGTTGAGCTGCGCCCAGGCCTTCTTCTCGGCCTGCTTCCAGCCTTCGACCCGCGCTTCCTCACCGGTCTTGCCGGTCACGTCCACCTCGACGCCGTGCACTTCGATGTCGGTGGTGTTGGCGACGGGCGCGATGCCGCGGTCCCCCTCGACTTGCGCGAGCAACTGGGCCGTGCCGAGCCCGGCGAGCGCAACCGTCGCCGCGCCGCCGAACGCCAGGGCGAACTTGCCGGCTCGGCCGGTCCCCGCGAAGCGCGCGCGCAGGTTCTTGGGGAGGATTGCGATGGCCATTGCGTAATCGCGGGCCTTTTGCCCAAACGGCCATGGAAATCCAAGCGGTAAAGCGTTAGGCGCTGCCGCGATGTCTGAAGAACCCGCTCCGACCCGCTATAGCTACGAACAGGCGGGCGTCTCGATCGCCGCCGGCAACGCCCTGGTGAAGGCGATCGCGCCGCTCGCCCGCGCCACCGCGCGCCCGGGCGCGGACGCCGAATTGGGCGGCTTCGGCGGCTTCTTCGATCTGCGCGCGGCGGGCTACACCGATCCGCTGCTGGTCGCCGCCAACGATGGTGTCGGCACCAAGGTCAAGCTCGCGATCGACCACGACCGCCACGACGCGATCGGCATCGACCTGGTCGCGATGTGCGTCAACGACCTGATCGTCCAAGGCGCCGAGCCGCTGTTCTTCCTCGACTACTTCGCCACGGGCAAGCTGGAGAACGGCATTGCGGAGCGGGTCGTCGCCGGCATCGCCGAGGGTTGCCGCATCGCCGGCTGCGCGCTGATCGGTGGCGAGACGGCGGAGATGCCGGGCATGTACGCCGCTGGCGACTACGACCTTGCCGGCTTCTGCGTCGGCGCGGTCGAACGCGGCCAGCAACTCACCGGCGACAAGGTGGCGGAAGGCGACGTGCTGCTCGGCCTCGCCTCGTCGGGCGTGCATTCCAACGGCTACTCGCTGGTGCGCCGCCTGGCGGCCGACAAGGGCTGGAAGCTCAACCGCCCGGCCCTGTTCGATCCCGAGGTGCTGCTGATCGAGGCGCTGATCGCACCGACGCGCATCTACGTGAAGAGCCTGCTGCCGCTGGTCCGCTCCGGCAAGATCCATGCCCTCGCCCACATCACCGGCGGCGGCCTGCTCGAGAACATCCCGCGCGTGCTGCCCGAGGGTCTGCGCGCGCATGTCGACGCCGACGCCTGGGAGCAGCCGCGGCTGATGGCGTTCCTCCAGGCGCAGGGCAACATCGAGCCCGGGGAAATGGCGCGTACCTTCAATTGCGGCATCGGCATGGTGCTGGCGGTGGCCGACGCGGATGTCGCCGCCGTCACCGACGCGCTCGTCGCGGCGGGCGAGATCGTCCACCGAATCGGCACGATCCGGGCCGGAACCCGCGGCTGCACCGTCAGCGGCAGCGTCGAGACCTGGTCGGCGCGGGCCGCGTGGGAAGCCGGGCACGACGCGTAAGGGCGGCCGGCCGAAGCCCACCCCGGTGCGACTAGCTTCGCTACGCTCAGCAAGTCTCGCTCCCCTCCCGCAAGCGGGAGGGGGTGCACCAGCTTGCCCACCCGCTAGCGGGAGAGCGTACTCGTGTTTGCCCTCCCGCTTGCGGAAGGGCCGGGAGGCTTGGCGGCTTGCCGCCTTAGCCGGACGGGGTGGGCCCGGCGCACCGCCTTAGCCGGGCGGGGTGGGCTCTCTCTTGCGCTCGTCGCGCGGCACGCCCTCGATGTCCTCGCCCAAAGTGTCGCGCAAGTAGAACTCGCGCACGCCCACGAAGGCCAGCACCAGCAGCGCTCCGGCGAAGAACACGCCGTAGACGCCGAACACCGCGCCGACGCCCAGGATCGTGAACAGCGTCAGCGCGGGCGGGATGGCAACGACCTGGCGGTTGACGAAAGGCGTCATCAGCCAGCCCTCGATCACGCGCACCGCCAGGTAGGCGACGACCGTGCGCCAGAGCACGTCCCCGCCGATGGAGGCGGCAAGGCCGATCGAGGGCAGCATGGCGACCGCCGGGCCGATGTAGGGCACGAACTCGCTGAGCCCGCCCAGCAGGCCGAGCGCGGCCCACGATTCGAGGCCCGCGAACCACAGCGAGCCGCCGATCACGATCGCCATGATGACCATCGTGATCAGCTTGGCCTTGAGCCACAGCCGCAACGCCAGCGTCATCTCCTCCAGCGCGCGGGCCATCGTCGGGCGCGCGGCGGGCGGAGTCATCAGGACAACGGCATTACGGTAAGGCTTGGGATTGCCGGCGATGAACATGGCGCCGACGATCACGATCACCAGGTTGATGAGGATCTCGCCCGCACCGCGCACGATGTCGCTCAAGCTATCGGCGATCTTGCTGCCGCCGGCCGCCGCCTCGGCGGCCTGGACGACCGCACGGCCCACCGGCGACACGGCGAGGCCTTCCTCGACTTTCGCCAGCGTTCCCGGCAGGTTGCCCAGCATCGCGGCAAGCTCGGTGCCGAACTGAACCGTCAGGAGGTAGCCGATCGCCACGAACATGGCGAGGACGAGCGCGGTGCCCAGCGTCAGCGCGATCCGCCAATTCCGGAGCCCGATCCGCTGCAGCAGCCGCGCTGCGCTGCGGAACATCACCGCGCCCAGCACCGAGCCGAACGCCAGCATCAGCAGGTCGGACGCGCGCCAGATGATCAGCAGCACGCAGGCGACCAGGACCGTCCAGCCCAGGCGGCGCAAGTAGGCGATGTCCTCCGGCTTGGGCCGGAACGGCGCGTGCATCACCCGGTTGCTCCCGCGCGGGCAAAGGCATAGGGGCTGGCGCCGGGCGCAAGCGGGATGGCGGCCAGGAGGCGGGAAGCAAGCATGTACGGCGCAACGAACGGACCCTCGGCGCTGTTCCTTGACGGACGCGCGGCATGAGCGCGCCGCGCGCCAAGGTCGCCGTGCTGATCTCGGGCAGCGGCACGAACATGGCCGCGCTGCTCTACGCCAGCCGCGCCGAGGATTGTCCGTTCGAACTGGTGCTGGTCGCCAGCAACAAGGCCGACGCCGGAGGGCTCCGGCTCGCTGAGGCCGAGGGCGTGCCGACCTTCGCGCTTTCCCACAAGGGCATGTCCCGCGCGGATCACGACGCCGCGATGGACGCCGCGATCCGCGCCAGCGGCGCCCAATGGGTGGCGCTCGCCGGCTACATGCGCATCCTCACGCCCGGGTTCGTCGCCAGGTGGGAGGGGCGGATGGTCAACATCCATCCCTCGCTGCTGCCCAAGTACACCGGCCTGCACACCCACGAGCGCGCCATTGCCGCCGGGGACAGCCACGGCGGCGTCACCGTCCATCTCGTCACCGCCGAGCTCGACTGCGGGCCGATCCTGGGGCAGACGCCGGTGGCGATCGTGCCGGGCGATACGCCCGAGAGCCTCGCGGCGCGCGTGCTCATCGCCGAGCACCAGATCTATTCACGCTGCCTCGCCCGCCTCGTCACGCGCGAAAGCGCGCCCGACTGGCTGCTCCAACAAGTACGCGCGCGCGCCATGACGATGCCCGAGGCGGAAGAGTCCGTCAGCCACGGCATGGCGTGCTTCGGTATCGCGAAGGGCAAGAAGTTCGCTTACGTGAGCGCCAATCACCACGGCGACGGACGCACTGCGCTGCTCGTGAAGATCAGCGGGCCGGACGAGCAGGCGATGCTGGTCGATCGCGACGCGGAGCGCTTCTACCGTCCCGCCTACTTCGGCGATGGCTGGATCGGCATCCGCCTCGATCTGGAGGCGAACGACTGGGACGAGATCGGCGACTGGCTCGCCCGCTCCTGGCGCGCCGTCGCCCCGCGCAAGCTTACCCGCTTCCTCGACGTGGCCGACGAGTTCTAGAGCCTGTCCTGATTAGGCGGCACCGGGCTCAGACCTGCGAGTCGTCCACCAGCGGCCGGCTCTCGCGAGTGCCGATATAGCGGGCGTCGGCATCGGCCGGGTCTCCGGCGATGACGACGTGGTCATCGTGCACTTCAAGCAACGTCCCGGCAAACGGGAAACCCTCCAGGCTGCCGTTCACACGATAGCTCACTGTATCTCCGACCTTGAAGGTCGCCGGATCGAAGTTGAATTCGAAAGGGCAGGCCTCGCCTGTCGCACCCATGCCTTGCATCGCAAGTCTCCTTTAGCCGGCAGTTTACCGCAACGAGACCGGGTGGATCAAATGCAAAAAGGCCGCCCCGACGGGACGGCCCACTCGCTTCAGCGCTGAGGCAGCTTGGCTCAGCCGACGATCTCTTCGGGCTTGAAGAAGTAGTCGATCTCGATCGCGGCGTTCTCGTCCGAGTCCGAGCCATGCACCGAGTTCGCCTCGATGCTCTCGGCAAAGGCCTTGCGGATGGTGCCCTCGGCGGCCTGCTCGGGGTTGGTCGCGCCCATGATGTCGCGGTTGCGCTTCACCGCATCCAGGCCTTCGAGCACCTGCACCACGACCGGGCCCGAGGTCATGAAAGTGACGAGATCGGCGAAGAAGGGGCGCTCCTTGTGCACCGCGTAGAAGCCCTCGGCCTGCTCCTTCGTCAGCTGGACGCGCTTGGAGGCGACGACGCGCAGGCCCGCGTCCTCGAGCATCTTGGTCACGGCACCGGTCAGGTTGCGGCGCGTGGCGTCGGGCTTGATGATCGAGAAGGTGCGCGTGATCGCCATGAAAGAGTTCCTTGCGAGAGGTCGGTGGTCTTGGTTGCGCGCGCCCCTAGCGGGGAAAGGCGAAGGCCGCAACCGCAGTCAGCCCGCCTCGACCCAGCGGCCCCCGTCCTGCTTCCAGTAATGCCGCTCGGTCTGCTCGCGGCCGCGCAGCATGCGCCAGACATCGCGCGCGGCCTGGACGGTGGACTCGTCGAACAACAGGAAGGTGCGGGAGAACAGCTGCTCGCCTTCGCGCCAAACGCCGTCCGCCAACGCCAGGAAGCGGGCGCCGTTCGCCGGCTCGGGCCGATCGGACAGCAGCACCGGCTGGCGCGCCTCTTGCGGTTCCCCGGCGCGGCCATTCGCCAGGAACGTGTCGGGCAGCGCCCACAGCCCGGCGGAGATGCGGTCGAGCTGTCCGGTATCGGCGGACACGACCAGCATCCGCTCGCCCGCCTTCAACGCCGCCCGCGCGAGGCGCGGCAGCGCGGCTTCGACCGGATCGCGCGTGAGGTGATAGAAGTCGACGCGGGTCATCGCTTGGCGTCGATCGCCCTCACCCCTCGAGCGTATCGCGCACGAAGCGGTCGAGCAGGCGCACGCCGAAGCCGGTCGCGCCCTTGTCCCACGTCGCGCCCGGCTTGTCGGCCCACACCGTGCCGGCGATGTCGAGGTGCGCCCAAGGCGTGTCGTTCTCGATGAAGCGCTTCAGGAACTGCGCCGCGGTGATCGATCCGCCGAAGCGGCTGCCGACGTTCTTCATGTCGGCGATCGGGCTGTCGATCATCTTGTCGTAGGCCGGGCCCATCGGGAAGCGCCACAGGCGATCGCCCGTGCTCTCGCCCGCCGCGGTGAGATCGGCGGCGAGCGTATCGTCGTTCGAGAACAGGCCGGCATACTCATGCGCCAGCGAGCCGATGATCGCGCCGGTCAGCGTGGCGAGGTCGACGATCCGCGTCGGCGCGAACTCACGCTGCACCCAGGTCAGCGCGTCGCACAGCACCAGCCGCCCCTCGGCGTCGGTGTTGATGACTTCGATCGTCTGTCCCGACATCGAGGTGACGACGTCGCCCGGCCGCTGGGCATTGCCGTCGGGCATGTTCTCGACCAGGCCGCAGATGCCCACGACATTGGCCTTGGCCTTGCGGAGCGCCAGGGTGAGCATCGTGCCCGCGACCGCGCCCGCGCCGCCCATGTCCCACTTCATGTCCTCCATGCCGGCAGCCGGCTTGATGCTGATCCCTCCGGTATCGAAGGTCACGCCCTTGCCGACGAAAGCGACCGGCTTGCTGTTCTGCTCGCCGCCCTTCCATTCCAGGACGAGCAGCCGGGGCGGACGCGCCGAGCCTTGCGCCACGCCCAGCAGCGAGCCCATGCCGAGCGCGCTCATTTCACTCTCATCCAGCACGCGCACGGCAAGGCCGGAGTCGGCCACGCGCGCGCGGACGCGCTCGACGAAGCTCTCCGGGTAAATGACGTTCGCCGGCTCGGTCACCAGCTCGCGCGTGAATTCGACGCCCGCGGCGACCGCTTCCTCCTCGGCCCAGTCCGCGGCGACATCGGCCGGAGCGCCGATCACGTCGATGCGCGTCAGGCTCGGCTTCTTGTCGTCGGTCAGCTTGGTGCGATACGTGTCGAACCGCCAGGCACGCAGCCGGGCGCCGAGCAGCAGCGCCGTGGTCTCCTGCGTCGTGAGGCCGGAGCCGGTGAGGTCGACAGTCAGCGCCGCTTCGCCGGCGGTCAGGTACTTGGCGACGATCCCCGCGCCGGCCTTCTCCACCGCGCCGGTGCGGTCGCTCGCACTCGCGCCGCCAAGGCCGACGAGCGCGACGCGCAGCACTTTGCCGGCACGCTCCACGAAGCCCTCGAAGACCTGGCCCGGCTTGCCCGCGAAGCGCGACTGCCTGGCCGCTTCCACCAGCACCGGCTCCAACTCCGCCGGGATCGCGTCCTGATTGACCGGCCGGACCAGGATCGCGCTGGCAGGGGTCTGGGTCGCGTCAAGGAACTGGATTTGCATGGTCTCTCCTGGGGCATGGCGATAAGCGGTTGCGCGGCAACGAGGCTCCGTCGCAAAGCGCGTGGGTTCACCGCAGCGGCGGATTGCAGTTAAGCGCGGGCAGTGCGATAGGCAAGCCATGCCCCCCGCCCTGTCGTTCCCGCTGCAAGCCCCATGTCCCCGCTTGCACCGTCCCTCGCTGAGCGCTCTGGCGGTGGCCCTGTCCGTCGCGGCACCCTTGGGACTCGTCCCCGGATCGGCGCTGGCACAGGACCTGACCCGGCCCGTCACCGACGCGCCGATCTCGCCCATGCCCCCCGCGCCCCCGCCCGAGACGGCGAACGAAGTGCCGATCGCATTCGCCGCCGACCGGGTCGAATATGCGCAGAACTCGGAGAAGGTGACGGCGACCGGCAACGTCGTGCTGCGCCGGCAGGACCAGTCGGTGCGCTCCGACGCCGTCACCTGGGATCGCAACACCGGCCAGATCGTCGCCACCGGCAACGTGCGCATGATCGACGAGAACGGCAACCAGCTGTTCACCGAGCGAGTCGAGCTGACCGACGAGCTCAAGACCGGCGCGATGGAGAACCTCCTGATCGCGCTGCGCCAGGGCGGCCGCCTCGCCGCGGTGCAGGGCCGGCGGATCGACAACGGCAACGTCATCCTGACCAAGGCGGCCTACACCGGCTGCGCGGTGGAGGATACCCACGGCTGCCCGAAGCAGCCGAGCTGGCGCGTCACGGCGAACCAGGTGGTCTACGACGACACGGCCAAGCGGATCACCTTCAAGGGCGCGAAGCTGGAGGTGTTCAACCTCGTGAAGCTGCCGCTCGTCGGCCTCACGATCTCGACCGAGGGCGGCTCGGTCTCGGGCTTCCTGGTGCCCGACTTCCGCCTCTCGGCCTCGAACGGCGTCGAGATCAGCGACACGTATTATTGGCAGATCGCGAAGAACCGTGACTTGGCGGCGACGGCCTACGTATACACCAAGGTCGCGCCGATGGCCTCGTTCCAGTACCGGGCGTTGACCGACAAGGGCGCCTACCAGATCACCGGCTACGCGACGGAAAGCCGCCGCATCCCCATCGCCGGCAACACGACGAGCTCGCAGAGCGACTTTCGCGGCTATTTCTTCGCAAACGGCCGCTTCCAGCTCGATCCGCACTGGAGCGTCACCGCTTCGATCCGCCGCGCCAGCGACCGTACCTTCCTGCGCCGCTACTATCTGAGCCAGGACGACCGGCTGCGCTCGATGATCGATGTCGAGCGGGTCGATCCGAACAGCTACCTGTCGATCTCCGGCTGGGTGACGCAGACGCTGCGCGCGGGTGTCAACCAGGGGCAGGTGCCCGTCGCGCTGCCGCTGATCGACTATCGCCGCCGCTTCACCGATCCCGTGCTCGGCGGCCTGATCGAGACGCAGGTCAATTCGCTGGCGATCAGCCGCACCAGCGGGCAGGACACGCAGCGCGCCTTCGCCAAGGCGCAATGGTCGCTGCGCCGCCTGACCGACTGGGGCCAGGAGATCACGCTGACCGGCCTGGTCCGCGGCGACGTCTACCACTCCACCGACAACGACCTCACCACCACCGCGCTCTACCGGGGCGAGCCCGGATGGAAGACGCGCGGCACCGCCACCGCGGCCATCGACGTGAAGTGGCCGCTGCTCGGCTCGCTCTTCGGCGGCACCCAGGTGCTCACCCCGCGCGTGCAACTGGTGGCGACGCCCAAGGTCGCCAACCTGTCGATCCCCAACGAGGACGCGCGCGCGATCGAGCTGGAGGACAGCAACCTGTTCGCCCTCAATCGCTTCCCCGGCTACGACCGGATCGAGGACGGCGTGCGCTTCACCTACGGCCTGGACTGGCAGTTCGAGCGCCCGCGCTGGCGCATCCTCGCCAATGTCGGCCAGTCGGTCCGCCTGAGCAACCGCGCCTCGATCCTGCCGGACGGCACCGGGCTTGCCAGCAAGACGTCCGACATCGTGGGCCGCACCGAAGTGCGCTATCGCGACTTCATCAGCCTCGTGCACCGCTACCGGATCGACAAGGACAGCTTCGCCATCCGCCGCAACGAAGTCGACGCGACGATCGGCAACAGCCGCACTTATGCCGAGGTGGGCTATTCCAAGCTCAACCGCCAGATCACCAATCTCGAGGATCTGCGCGACCGCGAGGAAGTGCGCGCCGCCGGGCGCATCGCCTTCCTCAACTACTGGTCGGTGTTCGGATCGGCGGTGGTCAACCTGACCAACCGCACCGAGGACCCGATCTACGGCTCGGACGGTTTCCAGCCGCTGCGCACGCGCCTTGGCGCCGCCTACGAGGACGATTGCCTGGAGGTGGCGCTCACCTGGCGGCGCGACTACCAGGCGACCGGCGACGCGCGCAGGGGCAACTCGTTCCAGCTCCACTTCGCGCTCAAGAACATCGGCTTTCGCCGCTGAGCCGTCGCGGGCTCCGCCTCAGGCAGCGACCGGCTTGCGCGCGTTCACGACCTGGAGCCGCATCGTGCCCTTCACGCCGTGGTCGGCCCAGTCTGTGCCCATCCCCGAGTCCTTGATCAGCGGGAAGGGATAGAGCGGATCGAAGGCGCCGTGCTGGTTCACCCAGCCAGTGCCGATCGTCAGCCGCGCCGCCACTTGCGCGCCCTTCTCGAGATCGGCGGTCCAGACCGAGCCGGTCAGGCCATAAGGGCCCGCGTTGATCGCATCGATCACGGCATCGAGATCGTCGTAGGCGATCACCGGCACGACCGGGCCGAATTGCTCCTCGTCGACCAGGCGCACGCCATCGCGCAGGCCCGCGACGACGGTGGGCGGGTAGAAGTAGCCCTCGCCCGCCAGCGGCTCGCCGCCGATCAGGATTTTTCCGCCGGCGGCCCTGGCCTCCTCGACGAAGCCGCAGATCTTGTCGAACTGCGCCTTGTTCTGGATCGGCCCCATGTCGGTCCCGGGTTCCAGGCCGTCGCCCAGACGGATCGGGGCGGCGGCCGCGACGAGCTTTTCGCACACCTCGTCGTGGAGCGCGCTCGGCACGTAGATGCGCTTGATCGCCGCGCAGAACTGGCCGCGGTTAGCGAGACCGACGCGCAGCGTCTCGCTCACCATCGCGTCGATCGACCCGTCCGGCAGCAGGATCGCCGCGTCGTTGCCACCCAGTTCGAGCGTGACCGGACGCAGGAATTCGCTGGACTGGCGGGCGATGTGGATGCCCGTGGCGGTCGATCCGGTGAAGGAGACCTTGTCGACCACGCGATGCGCGACCAGCGCCGCACCCACCTCACGACCGCCGCCGATCACGTTGAACACGCCCGGCGGCAGGATCTCGCGCGCGATGCGCCCTATCTCCAGCGTGCCGAGCGGGGTCAGTTCGGAAGGCTTGAGCACGATCGTGTTGCCGCCGATCAGCGCGGTGACGACCTTCTGCATGCCCAGGATGACCGGCGCGTTCCACGGCGCGATCGCGCCGACCACGCCGAGCGGGCACCACGTCTCGGTGACGCGATTGGTCGCGGTGTCCGCCAGCACCCGGGCCGGCGCGCGCACCTTGGCGATGATGCGCAGGCTCACGACCGCGCCGGCAAGCAGCATCGCCGACTCCGCCACGATCATGCCCTGCTCCATCGTGTTGAGCGTGGAGAGGTACTCGGCATTGGCTTCCATGGCATCGGCGAGCCGGTTGATCAGCGCCTCACGCTCGTCCCAGCTCAGCGCCGCCCACGCCGGCTGCGCGCGGCGCGCGGCGGCGACGGCGGCGTCGAGTTCCTCCGCGGTGGCGACGGGGCTGCGATGGAAGGGACGAGCG
>Ga0268266_10000214_pt1 | contig 100889 bp, 69 predicted proteins | sample KBSS13metaG_FD_190356 | JGI IMG/M metagenome (GOLD analysis project Ga0268266, IMG submission 190356) | Switchgrass rhizosphere microbial communities from Kellogg Biological Station, Michigan, USA - KBS S1-3 metaG (SPAdes) (version 2) | ecosystem: Host-associated > Plants > Roots > Rhizosphere...
GGCCGCGCGGCGAACGGCAACTTTGTGCTCAACGAGCTGACCGTAACGGCCGCCCCGCAAGATAATCTGACGGCCGGCAAGAAGTTCTCGCTGAAGGTCGCAGACGCTGATTTCAACCAGGAAGGCATCGTCTCTGCGAGCGCCGTCGACGGCGACCTGAATCCCAAGAGCGGCTGGGGCGTCGTGCCAAATACCGGCAAGCCGCACGTGGCGATCTTCGAAACGACTGAGGACGTGAGCTTTGCTCCCGGCGCCGCGCTGTCGCTAGTGCTGGACCAGCAATACGGCGAAGGGCATGTGATCGGCCGGCTGCGGATTTCGGTCACACAGGCGCCGCGACCGGTGAAGCTCGACAGCTTGCCGCCGGCAATCGCCGAGATTCTGGCCGTCGCCGCCGACAACCGCACTCCCGAGCAGCTAGCGGCGCTCACGGCCCATTACCGCTCGCTCGACGCTGACATGATTCGGTTATCGGCAATCGTCGGTCAGGCCAAGACAGCCCACGAGCAGTACCGCCTGCAAGGGGCCCAAGACCTGACCTGGGCGCTGTTGAACAGCCCAGCGTTCTTGTTCAATCGGTAGAGCGCGCGTTGAAATTCTTCTCCCCTGGGGAAGAGGTGCGAGCGTTAGCTCGCCGGATGAGGGCTCGCGCGCCAAACCGCGCTACCAGTAGGGTACGCACTCCGTGCGTGCCAATCCTATTCGGCGCACTGGTACGCACGGGGTGCGTACCCTACGACGAACTCTTTGTCCGTGGTGTCGTGGTGTCGTGGTGTCGTTGTTGTCGTTCCGGTCTAAGAATGGAACCACAACGGCACTACGAAGAGAGTTTGTCGGAAGGCCCTAGCGCGCTTCAGGCCCTCTCCCACCGGGAGAGGGAGAGATCGCTTTAGCCGAAATACGCCACCGCGTTTTGGAAGACGCGTAGCCCATCTCCTTGGGCCGAGCCTTCGCCGCGGGTCCAGCGGGGATGTTGCGTGCGATCGATGTATCGCTCGGGGTGCGGCATCAGTCCGCACACTCGGCCTGTCGCGTCGCAGACCCCGGCCACCGAGGCGATCGATCCGTTTGGATTATCGGGATATTCCACAGCCAGCGCGTCTCCCCCAGCCAGCGGCGCGTAGCGTAGCGCCAACTGCCCGCGGGCTTCGAGCTCGGCCAGCACTTGCGCGTCGCGCGGGACAAAGCGTCCTTCGGCGTGGGCGATTGGCAGATACATCGACTCGATGCCACGGAAGAAGACGCACGGCGTGCGCGTCACGGTCAGCCGCACCCAGCGGTCTTCGAATTTGCCGGAGTCGTTCCAGGCGAGCGTGGCCGGCAGGTTCGTAGCGGCGTCTGGCGCGACGTCGTCGAATAGGATGCCGCTCTTGGCCAGCACTTGCAGGCCGTTGCAGATGCCGAGCACCAGCTTCTCGCGGCGGCGGAATTCATGCAGCCGATCGGCCAGATGATGGTGCATCTGCGCGCCAAAGATCCGTCCGGCGCCCAGGTCGTCGCCGTAGCTGAAGCCGCCGGGGACGCAGAAGATCTCGAAATCGTCGATCAAGCTCGGCGACTGGAGCACGCGCTCCAGGTGTAACGTCTGTGCGGTTGCGCCGGCCGTGACAAAGGCGTGCGCCGTTTCGACGTCGCAGTTGGTGCCAGGAGCACGCAGGATCAAAGCTCGCGGTTTCATCTTCGAATGTCTTTGGTAAGTCGAATGTTGTGCATGGGAATTGATTGCGTGGGAACCACTGCCGGGCGATTACCAGCGGAGCGGCTGCTGCCACGCTTCTTTGAGCGTTGCCAGTGGCGCCGAGATTACGGCCATCCGCGCGCCGGCGGTCTGCGTAGTGATCTCCAAACGCGCGGCCGCCGTCACCTGGCCAATCTGCGCATGAGGCACGCCGGCGAATAGCGCTTCGAACTGCTTAGCGTGATCGGGCTCGACTTCGCACAAGAACCGCGTGTTCGATTCGGCAAAGAGCCGCGCGATTGGATTTGCTGCCGCGGAGTCGTGCGGAACGCGGTCCAGATCGACGCTTGCGCCCAGGTCGCCGGCGAACGCCATCTCGGCCACGCCGGCCGCCAGGCCTCCTTCGCTCAGGTCGTGGCAAGCACGAACCAGCCCGGCCGAAATCGCCGAGTGGATCGCAGCGAACGTGCGCCTCGCGCCGGCCGGATCAACCTCGGGCGGACGACCACCGCTTAGCCGCGCGACCAGCGAATAGTGCGAGCCGCCGAGCTCATCGCGCGTCTGCCCGATGAGATACAGCAGATTGCCGGCCTCTTTCAGGTCCATCGTTACGGCGCGAGAGACGTCTGCCATCTGGCCTAGCGCGCTGATCAACAGCGACGGTGGAATCGAGATCGAGCGCGTCTCGCCGCCGGCCAGCGGATAGCGGAATTCGTTGTTCAGGCTGTCCTTGCCGCTGATAAACGGCGTCTTCAGTTCGACGGCGACGTCATAGCAGGCCAGCGCCGCGCGGACGAGCGAGCCCAGTGTCGACGCCCGCTGGCAATCGCCCCAGCAGAAGTTATCGAGGATGGCGATCCGCGTGGGATCGGCGCCCACGGCGACGCAATTGCGAACCGCTTCGTCGATGGCGCTGGCCGCCATGTGATAGGTGTCGAAATCACCGTAACGTGGATTCATGCCGCACGAGAGGACGATCCCGCGACGCGAAGTGAGCACTGGCCTTAGCACGGCGGCGTCGCTCGGGCCGTCGTTCTGTGCGCCGACCAGCGGCTTGACGACGCTGCCCCCTTGCACTTCGTGATCGTACTGGCGAATGATCCATTCTTTGCTGGCCACGTTCCACGAGCCCAAGATCGCCAGCAGTTCCGGCGTGAAATCACGCGGCGCAGCGGGTAGCGAGATCGGCGTGGTCGGCGTTGGTTCGTAGACCGCTTCGCGCACTACCGGCGGGCGGCCCTCATGCAAAAAATGCATGCTCAGGTCGGCCACCAGCGAGTCGTGATACTTGAGCAGCAGTCGGCCGTCGGTCGAGAACTGGCCGAAGGCCGTGGCCTCGACGCCTTCGCTGGCGCAGAGCGTGTAGAATTCGTCCCAGTGCTCGGGCGGCACGGCCAACACCATGCGCTCTTGCGCTTCGGAGATCCAGATCTCGCAGTAGGAGAGTCCTTCGTACTTCAGCGGCGCTTTTTCCAGCCAGACCACGGCGCCCAACTCGGCGCCCATTTCGCCCACGGCGCTCGAGAAACCGCCGGCGCCGCAATCCGTCACGGCGGTGTAGAGCCCGCGATCGCGCGCGACGAGCATCACGTCGAGCACCATTTTCTCGGTGATGGCGTTGCCGATCTGCACGGCGCCGCCGGAGAGGCTTTCGCTTTCGCTCGTCAATTCGGCCGAGCTGAACGTGGCGCCGTGGATGCCGTCGCGGCCGGTGCGACCACCGATCGAGACAATCAAGTCGCCCGCCTTGGGTTCTTTTTCGACCTTGTCGACCGGAATCAATCCAACGTTGCCGCAATAGACCAGTGGATTGCCTACGTAGCGTGGATCGAAGAAGACGGCGCCGTTGACCGTGGGGATGCCCATGCGGTTGCCGTAATCTCGGACGCCGGAGACGACCCCCTTCATCACGCGCTTGGGATGCAGGGCCCCGGTCGGCACATCGGCGGCGTGCGCGTCAGGGGGGCCGAAGCAGAAGACGTCGGTGTTGGCGATCGGTCGCGCGCCTAGGCCGGTGCCGAGCGAATCTCGAATCACGCCGCCGACGCCGGTGTTGGCGCCGCCGTACGGTTCGAGCGCCGAGGGATGATTGTGCGTTTCGACCTTGAAGCAGACGTGCTGCGTCTCGTCGAAGTGGACGATGCCAGCGTTGTCTTTGAAGACGCTGACGCACCAATCGTCCGCGCCCAGTTGTCGGCGGATCTCGACCGTGGCGGCAAAGATCGTCTCCTTGAGCATGTTCTGAAATTTGCGCTCGCCGCGCTCATCGCGGTATTGCACGCGGCCGGCCAGCGTCTTGTGGCTGCAATGCTCGCTCCAGGTCTGGGCGACGGTTTCCAGCTCGACGTCGGTCGGCTCGCGCCCGAGCTCTCGAAAATGCGCCTGGATCGTCCGCATTTCTTCCAGGCTGAGATAAAGCTGCCCGGTGCGAGAGAGCTTCGTCAGCCCGTCGTCGTCGAGCTCGCGCAGGTTGACGTAGACCAGGTTGAACGTGTAGGGCGAACCGAGTTCCAACCGCTCGAACGGTAGCGGCCCGACGATCACCTGCTCAATGGCGTCGTTGGCCAGCAATTTGCCGCAGAGCTTTTTCAGCACGTCTTCCGGCAACTCGGTAATCCACAGCTTGCGCAGCGTGCGGACGGCCGAGGCCGTCAGTCCGAGGTCAGCAATGGCGCCTAGCGCACTCGAAGCCACTGGGTCCATCACGCCTGGTTTCGGTAGCACGTGGACCAGTTGCACCGGAGTGGGCACGCCGGCCGGGCGCTGCGCCAATTCGCTGGGTGGCCCAACCACCACGCGCTCTACGACCGGATCGCTGAGCAACTCGTGCGCGATCCGCTCGGCGTCCTCGCGCGAGAGGTCCCCTTCGATCAGGTAACCGCGCGCGAGGGTGGCCTGCAGCGCGTCGGTGATTTCCAACTCAGCGGCTTCAGCGGCCAGACGGTCGGCGGCCAGATCGAACTGACCGGCGGCCGGATAGATGTCAACTTCCCAGAGCATCTCGGATACGCTTCGCTTCCTGTAAGACTTCGACCAGTGCCCGGGCGTCGTTGTCTGACAGCGCCTGGCGGAATCGACCCAATACGGTTTCAAACGTTGTTAACGACTCAAGGACGTTGGTTCTGTTTTCGAGCAGGATGTCTGTCCACAACTGCGGATCGCCGCCGGCGACGCGCGTTGTGTCGGCCCAACCACCGGCCACGAGCGGCAGGCATTCGCGCGGCGTGGCTGCTGCCAGGGCCGAAGACGCCAGGTGCGGCAAATGGCTCGATCCGGCGACTACGCGATCATGCTCGGCAGGGTCCATCTGTGTGACCTTCGCGCCGAGCGCTTTCCAAAACGATGTGATCTGCGCCGCGTCGGCCGGGCGAGTCGCCTTGCCAGGCGTAACGACCACGGTGCGCCCTTCGAACAAGTTCTGCATCGCGGCCGTGGGGCCGGTCTTCTCGCTCCCGGCCAGTGGATGACTGCCGATGAATCGCGCCGACGCGGGTAAGCCAGTGTCGAGCTCGGCGACGATCGCGGCTTTGGTGCTGCCGACGTCCGTGATTAGCGTTTCATGCCGGCAACAGGCCGCGGCCTGGCGGACGTCTTCGACGATCCGACTGACGGGCGTGCAGACCACGATCAACTGGGCTTCGGCCACGCTGGCCGGCAGCTTGGTGGTCGTCGAGGTGCAAGCCCCCATCGTTTCGGCCATGTGGAGCTTTTGTGGGTTTCGGCCGACGCCGATCACCTGGCCGGCCACGCCGCGCCGCATCAGTTCGATGCCTAACGAAGTGCCGATCATGCCCATGCCGACAATCGTGACGGTGTCCCACCGGGGCGTGTGTTCCACAGGTTGAGACAATGGCATGGCAAGCAACCGCGGGCGGTACACAAAGCGCCAAAAACGATCCGCCGGGGCATTGTAGCAAATCGCGCCCCAACTGTGACCGGGGGCAGCGGCGCAGCGAATCGCCTACGAACGGACGACTTTCTCGACATTTCCTAGTCGCTGGGCTAGCCTGAATCTCGTCCGCGGGCGAGTCCGCGGTTTGTCTTGGCGCTATTCGAGAGAGAGGCGCCGCCGGCGCCATCGCGGATCCATGCGGCATGAAAGATATCTTTAAGCCACGCATCAAGCTGCAGAACCTGTCGGGGCTGTGTCGACGGCTGGCAATTGCGCTGTCGAGTGGTATCGACGTCCGCCGCGTTTTCAAGCGCGAGGCCGAGGACGCCAGCCAACCGGCGGTTCGCGCCCAGCTGACCGCGATCAGCGAGGCGATCTCGCACGGTGAAAGCGTGACCGACGCGATTGCGCCCGCCGGCGATTATTTTCCGGCGTTGTTCCATGACATGGTCGAAGTCGGCGAGCACACCGGCAGCCTGGCCGAGGTCTTTCGCCACCTGGCCGAACACTACGAAGAACAGGTCCGCCTGCGCCGGGCGTTTATTTCGAGCATCACGGGACCCATTCTGCAATTGATCGCGGCGCTCGGCGTGATCAGTGGCGTGATCCTGATTATGGGAGTGCTGCCGACAGGACCGAGCGGCCAGCCGAACGACATCCTGGGCTTGGGCCTGATCGGGATGAGCGGTTTTATCGTCTTCTGGCTTTATATCGCGTTTTTCGCGGGCGTTGGTTTTTACGTCTATCAGGCCACGCGGCGCGGACTGTTGTGGACGGTTCCATTACAAAAAAACGTGTTGCGAATTCCGCAGTTCGGCAAGGCCATTGCGACGATCTCGCTCGCGCAGATGGCCTGGACGATGGAGCTGACGATGGACTCCGGCATGAGCGTGCTGAAGGCGATCCCGCTCTGGTTTCGCAGCACGCGCAACGCATACTACATCGAGCACACAGAAAATGTGGTCAAGCAGGTTCGCGCAGGACATGAGATTCACGAAGCCCTGGCCGAGACTGGCGCGTTTCCGTCGGATTTTCTCGCGCAGGTAGAAGTGGGCGAGCAAAGCGGCCGGTTGCCCGAGGCAATGCGATCGCTTTCGCGCGATTATCACGAACAGGCGCTACTGGCGATCCGATTGTTAACCACGATCGCCGGCCGCTGCGTGTGGGGATTGGTGGCGGCAATGATCGTGTTCATGATCTTCCGCATCTTCAGCTCGTATGTGGGGATGCTGAATGGCGCGCTGAAGGATGTGATGTGAGGATGCGCATGACGCGATTTTTCACTCTTTCTTCCTCTCCGCGTCTCTGCGTCCTCTGCGGTTCACCCTCTTTGTTTTGTCTTGCGACGACGCAAATGATTAACCGCAGAGGACGCGAAGGACGCAGAGAAGAGGAGTGACGAAAGGGGCATCGTCAAAGATGGTGCGCCGTGCGCGCTGCTCGGCTCAGCGGGAGCTTCGCCCTCCCGGGGCGTTTGTGGTCATGCGTTCCGTGCTACGTTGTTAGCGTGACCTCTCTTTTTCTTCCTCTCCGCGTCTCTGCGTCCTCTGCGGTTCACCCTCTTTATTCTGTCTTGCGACGACGCAAATGATTAACCGCAGAGGACGCGGAGGACGCAGAGAAGAGGAGTGACGAAAGGGGCATCGTCAAAGATGGTGCGCCGTGCGCGCTGCTCGGCTCAGCGGGAGCTTCGCCCTCCCGGGGCGTTCGGCTCCGTGGCTTTGGCCGTCTGGGGGCTCTTCGGCTCTCTAGGCCGCTCGAACGCCAGGACCATTTTCAACAGTAGAGGCAGCACGATCAGGTTGCCTGCCATGCCGCCGATCATCGTCATGCTGACGAGCACGCCGAAGTAGATGGTTGGCACGAACTCGCTGAGGCAGAGGGCGGTGAAACCGACGATCAGCGCCAAGGTCGAGAAGACCACCGCGCGGCCGACGCTTTGATGGACGCTACGCATTGCCTGGTCGATCGATTGACCGTCGGCGCGGAACATACGGAAAGCCGTGATGTAATGGGCTGAAGAATCGACAGCCAGGCCCATCGAGACCGCGGCGATCATGGCGGCGCCCATGTTCATCTTCAGGCCGGCCCAGCCCAGCAGGCCCATCACCACCATGATCGGTAGGGCGTTGGGGATCAGCGTGATCAGCGCAATCGGCACGCTGCGGAAGGCAATCAGCATCATGAAGAAGATGCCACTGGTCGAAAGGATGAACGTCAGCCACTGGTCGCCCAGCATGCTTTCGATCAGCCGTGAGAGGAGCACGAAGAAGCCGGTTGTTTGCGAGCCCGGGAATTCTTCGTTGCTGATCCGCGTCACCTGGGCGATTAGTTCTTCTTTGTGCTCGGATCCTTGACGCTCGCGTGAGCGGAGCATGATCCGCAAGAATTGTCGGTTGCCGTCTTCGGGATCGCGGCCGTGCAGCAGCCTTACGATTGGCATGTTGTCTTCGGTTTTCAGTGGCGCAAGCACCGTTTCGAGCTGGTTGGCGTTGAATTTCGAATTCGGGAACATCGCGTCGAGCGCGTCGACAACGCTCATTACCTTGGTCAGGCCAGGGGGCGAGGTCTCGCCTGGCGCCGGCGTCACGCGCACCTCGGCCAGCAGCCGCTTCTCGAACCGGCGAACTTTGTCGACGAAGTCGGGATCGCTCCCTTCGGGCATGGGAATGATGATGTCCCACACGCCGGCGCCGCCGAGCCGCGTCTCGACGAAGTTGTAGGCATGCACGATCGGGCTGCTGGGCAAAAAATTCTTCGTGAAGTCGCTCTCGACTTCCAGAAACAGGTTCCCGAGCAGCGGTGGTCCGGTCACCAGAACGGCTAGAAACGCCAGCAGCTTCGGCCGATGTTCGAGCAGCGAAGACAAACCGTGCAGTCCGAGAGTGAGTTGCTTCTCGCCCCAGGCGTGTTTGGGATCGGCGTCAAAATGGCCAAGCAACGACAAGCCGGGCAGTAATGTGGCGATGAATGTCAAGCTGACGACCGCGGCCACGCTCATCATGATGCCAAAGTCATGGACCGGGCCTACGCGAGACGTGATCAGCGAGCCAAAGCCTGACGTGTCTGTCATACAGGCCCAAAAGACCGGCGCGGCAAGCATCGCGCCGGCGGCGATCATTGCCGAGCGCGGCGTGTGCCCAGAGGCGCGGAGCTCGCGAAAGCTGATCACGACATGCACCACGGTGGCGATGCCGATGACGGCCACGATCGCCCACAGCATCGAGCTGACCATGCTCAGCCGAATACCGCTCGTGACGAGCAGCCCTTCGGTGAAGATCAACGTGGAATAGACGATCGTCATCGGCACGATCACCCACCGCAGGCTGCGAAAGCAAAAGACGATGGTCAGCGAAAGCAGGATCGTGCTGGCGATCCCGAGCCGGCGGCCATCTTCTTCGAGGTACCGAAAGCCATCGACGACCATTACCGGTTCGCCGGTCAGTTGGCCGCCGGGTGTGATTTCGTTGATGGCCGCGCGCATCTGGTCGACCGTTTCCGAGCGTTCGATCTGGCACTCTCGCTCCGGCCGCAGCACACAGACGACGGCCGCCGTCTTGCGGTCTTCGCTGATCGTGTAGCCTTCGCAAAGCTCGATAAACGCTTCGCGCCGCGCCGGCGTGGCAATGATGGCCGGCAGTTTATCGAGCGGGTTTTGCGTCAGGCTGAAGACGGTGCCGACGCCGTCGATCTGTTTCAGGGCCTCGGTCAGCCGCTTGAGTTTGGCCATGCCATCGGGCGTGAGCAGATCCGGATCGTCATACACGGCCAGCGCCACTTCGTTGCCGCCAAACGTGCGCTGCAGCTTGTGGTAGGGATCCAGGATTGGGTCATCGGGCGCGAACATGTTCTCGACCGAGCGATCGAACGACAGACTCTGGGCCGGACGCCAGGCGAGCGCCACGGCCAGCAGGGCCAGCGACATCAAAGGCCAGCGGTAATCGACTAGCCAGATGACCAGACGTCCCCAAAGTCCCTTGCGCAACACCTCCTGCTCGACCTCGCTAGGCAAGATCGAAGCCTCGAGCTTGGCGACTTCCTGTTGGTGTTGTTCATCCATGGGCAGGACGTGGCGAGGGCGGTTTGAGTTTCTTCGGCGCGACGTGTGAGATCGGAGCGGGAATAATGCGTTTGCGGCCGAAGCACAAATGAAACCAGGAACAGTGCGGGGAGTCAACGCACGCTGGCAGTGGGCAGCGACTTCCGCCATTAGCCCGAAGCGCGAGCGAGGGTTCTTCGTCGTTTCAGTTCGACGAAAACGGAAGAACCCTCGCTGGCGCTTCGGGCTGGTAATGCGGCAGAGCTATACTATCCGCAAGAGCGCGCCATGCGAGCGCGAGGCCTGATGGGAACGTAGGATGAGCCAAGCGACCAGCGACTCGACGCCAGACGCGCGGTTTGATCGCTTTGCGCTGTGGGCGCTGCTCGCTGGCGCGCTGGTCGTGCGAACGGCGGCGATCGTCGCCATGCGCGGCGCGCTTGCGCTCGATGTGGACAATTACCGCGAGCTGGCCGAGAATCTTCTGCAGAGCGGTGTCTTTGGCCGGGGCGACGTCGTCACCGCTTACCGGCCGCCGCTTTATCCACTTCTACTTGCCGCACTCGGCGCCGTTGGGCAATTGAACGACGTTGCGATCGCTGCGCTGCATGTCGCGCTGGGCGTGGCGACTGTCGGGCTCGTGGCGGTCGTGGGACGGCAATGGGGGCTAGGGCGCTGGCGATTTCTGGCGGCCGCGCTGGTCGCGTGCGATCCGATCCTGTTGAGACAGTCAGCCGTGGTGATGACCGAGACGCAGGCCACGTTTTTGACCGCGCTCGCGCTGGTTGCGCTCTCGGCGCTCGTGGCCAAACCGACGACGCTACGAGCGGTTGCGTCCGGCGCGATTCTGGGGGCGGGCGTGCTCTGCCGTCCCGGCTCTTTGTTGTGGCTGATCGGCGCGACGATTTCTCTGCTGTGGTTACTGCCGACCGCGAACATGCGTTACCGCGCGATCGCCGCTGTCGTGCTCTCCGCGGCGGTCGTGTTGTTCCCGTGGGCGGCCCGTAATCAAACTCAGTTTGGCCGACCGATCGTGACGACCACGCATGGTGGCTTCACGGCGCTACTCGGCAACAACCCGGAGTTCTACGAACACCTCCGCGCGTCGGCCGGCGCGCCGTGGGACAGCGCCGACTTCAATCGACAGGTTGAAGCCGAGCGCGCGGCGCAGCGAGACCATGGGCCGAACGCAGTACCGTTCGAAATCGCCAACGATCGTCGCGAGGGCGCCCAGGCCTGGCGTAACATCCAAGCCGAGCCGGCAATGTTTGCGCGGGCAGTCATCTATCGCCTCGGCCGACTATGGGGCGTGGCTCCGTTGCCGCTGGCGGGGGAGTCATCGCGCGCGCACATCGCGCGTCATATGATCCGCGTTTGGTACTCGGTGGAATTTGCCTTGGCGCTGTTGGGCGCTTGGAGCTTGGGGAAACGGCTCGTGAGCGAGCCCTGGGTATTCGGACTGTTGCTAGCGGCTGCGCTGACCGCCGCGCACTCGGTTTATTGGACCGATTTGCGGATGCGGGCGCCGGCCTGCCTGATGGTCTCGTTGGCCGCGGCGGCGGGCGCCGGCTGGATCGAGCGGAAAATATCGCGTCGCAAAGCGACGGCTGTTAAGGAGTTAGGGCGCCGGCCGTAGCTCACAAGCTACCTTGACCGCGCAGGCGGAATTCCCCTACAATCCGCCCTCTTTTCAATTCCCGAAGTTCACTTCCCACAAGCAGTTTCGTTCATTTCAGTCGGTCGTTCGACCACGCTGAAAACTGGCGAGCGCGCCCAAGTTTTGCGCGCGACTCGTCAAGGATGCGCTTCGCTGACAAACTCCATTGCCACTCCTCCGCCGAGATCGCCTCGCGCGCGGCTTGCCGCTGCGTGCGCTTCGCTTTTGCGCGCTTGTTTGCTGGCGTGGATCGTGTTACTGCCGTGCGTCGCGCGGGCCGACGTCGAGCCCTCAGCGCCTGATCCCGACAAGCCGATCTCGTTCGCTGCCGATCAGGCGAACCGTTGGATGGATGGCGACTTCGAAGTCTGGTGGCTACGCGGCCACATCGAAGTCACGCAGGAAAACGTCACCGCGATTGGCGATGAAGCCATCTTGTGGCTCAAGCGAGACGGCGACTTGCAACAGCGCGTGACTCGCCTGACTTCGTACATCGAAGGTGAAGTCACCGTCAGCCAGGGCGAGCGACCGAAGCCCGGCGAGCGTCCGGCGAATGGCATTCAGGATCGGCGCTGGATTTACACGTTCTATTCGTCGATGGCGCCGCAGATCAAAATTGCCACGCCCGGCGCTGAGCCAGCCAAGAAACCGCCGATCCTTGATCGCGCGCTCGCGCTGCGCGGACAAAAGAGTGACGAGTTGATTCGCCAGGCGCAGTATCTGGCGCCGTCTGATCCAGTCTTCGCTGCGCCACCGCAAGCCGGCCCACCGCCGCAGGGGAGCCTGCCGCCTGATGGCGCCGTGCGATTACCGCCGATCACGAACTCGGCTCCGCCGTCGGCGGTCGTCGATCCGAACTTGCCCCCAGGGGCGCTACCGCTCGGGGCGATTGTGGTGCCACCTGCGGCGCCGATATCCACGGACGCGCCGCGCAAGCTTGACTTCTATAGTCGCAGCAACGTGCCGTACCAGTTCGACATCGTGCCCACGCCCGGTTCGAACGAGACGGTCGTCACGCTGCGAAACGGCGTGAAGATGATCGTCGACAACGTCGCCGGTCAGGGGACGCTCGACCTGTCGGCCGATAGCATCGTGGTCTGGACGACCGGACTAACAAGCCTGACGTCTTCGACGTTGCAGGCGCAGGACGTGCCGCTCGAGATCTATATGGAAGGCAACATCGCCTTCCGCCAGGGGAATCGAAAGATCTACGCCAGCCGGATGTACTACAACGTCCAGCAACAGGTCGGCGTGATTCTCAACACCGAAATCATTTCCGACGCGCCGAAGTTTGCCGGCAAGGTCCGTTTGCGGGCCGACGTGGTCCAGCAAACCGGACCGGGCCAGTTCATGGCCAAGCAGGCCTTTGTCACCAGCAGTCGTCTGGCCAAACCGGGCTACCGGATGCAGGCTAGCACGATGGAATATGTCGACAAGCAGGCGGCAGCGGTCGATCCGATCAGTGGTCAGCCGCGACCGCCAATTCCGGGCGTGTCGGATATTGAGTCCGACCGGCTGCTCACCAGCCGGAACAACCTGGCGTTCATTGGTCCGGTGCCGGTTTTCTACTGGCCGGTCTTCAAGAGCGACCTGGAAGAGTCGAGCTTCTTCATCCGTCGCGCAAGTATCAAGAGCGACAGGATCTTTGGGCAACAAGTTTACGTGACGTGGGATCCCTACCAATTGCTAGGCATTAAGCGACTGCCCGGCAACGATTGGTCGATCAGCACAGACTACTTCAGCAAGCGTGGTCCGGCGGTTGGCACGGCCTATCGCTGGCAAGGGCCGGACTTCTTCGGTCTGCAAGGTCCGGTGCGCGGTTTTGCCGACGCTTGGGTGATCCATGACACGGGCCTCGACACGCTGGGCTCGGACCGAGTGAATTTAGCGGTCGAGCCGCCAGGCAAAGATCCGCGCGGCCGCGCAATTGGTCGCCATAGGCAGTATTTGCCTGGCGGCTTTGTCGTCAGTGGCCAGATCGGCTGGATCAGCGATCGCAACTTCCTGGAACAATACTTTGAGAATGAATGGGACAAGAATAAGGACTACGACACCGAGCTGGAACTCAAACGCTATCGCGACAATACCAGTTGGAGCGTGTTTGGCAGCGTGCGGCTGAACGACTGGTTCACGCAGACCCAATGGCTGCCGCGTGGCGATCACTTCTGGATTGGCCAGCCGCTATTGGGGGATCGGCTCACCTGGTTCGAGCATTCGAGCGCTGGCTACGCCAACATGCGGATTGCCGCGCAGCCGACTGATCCTTCGGAAATCGCCAAGTTCGCCTACCTGCCGTGGGAAAATAACGTCAAGGGTGGGCGTTACTTCACCACCCAGGAGATCGACCTGCCGTTCAGCGCCGCCGGCGTGAACTTCGTTCCCTACGGTTTAGGTCAACTCGCGCATTGGGATCAGGATCTGACGGGCAATCAGCTCAATCGCGCCTACGGACAGGTGGGCATGCGCGCGAGCATTCCGTTCTGGGCGACCAACCCGACGTACGAGAGCACGCTATTCAACGTGCATGGACTGGCGCACAAGGTGCTGTTCGAGGCTGACGCCAACTGGTCGGACACGAACCAGGATATGACGCAGTTGCCGCTTTATGATCCGATTGACGACGACAACCTCGAAGCGTTCAACCGCCGCTTCCAGTTCAATACCTTTGGTAGCCCTCCGCCGATCAATTCGCAAACGACACCGATCCCGGCCAAGTGGGACCCGCGGTATTACGCCATCCGCAGCGGGCTGGGGAGTTCGGTCACTTCGTCTTCGCCTGAGTTGCTGCAAAGCCTGACAGCGATCCGACTCAACATGCGTCAGCGTTGGCAAACGAAGCGCGGACTGCCACAGGCGCGCCATATTATTGACTGGATCACGTTCGACACCGGCGTCTCGATCTTCCCGCAGGCGGACCGTGATAACTTCGGCCAGGTGTTTGGGCTGGCGAACTACAACTTCAATTGGCACGTTGGCGACCGGGTGACGCTGCTCTCGGACGGCATCTTCGACTTCTTCCAGGGAGGTCAGAAGCTGGTGACCGTGGGAGCGTTCCTCAATCGGCCGCCGCGGGGGAGCTTGTACGTCGGCTTCCATTCGTTGAATGGACCGGTCGTGCCCGGGGTGCTGACGCCGTTCAATAACCAGGTGCTGATCGGCTCGTACAGTTACCGGATGAGCCCGAAGTGGGTCTCGAGCGCCGGCCTGTCGTATAACCTGGCCGGTAAGAACATCGGCGAAAACCTGACGCTGACGCGGATCGGCGAGTCGTTCCTGGTCAGCATGGGCGTGAACGCTGACGTCAGCAAAAACAACTTCGGGTTCACGTTCATGATCGAACCGCGCTTCATGCCACGGACGATGCTCGGACGCGTCGGCGGAGCGCAGATTCCGCTGGCCGGCCAGAACGGACTGGAGTGAGGAAGGGGTTGAGGACTTGAGGCTTTGAGGACTTGAGGACGCCGGAGGACGCGGGGACGCAGAACGATCCCGGTAGGGATCGAAGATATTAGCCGGCGGTTGAGCGGCAGCGACACCGCCGGGATCCATCGCGAGCAAGTCTGTCGTCGATCCTGGAGGGATCGCACATGATTACGGGTGAGCGCCGATAAGATTGACGCGGCGATCCGTCTTCAACCCCGCTGGGATCCTTCAAGGATCCTGTTCCGGATGTCATGGTTCGCCGCGACGTTGCTCAGCCGGGTGTTTGACGAAACGCCCGTCGTCAGACGACACTACTCTCCGTCCACGGCTCAGCAGGAATCGGTCTGGCCGTTGTGTCCCACCGCGCTCCGCTGGTTGCCTGCTCCCCCACCGCCTGAGAGATTCTGATGACGTCACGCAATCCGCGTCCGAAGGCGACTTGGATCAACAAGTTTCGCTGCACGTTTCGGGGGACGAAGATCGCCTTTCGCGGCGAGAGCAGCTTCTTTGTTCATATGTTTGTCGCGGTGGCTGTGACCGTGGCGGCCGCGGTGTTTCAGGTGAGCCTGATCGAGTGGTGCCTGCTGGCCGGTTGCATCGGCGGCGTGTTGGCCGTGGAGTTGTTGAACACGGCGATCGAGCGCCTGGCCCGCGCGGTGGACGATTCGTACAACGCGCAACTGCGCGACGCGCTCGATATCAGCGGCGCCGCGGTGTTGATTGCGTCGGTGGCCGCGTCGGTAATCGGCGCGCTGATCCTCGGCAGCCATTTACTGCCGGCGCTGGGGTGGATGGAGTGAGACCCGTTTCGACAAAGAACGGTTTCAGCGGCTGAGAAATTCCTGGCCGTTGATCGAGCACTGGCAGAGCCAGTGGCACACGCGTCGTCTCACTCCTGCTTCTCTACGGTCGGCGGGTAGATTCCCACTTCGATGTGATAGCCGTCTGGGTCGCGGAAAAAGATCTGCTGCGTCTTGCGCTCGGGCACAAAGTTCTTGCGGAACGGGACGCCGAGCTTTTCCAGACGCTCTTCGACGATGGCGAGGTCCTCGACTTCGAACGCCAGGTGACTTTCGCGCGTTTGAATTGGTCCCGTGGGATCGGGGATCGATTCATCGACGATCAGATGGATCTGCAGACCGTAATTGAAAAGCCATGCGCCGCCGAAATTGAACGGAGGACGTTGAATCTCGCGGAAGCCCAGCACTTCGCGATAAAACGCGCGACTCTCTTCGAGGTGCTTGGTCAAGCGGCCGACATGATTCAACGAACGAACCGGTAGCGCGGTGGACATGCAGGGCCTCTTAGGCAGGACGATCTGGAGCGCTCGAAAATCGAAGTTTCGAGCGGGCAGGTGAGCTCGACTCGCAACTCGCGCAATATAAACCATCTGCCGGGGCGCCGCGAGCAGCCAGGGCGATGCCCCATCGCGCCGCTGCGTAACGTCGTGTAGGGTATTCCTTCGAGATCACACTGCTGGACAAGCCAGCAGTGGCACACAATCGAGACCTTCTGGATTGGGCCGCGCAGCGGAAGCCTTGTCAGGGCAGCCTGGTAAGGCGTGGCGATTTTCTCGATTCTTCGGAAAGCTCCGTCGATAACAGCAAGGTAGACCCATCTATCTATTCTGGCCTTCCGGGGGGGATGCGAGAAATGAATCGCCTATTGCTGGGCGCGTGCCTGGCCTGTTTTATCGCAGCCAATTCTGGCTGCTGTCATCCGCGATCCCACTGGTTGGGCTGGAAAGCCTGCGGTCCAGGCTGTGGCAGCTGCGGGGGCGGCTGCGGTGAAGAATCGTGTGCGCCGTGCAATGATTGCGGTTCGTGCAATGACTGCGGCGCGTACGATGGCAGTTGCCCAGACTGCAGCGCATGCACACCGTGGGGTTGTAAGTTTGGCCGCCCAGGCGGTTGCGGCGAATTCTATTGGGGTGATTGGTGCACCGGCAGTCCGAAATGCCAGACGTGCGACAACTGCGCGAATTGGATTGGCCCCGATTCGCCGGGAGGCGCCGGGCAACCGCCAAACATGTATTCGAAGGCGCATCCTTACGGCAACCAGGTCGTGGGGACCAAGACTCTGCCACCGACTGGGTATTCGCCGCAGATCGTGCGTCACATGAGTCCAAAGCAGTACGCTCCCACTCGCGCCTCGCAGTTGGCCAAGCGCGCAGCCGAGAAGGCCGGACAGCCAGCGCCCGAAGTTGCTCAGGTGGCTGCCCACGCCACGCCGGTTGAAAATGCCGCCCCGACAGCGTTGAGCGCCCAGGAAGGCCCAGGCCCAGTCGCGCAGGCCGATGCCCGTGTGCCGCAAGCCGCCCCGCAAATGGCTCAGCGCGTGCAGGCCATTGAATACAATCCGCAGCCACAATACACGACCCACACCGTCCCGAATCGTTACGGACCTCCGCAGCAAATTGTCCGCCGTCAAAAAGAGAACACGTTTGGTCCTGTGCCGCAGACCGTCAGCAACCCAGTCCCACAACGGATGGCGCAGCAACCACCGCAACGCATGGCGCAACAACCAACTCAGCGCATGATGCAACAACCGCCGCAACGGATGTCCCAGCAGCAGATGCAGATGCAACAGCGTGCGCCGCAGCAAATACCGCAACAGGCCATGCGCCGCGGAAATCAAATGCAGCCGCAGCGGGCGCCGCAGCGCGGACAATCAGCTCGCACCGGCAACCCTGGGGAGTTCGAAGGGGCGACAGTGCACCTTGGCACGACTGACCGGGTTGTCACGGCCGAGGAAGCGCAGGCGTTAGGCGCCGGCCCTCCACCGCAAATGCCGCCAGAGCGAATCGTCAGCGACCCGGATCACGTCGCGGATCCAACGCGTCGTCCGGTACAAAATCAGCCCCGGCCGCGTCGCTAAGCGTTCGGCGATATCACCTGAGCAACTATGGGAGGCGTTGGCTTCGGCCGGCGCCTCCCTTTTTGTTGCGCACGTCGTGGCGGCAAAAGCGTCGCCGGGCCGCCGCCTGGGCCGATTCTGCCCGTTGCGACAATCTAAAAACCCAAACGGGGTTAAGACTTGCGACATTCTGGCTGTTCGCTAACCAAATCCTAACAATTGACCTTTAGAATGCGGCCCCGGGCGCGCCTGCTCCGGGATTTGGTTCCTCGTACCGCCACGATCGGTCGCCCTTCGCTGAGATTCAATCCCATGGGCTGCTCGAAGTCTCTGCTGAGCCTGCCCAGCGCTCTTTCCGCGCTCGCACTTTGCATTTCGCTCGTGGCATTCGGCCGAGCGCAGCCTGCCGACGAGAAACCGGCCGACGAGAAACCGGCCGACGCGGCGCCTGCGCCTGCTAGCACACCAGCGGAACCATCGGCGCAGCCGGCGAACTCGGCGTCTGCCCCGTCGGCTTCGTCCGCGGCGTCAACGGTTGATCCGGCGCTCGCCCTCTACACGCGTTCCTCGGGCGTAACCGGTTCCATCAAGAGTGTCGGCTCCGACACGATGAACAACCTGATGACGCTCTGGGCCGAGGGGTTCAAGCAGATCTATCCCAACGTCCGGGCCGAGATCGAAGGGAAGGGCTCTTCGACCGCGCCGCCGGCGTTGATCGCCGGCACGGCTACGTTCGGCCCGATGAGCCGGGACATGAAGAGCAGCGAGATCGACGCCTTCGAAAAGCGCTACGGCTACAAGCCCGTGTTGCTGCCCGCGGCGATTGACATGCTGGCCGTCTACGTCCATCGCGACAATCCGATTCGCGGGCTGACATTGGCCGAGCTCGACGCGATCTATTCGCAGAATCGCAAAGGGGGCGAGCGCCGTGATATTCACACCTGGGGCGAGTTAAGTCTGGGGGGCGACTGGCAAGGGCGGAACGTCAGTCTGTATGGTCGCAACGCCGCCTCCGGCACGTACGGTTATTTCAAAGAGCGGGCCTTGTTCGGCGGTGACTTCAAAGCACTCGTCAAAGAGCTGCCGGGGAGTTCGTCGGTCGTGCAAGCCGTGGCCGCGGATCAATACGGGATTGGCTACAGCGGGATTGGTTTCGCCACGGCCGGCGTTCGCGCGGCGCCCCTGGCGGTCGACGCCAATTCACCGTACGTTCCGCCGGAAGCCCGGTTTGCGCTCGGTGGCGAATACCCGCTGGCCCGTTTCTTGTGGATTGCGGTGAACTACAAGCCCGGCAGCCAGTTGGATCCGCTGCGGGCGCAGTTCATTCGTTACGTGTATAGCCGTCAAGGACAGAGCGACGTCGTCAAGGATGGATACTATCCGGTCACGCCTGAGATTGCCGCCAAGGCTTTGGCCTCGGTGGGTCTCGCAGGAGAGTAACCTCGTCGCGGGGCGCGTTTTTTGCGCGCGATGAGGAACTGAAGTATCGGCATGAGCATCGCTGAGCCGCAGAATAAGACATTCACTGGACGGCAGCGCCGCCGTGGAACGAAGCGCAGCGTGCGGATTATTGACCGTGTCGCCCGCGCGTTGATCGCGGCCGGAGGCATCGGCGCGGTTGTTGCCGTCTCGACGGTTTGCATCTTTCTGGTGTGGGTCGCTGCGCCACTATTTTTGCCGGCCTCGCTGGGGAGTGAAAAATCGCTCGCCATCGAGTGGCCGATTGCTGGCGCCATCCGAGTAGGCACCGACGAGTATCAATCGCTCGGCTGGGCGGTTTCTGCCGACGGCACATTGCGAACATTTCGTTTGGACAACGGCGCGTTGCTGAAAGAAAAGCAGCTGTTTGCGGCCGGCGCGCCCACGGCGTGGACGTTTGGCCCGAATGGTCGCGAGGCGGTTTGTGGTTTCGCCGATGGCGCGATCCGAAGCGTGCAGTTGGAGTTCTCCACGACGTATCCCACTCCGACCGACGTGCCCGACGACGTGCGCAAAGAGACAGAGAGCAAGCCGGCTGCGTACGAAGATGGGCTGCTGGCGCGGACGTCGCAAGGCCAACTACGTTTGCAAACGCTGGAAGCCAAGGTGACCGACATTCCGGCGCCGGCCGATGGGGCCGCGATTGAGCTCGTTGATCGCTCGTCGAATTCTGCTGGCGCAAAGATCGCCGCCCTGTCGGCCGATAACCGCCTGGCGCTCTACACCCAGCGCCGCAGCGCCAGCCTGAGTTTGAAGAAACCGCCAGCCACATTGGCAACCGCCGCGCTCCCTTACGAGCAACCGGCCGGTCGAGGTCGCCCGAATTATCTGCGGCTCTCCGGGTTGGGAGATAATCTCTATTTGATCTGGGACGATGGCCACTTGGTGCGCTACGACTTGCGCGATCCGCAGCAGCCGCGCATTGCCGAGCGGCTCGATCTGCTCCCCGAAGACGACACCAAAATCACGGCCGTGGAATTCTTGCCTGGCAAGTCAACGTTGGTTGTCGGCGACACGCTCGGCCGAGTCCGGGCCTGGTTCCTTTCGAAGCCGGAAGACGCGCGGACGGAAGATGGCGCCACGCTGGTCGCCGCGCATGAGCTTGCCGGCCCGGCTCCAGTGACGGCGATTTCGCCATCCGCTCGCAAGCGATTGATCGCGGTGGGCTACGCCGATGGCGCTGTGCGTGTGTTTCATGTGACGACCGCCAAGGAACTCGTCGCCACAACGGTGAAGGCAAAAGACTCGGCCGCCGGCGCAGATCGTAAAAGCAACAGCGCAGCCGCGCGATTGGTTCATCTTTCGCCGAAGGACGACACGGTGGCGGCCGTTGGCGCGGCAGGCATGTCTCGCTGGCCGTTCGACGCGCGATATCCCGAGGTTTCGGTCGCGGCGCTGTTCGCCCCGGCATGGTACGAAGGCTACGACGAGGCGAAGAATGTCTGGCAGTCGTCAGGCGGTAGCGATGATTTCGAGCCGAAGCTGGGGATGATGCCGCTCGTGTTCGGCACGCTCAAGGCCACGATCTATTCGCTGTTGTTCGCCGTGCCGATCGCGCTCTTCTCGGCCGTGTATACCAGCGAGTTTCTGCATCCTTCGAGCCGGGCGCGGATCAAACCGGTGATCGAAATGATGGCCAGTCTGCCCAGCGTGGTGCTGGGCTTTGTGGCGGCGCTGGTTATTGCTCCGTTTGTCGAATCGGTCATTCCGGCCGTGTTGGCCGCGATCATGGTCCTGCCGCTGACGTTGCTCGTCGCTGCACACCTCTGGCAACTTTTGCCGCAGCGCTGGAGTTTGATTCTGGCGCGCTGGCGATTTGTGTTTATCTTCGCCACGCTCCCGGTTGGCGCGATGCTCTCGATGATTGTTGGACCGTTCGTCGAACGGACGCTGTTTGCCGGTGACCTGAGGGCCTGGCTCGACAATCAGGCGGGGAGCGGCATTGGTGGTTGGATCGTCATGTTGCTGCCGATGTCGGCGCTCGCGGTGGCGCTAGTTGTCTCGCGCCGGGTAAATCCCGTGTTGCGAAGCCGCTTGCGCGGCGCCAGCCGTGCGCGTTGGGCGATCGTCGAACTTCTGAAATTTGTGTTGGCCGCGGCCGTGACCCTGGGTGGAGCCGTGGCTGTTGGCTGGTTGCTCGATTCGTTGCATCTCGATCCGCGCGGCATGGTATTGGGCACCTACATGCAGCGCAACGCGCTGGTGGTCGGCTTCGTGATGGGCTTTGCCGTGATCCCGATCATTTACACCGTGGCGGACGACGCATTGGCCACGGTGCCGGCCCACCTGCGTTCGGCGTCACTCGGCGCCGGGGCAACTCCCTGGCAGACCGCGGTCCGCGTGATTGTGCCAACGGCCATGAGCGGGCTCTTCTCGGCGGTGATGATTGGCCTGGGGCGCGCCGTCGGCGAAACGATGATCGTGCTGATGGCCGCCGGCAATACGCCGATCATCGATTGGAATATCTTCAACGGTTTCCAGACCCTCTCGGCGAACATTGCGACCGAGCTCCCTGAGGCCGTTCAGGGAAGCGCCCACTACCGGACGCTGTTCGTCGCGGCGCTGGCGCTGTTTGCCATTACCTTCGTCGTCAACACGATTGCCGAAGGAGTGCGGTTGCGATTCCGGCGGAGGGCGTATGAGCTCTGATCTGCCAAAAACAACACTGCCGCCGCCGACAAGTCGCTCTCGCGCCGCCGTGCTGCCGCGCCGACATCGATCGAACAGCTCGCTGCTGGCGAACGGCGAGCCGATGATCTGGCTGACCGGCGGCGCGCTGGCCACGGCCCTGGCCATGATCGTCGGGCTGTTGGCATTGGTGCTGGTGCGCGGATTGGCGACATTCTGGCCGAGCCCAGTCGTGCAGGTGCGCACTGTTGACGGCAAGACGTTGATGGGGGAGATGACAACGCACGAGTTCTATCGCCCTAGCGAAGAACTCCTGGCCACGCTTCCTCCGGCGAATGCCGCCAAAATTCGCGCCGAGATCGACGCCACCGGCGGCCTGGCCGGACGAAGCCTGCTGCGGACCGGAAATTACGACCTGAACGCGTCGCACTTCCAATGGGTCGATGACGCGCTGGTGACTGAAGAAGCCAAGCCTGAATGGGCCGTTGTCATCGAGCGGCAGGCGTGGGGTCGCTTCTATGGCGAACCGAAGTCGCTGAAGATCGATGGGCAGGAAGTCGCCCAGGGACCATCCGAAACGTGGGAGCGGTTTGGTAAGGAGCATCCGGCCGTCGTGTCGCGGCTGCGCAAGCGGGTCGGTCTGGCAAAGCATCAACTCGGCGCTGTGAGTCGTCGCAAAGACGCGGCCCGGCTGGATATCGTCCGCGCTAAAATGAAACACGGCGCCGATTCGCCCCAGCACGCCGCGGCGCTCGAAGAAATGGTCCGCGTCACCGAGTGGGAGAACACGGAGAACGACCGGCTGACGACCGAAATCCGCGAGCTGGACGACGAGAACGAGCGCTATCAAATGCTGTTCGTTACCGCCGATGGTCGGGAGAAGCAGATCCCGCTGGCCGAGATCGTTCGCGCGTACCCGGCCAATCAACTCAGCGGGCCGGGGCGCACCGGTGTTTACCTTTCTCGCTGGGGCGAGTTCGTGTCGGCCGATCCGCGCGAAGCGAACAGCGAAGGGGGTGTCTTCCCGGCGATCTGGGGGACCGTGGCCATGACATTGATCATGTCTGTGGCCGTGGTGCCCTTTGGGGTGTTGGCCGCGCTCTATTTGCGCGAGTACGCCAAGAGTGGCTGGATCGTCAGCATCTTGCGAATCTCAATCAACAACCTGGCCGGTGTGCCGAGCATTGTCTTCGGCGTCTTTGGGCTCGGCTTCTTTTGCTATGTGGTTGGTCTGAATGTGGATCAGCTCTTCTTCTCGGCCGAACTGGCTGAGCACACGCCCACGTTTGGCACCGGCGGAATCTTGTGGGCGTCGCTCACGCTGGCGCTACTGACGCTGCCAGTGGTGATCGTGACGACCGAAGAGGCGTTGGCCGCAGTGCCAGGCTCGATGCGCGAAGGGTCGTACGCTTGCGGGGCCAGTAAGTGGCAAACGATCTGGCGGATTGTGCTACCGCGGGCCTTGCCTGGCATTATGACGGGCATGATTTTGGCGATCGCCCGTGGCGCCGGAGAAGTAGCGCCGCTGATGTTAGTTGGCGCCATGAAGTCTGCTCCGGAATTACCGGTAGACGGAGTGTTTCCTTTTGTTCACCCGCAACGCAGCTTCATGCACCTTGGTTTTCACCTGTATGACTTAGGCTTTCATAGTCAAAACAGCGAAGCCGCGCGGCCGATGGTCTTTACGACCGCGCTGCTGCTGATTGTGATCATTGCCGTGTTAAACATTGTGGCCATTCGCGTGCGGACCCGCCTCCGCAAGCGATATGGGGCCAGTCACGCCTAGCAGTCGTGCTTGTATTGGCATGGTAGAATTCGAGTGTTGAATTGGCTCGCGTAAGCGGAGTACCCGAATCGTGGCATTGAGCGAACCCGCCGACAAACTTCGTCCAGCGCAACCGCGGACGCACGGCGTTGGCACGTCACCTGTTTTTGATCCATCGCAACCCGCGGCGCTCCCGATTGCGGCGCAGGCCTTGTCCGGCGCGCAGGACACGACAGCGGCAGGCGTTGGGCAAATGCCCCATCCCGGCGATCAATCGACCAGCCTGGCAAGTGGTCGGTTAGCGGCCATCGCGCGGGGAGAAAAGGTCGAGGCGGCGATCCATCCCTCGGTCGCGCTCGAAGACCCCGTCCTCGAGATCGACAATTTCTGTCTGTGGTATGGCGCCAAGCAGGCGCTGTTCAACATTTCGATGGCCATTCCGCGCGGCAAGGTGACGGCCCTGATCGGTCCGTCCGGCTGCGGCAAGTCGACACTACTGCGGAGCGTCAACCGTCTGAACGATCTGATCGACACGGTCAAGATCGAAGGGCAGATGCGGCTCAATGGCGACTCGACCTACGGGCCTGCGGTCGACGTGATCGATCTTCGCAAGCGGATGGGAATGGTCTTTCAGAAGTCGAACCCGTTCCCGATGAGCATCTTCGAAAATGTCGTCTATTCACTGCGAATCGATGGCGAGCGCGACCGCCGCGTGTTGGACGAAGTCTGCGAACGGAGCCTGCGCGGGGCGGCCCTCTGGGATGAAGTAAAAGACCGGCTGCACGAAAGCGGGCTGAGCCTGTCGGGCGGACAGCAGCAACGGTTGTGCATCGCGCGGGCGATTGCGGCCGAGCCCGAGGTGCTGCTGATGGACGAGCCCTGTTCGGCACTAGATCCAATTGCCACAGGCAAGGTCGAAGACCTGATTCAGGAGCTCCGCGGGGCCTACTCGGTGTTGATCGTCACGCATAATATGCAGCAGGCTTCGCGGACCAGCGACTACACGGCGCTAATGTATATGGGCCGGCTTTTGGAGTACGGATTGACGAGTGATCTTTACACCAAGCCGCGATTAAAAGAGACTGAGGATTACATAACTGGCCGCTTTGGTTGATTCGCGCCTTCTGTCGATCCGAAATGTCCAAGCACTTACAACGCCAGATCGAGGCCCTGAAGCAGAAGATTCTGTCTGTGGGGACACTGGTCGAAGATGCCATCGCCAAGGCCATTTCGGCCCTGGTCAATCGCAACGGCGATCTGGCCCGCGAAGTGATCGATTCGGACTCCGAGATCGACCGGATGGAGGTCGACGTCGAGGAAGAATGCCTCAAGGTGCTCGCCCTTTACCAGCCCGTGGCGGCTGACCTTCGGTTTGTGGTCGCCGTCCTCAAGATCAATAACGATCTGGAGCGGATGGGGGATCTTGCCCGCAATATCGCCAAGCGGGTCGCCTACCTTGCCTCGCACGACCGAATCGACCTGCCGACCGAGTTCCGCGGTATGGCCGCTAAGGCTCAGGGAATGGTTAAGCGCAGCCTCGACGCGCTGGTCAACAGCGATACACTCCTCGCCCGCCAGATCCGCGACGAGGATGACGAGGTGGATAGCCTGCAGCGAGTGATCCGCGACCGCATCGAAACGCAGATGCGGCAATCGCCCGAAAAGCTCGAACTGCTGATGCGGCTGATGAGCGTCTCGCGCCACCTGGAACGCCTGGCCGACATGGCCACAAACGTCGCCGAAGACGTGATCTACATGGTCGAAGGGGACATCGTCCGCCACCGCGCGGCGGAATGAGCCGGGACGGCCCGGCGGCCGGTTCGCCGCTGACGCGGCGGTACAGTTGGCCCGCTCCCGTTGGTCGCTGTCATTTGTGAGCCGCGAGGCGCTAGCCGCGGGTTCTTTGAGCGACTCGGCGTTCGGCGTGCCGCATGGCGAAGGACGACTCCCTCCCCCTTGGCAGAGGGTTGGGGTGAGGGCTACGAAGCGCGCAACGGTTATCAATTCGTTCAAATGGTTTCGCGGCGCAAGCCCTCATCCGGCGACCTGACGGTCGCCACCTTCTCCCTAGGGAGAAGGATTCGATCGTGTCCCTCTCTCGGGCGCCTGCGCGCCCTCCCATCCTCGTCCGGCTTGACCTACAATTCTCGTAGTCATTCCAGTCCCCGCGCGGAGGCCGCACGCTTGGCCAGCCTGACTGTCGAAAATTATCTGAAGACGATCCACCAGATCTGCGCTGGGCAAGATGGCGCGCCGGCCGCGACCGGTCAACTGGCCGTGGCGCTGGCCGTTTCGCCCGGCACCGTCACCAGTATGCTAAAGACTCTGTCTGACGGTGGACTGGCCAAGTACACTCCGTACGAAGGGGTGCTGCTCACGCCGGCCGGCAACTCATTGGCGCTGCGGATCCTGCGTCGTCACCGACTGATCGAGCTGTTTCTGACCAAGACACTCGAGCTGACGTGGGATGAAGTTCACGAAGAAGCCGAGAACATGGAGCACGCGGTCAGTGATCTGCTGATCGATCGGATCGACGCCTTTCTCGGCTTTCCGAGTGTCGACCCGCACGGCGATCCGATCCCGCGGGCGGACGGCTCGCTGGATGACGCAGTGCGACTCTCGTTGGCTGAGTGCGCCGTGGGACGGCGCTTCCGCTTTGCCCGCGTGATCGACCAATCGCCAGAGTTCTTGCGTTACCTCAGCGAATCCGGCCTGGCGCTAGGCGCCGTGGGCGAAGTGCAGGCCAACCGCGCCGAGGCGGGGATCGTCACGATCAACGTGGCCGGCCAGCAAACGACGCTCGGCCGCGCCGCGGCGGAAAAGATTCTGGTGGCGGCCGCGGACGAGTGAAAGCGATTTCGAAATCAAACTCTTCTCCCCTGGGGAGAAGGTGGTTTGCGTTAGCAAACCGGATGAGGGCTGTTCGCCTGCGGCGAACGGAGAGTAGAGGGTTGAAAGTAGACAGTAGATGGAACTTCTTTTTCCCATCTACTCTCAACTTTCTACCATCGACTCACTAATCAGCCCTCACCCCAACCCTCTCCCACCGGGAGAGGGAGGCGCGTTACTACTTCTTCAAACCGCCCACGATCAGGCCGATGACGCCTGCGATGCTGCCGGCGACGAAGATGGCCGGGTAGGCGATGAACATCTTCGTAATGCCAATGCTTTTGAAGACGTTCGTTGTCGAATAGACGAAGAACAGCGGCATCGCGGTGAGGCACGCGAACAGCAATCCAAACAGCTGCTGCCGTTTTTTTCGCTCGGCCGGGTCCATGGCTTCGACTTCGACTTCTTCCTCGTCGTCGTCTTTGGCGGCCTTTTTCTTTTTCGTCGCGGTCGCGGCGCTCATCTTGGGCCCTGCGCCGCCGCCGGCCGCCATTTGCGCTGCCGCGGCTTCCTTCGGGTAGTGCGAGGCCACGGCCGCGTTGACGTCGGCCGGCGTGCAAATCACCGTGCGAATCGGCATCCCGAGTCGTAGCCGCAACTCTTCTTCGATCTCCGGCACAATCGGGTTGGGCGACGCCATCAGCAGTTGCCCATTATCGATCATCACCGGCACGCACGAATGTTGCCGAGCCATCATGGCGGGCACTTGCGGCGCGATTTCTTCGTTCACGCCGACGTCGCCCAGATCGATGTAGGGCAGGCCAAGCGACTCGGCGTAAGCGCTCATCACGGCTTCGGGCGCCGCGGCCTTTTGCTGCATGACGGCGTCGCGGATTTCGAGATTGATGGCCTTGGCCAGCGAGCGGGCCTTTTCGAGCTGCTCGGTGGTGATGATCTTGCGACCGACCAGAATCTGCTCGAGCGTGTGTTTCTTGCGGCTGCTCTTTTCGGTCCGGCCGAGTGAGGCGTCGTACTCGCCTTTGCGGCGCGTATCTGTCAGGCAGAGCATCGCCTTGGCCAACTCATTGAGCAGATCCTGCGATTGCTGCGCGTAATCGCCCGAGGCGAACTTGCGGACGTGCGAGTTCATCTTGCGATAGTGCATTCGCACCTTCGCCGGGTCGTCTTCGAACTGCGGCAGTCGCAGTAGCTGATAGTGGTTCAGCGGCAGCTTGGCGTCGGCGATGCCGAGCCAGTCTTTGTAAACGTCGAGTTGCTTTGCCATGCGTCGTGGAAGCTACGCGTTGAACGGTGAGCGGTTAAAAATCTCGGGACCGTACACAAAACCCCTGGTCGCAAAACTCCTGCCAGCCTGCGAGGTGTCGAGTCTATTCGACCTTATACTCACTGGCCAGACTGGTGTAGGCGTCGATCTGCGCTTCGTTGAGGCCGCTGCGACGCTCGATCTCGATCGCGGCCTCTTTACCTCCGGTCAGGTCGCGAGCCTTGACCCGCACCCGCCCGGAACTATCAAAAGAATAGCTCACTTCGATCGGCGATCCCTGCGGCAGATTGGCCGGCAAATCGGTAATGCGGCAGTTGCCGATCAGCAGGCAGGCGTCCGGATCAGGGGCGTCTCCTTCGATGACTTTGATCGTCACGCGCTGTTGACCGGCGCTACTGGTTTTGAAGGTCTGCTTGGTCTCGGCCGGCAAGCGCGAATTGCGACGAATCATCACATGATTGACCATGCGGCCACTGCGCGGATTCTTCGCGGCGATGCCGAGCCCGTGCGAGTTGACGTCTTCTTGCTTGATCGTCGACAAATAGCGGCGGACATTGTCGGCCACGCTGCTTTTGTCGCCGCGGTATTTGGCGTCGAGAATCGCGGCGTGGATGGCCGCCCCCTGAGCGACCGAGGTATGGGGTGAAATCCCCTGGTATGGCTTGCGCCCTGTGACCTGCTCGAGCAGTTGCGCCACCTTGGGCATCAACGTGGATCCGCCGACCAGCACGATCGCGTCCAATTGGTCTGTCGTCAGCTTGGCTTGCTCGATCACTTGCTCTGAGGTGTCAATCGTGCGCTGCAACAGGTCAGCCGTCATGTCTTCGAATTCTTCGCGCGTGATCGAGACCGAGACGCTCTTGCCTTCGTGCCGGCAGGAGATCGTCGCCTTGGGCTGCGTGGTCAGCGCGATCTTGGCCATGTCGCAATCGTGCCGCAACATCTGCACCACGGCCGGGATCTTCTTGACGTCGATCTTGTGCTTTTCCATGTACGCGGCCGCCACGTGATCCAACAGGCGGTCGTTCCAGTCAACGCCGCCGAGTTGCACGTCTCCTTCGGTCGAGAGGACCTGAAAGTGCGTGGGCGTGTAACGGACGACTGTGGCGTCGAACGTTCCGCCGCCGAGATCGTACACCAAGGCCTGGCGCGGACGCTCGAACGCGGCCTTTGCCGCGCCAAGCTCGCCGCGATGCCAGGCGTACGTCAGGGCGGCCGCCGTTGGCTCGTTGATGATGTCGATCACGTTCAGCCCGGCAATCAATCCGGCGTCTTGCGTGGCCTTCCGTCGCGAGTCGTTGAAATAGGCCGGAACCGTGATGACGGCGTTGCCGATTTTGCCGATTCGTTTTTCGGCGTCTTGCCGCAGCTTCTTGAGGATCAGCGACGAGAGAAACTCGGGCGTAATCTCGTGACCGTCGAACGTGCGCTTGAACTCGGCCGAGCCCATGTGCCGCTTGACCCGCTCGACGACGTGGTCGGGGTTTTCCATCGCGGCCCGCATGCGGTTGGGCCCCACAATCACGTGGCCACTTTCCGCCAGCAGGATCAGGCTGGGGGTTTCGACTTCTTCGTCTTCATTGGCCACAGCGACCGGCGTCCCGTTGTCGTCGAGGTACGCCAGCGCCGAAAATGTTGTGCCCAGGTCGATGCCGACCGTCCGTCCAGGTTGAAACTCCATGAAACGCCTATTGCTGAATGATGCCGAGATGCAAGTCTGGTTGAGTCAGCGCCCCGTGGAACGTGGGCGACAGGGCCGGCCGGTGGCTGCTGTCATTGTACGCTGCCGATTGGGGTGGGGCCGACGGTGTCGATTTTCGCCAACGGCGGAACCGGAGTCAACGCGGGGAGGGGCCAGTCTGCGGGAGGGCTGATGGGGAAGAATGGCCAGCGGATTTGTCTGGGTGGGGTTCGCCAAAGCGGTCGACGCAGGCCGGCGTTGGACGCCGCCATTGGCGTTGGGAGGACGCGCGACAGCGTGCTCAACATCTGTTTGCCGCCTCACAGCAGAGGGGGTAGGATCGCGGGCAAGGGGCCGGCGCTCGGAACCGCCAAGCTGCTAGTCCGACTTTTCGTGTCACGATTCCGTGAACGTTCTAGCAATTTAGAGGAGGCCGTCATGTTGCGCATGAATGTGTTCGCTGCTGCGCTGTTGGTTGGCTGGGGCTTATCGCAGGTTGCTTTTGCCGAGGAGAAGCCGGCGTATCGGGGCGCGCTGCCGCCGTCGGTCGCCGACACACTGCGCGACACCAAAATCGAGACCATTCTCCGGCAGCCGTGTGCGCTCGATATCGACGAGAGTTCACTGCAAGACGCTGTCGATCATCTCCGGCAAAAGTTCGATATCGAAGTCAAGCTAGATCAGAAAGCCCTAGCTGACGCGGCGATTGATGCTTCGGTGCTGCTCACATTTCATGTGAAAGACGTGCCGCTGGCGTCGGCGCTCGACTTGATGCTGGAAGATCTTGAATTGACATTTATCATTCAGCACGGTGTGCTGAAAATCACCAGCAAGGAAAAAGCCGACGGGATTGTCACAGTCCGGGTTTACCCGATCGCCGATTTGACCAACGTCGCGCAGGCCGCGCCGGGCGCTCGCCAGAGATCGAATGTCGGCGCGCTCATCCAATTGATTGAGGATGCGATTGCTCCCGATTCCTGGGACACGAATAGTGGGATTGGTTCGATCAAACCATTCCGAACCCCGGGCGGCCTGACGCTGGTGATTTCGAATACGCGTCCAGTGCAGATTCAGGTCGCGACGATGCTGGCCGACCTTCGTGCTATCAAGCAACCGGCGGCCGAAGCGGAAGCACAAGCGGCCGACCCGAAGACGCCCTATCGAGCAATGTACGACCTGGGCGCGGTCTCGGGCCCAGCTATGGTGAAGGCGATCACCGCCGCGGTCTCGCCAGGGACTTGGGAGGGGAAGGGAGGCGCAGGCGTGGTCCGCGCCGTGCCGGTTTCGATCATGGAAGATGTGACCCCGGACGAGGCAAAAAAAGAAGTTGCGCCCAAGTCTGGAGCGATCGGAGTGATTCAGCCACCTAGGCCTCAACGGCCCGTGGCGACACATTGGAAGCTGGTCGTGGTGCAGACCGATGACGTGCATCAACAAATCGAAGACTTGCTGGCCCCCTTATCGTCGGAAGTTCACCGGATAGGTCGCGGCAGCGGTTTGGGTGGTTTCATGCGCGTATCCCGGTGAACAACCCAGCGGCGGTTAATGCATCGGCGGCAGCAACATGGAACCAAACCGAACGCGAGTTACGCCTCGCTCGCAAACTGGTCCCGCGCTAATTCGATTCGACATACGCTTCTCGTAACTCCCCGGAACAGGAGAGACGGTCATGTTGCGCACGATTGCAATCGGTGTCGTTTTGCTGGTCGGCTGGTGTCTGTACTCTGGCGTAGGGGCCGATGAGCCGGCTCGGACTCCGCCGGCGCTGCCCCCTTCGGCGTCCGATTCGCCGGCGCAGGCCGAGATCGAAGCCCGACTGCGGCAGCCGGTCATGATCGAACTATTCAACGAATCGCTCCAATCGGCGATCGCGAAGATTGCCGAGCGCAACGGGCTCGACATGCAGCTCGACAACAAAGCGCTAGCGGACGCTGCGATCGACTCGAACGTCGCCGTTACGTTCAAGACGAGCCGGCCGATCCCGCTGGCGACGGCGCTGGAGCGGATGCTCGAGGATTTTGAACTCACGTATGTCCCGGTCCAGGGAATGATCAGCGTCACCAGCCGAGAAAAGGCGGACGGCATATTGATGACGAGGATTTACCCCATCGAAGATCTTGTTGGCGGCGGGCTGATGTTCGGCGGCGATCGGCGACGACCGAATCTCAATCCGATCGTGGCGTTGATCGAAGACACGATCGCGCCGGACTCCTGGGACACCAATAGTGGCGTGGGGGTAGTCAAACCATTTTATGTCCATGGCGGTTGGACGCTGGTGGTTGCGAACACGTACCACGTCCAAACACAAGTCGCGGCGCTCCTAGCCGACCTACGGGCGGTGAAACACGAGTACGGGTCGGCGCCGGTCACGCGAACCGTTGTTCCGTGAACGCAGCTACATACGTCAGAGCTTTACGAACTAGCGGCTGGGCACTTTCGTCAGTGGGGACAGGCATCGGAGTTACCTTCGATTTGATTGAAACCGCTCGGCTATGCCAGTGGGTTCGAACTAGGAGCCGGAGCGACGAAGAGCACGAACTGCAAATCACCACTACAACGCGCCGGCCTATGGACGGATTTCAACCAACGAACCAAGCAGGGGGAGACGATCGTGTCAAAAATTTGTTCCGCCGGCGTGCTGCTGATGGTCATGTTTGTCTCGGCCATGGTGGCAGCCGAGCCAGAGACTGATGATCCTGCGCCGCTGCCGCGGTCCGCGGCCGATTCGCCGGCCGTGGCGGAGCTGGAGTCCGTGCTGAGGGAACCGACGCGAATCGATTTGCACGAAGTTTCGCTCGCCGATGCGGTAGACCGGATTGGCAAACAGCACGCCATCAATATCTGGCTCGATCAGCGGGCTTTGGGCGATGTGGCGATCGATTCGAGCGCGCCGGTGACTTTCCACAATCACAAAGCGATTCCATTGGCCTCGGCTCTACGGCGGATCTTTGATGATTTCGAGATGACATTTGTGATCCAGGACGCTGGATTGATGATCACCAGCAAGGAGAAAGCCGCCAAGACGCTATCCACACGCGTCTACCGCATCGACCATTTGGTCGAAACTGGTCGGCGGCAGAAGCAGAGCGTGTCGGATTTGATCCAGACGATTGAGGAGACGATTTGCCCGGATTCCTGGGACACGAATAGCGGCGGCCCAGGCGCAATCCGGCCTGTGCTTTTGCCGAATGGAGTGTCGCTGGTGGTCGCAAACACTCTCGACGCGCATCGCCAGATTGCGATCCTGTTTGCAGACCTGGCGCGCCCGGTTGAGGGAGTCATCGATGGCGACGACCCATTTAATCCAGAGCCCCCGGCCGCGAATCGCAAAAATGCGCCATCGCGGCCGTACGCGGTTATTTATGATCTCGGTGCGACATCGGGCCCTGAAATGTCGAAGGCGATTACCGAGGCGATTGCTCCTGAAACCTGGAAAGTCAGGGGCGGGGTCGGCACAATTTCCATAGCGCCGACGTCCATTGCCAAAGATGTTGGCTCAACGTCTGTGCCTCGTCTAGTGACGCTGCAGGAATGGAAACTGATCGTGTTCCAGTCAGACGACGTGCATCAGCAGATCGAAGAATTGTTGACACCACGTGGGTCGACCTTTGGTCGTCCGACCATGGCACGATGAATACGCGTGGGGTGACCGACTGGTAAAAGCTGGCAGCGGAACAATCTTATTAGCAAAGCACGCGGGCCCAACAAAAAAACCGCCGGCAGCGCGCCGGCGGTTTTTTGTTGTTGTGGCCCGGTTCCTCAGTGTGAGGATCGGAGTCTCTAGCGGGAACGCTTGCGCCATGCGCCGAGCGCCAGCGCCACGACGCCGAGTCCACCCAGGACCATCGTCGATGGCTCAGGCACAACGCGGGTCGCGACGAACTGACCGATCGACACCACGTGGGCACTTGTGCCAGTGATGCGGGTGATCGGAATAATCAGCGTCTCAATGCCGCCGCTGGTGGTGAGGCTGGCGGTGAGACCCGTCGAGTTCAGTCCGCCGCCGGCGGTCGACGCCTTGCCGAACAACGTGATGTCGCCGAAGGCGCCGTTGGGGATCTGCAAGTTCATTCCCACGGGCACCGTGCCGTTGCTCAATGTGCCGGAGGTGATGTCGTACGAGGTGTCGCGCAAGGCAGCGAAGACAATGCCGCCGGTGGTCGGGGTGGCCGAGATGGTTTGAATCCCGTAGTTGTCGACGCCCTTGTTGACGTTGGGGCTGAACGGGGTGGTCCCTGGATTGAGGCCCGCGACAATCGAGCTGCCGCCGGTGAAGGTGAGGACCCCGCCAGTCAGATCGGCGCTGATCGTGCCTGTGTAAAAGTCGACGTCGGCGCCAGGGCTTTGGGCTTTGACCGCGACGTTCAGCAACTTCGTCACGTCGCCTGTGGGATTGGCGAGGGTGACGGTCGGGTCCTGATTGATGGTTAGCGAGCTTCGTGTTGGATCGATGGTGAAGACGACATTCGCGGCCCGAGCAATCGCTACGGAACCAAAGGTGAGAGCGATTGCGACGATGGGCAGGCTGACAACGCGAAGCTTCTGGGTGTAGATCATTGACGACTCCTGAGCATTGAGTGTTTTTTGTGCGGTGGATGGAGAATTTAAGTTGAGTATGGCCCGCTCATCGCCGGTCCCGTGTGTGAGAACGGCGTGTGAGGATTGTCTGATACGCAAAACCTCGGACGGCTTCCTCGCAGCCCGGACCGTCAGATCCTTAGGACTAGCGCGGCGACGCCCGTTGGTCAGGGATCGTGCGTTCCATCCAAACGACGTGATTTCACTTCCAGGCACATGCCGGCGGAAGACGAACCGTCTGAATGGAAAGGTCGCGTCTCTGGTGACGCGACGACCCGGAAAGAGTTGCGCCTTCGCTTCCTAGCGGAAGGAGCAGCCGGGTAATGAGATTAGGATCACAAGCGTTGCTCGATGAGCGAGGTAGCCAGCAAGTCTGGCACGGTAATTCAGTTGCAGTGGCGCTTTACGAAGTAAACGGGGGTGATTCGCTGGAGTTCACAATAGGCGCCCCGCCGGCCTACTGCAAACAATTTCTGGGAATTTGGATAAGTCGTGCGCTACGGTATCGTGGCGATGTCTCCGGCGCCCATGGTCGACAACGCCTGGTAGACGGCCAGATCAATGGTCTCATTGACCCACTGAGCGCTGCCATCGGCCATCAAAAAATGGACTCCGCTTGAATGGGCGCTCCGAAAATTACTGGTGAAATGGGGCCCGCCGTCGAAACTAGCACGGCAATCGCTGATCTTGCCTGGCCGCTGGTCCGCCATGCTGTGCGTGACCGGGTTCTTATTCATCCGCTCGACAGTGCAACCAAAGCCGCTGCTGCGAAGGACCCCGAGACTGGCAAGGGTCTGTTGGCTGGGTTGCGGCAAAAACCAGTAGTTCGTGGCATATTGTCCGGTGCTGGTGATCGGATCAGGGCCCGCGGCAACGGTGCATCCTACTTTTGAGCAAAGTCCGAACCTTTCACCACCGGCGCCTTCGCCCATGGCAAAGGTGTTGCTCGTGCCATCGGTGATTTGTGCCATCCGCACGGTCAATGCGGCGTCGAAAATGCCGCGCAGAGTGCCGGGGACGTTGTTGGGCGTGTCACACCAGGCGTCCGAGGCGCCTTTACAGAAGATGTAATCCAGCACACCCATATCGGCCCCGGAGGCCAGGTTGAGGCCACCCGGTCCAAAGGCGGCGTCTGTTGTTGGATTGTCTTTTTCGTTCGAGGGGCAAACAAACGAAGGGATCACGCGATTCGAAACGCCAGGCCCCTGTTTGTCCCAGGGTTTGGTGTTGTCGTAAATGTTGGCGAGATTGGCCTGCTCGAAATAGGGGAGCAACATGGTGCTCGCCGAAGCGTAGATCTTGTTGTTTCCCTTCGAGTCCCAAATACAGCCCGGCACCAGGACGCCGTTGGTCACTTCATAATTAAGGATGGCAAGTCCGAACTGCTTCATGTTATTTCGGCATTGAGATTTGCGAGCAGCCTCGCGCGCCATTTGCACGGCGGGGAGCAACAACCCGATCAAAATGCCGATGATCGCGATCACTACCAACAACTCGACGAGCGTAAAGCCGCGGCGATGGTTACGAACGATCACAGTTCAGACCCTTCCTCTACTTTTATTTGTCGCGCTACCGACGTTTCGAAAACTGCCCGCCGGAAAAATTGGAGATCACCGCCCGAATCGAGAGGTGGAATTACTTGCGATTGCGGCGACGTCCAAAGTAAATCAGCCCCACGCCTGCCATCAGGCCGAGGACCAAGGTGGCCGGTTCGGGGACCGCTGTGACGCTGCCACCCCCGCCCAGGCTGGGCGAAGTGTGCAGCCAGTTATTGGCGGCCATTGTGATATCCTGGATGTTGATGAGGCCGTCACCATTGGCGTCACCGGGGAGCAGGCCGTGATTTTCCAGCGCCGCGTCTGATTGCAGCCAACGGTTGGCCATCAAGGTGATGTCAGAAATATCGACAATGCCATCAAAATTAACGTCGCCTGGAGACAGGTTGGCCACCGCGTACACCTGGTAAGTTTGCTGCGTGCCGATATCCAGGGTGCTGTCTGGCTGTGACTTATCTCGACTACCATCCGGCAATTTGAAGCCCTGGATGAATTTCGTCGCAATGCTCGTGAACTCCATCACGTATTGCGAGCCGTTACGGCTGATCACACCGGGCGTCAGGCTCGTGTTCTTGACGTGCTCAGTGACCGGGCTGTGACCGGTCAATCCTCCGCCAAAGAAGTTGGGAGCGTAGGTGTCCCAGTTGGTAAAGAGTCCTGTGCCAATCGCGGCCGAACTGAATTCACCGTATGCCGCAGTCGGAGTCAGATTGATCGGGGCGCCGCTCGGGAGCAGAGCCGGATAGAGGGGATCGGTCGTGAGATTCGCGGTGTTCGTGAAGAACGTCTGAGCAAAATCTCGAAACACAAACGGACTGTACGAAATCGGATCTGTCGAAAAGTCGTCGATCATCAGGCCGGCCAGCAAACCTGGCGTTGCAGGACCCGCGGTGGGCGGGGCCGGACTAATCGGCAGCGGCACGCTCGGCGTTGGAAACGATGGTTGATAGGAACCCGTGTTGACGCCGACCACGCGACCCTGCACCGCCGAGGCAGCCACCATGGCCGTGTCTGCCCACTCGCCGTATTTGGCGAGCGCCAGAGCCTGGTCAGCCGCAAAATTTGGGTCACTTGAGTCCGGGCTTTTCACCTTGTCCGGAAAACTTGGCGCCCCGGTTCCGTACTGGACACTCGAGGTAAACGCCGTCAGGTAATTCGAGTAGTCATTAAGGTACGTCCCATAATTTGCCGAATAGTTTGGCCCTGGGGCAGGAGCGCTGGGCACCGTGGGAAGTATCGCCGTGTTGCTACCACCAAAAATTACGTTGGTGGTGAAGGAGTTATTCGTTGGAAAATATCCGGCAAGTGGCGCCGTTAATGTGCCTGTCGCTTGCTCGAGGAATTCATAGTTGTTGCCGCCGAGATACGTTCCACCCTCGAACGTGACGCTTGAAACTCCCGAATTGATCACCCAATTGACGTCAGCGCTAGCCGATGGAACGGTGGCAAAACTAGCGACTGCGGACGCGGCCAGCGCGAACGCGACACTGCGAAAAAAGTTGGGCGTCATGATAGGTGCTGCTCGTCGTGGGGTGGGGCGGTGATGGAGCGTTCGATGCACACGGTTTCAGAATGGCGATTCTATATTTTTAGTCAGATAACAGATTCGAAAGTACCCCCACGTCGGGTGAAATCGCCAGAAATCCCTATAACCCGGGTGGAATTCTGGAATCGCTAGCGTCGACTTCTATGAGTGGAAACGCTCACCTGGCGGAAGCTACTTTCGCTTGATCTTCACGCGGACTTTGTATTCGCCGGGGAAATGCTGGTTGGCGTAGTCCCCTTGCATGGCGATGGCCAATTGCAGCATACCGGAACTCTCGGCCGTGCCACTATATTTGCTGCCAATTTTGAAAACCTGGCCACTTTTGCCAATCTTGCCCACCAGGGCGCCCCCGGCGATCTTGTTCGCTACATACCAGCCGTAATTCTGGGCGCCTTCGGGAGTGCTCATTGCCTGGTTGCCCCAGGGGGTCATCTGCAGGCTGCCTTCGGCGGTGATGGTGATTTTGTCCCCACGCTCGACGCGGATGCCAGAATCCTTCAGTCCGCGATGAATGATGGCGTTGCCGTCGACGGTGACGGTTTTCTGCAGTTCTTCTTTCTCGGCGATCGCTCGCTCGACCCGGCGGATATCGCTGAGCTTGGCGTTGATCGAGCCGTACTTGCTGATGATCTCAAAGTCCTGCTGCACGATCCGGCCGACGACGGTGAAGTCAGTCGTCTCGACGGTGTCGCGCTCGATCATCTTGTGGGCGCCAGTCGCTTCTTCTTCGGCGGCGTCCGCTTCAATCTGGTCGAACTCATCGAGCAGCGCCTTGACGCGCGTTTTGCGTTCGGTGTCAGGATCGTTGGCCGAGCGCTCCAATTGCAGGCGGATCGACGGGCCCATTTCCAACAGCGACTTTTGTGCGGCCTCGCGCTCGCCAAAGACCGGCGAGCCGAGCTTTTCGACGAGAGTGGTCAGGTCTTGCGTCACCTTCGGGTGACTGCCGAGACCAGGCGTGAGGCTCTTAATGCTGGTGACCGGAATCTTGAGCGGGCCGAAGGCGGTTTCGACTTCGATGTCTTTCGCCGCCAATTTGCCGCCGATCTGCGAACCGTCCATCAAGTGAATTCGCAGCACGTCCGGATCGGCTGGCGCCTTTTTGGCTTCTTCTTCCGCCTTCGGTGGATCATCTGCCGCGAAGGCGCCACCGGCCAACCCACCGATCGTGTAGCCCAAGACGCAAACCGATAGCCAAAACGCCAGGGGACGATTCATGCGATTCCTCGTATCCAAAAATGCCAATTCGATCTGTCCGTCAGGCCCGACCGGAGTTGGCCGCGTAGCCTGTTTGCCGTGCAACGCCGAGGCGCCAAACGGCCCCACGGCCTGCGTGCGCCAAGCAGGCGCCCCGTGCGATCAATCTATTCATTCTGACCGACGTGGCGCGCGGAATCCAGTATTTTACGACCAGGGCTATTCGCCGTTCTGGGCGAGATCTTTTGCCATGGGAGGGAGGGTTGGCAGAACCATGGGCCGCAGAACAGACAAGAATCTGCCTGCCGCCCTACGGCCGATACCCCAAAATCTGCCGCCGCAGGCGCCCCGTGCAGAGAGTTAGTCGCTCTGGAACGCGAAAAAGTTCGTTACCGCAGAGCTGAAAGGGCCGCCGTCAGCTTGAATACGGCCGTCCGCTACACGCCCAGAACCGTGAGCAGCGCGTCCAGATTGCGGTAGTCGGGCACGATGATGTCAGCCCCGGCGTTAATCAGGCGCTCGCGCTTCCACTCGTTGATGCCTGCGCGCTGCACTTCTTCGCTCGCCACGCCGATGGCCACGCCGCCGGCCTTGCGGGTTTCCTGGATCTCAACATAGCCGTCGCCAAAGGCGAGCAGTTGATGCCCCTTTACGCCCATGTCGCGGATCATCCGCTCAATGATCATCGCCTTGGAGAAGTTCTTATAGTCGTCGAGCGCCCCGTAGATATGCTGGCCGAAGAATTCGGTGAAGCCCAACAGCTCGACTTCTTCGCGGACGTATTTCAAATCAGTCCCGCTTGCCAGAAAGAGCGCAATGCCGCGATCGCGGAGCGCTTCGAGCAGCTCGCGCGAGCCAGGCACGGTCAGTTCTTCCGATTCGATCTGGCCGGAGTGCAGGTGGGCAAGCCGGTCGTTGACTTGCACCATCAGCAGATCGTGATACTGATTCTTGTAATCGAGCGGATCGCGCGGCGAGCCTCCGCGGGCGGTGACTTCTTCGGCCAGTTGGATCATCTGATAGATCGTCTGCTTGCCGTTGAGCCGCATCACGAACTCTTCGACGCGCTCGTGCAGCACTTCGGTCGTTTCGCTGGTGCCGGTCTGGCGCAGCACGTCGACCATCATCGGGATCATCACGCCCTGCCAGTTGCGGCGAATCAGCGAGAGGGTGCCATCGAAATCGAACATCGCGGCGCGAAATTCGCCACGCGGAAAGTCAGGACGCAAGACTTCGACAGCGCCCGAGGCGGAACTGGACATCAGAATGGAACTCACGCAACAGTTGTGGGTGGAGGAGGGAACCGCAGTTTAGTCAAACCGCAGCCATTTGGGGAGCGCTGGGAAGTAGGGCGCCTGCGGCGGCGCCGGAAGGAGACACTTACGAACACCGCCGCGGGACAACCCACTGCCACTAGCGCTTGCGCCGCGCTATCTGCCGTGCGCATAAAATCCCACGAGGGTCAAAATGCCGTACACAGTCAGCAAGATCGACGACGGCTCCGGCGCAACGTATAGGCCGGTCAGGGTGAAGGCGCATGCCCTGGAGGACTGCCGCTCAACAGAACGACGCCGGCTATCGAGAAACTCGATCCGAGTGCCCGATAGGTGTAAAAACCCCGGGTTTTCTCGGCCATTTCGCCGCAGTTGGGCCGCTGGCCGGTGCTTCTGGAATAACGTATTCTTACTGGTAATCCCGCCGCGACTCGCCTCTTTGGCGGATCGGCTTGGCGGGAGTTGTCTATTATTCCACGAAGAGCGCTCGCATGAATTTGCAAAATGAGACCCTGTTCGGCATACGCCAGGCGATCTCCCAGGGAATGCTGTTGGGCGCCAATGAGTGGGCCACGCAAATTGTGGCCATTGTCATCGCGATCTTTTTCGTCGCGGTTGTCATTATTGTCATTGCCACTTATGGCGCGCTCTGGTTTCAAGCCTACATGTCCGGCGCGCAGGTCAGCATGCTGCGGCTGATCGGGATGAGCTTTCGGCAGGTGAACGCCCGGGTGATCGTGCAATCGAAGATCATGGCCATGCAAGCCGGTGTGGCGAACGATCCTTCGACCGGCATCACCACGCAGCGGCTCGAGGCGCACTATCTGGCCGGCGGCAACGTGCCAGACGTGATCCGCGCGATTATCGCTGCCCACCGCGCAGATATTGATCTGGATTTTGACCGCGCCGCGGCGATCGACCTGGCCGGCCGCGATGTGCTGGGCGCCGTCCGGACGAGCGTCGATCCGAAAGTGATCGATTGCCCCGACCCGCAAAAATCGAAAAAGGCCACGCTGAGCGCGATCGCCCGCAACGGTGTCGAATTGCAGATTCGTGCCCGCGTGACGGTGCGGACGAATATCAAGCAGTTGATTGGCGGAGCGACCGAAGAGACGGTGATCGCGCGCGTCGGCGAAGGAATCATCACGTCGATCGGCTCGGTTGAAAATCATCTGATCGTGCTGGAAAACCCGGATTTGATTTCGAAGGCGGTGCTCGCCCGCGGGCTCGACGCGCAGACGGCGTTTGAGATCGTCTCGATCGACATCGCCGATATCGACATCGGCGAAAACATCGGCGCGCGACTGCAGGCCGACCAGGCCGAGGCCGACACGCGTGTTGCACGGGCCAAGGCCGAAGAGCGCCGCGCGTTTGCGATTGCTCGCGAGCAGGAGATGAAGGCCAAGGTTTCCGAGAATCGCGCGAACGTGCTGATGGCCGAGGCCCAAGTGCCGCTGGCGATCGCCTCGGCGTTCCGGCAGGGCAATTTCAGCCACAACAATGGATTTGGCTCTTAGGAGCGGTGGATTTGGCTCGTAAGACACTGGCGGTCTTACAGATTTTCTTTTCGCAGGAGCAATGTCGTCATCATGACCGTGACCCACGTCGGTTCGACCAAGAAGTACTCAGCAAGCTGGGAAAACATCTTCCAGGGAAAGAGCGGCAAGGCGAAGGCGGCCACGGAAATGGCCACCGCCAAGTCGAGTAAGAAGGCCGCGAAGAAATCGGCCAAAGCGGCCGTCAAAAACGCGAAGCCGGCGAAGGGAAAGAAGCGGTAGTTTGGCCATCATTTTGAGATGCTGGCAAACCGCTGTGGCTTATACGGTACTCGCGCTGCCTCTCGAATCGCATGCCCACGCGAGCGTAAGCATGGCACAGGGGCGTTGACCGGATCGTTCTCTAACGCGTTGCGCGCCGCCGAATTTTCCATCGATCAAGCCCCATCGGGGCGGTCGAAGGTAGCCCAGGGCCATGCCGTCCGTGGCCGGCGCCGCCCTGGGTTTGTGGTCGCGACAAAATGAGAAGCCCTGAAGGGGCGATCTAAACACGACGTGTCTCGCGTCGACGCACAGTTAGAACTTTTTAGCGCGCCCCTGCAGGGCTTTGCGTCTTGTTGATCATTCGAACCCAGGGCGGCGTCGGCTGCGCCGACTCTGCCCTGGGCTACCTTAGGTCGCCCCTGTGGGACTTCGGAACTTGTTGATACGCGTCTTGCTTCACTCGGAGCAACACTCCAGCACTGCTGGACAAGCCAGCAGTGGCACGCAGTACATGACCGAGCCGGCGCGATACACGCATGCCCACGCAAGCGTGGGCATGGCACAGGGTCACGATCATGCTGTGGGGTGACGTTCGCTCACGCCTTCCTTGCCGCCAGCGTCCAATGTCGATCGCTGGTTGCTCTCACGTTCGCCGGATCGATACCGGCGGCCTGCGCCATAAGGCGGATTTCTTCCAGGCTGAGCGCGGCGCGGAGTGAATCGTCGAAGAGTTGTCGTTGTCGCTCGTCGCAGCCGGCCGCGTAGGTGGCGACCAGCTGATTCACGGTATCATCGTCCGCCGGTCGCAATAGGTCGCGGATGAACAACAGCCCTCCGGGGGCCAGCACGCGCATCGCTTCGCGCAGCACCGGCAGTGGTTCCGGGATGTGATGCACGATGCTATTCGAAATCACCAGCGCGAACTGATCGTCGGCGTACGGAAGGGACTTCGCGTCGATTCGATCGAGGCGAATGCGCCCGGTGAGACCAGCGACCTCGACATTGCCACGCCCCAGATGCAGCATCGACACGGCCAGATCGATGGCCATCACGCGCGGCGCGGGCGCGCGGCGGCAAAGTTCGATCGGAATTTGCGCCGTGCCGGTCCCGATATCGAGCACGTCGAGCGCGGCGCTCTCTTCGGCGTCATCCGTGTCGACCGCGAGCGCCTCGGGGCAGACCGCCAGCAGATCATCGACAAAACGCCGATTGACCTCGCGGTGGTCCATCGCGTCGTAGGCCAACGCCTCGCCGGGCGAATCCATCACCTCAGTTTCGAGCACGCGTGAGAGCATCGTGGCTATTTCGCTTTTTGATCCACAAACTTGCGGGCTTCTTCGAGGTCAACGCCAAGCGTTGCCTTGGCCAATTTCGCCAGGGTCGCAGCGTCTGCCTGAAAGTGGAACGTGCGATGGTTGTGCGTCAGGGTTTCGCCTTTCACCAGCGGCTTGGTTGGCGAGAGGGTTTCGAGCTCGTAGAAGCCGCCCATCGCCTTGGCGCCAGGTTTGGCGGGGCCGTCGTTGTACGAATTGAAGACGTCGCCAACGTAGGGCTTTTCTTGCGGTAGTTTCCAGGCGTTGTTCACGTAAAGCAGGGACGCCGGATCCGCAGGCATGCTGAATTGCACCAAGGTGAGCACACCAGACTTGAAGTCGATCGCCCCGGCAAAGGGGACCGCGCGCTTTTGCGAGATGCCCAATTTGGAGCGGAACTTGCCATCGCCGCGGAAGAGCACTGCTTGCGGCGTGACTTTCAGGCGATCGGCCGGGACGTCGCCAAAATAATCGGACTGCACGACAGGGCCGAGGTCGGCGTCGCTGCCGGCCTTGTAGGGGACGATGATCGCCGTGGCGTCGTTCGTCGGAAATTGCCCGAGTGTCCAGATCGAAACCAGGCCCGTGCGCATTGCCCAATCGAGCGGTCCGACGTTCTTGGCCGTGTTCACGCTTTCGAAGGCGACCATGCGGGCCTTGCCTTCTTTGGCAACCTTAGCGGCGTCGGCCGAAAAGTGTTTGCCGAACTGATCAGCGTCGAGCAATCGCAGCTCGCGAGAAACGTCAACGTCGAAGGTGTACTCAGCAGCATTGGTCACGCGGATCCGCCGGCTTAGCTTGCACGTTTTCGCGTCGGCGGCGTCGACCTGAAAAGCGCCGGTGTTCAATGCCGGCGGTGTGAACCAGCGATCAACGGTTTGAACCGGGCTGCTTTGAAACTGCTTGGCAAACTCGCCTGTGAACCAGAGCCCGAATTGGCCTCCCTCCGGTCCTAACCAAAAACGATCTTCGCCACCGTAGTTGTTGAACACGGGGCTGAGCTTGCCTTCTTGAATGAAGTCGTAATTGATCCAGCCCAAGCTTGGCGCCGCAGGACCTGCACAGGACGACGTCATAATCCGTCCCTGATATTCAGGGCAGATGGCAACGCGCGTGTCGCCTTCGCCTTTAAGTTCAATGACTTTGGTGTGCTGGCCGAGAAACTCGATCGCTTGAGCGTACGTCTTGGTCACGTTGTCCGCTTCCTGATCCGCGGCCAGCGCCGAAGTTTGTCCGGCGATCGCAAGCATCGCCATTGAAGTCAACCAAATCGAAGCGAAACGCATGGTGAGTTATCTCCTCGCAGTGCGCTAGTGGGCGTCGTGAACTGGGCGTGCGACATCTACTCGGGACGCGTCGTGTTGAAAGCATACCTTTGCGCGCTGCCGGCTGGCAGCGGCTTCGTCCTGGTGGATGACTGCGATCGCGCTTCTGACCTTCGCTGGCGTTTCGGGCTAGTGTTAGTGGGCAGGGCGTGCGTTGGCGTAATCGCCGTAAGCCCGGTAGGGGGCGGGGTTTTTGCTCCTGCGTTCCGAAATCGCTACAGCGGCGGTAGTACGGAAACAACACACCCGTTTGTGCAATGCCGAGACACTTTTTTCAGGGTTGAACAAACGCAGAAAAAAGGTTCATGCGGATTTTTTGCAATCGCAAGTGACGTAGTGACAGTGGTTTCCGTCTAAAGCGGTGGTTCCGCCCACGGCTCTGATTGGTGTTTGGACCCTCAGGCATAGCGTTTGCGGATATACGCATCCGACATGTCAAGGGATTTGGGGCCGCCAAATTGGCATCCCCGAAAAATCGTCAAAAAGAGTCAAGCCGATGCTTGCCTCAGGGAAATAACTTCTTGTTAGAATAGAGCTTGGGACGCACGATCGTTCGGTCTTGCCCCAAGCATACAAACACCCCAACACACATGAATAAAACCCTGCAGACAGAAACGCCGGTGCGTCCCAGCATCCGGAATCAAGGTAGCCCCCCGGTGGCAAATTCGGCCGTGACCGTAGGTCCGGTCGAGGCATTGGCCCAATGGACCGATGAAGATCTGCTGGCCCGCTACTGCGCCAGCAGCGATCCGAAGGCTTTTGGGACGCTTGTTCACCGTTATGAGCGAGAATTGTACAGCTATCTCCGCCGATATTTGGGTGACGCGGCGATGGCCGAGGACGCGTTCCAGGGGACGTTCCTGCAAATTCACCTGAAATGCTCGCAATTCGAGGCTGGCCGAAAATTTCGTCCCTGGCTTTATACAATTGCTACGAACCAAGCCATTGATGCGCAACGTAGAAACAAACGACATCGGATGGTCAGCCTTGATCGGCGCCAGCAAAGCCAGTCCGACGAGGACTTGGGTTCGCTGTCCGAACTGTTGGTAAGCAAGGAAGTCGGTCCCTACAAGGAAGCAGACGCCGAAGAACGTCGGCGCTGGATTCGAGACGCGGTGCAGGGTCTCCCCGAACCGCTGAAGGGCGCCGTCAACCTGGTTTACTACCAAGGGTTGAAATACCGTGAGGCGGCAGAAGCGTTGAAGGTCCCGGTTGGAACGGTCAAAAGCCGGCTCCACACCGCGATCACGAAACTGAACGAAGCTTGGACCCGTGCGCAGCCGTCCGGAGAGCGCTAGCCGTCATGCGTGAGCAACTGCTGGGTTACCTACTGGGCGCTTTAGATCCTGCCGAGCAGGCCGCCGTCGAAGCGCGTTTAGCGGAAGACCCAGAATTGCGTCGCGAATTGGAGGCCCTGCGGGCCAATCTCGCTCCGCTCGACGATTCCGTCGACGAGGAAGAAGAGAACGAGCTGGATCCTCCGCCCGACCTTGGCTCGCGCACCTATCGTTTTGTTCGCAATCACGCGAATTGGGCCGCTGTTGGGCAAGCTCCCACGTCCACCTCGAACTGGCGCGCTCCAGATTACATCATCGCGGCCGGCATTTTCCTGGCGGCGACGATGCTCGTCTTCCCGGCGGTTCATCGCAGTCGTGTCGACGCTCGCGTCGCCGTCTGTCAGGATCACATGCGGCTTATCGGCCTTGGCCTCGGCCGCTACGCGGAGATTTACGGCTATTTTCCCTACGTTCCGGCAACGGGCAGATTTGCGGCGTGCGGAATCTATGGGCCGATCCTACAACAGCATGGTTTGCTGCCAGACGCGTCGGTCTTGATTTGCCCTGATTCGCGACTGGCCGAGAATCGCCAATTTCGCATTCCGACATTGGACGATTTACGACTCGCCGAGGCACTACCGTTGCAGCAACTTCATCGCGAGATGGGGGGCAGCTACGGATATCACCCCGGCCATATCGAATACAACCGATACGTGGCCACCAAACGGGGCGCGCGCGAGTTCTTCGCCATGCTGGCCGACGCCGTCGATGAAGTGGGGACCGACGGCACCGCTAATCACGGCCACCGCGGTCAAAACGTCTTGCTGCAAAGCGGACGGGTGGTGTTCATCCTGAAGCCGCGGTTGTCGGATAACGGCGACCACATCTATATCAGCGATTCTGGATTTCGCGGCGCCGGACTTGGGGATCATGATTCGTCGATCACCAGCAGTTTCGTAGCGCCCCTGCCTGAGCGGGTGTTGCAACCTCGAACGCCCTAGGTTGTGACTGCCGTGCTCCATTCATCTGGCTCAATACCGCTGGGCCACTAGTCCTCGCTCGGTCGTTCCTGCTGCCATGCCTGCTGGCTGGCTAGCAATTCGCTCGGTTCCAGTGGCGTGATTTTTGGCGCTGATCGGCCAGGCATGTTGCTTTTTTGCTTCATAACGGTTGCGCAGGCGCAACCGGGCCTGGGCCCGCTCCAGTCCCTCGCCAGCGCTCGTTCTGGTGGCGCAACTGCCTGTCGCCCAATGGCTTTGCGACCCTGGCCGCCGCTCGTGGGGCCTCTCTTGGGCGTGGCTGGCGCCGGCTTTGCTTTAGGGGGACCCGACAACCTGGTCGGCGCCGTTCGTAGCATCCATGATTCTGCATCTCGTTAGAACAAGAAGGCTTCATGCAAGCTCGTGACCTTGTGGAGTTGGCGGCCCTGACGTCGTTGCATGGACCGCTGTTGATCGCTTGCGAAACGCCGCTGCCGCAAGCCGGGTTGGAGCGATATTGGTCCGCCTCGAAGTGCCGGCTGGAACGCTGGGGCCGCGCGATTCGCTCGGCGCAGGACTTCGTTGGTCCTCACTCTTCGCACCAGCGTCGGCAGAATTGTGCGCTGCTCGAAGAAGTGCTGACCGGCGAAGTGCTGGCGCGGGTGTGGACGGCCGTGCTGGTCGCCTACGATCGCCATACGGGGGCCGACATCGGGGCGATCGCCCGCAGCGTGCTCGATGGTCAGTTGGAAGCCCGCAACCGAGCGCTGACGATTCTGGTCCGAGGATCGGTCGTCGGAAGCCAGCATGCGATCTATCTCAATCGGCTCCGCCGCCGAGCGGAATCGTGGTCGGATCTGTTGGTTGGCAATCTCGACACTCGCGAAGACGTCAGCGAGTTTGGCAGCGACACCGAACGGACGCGGCAGTTCACTATGGACTATCAAACGACCGAGCGCCACGGTTGGCCTCTCTTGCTGGCGTCGCTCCGGGCCAGCTTCTCGACGCTGGAACTCCCTAGCCCGAACGCGGATCTCAATTCGGAGATCGGCGCCAGCGTTCTCTCTTTCTTTCAGCCAGACCTGTTCGACTCGACTGGCCTGTTGCGATCGTTGTGGATGTCTCGCTTGCAGCAGACGACCGACGAAACGCAGGGGCTGCTTGACGAGTTGTTTGCTGTCGATGATTGCGGGGCGCCAGCGCACGTGGCGCCCAAGCGGCGGTTCTAAAGTGGTCATCACGGTCCCCGTGATGACTGAGCGGCGAGCAGATCATCGATTCTGTTCACGTCCGCACGGCGCGTTTCTTCTCGCTAAATCCCTCTGCACTGTGAGCGCGTTTTTACGGTGCTGGCGTCACGGGGCCCGTGACGCCTACTTTACGGGGTAATGACAGCGGCTGCGCTTGCTGGCGACGCTAGCGTTCTGCGCCGCAGAAAAGCGCGTAATTTCACGCTTTCTCCCGCGGACCGATGTTGCTCTAAATTCCAGGTCGGTGGTAACTTACCGGCGCTTTAGGGGAGCTAGCTCGTCCGGTGGCGTCGCACGCCGCGCGGGCGAGTTACGGAATTTGCACGATGCAATTCGTGCGCGGTGGTTCCCGCAGATGAACCGCTGCGCAATGTCTGGCCTGAATGGAGTCGGGTCGTTCTCTCAGCGAGACCGCCCACAGTGTTGGCGAAGTTTTCCGTACCGCGTTGATCCTTGTGAGATCGCTATGCACCCGCATCTTTCTTCGCTCGTCCGAGTCTCGTTACTGTCGCTGGCCGTTTGCGCCGCGACTGCATCGTCGGCTTGGGGCCAGAGTTCGCTAAAGCTCAAGGTCAGCGCGGGCGAACCGCAATGGATCTGGGCCAGCAGCCACGAACAAGACAACGTGCCGCGCGGAGCGATTTATTTCCGCAAGGCGTTCGATGTTTCGAACATCGAGCAAGGTCGCGTGCAGATCACTTGCGATGACAAGTATGAGCTCTTCGTCAACGGTCGCGCTGTCGGCAAAGGCGCTGACTGGAAAAAGATGCAGACCTTCGACATCCATAAATATCTGCAAAACGGCCACAACGTCGTCGCCGTCAAAGCAGATAATGTCGAAGGCGCCACGGCCGGCCTGGTCGGTCGCGTGATCGTCAAGCAGAAGGGCGGGACCGAACTGTCCTACTCCAGCGATACCTCGTGGAAGGCCACCTCGGCCGAAACCGCCGGCTGGGAGAAGCTGAACTTCGACGATTCCGAATGGGACACCGCGCAGACCTTCGGCGAATTCGGCCAGGCAGCGCCGTGGGGTGACAAGGTCGTGGCGGCCGATGGCGCGCAGGCGACACGGTTCACGATTGCTCCGGAATTTCGCGTCGAGCGTGTGCTCGGCCCGATTGCCACCAAAAGCCTGATCGCCATGACCTTCAATGAGTTCGGCGAGATCATCGCCGCGCGCGAGCAGGGTCCGCTGATCGTCATCTCCGACGCCGACAAAGACGGCGTCCACGAAAAGGTCGACGTCTACTGCGAACAGATGACCGGTTGCCAGGGACTGTTGGCGCTGAATGGCTGCGTGTTCGCCGTCGGCGAAGGACCGGAAGGGACCGGCATGTACCGACTGACCGACGACGATCGCGATCATCGGGCCGAAGGAGTAAAGCTCGTCTTCAAGTTCAAACAAGGGATGGGTGAGCATGGGCCCCACGCGCCGGTGCTGGGACCCGATGGGCTGATTTATTTGATCATTGGCAATCACTCGAACTGTCTGACAGAATCGGACGCGGCCAGCCCTTACCATCACTGGTACGAAGGGGATCTGGTTCAACCGAAGTACGAAGACGCCGGCGGCGAAGCCGTGGGCATCAAGGCGCCCGGTGGCGTGATCTTACGAACCGATATCGACGGCAGCTTTGTGCAGACGTACGCCGGCGGACTTCGCAACGCGTACGACATCGCCTTCAATCGTCAGGGCGAGTTGTTCACCTTCGACTCGGACATGGAGTGGGACGAAGGGCTGCCCTGGTTGCGACCGACGCGCGTGCATCACGTCACGGCTGGCGCCGAGTTCGGCTGGCGCAGTGGCTGGTCTGTCTGGCCGGATTATTTCTACGACAGTCTGCCGCCAACCTTAAACGTCGGCAAAGGTTCGCCTACCGGGATGGTGTTTTACAACCACTACAAGATGCCAGTCCGCTACCACAACGCGATGTTCGCTTGTGATTGGGCGCAAGGACGGATCCTGGTCGTGAAGTTCAAACCATCGGCCGGAACGTATGAAGCCACCAGCGAAGTTTTCCTGGAAGGGCGCCCGCTGAATGTGACGGATATTGAAGTCGCCCCCGATGGCTGGCTCTACTTCTGCACCGGCGGGCGCGGCACCGATGGCGGCATCTATCGCGTCGTCTGGACCGGCAAGGTTCCGCCGCGCGGCCCGTTCAAAGGGGCTGTCGCCGCGATCCGGCAGCCGCAGCTCGATAGCGCTTGGAGCCGCCAGGAAATCGCCACGATCCAACAAGAGCTGGGGCCGGAGTGGGAAAAACAAATCATCGGCATGGCCGAGAATGTCAAGAATCTGCCCGACGATCGCGCTCGTGCGCTCGACATGATGCAACTCTTCGGACCATTTCCGACCTCCGAGATGTTGGTCACTCTCTCGAAGGACAAAAGCCCCGAGGTCCGCGCCAAGGCTGTTTACCTGATGGGCTTGCATCCCGACGAGGCGACCGACGCGGCGCTGGTCCTGATGCTGTCGAACTCCGAGCCAACGGTTCGCCGTATTGCCTGCGAGTCGATCGTTCGCGGCGGTCGCGAGGTTCCGGTGGCCAAGCTATTGCCGGTCCTGGCGGATCCGAATCGTTACGTCTCCTGGGCCGCGCGACGAGCGCTGCAATCGCTGCCGCTGGATCAATGGAGGGACGCCGTGCTGACGTCGAAAGACATCCGCGTGTTCCTGGTGGGCTCGGCGGCGCTACTGGCCATGGACGGCGAAAAAGAAACCTGCCTGGCCGTGATTGATCGCGTGTTGCCACTGATGCAGGGCAAAATTTCCGATCCAGACTTTGTCGACTTGCTGCGGCTGACGCAGATTGCGTTTCACCGCGGAGGGTTGGGGTTGGCCGATGCGCCGCCCGAGTTGTGCGAGCAATTGGTGCTGGAATATCCGTCATCGGATCAGAAGCTCAATCGAGAACTGATGCGTCTGTTGGCGCATTTGCAGCAAGCCGAGATCATTCCGCGGTTGTTGATGGAGCTGCAAGCCAAGATCCCGCTGCCGGATAGATTGCACGCGGCGATGTACGCCCGGTTTATCGAGAACGGCTGGACGACCGAGCAAAAGTTGACGCTGCTCGAGTTCTATGAGCAGAGCCGCGTATTACCTGGTGGCCACAGCTATGGTCTCTATCTCGACAATTTCGGCCGCGACTTTGCCGCGAAGTTTACGGACGAAGAGCGGCGTGAGTTGCTGGTGCAGGGGCATCGCGCCCCGGCAGCAGCGCTCGGCGTGCTGGTGACGCTGCCTGAGGATCCGGGCGAGACGGTAATCAGCGAGCTGATCGATCTGGATGGACGTTTGCAGAACATGACGACACCGGCGGCGTCGGTATTGCGGACCGGTATCGTGGCCATCCTTGGTCGCAGCCGCGCGCCGGCGGCCATGGCGTTCCTGCGTGATCGCTTTGAGAAAGAACCAAATCGTCGCGGCGAAATTGCGATGGGATTAGCGCAGGACGCCGGTGGCGACAACTGGCCGCTGCTGGTTCGCGCCTTGCCGATCGTCGAAGGCAATTCAGCTCGCGAGGTGCTTGCGCAACTGCGCACCGTCGATCGCAAGGGGGATCAACCAGAAGCCATTCGCCAGGTCATTCTCAGCGGCTTGCGACTGAAAGAAAACGGCGGACAAGAGGCCGTTAACCTGTTGGTCAAATGGGTCGGGAAGCAACCATCGGACGCCGCGAATTGGGAGCAGGCCCTCCCGGCCTGGCAGGAGTGGTTTGCCGAGCAGTACCCAACGATGCCGCCGGCCGTGCTGCCAGTAGAGCCGGAAGGAAACAAATGGGGCTTTGCCGAGTTGGTCACCTTCCTGGGCACGCCCGCCGGTGGCGCTGGCGACGCGGCGCGGGGCGCCGTCGTGTTTGAGAAGGCACAATGCATCAAGTGCCATCGCTACGGGCAGCGCGGCGAAGGCGTTGGGCCAGACCTGACGACGGTCAGTCAGCGCTTTCAGAAACGCGAGATCGTGGAATCCGTGATCTCGCCTTCGCAGGTCATCTCCGACCAATACGGTTCGAAGACGGTTAGCACGGACGACGGCCAGACATACACTGGCATCGTCAATGATTCGGGCGCTAACGCCGTGGTCGTGCTGCAATCGAACGGCGAAAAGGTAACGATCCGACGCAGCGAAATCGTCGAGACTTCGCCGAGTCAGAAATCGGCCATGCCGGAAGGCCTGTTCAACCCTCTCACGCTCGACGAGATCGCCGACCTGTTTGCCTACCTCTCGGCTCCGCCAGTCAAAGCCGGCGCCACGGTCGAAGGGGGACCCGCGACGCGCAAGCCGCGCCCGCGGTAAACGTAGTGTGGATCGCGGTGAATCGGAGTAGGTCACGCACCCCGTGCGTGACAAGAAGCGCGAGGATCTCTCGCGCCTTTGGATAAGCACATTGCGCTGTTGGCGCGCACCGCATTGCTTCACGGCTCGGCAGGAGCCTCGCCCTCCCGGATCGCGTATTGCGCAGGCCAAATGTCACGCACCCCCCGTGCGTGATCTATCCACCGGCAACGCGTTAGTTTCGCCGGCGTTGCATGCGGCGGCTGGCGTCTTCCAGGATGCGCTGTTCTTCCGGGCTGAGGCTATCGATGCCGCTCTCGGCGATCTTGGCCAGAATGCGGTCCAGCCGCTGGTCGAATGTCTCTTCGGGCTCCGCTGGAGCATGCACGCGGAGATTCGGCTTTGAGCCAGTGGGCAATTTCAACCCAGACGGCAAGAGACGGCCCAGGTTGATTCCGCTTTGATAGTAGAGAAATCCAAACAGGGCGCCGGCTAGATGGGCTTCGTACGCCACCTGCGGTTCACCTGGGACTGCGGTGCGTCCCAGGCCGAATAGGTCTGTCAGCACGAAGAAGATGCCAAACGCCCACACCGGAATTGGCAAAATTCCCCAGATGTAGAGCAGGCGTTTCGGGAAGTGCATCACGTAGATCATGATCACACCGGTGATGGCGCCCGATGCGCCGAGCATCGACGTCGGCCAGGCTGGCGCCATGAAGTATTGCGCTGTGACCCAAGATAGCGACGTGAGCACGATCAACGTCAGATAGATACGCAAAAACTCGTAGCGGCCGTAGATCCCCTCGACTTCGCGGCCGAACATCCACAGTCCGAACATATTGAAGAGGATATGCAGCACGCCGTTGGGATCGTGCGCAAAGCCGGCGGTCAGCAACTGCCAGGCGTCCCACGGCTTCGAGAACAAATCACTGTGGACGCAGAGATGATCGACGAAGCCTCCGTCGGCCTCTGGATTGCGCCCGCCGAGGATGACTTCGAGGAGAAAGACCGCCAGGTTGACGGCGATCAGGATGTTGACCATCGAGTGTTGGCTAACCCGTGACCAAGCGCTCCGCTCTTCTCGATAGTATTCGCGGTCGTGAAGACCCATAACAGGCTCGCGGAGGCGGTGACGGGCAAGCGGGCCCAAGTAGCTTACGGCGGGGGCTGAGTTTTGGGGAGGGGCGGTTGGCAGGCGAGAGCCCGCAACAGGCGCCAGCAGTCGGTAACGCTCATAGCAGCGAGCTACACCGACCACCTGAGAATCATACGCCGCGCTATTGCGGCGGGGCAGGAGCGCGCCGGTTGATTTCTTCGGCGGCGGCCGTTTGTAGAGTCGACCACTTGGCGGCCAACTGACGGTTTTCGGCCAGCGTGGCTTTGATAGCGGCACGGGTCGTGGTCAGGCTGTCTCGGAGCGCCTTCTCTTCCGCGACGATCAGCTTGCGTTCCTCTTCGGAATGGGCAAGCTCGGCCTTCAACTCGCGGATTTCCGCTTCGTGGAACTTGACTTGCTTTTCGGCGTCAGCGACCGCGGCGGCGAGCGACGCGGCGTCTTTCTTGGCCGCTTCGACCAGATCGATCTCAACGGTGATCTCGCGCCCCATCTCGTGAAAGATCAGGCCGTAGTCGTGGAGTTGCCGTTCGTAGTTGTCGCCATTCTTGCGCTCCGGCGGATCATTGGCCTCGGCCGGCTTGCCATCCTTCTGATATTCCTTAAGGCTCTCGGCCGGCAATGCTTTCTCGAGCGCCGCGGGATCCATCTTGGCAAAGACGTCATGCCGATCGATCGGCATCACTTCGGTCAGAGTCCACTCGCCGGTGGCGGCCGCTAATTGCTTCGATTGGCGGTCCGATAGAGCGAGGTTCGATTGCAGATCGACTCGGGCCGCTTCGGCTTTCGTCACGACAAACTCGCCCAGGTATTTGTCGCCGCTGAAGGCGAACAGAATCATCTTGGGCTGAATTTGGTTGGGATTCGGCGCGTCAACAATGACAGCTCCCACGCCAGTGGCGCTGTCGAACTTCTCTGGCTTCACGCCGGTCCAGACACGGCCACGATCTCGGACGATGTCGTGCAGCGCCGCCTTTTCGGTTTCGACGGCCTGCCCAAGGTCTGTCATGCTGAGCTTGCCGGCGGCCGGATTGCCCTCTTCCGTTTCTTTGAGCTTCTTTTCCCAGGCGTTGACTTGCGTCCGCCATGCCTGGTTCGTCTTCAGCAAACGAACAGACAAGTAGAAGAAGGGCAAGACCGAAGCCATGATGAGCCCGACCAGTACTTTGCTCCAAATGCTCATAGCGGCTCACGAAGGCGAACAGGGACCGCTTAACCGGTCAGGATTGTGCAAGAGATAAGACGCCCAGGTTCCCCAATTCTACTCTGGGGACGAGCCGTCGGTGTTCCGCGGACGGAGAAAGATGTTCCGGTTGCCGATCGATGAGTTTCAGACCCCAGCGAGGTTTTATCCGTCCCCAGAAGGACGCTTTTGGCCTCGGTCACCTGCTCTTAGTCGCCTGTCTGACAAGTACTTACGACGTTAGGCCTCATTGGCCGATCTTAGGCTGACCTGCTCGGAGTGTCAAGTTTTTCGGGGCGATGCCGAAAAACCAGCCAAACCTCGTCGTCTGCCTAGACTACGGTTTGGCGTGGTTGGTTGCCCGCAAAGTCGGCATATACCCCACAATCGTTCAAGTCACGGCAGCTTAACGCCGAAAACACAGGCGACACTCTCGAAGTTCCGCGCCGGGGGGCGCATGCGGGCCCGTAGCGCCGCGTCCGAAAGGACGTGGCGCTTCGAGAGCGCAAGTCCATGTCCCCCATCGCACGCAAGCTCATGCCGTTGGAACACGAGAACACATCCCTGAGCGGGCCAAATTCGCGCAGTGCAGCCGGCTTATCGCGCTGGGCGAGCCTGGCGCTGATCGCCCTGGCGGCGCTGACGGCGCCTAGCTGCTCGCGCAATTTCTATCGCACGCAGGCTGACCAGGAAGCCTCGTACGTTGTCGGCCAGATCTCGAGTCTGACCGATGTTCCGATGGACTACTTCGACGTCTACACGGACCCGCGTTCACGTCTGTTTGATCCGACCGCGCCCGACGCGCCGCCGATGCCGCCTGACGATCCGGCAGCGCACAAGTTGATGAAGTCTGTGAACTACATGCCAGGCTATCTGCGCTGGTACGCCAATGGCTGCGTCCCGGCCGTTGATTTGCGCGACTGGGAACAGTACCTGCCAGCGCCTGGGGCCGACGGCGGAATTCCGCTCGACTTGCCCACCGCAGTCATGCTGGCGCGCATGCACTCTCGCGATTACCAGCAACAGCTCGAAACATTCTACCTGGCGGCGCTCGACGTAACGTTCGAACGCTTCCGCTTCACAGCGCAGTGGTTTGGCACGAACCGCACGACGTATCACACGAATGGTCCGGCAGCTCCCGGGGCCTTAGGACAATCGTCGAGCTCGCTCTCGGTGGTTAACGACATCCAGCGCCAGAAGCTGTTTGGCGCGGGCGGACAGTTGCTCGTTGAGTTTGCCAACTCATTCGTGTGGCAATTCGCCGGCAACAACACGCAAACCGCCAATTCGCTGATCAGTTTTAATTTTCTGCAACCTTTGTTGCGCGGAGCTGGTCGCGCTCGCGTGATGGAACGTTTGACGTTGGCCGAACGCACACTGCTGTACGACGTTCGGCAGATGGAACAATATCGCCGCGCGTTCTTTGCACAGATCGCCACGGGTCGTGGCGCCGCGGCCGGCCCTCAGCGGTTGGGTGGCGTGTTCGGCACGTCCGGTCTAACGGGCTTCACCGGCGTCGGCGGTGGCGGTTTCGGTCAGGTCGGCACGGCGGTCGCCAGCACGGCCGGTGGCGGCATCGGCGGCGGTGGCACAGGAGCCGGCGCCGCGCAAGCGTCCGGGTACATCGGCGTGCTGCAAGACATCATGCAGATCCGCAATCAAGAAGCCAACGTCGCCGGACTGCGCGACAGTGTGGCGCAACTGCAATCTGCATACGAAGCTGGACGCATCGACCGTTTCCAAGTCGACCTGACGCGGCAAAGTCTCTACACCAACGAAAGCCAGGTGCTCAACGCCAAGGCGACGATGGAAAACATGTTGGACTCATTGAAGCTCCAAATGGGTTTGCCGCCTGACGTGAACTTTGTGCTGCAAGATCCATTTCTCGATCGTTTCAAGCTGCTGGATCCTCAGTTGACGGAAATTCAGAACCACGTCGACGACGCCATTGACAAGATCCGCAATCCGCCAGAGCCAATCGACCAGGACGCGATCCAGGCGCACATCGCCGATTTGGGTGAACTGCGCACCGAGATCGCCGGCCACTTACAAACGGTCGCGGACGACTTTGCCAAGCTCGAAACCACAATGCCGGCTCGCATCCGCAACCTCAAGCGTTTGCAGTTGCGCCCGGAGTACAACCGCGGCGACGTCGAACCGGACGCCTACAGCGCTAATCTGCTGGAAGAGCGCGTCGAGACGTTGAAAGACGATCGCGAAGAGCTCCTCAATCGGATTGCCGCCAACTGGGAGGCGCTGGAACGTTATACCGCGGACGTTGGTGGGATGCAGAACGAGCCTGCCCGTTTGGCGCTGCTGGAGATTGTCACGAATCTTTCGGGCCAGGTGCTGGAGTTGTCGCTGTTGCAGGCGCGGGCTCGTCTCGACGCGATTGAACTGGTGCCGATCCAGATTCTGCCATCGCAGGCGATCGCCATTGCCTCGGCCAAACGATTTGACTGGAAGAATCAGCGGGCCGCGGTGATCGACACCTGGCGGCGCATCGAATTCAACGCCAACGACCTGATGTCCAGCCTGAATGTTGTTTTCAGCGGCGATATGGGCACGACGCGTGACAATCCCATCGACTTCCGTAGCACGACTGGCAACTTGAACGTGGGCCTGCAGTTCGACGCGCCGTTGACGCGCGTGAATGAGCGCAACGTCTACCGTCAGTCGTTGATTGACTACCAGCAATCTCGCCGCCGCTACATGCTGTTTGTCGACACCGTGCATCAAACGCTGCGGCAAGAGATTCGACAGATCAACCTGAACCAAATCAATTTCGAGCTGAACCGCGCCGCCGTGACGGTCGCCATCGAGAAGGTCGACCTGGCCCGGCTCAAGCTGATGCAACCTCCGGCCCCCGGCGCCACCGCCACGTTCAGTGACACGTTCGCTCGCGACTTGACGCAGGCGCTCAACGACCTGTTGCAGGCGCAGAATGACTTCATGAGCGTTTGGGTGAACTACGAGGTGCAACGCATCCAGATCGACTACGACTTGGGCGTGATGAACCTAGACGATCGCGGCATGTGGATTGATCCAGGTCCGGTCGATGGCGCCAAACTATTGGCCGAAACTGCCGAAGAGTGCATGCCGGAGGATCTGCCGTTCGTGCGCGAGGCGCTCGAAGACGGCGTCGAGCTCGAAAAAGAGCTGACCGAGGGTAGAACGCCCGAGCAGCGCGCTGACGAAGAGCTGCCGCCCCCGAATCCCCAACAATCGCCTGATCAGGTGCAGTACGAGCAACAGGCGCCTCAGGGATTGAGGTTTGTCACCTCGCCTCGCAAGGGTGGGCTGGTCGTGCAGACTCAGGCGACTGGCGCGGCAAAGGCCCCCCCAATCACGGTGGGCGCCTCGGCAAGCGCGGCTCCGCAGGAACCACGCCAACGCGTCACGCTTCCTGTGCCAAAGCCGCCTGTATTCCCGGAATTTACGCCAGATTGACGCCTGCTAGCGGTGCGCTGGTCGAGCTTGCCCTACGCCAGCTAACTCGTTTCCGATCCCTTGCGGTGTCTCTGGGGTTGGATCTCTAGAGGCTCGATTTTGCGGTAGCGCAAATTCCTCGAAGGGACCTGTCTGGGCCGCAAGCTTGCGGCCCCAATACAATGATGACATGGCCCAGTGAGCCGTATACAATCATGTAAGTTGATTCGACTACCGCGGCGCCCGATCCCGCCTGGCCGCCGCCCTCGCCCAAGATAGGCGCAGTATGCCCGCCCCACGCTCTCTCTCCCCAAGTTGTCTAAACGTTCGCTCAAACCATTGTCGCGCTGCGCGCTACATTGGCGCTAATGGCGCTCGCGCCGGATTTTCGATCTTCGGCCTGATGATCACCATTGGGATTGTCGCCGGGATTGCCGCGATTGGTTTTTGGGTATTGCGGCCGATGTTGTTCGGCGGCGCCGAAGACGCGAGTTACCTGATGGACCGCGTCAAGACGGGCGTCTTCACGCACGACGTCGTCGAACGTGGCGAGATGGAAAGTTCCAGCAATGTCGAAGTCCGTTGCCAGGTAACTTCGCGCACCAGCAGCGGCACGTCGATTATCGAAATCGTGCCTGAGGGGACACTGGTCTCTGAGGGGGATTTTTTGATCCGCCTGGACGACTCGGCGCTGAAGGACGAATTGACCCAGCAGCAGAACGTGGTCAACGCCAGCGAAGCGAAAGTCATCGAGTCGAAGGCCGGCCTGGCCACGGCCCAGATCGCCAAAGAGGAATACGAGTTCGGCACGTTCAAACAGGACGAAGAACTGCTGCGGAGCGAGGCCTTTGTCGCGGAAGAAGATCTCCGCCGCGCCCAAGAGTACGCCATGCATAGCGAGAAGCTGGCCGCCAAGGGCTACGTCACGCAGGTGCAGCTCGAAGCGGATCGCTTCGCCGTCAAAAAGGCCGAAGCGGACCTGGCCCTGGCGAACACCAAGCTCATGGTGCTGCGCGACTACACCAAGCGCCGCACGCTCGAACAACTCAATTCCGATATGGCCATCGCCGACGCCAAGCTCAAGGCCGACGAAAAGACCCTCGGCATCGATCAGAACAAGTTGGAGCTGGTCAAGGACCTGATCGAGAAGTGCGTGATCAAGGCGCCCTCGGACGGGCAAGTGGTTTACGCCAACGAAAGCGGCGGACGCAACGGCCAGGACATCATCATTCAGGAAGGAACCGTCGTTCGCGAACGCCAGGTGATCGTTCGCTTGCCGGATCCGACCAAGATGCAGGTCAAGGCGCGAGTCAATGAGTCGCGGATCGACTTTGTCCGCGCAGGGTTGCCCGTGGTGATTCATGTCGACGCGCTCCCCGGCGTCGAGTTGCAAGGGATCGTTCGCCGCGTCAGCGATTATCCGATGTCGGGCGGGTTCTTCGGCAGCTCGATCAAGGAATACGCCACATACGTGGAAGTTGTCGATTCGCCGAAGGGTTTGCGGCCTGGTATGACGGCCGAAGTTTCGATTCGTGTCGATCAGTCGGAGAACGCCTTGCAATTGCCGGTGCAGGCTGTGTTCGAGCGAGGTGGCCGACGCTTTGTTCTCGTCCATGGCGCCAAAGGTCTCGCGCCACAGGAAGTGAAGATCGGCGCTAATAACGACAAGTTCGTCGTCGTCCAATCCGGATTGCAGCAAGATCAGGAAGTGCTCAGCAACCCGCGCAAGTATCTGCACCTGGTAGACCTACCGGCGGCGTCCGAAGGGGACGACAAGAAAATGCTCGCTGCGCTCCCGCCTAAGGCCGACGCCGACGTCGAATCGAAATCGCGCGCCGCCAAGGGGGCCAAAGGTGGTAAGGGGGGCGCGCCGGGTGACATCGCCGGCATGATCCGCAATCTGGATGTGAACAAGGACGGCAAGGTCGACGCCGCGGAAATGGAGCCCTTGCCGGACCAGTTCAAGACGCGCTTGAAAGAAGCAGACACCAATAGCGATGGCTCACTCGACTCGAAAGAGTTGAACGCCGTTGTGCAGGCCATCGCGGCGCGGATGGGTGGCGGTGGAGGCCGACCTGGAGGCAATGCCGGCGCAGCCGGTGGCGGAGGCGGAGCGGCGCCATGAGCCTCGCCTTTCGAGTCGAGGACCTGAAAAAGGAATACGTGCTCGGCGGTGAAACGGTCCATGCCCTCCGCGGTGTCACCATCGAGGTGCCCGAAGGGGACTACGTCGCCATCATGGGCCCATCGGGCTCGGGCAAGAGCACGCTGCTTAACATGCTTGGCTGCCTGGACCGGCCCACTTCGGGCAGCTACTTTCTCGGTGGCGAAGACGTCGCTCAGATGGACGACGACCGGCTCTCCGAGGTCCGCGCCAAGCGGATCGGGTTCGTCTTTCAATCGTACAACCTGATCGCGCAGTTGACCGTCGTCGAGAATATCGAAGTGCCGCTCTACTACGGCGGCCAGGTCAACAGCAAGACCAGGGCCCGCTGCCTGCAACTGGCCGACCTGGTTGGCCTGGGCAAACGCCTGGGGCACCGGCCCACGCAACTCTCTGGCGGTCAGCAGCAACGCGCCGCGATCGCTCGCAGCCTGGTGAACGATCCCTACTTTATGCTGGCGGACGAACCGACTGGTAATCTCGATTCGGTGACCTCGCACGAGATTCTGGAATTGCTCGCCCGGCTGAATCGTGAGGAAGGCAAGACCATCATCATGGTCACTCACGAAGAGGACGTGGCCGAGCGCGCCAAACGCATCATCCGGCTCAAGGACGGGCTATTGCAGTCAGACGTGCGTCGATGAAGCTCTGGATTCGAACCTGGCAACTCGGGATCAAGAATCTGGTCCTGCACCCGTTGCGCTCACTGCTCACGGTGCTGGGCATTTTCATCGGTGTCGCCAGCGTGATCTGGTTGCTGGCGATCGGCGAAGGCATCAGCAAGAAGGCCCAGGAACAGATCGAAGGCCTTGGCGCCGACAACATCATCGTCCGCTCGGTCAAGCCGGGCGATTCCTCGATGGCGATGAGCTCGCGCGGCCCCATGCCCTACGGCCTGCTCCGCGATGACTATGACCGACTGACGACGACGATCAAGACGATCGATCGCGCGCTGCCAATTCGCGAGTTGCGGCGCAAATTCCGCCGCGAGGACAATACGATCGATGGCCGCCTGGTCGGCTGCACGCCCGAGTACGCCCAAGTCACGCACCTCGAGGTCGACCGCGGGCATTTCATTACCGACGTCGAACTACAGCACAAGATGAATAGCTGCGCGCTCGCCGCTGAAGTGGCGGAGCGGCTGTTTCCGTTTGAGAATCCACTCGGCGCGCAGATTCATATCGACGATGACTACTACACCGTTGTCGGCGTGATGAAGCCGCGCGAATCGACGGCTGGCGTCGGTGGCTCGCTGGCAGCGCAGGACTTTGCCGATGACGTGTATATCCCCATCAGCACATTGCGGGCGCGGATTGGTGACAAGGTGTTTACGCAACGCGCCGGCTCGTTCGAGGGCGAAGACGTTCAGCTCACGCAGATCACGCTCAAGGTTCGCAACATCGACAATGTAGTCGAGACCGCCGACATGGTCCGCCGCGCACTCGAAGCGTATCACCGCGTGACCGATTACAGCATTACCGTACCGCTTGATCTGCTCGAACAAGCCAAGACGACACGCTTGATGTTCATCGTTTTCATGGGTTTGATCGCCGCCATCTCGCTATTGGTCGGCGGCATCGGCATTATGAACATCATGCTGGCCACGGTGACGGAACGGACGCGCGAAATCGGTATTCGCCGGGCGCTTGGCGCTAAAAAGAGCGACATCACGCGGCAGTTTCTCGCCGAAACCATTCTGCTCTCCGGCGTCGGCGGGCTGACTGGCATCCTGGGCGGCCTGACCTGCAAGCCAGTCACGCAGGGCATTCGCTGGCTGCTGGAGTACTTTATGCCGGACACAATGCAAAATCTGCCCGACATCGTTCGCACGATCACGCCGGAGATTGTCTTCTGGTCGATCCCAATGTCGTTCTGCATTGCCGTCGGCATCGGTCTGGTGTTCGGCCTCTACCCGGCCACCCGCGCCGCCGCGATGGACCCGATTGAAGCACTGCGCCACGAATAGTCCACGCGTTCTGTACCGGCCCATTGCCAGAACGCATGACGGCGCAAAAGGACGGGAGCCTCGCACTCCCAACTAGCGCGCATCGGCGCTGTTAGCCAATTGCAGCGGCGCCAGTTCTGCGAGCGCTGCGGTCAGCCGGGCGATCATCGGCTCGTCGTGCGCGGCCGACAGGCCGATGCGCAATCTGGAAAGTCCGGCGGGGACACTCGGTGGGCGAATGGCCGGGACGTACATGCCGTGTTCCAGCAAGCGCGCTGCAAATTCGACCGCGCGGCGCGGATCGCCAATGAGCACCGGGATGATCTGGCTCGTCGAAGCCCCGACGTCCCAGCCCTGCGAGGCGAGCTCCTCACGCAGCCGCGCTGCGCGTTCGAGCAAGCGGGCTCCGCGCAGCGGGTCGTCGACAATCGCCGCCAACGCGGCGCTCGCTGCGGCGCAGACCGCGGCCGGCGGCGCCGTCGAAAAGACGTACGGTCGAGCGCGATTCACCAACCACTCGATCAACGACCTGCGACCGCTGACAAACCCGCCGATGCCGCCCAAGGCCTTGCTGAGCGTGCCGATCCGCGCATCGACCTCGGCCTCCACGCCGAGATGCTCGGCCACGCCACGCCCGCGTGCGCCAAACACGCCGGTCGCGTGCGCCTCATCGACCACCAGCATGGCGTGATGTTTGCGGGCCAGTTCGGACAATTCCACGAGCGGCGCCAGGTCGCCATCCATGCTGAACAGCGTGTCAGTGACGATCAGCCTGCGTCGCGCGGTCGGGGCGTGGGCCAGCATTTCACTGAGGCGCGCCACGTCGCAGTGTGGATAGACGTGGATGTCAGCCCGCGAGAGTCGCCCGCCGTCGATCAGGCTGGCGTGATTCATTTCGTCGGCAAAGATCGCGTCGCCGCGCGAGGCGAGCGCCGTCAGCACGCCCACATTGGCCGCGAAGCCAGAGGAGAAGACCAGCGCCGCCTCGGTCCCTTCGAACTCGGCCAGTTGCGCTTCGAGTTGTTGGTGCGCCGCGCCACGTCCAGCGAGTAGCGGGCTGGCGGCGCTGCCCCAGCCTTCGCTGTCGATTGCCTCGCGCGCGGCGGCCAGCACGCGGGGATCGGCCGCCAGGCCCAGGTAATCGTTCGACCCGAAGTTGAGGCACTTGCGCCCACCGATGGTCGCCTGCGGACCTTGCGGGCCGGCGTGCGCGGTCAATCGTCGGCGCAGCCCGGCCTCATCGAGCGCGGCCAGCTCGTCGTCGATCCAATCGAGCGAATGGGGTTGGTTGGCCATGGCTACTTCTTGACGGCGCGCTTGGTGGGTTTCGCCGCGGCGGATTGCTTTTTTCCGCCAGTCGACGGCGTTGATTTCTTCACCGGCTTTGCCGCGCCGGCCGATTTTGCTGCGCTCGCCAGTTTCAGCACCGCGTCATACTCGGCTTTAGTGACTGGCTGCACGGAGAGGCGAGACCCCTTGCGCAGTAGTTCCATTTTTGCAAGCGCTGGCGTCTCGCGCAGCGCGGGCAGTGGTAGTGGCTCAGCAAACTTCGCTTCAAAGCGAATGTCGACCATGTACCAGATTGGGTTCTCAGCCGAAGACTTGGGATCGAAATGGAGACTGCCTTTGGTCCAGCCCGTGTGGTCGGGATAGCCTGCGCGGACGACGACCGCCGTGCCGACGATCGCCGGTGGATCAGCGCTCGAGTGATAGTAGAGCACGTGATCGCCGGCCTGGATGTCGTCGCGCAGCGTATTGCGCGCCTGGTAGTTGCGCACGCCATCCCAACAGGTGGTCTGCTGCGGCGCGGCGGCCAGGTCGTCGATCGAAAACGCCTCCGGCTCCGACTTCAATAACCAGTAGCGAACAGCACTCGCCATAATGTGAAATTCCGCGGTTAGAAAGCGCCCCCAAGGTGCAATCGCGGCCCCATTTTGGCGTGGCGTATGCTCGTTGTCCATCGGCTCAGTCCGCGAGCATGCGTTCGATCATCGTCGCGGCAGCAACACGGTGGCCGAGCTGTTAAGCTATGCGAGGAATCATGCCCGATCGCGGTCGACGAGTTTTCTTTGCAGTTATCCGGTATCGCCCTCGCAGGAAAATGGACATGCGCTTCAGAACGACATCTTCGCTCTTTGCATTCGCAATGCTCGCGCTAGTCACCAGCGCGACAGGCGATGACGCCAAGCCGGACACCGATCGGCCCGATCCGACGACAACCGACGCCCGGTTGACGATCCAGCGCTTCGCGGCCGACCCGCAGATCGTCACGCCGACCGGCGTCGCGGTCGAACCGAATGGTCGCGTGTTGGTCGTCGAATGCCACACGCACTTTCGGCCCGAAGATTACGCCGGGCCCAAACACGATCGCATTCTGGCAATGACCGACACCGACGGCGATGGCCGCGCCGATAAGAGCACCATCTTTTTCGAAGGCACCCAGGCGACGATGAACCTGGCGGTCTACGAAGACGGCTCAGTCTTCGTCGCCACGCGGATGGAAGTCTTCCGGCTCTTCGACGAAGACGGCGATGGCAAGGCCGATAAGAACACGCCCATCGTGCGGATGGAAACCAAGGGCAACTATCCACACAACGGGCTCTCGGGATTTGCGTTCGATGGTTTGGGCAACGTTTACTTTGGCTTGGGCGAAAACCTGGGCGCTGATTATCAATTGATCGGCACGGACGGCGCGAAGCTCAGTGGCGGGGGCGAAGGCGGCAGTATCTATCGTTGCCGGCCGGACGGCAGCAAGCTGGTGCGCTTTGCCACGGGCTTTTGGAATCCGTTTCATCTCTGCTTTGACGCGTACGATCGACTGTTCGCCGTCGATAACGATCCCGATTCACGCCCGCCGTGCCGGTTGTTGCACGTCGTCGAAGGAGGCGACTATGGCTATCGGTTTCGCAACGGTCGCAAGGGAATCCATCCCTTCACGGCCTGGAATGGTGAGCTGCCTGGCACGCTGCCAATGACCGCCGGCACAGGCGAGGCGCCCAGCGGCGTGCTGGCGTACGAATCGGATTTGCTGCCGGAAGAATATCGCGGCGCACTGCTGGCCACTTCGTGGGGAGACCACCGCATTGAACGGTTCCGGCTCCAGCCGCGCGGCGCGTCGTTTCGCGCCGTGGCTGAGAGCGTTTACTCCGGCGGAGAAAACTTCCGACCAGTTGGGATTGCGCTAGCGCCCGACGGATCGCTGTTTGTCAGCGATTGGGTCGATAAGTCGTACACGCTGCACGGCAAAGGGGCCGTGTGGCAGATCGGCGCGAAGGGCGCGACGCCGCCGGCACGGCCGCATGACGTGCGCAAAGCTGTGGTTTCGCTCGATCGCCCGACGCGGCAGCGGGCCATCCGCCGCATGTTCGAGCCGACGCGCCCTAACGCCGAAACCGCCGGCAACGTTGCGTTTGTCAACGAGGTTGCCACATCGAGCCGCCCCCCGGAGGTCCGCGCGGATGCGTTGATCGGACTTGCCCGGTTCGCCTCGTGCAATGAGACGGCAAAGGAGCTCGTCAACGACAAATCGAACCCCGGTCTCCAGGCCTTGGCTGTGCGGTTGATGGACAATGATCCGGCGGCGTTCGCTCGGCTGGCCGATTCGCAACAAAAAGATCCGGCGGCGCCGGAAGTTCGAGCCGAGGCGCTGCGCCGGCAAAAAGCGCCGGCGAACGAGACACGACTGCTTGCGGCGCTGGCGGACACCGATCCATTTGTTCGCAGCGCGGCGCACTCGGCGCTTTTGGCGTCGTCAAAGATCGCAGATCAAATCCGCTGGGCCGGCTCAGACGATGCGGCTGTGCGGCTCGGCGCGCTGCTGCTATTACGGCAATCAGACGATTCAAAAGCGCAGGCGCCGCTAGCCACGCTGCTGAAGGATGAAGACCCGCTCGTCCGTTTTGCCGCGGTGCAGTGGGTGGCCGAGGCCAAGCTCGAAGCGAATCGAGAGCAGATCGTCGAAGGTCTGGGCGCCGGCGCGACAACGCGGCAACTGTTCGAGGCCGCCTTGGCGGCGCTCGAACGGCTCGATGGCTCGATCCATGGCGCGAAGGACGAATCGAGCGGCGACCAATACGTGCTGCGGCTCGCGCAAGATCCTAAGACTGTGCCGGCGGTTCGCGCCCGGGCGCTCCGCAGTTTGCCGGTGGATAACCCGGCCCTGACGACCGAGCTGCTATTGAAGCTCGTCGACGCCGAGGACCTGGCTACTCGACTCGAAGCGGTGCGAACGTTGCGGCAAAGGTCAGACGACTCCGCGCGAGATCGATTGGCCCAACTGGCGCAAGACGCTCAGGCGCCCGAGGGTTTGCGGGCCGAGGCGATCGTGGGCGTGTCGCCCGATGCGCAAGCTCGGCGTGACTTGTTGTTGGCGCTGGCGACCGGCAAGCCAGGGGCGTTGCGTCGCGAGGCGCTCCGTTCGTTGCGTGGCGTGGAACTCTTGGACGATGAGCGAGCTCGCCTGAGCTCGGCCCCGGCCGAAGGCGCCGAAGCCGACCTGATCGCGCGGCTGCTCGGCAAACCACTCGCTCAGGCGAGCCCCGGCCGGCAAGAGATCGATGCTTGGACAAAGCTGCTGGAGAAAGAGGGGGACGCCGCTGCGGGCGAGCGGGTTTATTTTCACCCGCGCGGGCCGGGCTGCTACCGCTGCCATTCGATCGACGGTCGCGGCGGCTCGATCGGCCCTGACCTGTCGACAACGGCGCGCACGCTAGCGCCGCGCCGGCTGTTGGAATCGCTGCTCGACCCCAGCAAGGAGGTGGCGCCGCAGTTCAGCCTGTGGCACATCGCCAAGACCGATGGCACGACCCTTTCCGGCGTTTTGCTGAGCGAGCAACCGGACGGCTCGCGGCAATATGGCCTGCTGCAAGGGGACGTGGTAACGCTCAAGCCAGGCGACGTGGCAGAAACGCACGCCGCGCGGGGCTCGATCATGCCGGAGGATTTGCTGTCGCAACTGACGCCGGGGGAGTTTCTGGATCTGATGGCATATTTGCGCACGCCGCGGTGAGGTGAACGTGTATTGCCCCAAGCAGCCCGAATCGAATTAGTGACAGCATTCACTTCGCGGGCGCATGAAAGCCGAAATTCTTACGGCGGAGTCTCTGAGGTCGATTCGTGTATGGGCTCCATGCTGAAGTCCCGCGCTTCTGGGAACAGCCGGTGTAACTCTGCCAGTAGTTCCTCAGAGTATGGATGGTCAACCCCAACGACAGCGACTGCTTCATCACCGAGCCAGCGGCGCCAAAACGGGATCGTCGGCTCTGGATCCGACGTCTCACGCTTAGTGCCAGGTGCCCACCAGCCGTGCGTTTGCTTACTCCATTTCACGGAAAGAATGAGGGCCGGGTTGTCGTCGTCGCTCGCCAGAATTGCTGCTTTCCGTTGTTGAACGAACTGATATTCGCGCGTTAGCCATCCGATAAAAGCAGCGAGTAAGGTCACGCCAATCAGTAGCCCACGCAACGAAAACTGAAACCGGCGTCGGCGAGGTGGATTCGATTCGTCCATCCCGAGATTCTAAATTCCCGGGCGAAATAGCGTAATTGCAATCTGGGATTCAAGACGAGCCACCGTCCGTGGCAAATGTTCCGTGCCAACTTCGCCCGGCCCGGTTATCATGGGTAGTTCGTCCCCTCGTGCGCTCGCCGATCCTGATCAACGTCGCAATCTCGCATGACCGCCCCCAAGACAGACCCGTTCGAATCTCGCGCTCGCTCGCAGTCGGCTACGGCTGTGACTTCCAGCAGTGGCGCTTTGGGCTGGACGGGTTCACTCCTCGCCGATGGCGTTTGCCTGGCGGTGTTGGCCCTGGTGGCGGTGGCCGGTTTCACGTCGCCGGACTTCTCGCCGGACGCGTGGAGCATGTTCGAGCAGTCGAACCATATCTTCGACGACTTCTACCGGATCAATACGTACCGGCAGTTTCAGTTCGACAGTCCGTACGGGGTTTCGTTCGCGCCGCTGTTCTCGATCCTGCTGGCGATCGCCCGCAAGGTCTACGACGCCGGCATTTACACCGGGCTGTTTTTGAACACCGGGATTGTCGTGCTGACGTTGTGGCAGCTGAAGCGGCTCGCCCGGGCGTTGGCCTTGCCGATCTGGGCCGGCAATCTGTGGCTGCTTGTTTTGCTGGCCAATTTTGACTATTGCGACGAAATGACCGCCGGCCGGACGATGCCACTGGCGGCGCTGCTATTGACGGTGTTGTTGCGGACGTGGATCGAGGCCGGTCGCAGTTGGTTTGCGCAGCCATTGCAGCTTGGCGTTGTCGCGGGCTTGTTGGCGCTGACGCGATTCGAGTTTTTGCTGGTTGCGCTTTTGTTCGGCGCGATTGGTTGGTTGACGCCGAATCGCTGGACGTTGCGGCAGTTGGCTGTCTATTACGCGGCGCTCGCGGTAGTGATGAGCCCTTGGTGCTTTTATTCGTACAGCCACTTCGGCAAGCTGCTGGCGAGCGACAATTCGCGGACGGTACTGTCGGCCCAGCGAACGTTCGTGGCCGATTACTTCCCTGAAGGGCAGGAGCCGCCGACGATCAAGAGTGAACCGGTCCGCTGGGTGAAATCGGTCCTGACGCAGCGGCTGCCGGGGATAATCGGCGGCACGCTCTACATCACCTATCGCTATTTTCCGGTGATGCTGCTGGCGGGCTTGCTGGCGGGCCTGGCGCTGTGCGGCGGCTTGCAGCCGCGTCCGATCTTCAACGATCCGAAACTCCGGCTGCTGCTGTGGTATGGATTTGTGCTGAGCAGCCAGGTCGCGGCGGTCTGCCTGACTGGTTACCGGGATCTGCGGTATTTTATCCCGTTCACGTGGTGGGCCGCCGTGGTCGCCTCGTACGTCATTTTGACGTGCCCGTTGGTAGTCCCCCAATTCGCCACGGCGCGCAAGTTCGCCACGCCGCTGTTGGCGCTGCTGACGCTGGGCTGCTTTGCCCGCGAGTTTGACGTCAAGACGATGCTCAAGCGCTGGCCGCCGCGGTATGACGCCGCCTTTGTCGATCCGGGGCAATATGACGAGATCACAACGCAGTTGCGAGGAGATACCGATGAACCTCGCGTGTTGATCATCGTCGACAAAGCGGTCGTCCGCATGGAGGACGGGCGAATCCAGCCGGGGTTCCGGTCGTTCCGCTTTGGCGCGCTAACGGGAATCACCACGATCATCGAGCCGAGCAATTTTCGCCCAGAGGTGCTGGAAGAATTTGCGCGCAAATATGAAGTGACGCACGTCTTCAATACCGATCCGACTTGGACCGAGAAGCTGCTGGCGGCAGGCTTCGTCCAAACGTCGGTCGACGGACTCTACCGCGCGCCAGCCGCCTGGCAGCCTGACCCGTCGACGAGACCGCCGCAATAACCCGACGCATGGCAGCACCATCTCACGCAGAACGAATCACGTTGATCGGCGGCGGCTTTTATGGCTGCTGCCTGGCGGTGTGGTACGCCCGCGCCGGGTATCAGGTGACGGTGCTCGAACGCGGCGAAGAACTGCTGACGCGGGCCAGCTACAACAACCAGGCCCGCGTCCACCAGGGGTATCACTATCCGCGCAGCGTGGTGACCGGCTTGAGCTGTGTCGCCAGCTTCGCGCGCTTTGCGGCCGATTTTCCGGAAGCGATTTTCGATCGCTTCGAAAAGATCTACGGCATCGCGCGGTTGAATAGCAAGGTCACCGCCAACCAGTTTTATCGCTTCTGCCGGCAGGTCCAGGCGCCCATCAGCGAGGCCAGCCCAAAGGTGCAGGCCCTGTTCGATCGCGACCTGATCGAAGACGCGTTTCTGGTCGAGGAGTTTGCGTTCGACGCCCGCAAACTGCGGACCTCGCTCATCGCCTGGCTGGCCGAGTGCGGTGTGGACGTGCAATTCAACGTCGAGGTCCAGCAGGTCGCCAGCGGCCCCGGCGGGCGAGGATTGACATTGCAACTGGCCGATGGTCGCACGATCGAAACCGATCAGGCCGTGAGCTGCGTTTACTCGGATGTGAACGACTTGCTGCACAACTCTGGTTTTGATCTGCTGCCGCTAAAGCACGAATTGGCTGAATTGGCGCTCGTGCGTCCGCCCGCTGCGCTGGCTGCGTACGGCATCACGGTGATGGACGGGCCGTTCTTCTCGGTCATGCCGTTCCCCGCGGAGCACTTGCACAGCTTCAGCCATGTGCGGTACACCCCGCACGAGGCCTGGCAAGATAGCGCCGGTTACCGCGGCGCTCAGCAGTATTTCGACAACGCGCAACCGAGGACGCACTTCCCGCAGATGCTGAAGGACGCCGTTCGCTACATGCCGGTGCTGGCACAAACGCAATACGAGCGGTCGCTCTTCGAGATGAAGGCTATTTTGACCGCCAGCGAGCGGAACGATGGCCGGCCGATCCTGTTTCGTCGCGATTATGGACTCCCTGGCTTTCATGTCGTGTTAGGGGGTAAAATCGATAATATCTACGACATTGGCCAGGCCATTGGGCTCTCGACGCGGTTTTTGCCCCCGTTGGCCGACGGTCTATGACGCATAATTGTTCGACGCAAAACAACGGCCCCTACTCTGACGCTACGCCATGACCGACGCCGTCGCCAGCCTGCTGAAGCCGCAAGCCGACACTATGGTCAGCGTGATTGCGCTGGTGCATAACGATGAGCCGGTACTGCGATCCTTCGTCCGCGACCTGCACGGCGTGCTGCTGGCGCGATACGAGTTCTTTGAGATCCTGCTGGTCGACCTGCAATCGAATGACGGCACCGTCGCGGCGATTCGCGAATTGATGGAGCAGTTGTCCAACCTGCGGTTGATCCGCCTGTCGAGCTGGGCCGACACCGAGGTGGGGGTCACCGCCGCGCTCGAACATTGCATTGGCGACCGTGTGGTGTTGATGGACGTGTACGATGATCGCCCCGATGACATTCCGCGGCTGATGGCCGAGGCCGACGCAGGCTATGACGTGGTCGTCGCCAAGCCGATCGCAGGCATTCACGAACGGCTTGGGCGCCGGCAGTTTTATCGGCTGGCCAGTTGGGCGCTCGGCAAAGAGTTGAACCCGGAAGAGTCGGACTTTCGGCTGATGACGCGCAAAGTGGTCGCCGCAATCACCAAGATCAAGCATCGCCGTCGCCATCTGCGCTACTTCACCGCCTTGCTGGGATTTTCCAAGACGCTCGTCCCGTGCGAAACCCGGAAGGCGACCGGCAAGCAACGCCCACGTAATGGGTTCTTTCGCTCGGTGCTACGTTCGCTCGATCTGTTGATCTCGAACTCCGCCACACCGTTACGAGCCGCTGCGGTGTTGGGCGTGGTGGCCAGCATGGCCAGCCTGACGTATCTGCTCTACGCGCTCGTGGTGTCGCTGATCAAAGAACAACTGGCCGAAGGCTGGCTGACGACCTCGGTGATGATGAGCAGTATGTTCTTCTGCTTGTTTATCATGCTCTCCGTGTTGGCCGAGTACGTGGCGCGCATTCTCGAAGAGTCGCAAAGCCGGCCGCTATATTTCATTGAGTACGAGGCCGAAAGCACCGTGAGCAATCCTCGTAATAAAGACGTCTTGAACGTGACCGAGGCTTATTGATGCCGACCGCGCTCGTGGGCCATACCGGATTCGTCGGCGGGACGCTGCTCGCCCAAAGTTCGTTCGACGATCTGTATAACTCGAAGAACATCGAGTCGATCGCCGGAAAGCGTTACGACTTAGTCGTCTGCGCCGGCATGCCGGCCGAAAAGTGGAAGGCCAACCAACAGCCCGAGGCCGATCATCAAAACACCGAGCGGCTGATGGCGGCCCTGGGCCAAGTCTCGGCCGACCGATTCGTGTTGATCTCGACGGTCGATGTCTATGCGACACCGGTCGAGGTCGATGAAGACACGCCGATCGACGATGCGGTGTTGCAACCGTATGGGCTCAATCGGCATCGGCTCGAGACGTTCGTCGCCGAGCGTTTTCCGGCCCACGCGATTGTGCGATTGCCAGGATTATTCGGCGCCGGATTGAAGAAGAACTTCTTGTTCGACATGTTGCGTAGCGGCGAGAGCGCCTGGACCGATCACCGCAGCCGGTTTCAGTTCTACGACATGTCCCGCCTCTGGGACGACTTGGAAACGACGCTGCGCCAGAATCTATCGCTGGTCAACTTTGCGACGCCGCCGGTGGAAGTCGCTGAGATTGCTCGGCGCTGCTACGGGCGGGAATTCACGAACGAGACCAACAATCCACCGGTCCGCTACGATATGCGGACGCGCTTCGGCAGGCAGTTTGGCGCTGCGGGAGATTATCTTTACAGCGCGGACGAATGCTTCGAGCGGATTTCCAAGTTTGTGGTGAACGAGCGGGCAAGAATCGAACGATCCAGCGCATGAAGCCTGCTTTCTCGAACATTGCCTGGGACGCGGATCAGGACGACTCCGTGGGCGAGCTGCTCGTCCGCTATGGAGTAACGTCGGTTGAAATTGCTCCGACGAAGTATTTCGCCGCGCCGTGCGCTCCAACGGACGACGAGATCGCGCGCGTTCGCCAGGCGTGGCAGGGGCGCGGGATTTCGGTGGTCGCTTGCCAGGCGCTGTTGTTCCAGATGAATCACCTGAACCTGCTGGGCGGCCCGGGACCAGACGCCACCAGGCTCCAGCAGGAGACGATTGAATACCTGGACCAGATCATGCGAATTGGCGCCAAGCTGGGGGCGAAGCGTTTTGTCTTCGGATCGCCAAAGAATCGCGATCGAACCGGCCTGGATGACGCCACGGCGCACGCCCGGGCTATGGACGCGTTTTCGCAATTGGCAGAGCGCGCAGAGAAACTTGACGTCGTGTTTTGCATCGAGCCGAATCCGACGCAGTACCAATGCAATTTTTTGACGACGGCCGCCGAAGCGCAGGCCATAGTGTCCGAGGTCGATCGTCCGGGACTCGGCCTGCATCTCGACACGGGCATCATGCGGCTCAACGGTGAAGATCCGGCCGCGACGATCGAGCATGGGCTGCCGTGGCTGCGTCATTTTCATATTTCGGAACCCAACCTGGCCGCGGTCGGCCAGGGAGATTTCGACCATGCGACGGTCGGTCGCGCGCTGAAACGATTGAGTTACCAGGGGCATGTGTCGGTCGAGATGCGCGGCGGCCCCTCGCCGGCCGAGTCGTACGCCAACGTTGAGCGGGCTTGCCAGACGTTGACCGAATTTTATCTCTGAACTTCCCACAGACTTCACGTCCGTCGAGCGCTTGCATGGATTCGATTCCTCCCACCACGGCCGTCGACGATCACGACTGGAGCGTGCCGACACACACGGTGACGGAATTCGCGCCGCGCCGCACCCGGTATTGCGTGCTGATCCCGGTGATCAACGAAGGGGAGCGAATTCGCGAACTGCTCGATCAGATGCACGCGCAGGGCGCCCCCCAGCTTTGCGACGTCGTGATCGTCGACGGCGGTAGCACGGATGGTTCGCTCGACCGCGACTTTTTGCTGTCGAAAGGGGTTCGCGCCCTGGTCCTGAAGACCGGACCGGGCAAGTTGAGCGCGCAACTCCGCTGCGGCTACGCCTGGACCCTGCGCGAGGGGTACGATGGGATCATTACGATCGACGGCAACGGCAAGGACGATCCGACGACGATCCCGCAATTCGCGGCCGAGCTCGACGCCGGGGCCGACTTTGTGCAGGCCTCTCGCTTCGTCCCTGGCGGCGTGCAGGAAAACACGCCCCTGGCTCGCTGGATCGCCATTCGCTTCGTCCATGCCCCGCTATTGAGCCTGGCGGCCGGGTTCCACTGGACCGACTCGACCCAGGGCTATCGCGCCTACAGCCGCCGGATGCTGCTCGACCCGCGGGTGAAACCGTTTCGCGACGTGTTTATCACGTATGAGCTGTTGGCCTATCTGTCGTGCCGGGTCCCCCGGCTGGGCTTTCAGTGCAAAGAGACGCCCACAGCCCGCCGCTATCCGGCCGATGGCCACATTCCGACGAAAATCAGCTCGTTTCGCGGGAATTGGGACGTTCTGAAGATTCTCTTCGCGGCCTGCCTGCGGCAGTACGACCCGCCGGCCTAAGGTGTTGTCACCTTTGTTGGCGCCCCCCCGGAGTTCGTATATTTCGCCTGGTTCGGGCGCTAGCAGCACTCCAGAACGGCATAGGGCATTTAGCCCATACCGGAGAAATTTTCACAAAACCGCCTATTCAGGCGACAGATTTCTTTCACTTGCTGTTGTCGTCGTGTAAAAGTTTAGGTACCTAATCAATCTATTGAGGGTCTCAACGGGATATTCAATCCCGTGCGGAAAGTTCGGTTTCCGCGTTGCTTGGGGGGGAGATTGGGTCGGGCTGTCGTTCCTACGATGCAGGGTCTGCATGGGGAACCAGGCTTGAGATGATGGTCTCTTCATCGCAGTTGCCAAAGACAGGGATTCGGTTCAGCTCTGAGCCAAGGTTAAGCACGATCACGAAGCTGGAGCGAAGACCGCTCCATTAGCTCGCGATCCAGCGGCGCTTGCGCGAAGTCATTGCTGCCCGAGGGAAACGAGCCGCGCATGCACCGCGTTTTTTTAGCAGTACTATCGCTTGCGATGGTGTGCCTGATACCCCGCCTTGCGCCGGCGGTCTTGATTTCGACCGGCGACGGTACTGGGAATACCACTGCGCCGGCTAACGATCCGGGGTTTGCCAACGTCGTTTCGACTTCGATCCGCACTGGTAGCGCCGTCTACCTGGGCAACGGCTGGATGTTGACGGACAACCACGTGGGGGCTGGGTCGAGCTGGATCAATGGGGTGTTGTACGACGTCATCCCCGGTTCGCCACATCAACTGTTGAATACGCCCGGCACTACCAATGCGCAATTCGCGGATCTGATGCTGTACCAGATCAATGGCCGGCCGAACTTGCCTGCGCTACAGATCTCCCGCAGCGCCCCTGTGCGCGGCCAGGGAGTGACCATGATCGGCAATGGTCGCGATCGAGAGGTTGATGAAAGTTGCTTCACCGTGTTGAACGGTGAGTGGACTCCAGTCCCGTCGATCGTTCCCTATGCCTACTCTGGGTACGGATGGGAAAGCACCAATCAAATCCGCTGGGGAACGAACAAGGTAGACGGCGTCGGTTTTCCGCACGGGAGTGGCGCCACTCAGAATGTCAGCTTCAGCATGAGCTTTTCTGAGTACAACGCGACGCCGTATGAGGCGATCGGCACCGCCGGCGATTCCGGTGGTGGCGTGTTTACCTACAACACCACGACCAAAAGCTGGGAGCTCTCCGGATTGATGTATGCCTATACGCAATTCAACGGCGAACCTGCGAACCTGTCGGTCTTCGGCAATATGACCTATGCGATTCAACTCTCCGCTTACCGCGATCAGATCCTGTCGTATTTGACGCCCGGCGACGTGACAGGCGATGGCCGCGTCGACATTCAGGATATCGCGCGTGTGGCCAATAACTGGCTCAAGAAGACGCCGACTGGTGACGCCAACCACGACGGCCTGGTTGACGTGCGAGACATCAGCTACATCGCGAACTATTATAGCCGCGGTGGTGGCGCCGATGTTGGCGTGACCGTTGTGCCTGAGCCCGAGAGCTACGTGCTAGCGCTCGCGGCGCTGGCGTTCTTTGTTCCGTTTGCCCTGCAGCGAATCAGCCGCCGCCGATCGCCGGCAGGATGTGGATCTCGCTCGCAGACTTGACCGGCGCCCGCAAACCGCGCGAAGTGATCGCTCCATCGATCGACACGGCCAGGCCACTGGCCAGGCTGCCGGCAGGCGCAATGCGCTCAGTGAGACCGGTATGCAACTCTTCCAGTGCACGCAGCACTTCACCCAAGGTGCTGCCGGACGCCGTCAACGATTCGGCGCCGCCAGTTAGTTCGCGCATCTGCGGAGGAATGAAAAGTGTGGCCATGGTGGAGCATTGCGCCGTGGAAATCGACCGCCGATCAATGCAACGGGGCATCGGTCGGACCAATCCCCTGTTTGCGGAGTTCGTTAATCGTATAGCTGTCTGGGCCATGATTGAGTTTGCTGTGGAACCGGCTGTAGGCGAAGTAAATCACCATGCCCAGTCCAAGCCAAACTGCCAGCCGAATCCAGGTGTCGATCGGCAAAAACAGCATCAGGGTCAAATTGACCAAAATCCCCAACGGAGCCACGATGTAAATCACCGGGCAGCGGAAGGGACGTTTGACCTCAGGACTGCGAATCCGCAACAGTAGCACCGCCGCGCAGACCACGACGAACGCCATCAGCGTGCCGATATTGACCATTTCCTCGAGCATGCGGATCGGCGTGAAGGCCGACACCACGCAGATCACGCCGCCGGTCAACATTGTGGCCAGGTGAGGTGTGTGGAACTTGGGGTGCACATGGCTAAAGATCGGTGGCAGCAGCCCATCGCGCGACATCGCCATGAACACCCGCACCTGGCTCAAGAACGTCACCAACAGCACGCTGGTCATGCCGGCCAGGCCGCCGGCGGCAATCAAGCTGGTGGCGAACCGCAGGCCGTTGCTGTCTTTCTGGATGGCCAGATCGCCAAACGCCGTGGCGACGGCCGCCTTTTGGTCGATCTCAGGATACGGCACCATGCCGGTTATCACCGCGGCCACGGCAATGTACAGCACCGTGCAGAGCCCAAGCGAAGTGAGAATGGCGAACGGCACATCGCGCTGCGGATTCTTGGCCTCCTCGGCATGGGTGGAGATCGAGTCGAATCCGATATACGCAAAGAACACCAGCGCCGCGCCCAGCATCACGCCGGAGAATCCGTACGGCATGAAGGGGCTGCGGGTCGCTTCGTCGATCGGCAGTAGTAAGTGATTCAGGCCCAGTACGCCGAGCATGCCCCACTTTTCCGCGGCGAACTCGGGCGCCTTTTCGCGAACCTCGCCCAGTAGTTTGGCGACGTCGGCCTTATCGGCGTCGGTTTGCGGCAGGTGAGACTCGTGTCGCGCGCGGGTCTCCTTCAGCCGGGCCTCGGCCGCGGCCGGCGTCATCTCGTCGGCGGCCACCAGGCGATCGCCTTCCTCTCGGACTGAGTCGATCTTGTAGCTGGCCATCGACTGTTGCTCAAGCAGTCGGACGCGGTCCTCTTTCTCATTCTTGGCGAGCTTTTCTGCCGCGACTTCCTCCGCAACGATTTTGTCGGCCAGCTTGGGAATGGCCGACTCTTCTGGCATCAGCCGCTCGTAGACCGGGATCGACGTCCAATTGCTGGTGTTGATAAAAAAGCAACCAAGTGCGATCACCAGCACCACGACCGCCAGCTTGACCAGCACCAGTATGGCGTTGGTCAGCGCGCTTTCGCGAATGCCGCGGACCAACACCACGGTGATGGCCAGCATCACCAGCGCGCCGGGCAAATTGCCGTAAGCGCCGGAGGTCGAAAACGGATCACTCACCAGGTTTTCGCTGATTTGATAGGCGTCTTTCATAAAGTATGGCGTGAACGCCACAAGAAACGCATTCAAATAATGCGACCACGCAGAGGCCACGGTGGCGCAGCTCATCGCATATTCGAGCATCAAGTCCCAACCGATGATCCAGGCAAAAACTTCGCCCAGCGTGGCGTACGCGTACGTGTAGGCGCTGCCGGCCACGGGGGCCATGGCGGCGAATTCCGAATAACAGAGCGCCGCGAGCGCGCAGCCCAAGGCCGCCACGGTAAACGAGATCAGGATGGCCGGACCCGCGTCGACAGCCGCCACGCGACCGGTCATCACGAAGATACCGGCCCCGATGATCGCCCCGACCCCAAGCGCCGTTAGCGCCGTTGGTCCCAATACGCGCGCCAGCGAATGTTCGCCGGCCATTTCGGCCAGCAGTGTTTCGATTGACTTGCGACGCAAAACGTCCTTAAGAGCCATCTGCGGCCGTCTCCTCGGTTTCCACACGGTCCCAAACCGGAACCTTTGTTCCCAGCGTGGGCGTAGTCTAACCGTCTCGACCCGTAACGGCCAAGGGTTAGCGTGGGGAATCGGCGCAGGTCGTTTGATTCGCGGGCTGACGCAGAAACGAACCACTGTCGATCAGAGAGGCCGGCAGCCTCGCAATCGGTTGCGCTTCGCAGTCGCCAGCTACGACATAAGCCACGGTTATGGCGCAATTCCATGAACTTTTGAACAAGTCGATAGATACACGACTTAGTTCATCACGCGCCTAAGGAATTGCCGAGTCCGTTCCGACTTTGGCGCGTCGAGCACCACCTCTGGCGGACCTTCTTCCACAATTTTCCCATCGGCCAGCACGACGACGCGATCGGCCACCCGGCGGGCGAAGCCGATCTCGTGCGTCACGACGATCAACGTCATGCCGTCGCGCTTCAGCCCTTCGAGCACTTCCAGGACTTCATGCTTCAGCTCGGGATCAAGCGCGCTGGTGATCTCGTCGCAGAGCAGTCCTTGCGGGCGCATGGCCAAGGCCCGGGCGATTGCCACGCGCTGCTTCTGGCCGCCTGAGAGTTGATGCGGATAGCTGTTGGCGTGGGCCGCCATGCCGACGCGTTCGAGCAGTTCTATGGCGCGCTGGCGTGCTTCTGCCTGCGAAACGGCCAACACGCGGCGCGGGGCCTCGATCACATTCTCAAGCGCCGACAGATGCGGAAACAGTTGAAAGTCTTGAAAGACCATCCCCAGCAGCAGCCGCACCTGGCGAGCTGTATCCGCGCTTGTGCGGCGGTCTGCGGTTGCGCTCAGAGTGTGCGGCCCCACGCAGATTTCGCCCGCTTCCCACGGCGAAAGGGCGTTCATGCTGCGCAGCAATGTCGACTTGCCACCCCCGCTGGGCCCCAATAAGGCAACCGTCTCCGAGCGGCGGACCGTCAGGCTGACGCCATCCAACACGCGGCGCTCGCCATAGCTCTTCGAGAGGCCGGTGACGGTAACCAAGGGGGCTTCAGTGGTTGAGGCGGCGGTGCTCATAGGCGTCCCAGGCTCAGATATATGCAGACGTCACGTTTGCCACTGCTGGCTTGTCCAGCAGTGCTAGAGATTCCGTAGACAGTATAGCGAAACCACTGGTTCACTATTCCACACGAACCCGAAGCGCCAGCGAGGGTTCTTCGATGATCGTCGCGTCGAGAGGACGAAGATCCCTCGTTGGCGTTTTTTGAAGTTGCGCGATTCCGCTGACGCCGAAGATTTGCGGGTCGCTTTCGCTGCGACGCTCGCGCAAAAATAACTCCCTAGGAATAGCGAAGAGTATGGCTCTGCGCTTGCGTGGGCCTCGTCTGCGTGGCGTCCATCTGCCGATGTGGTGAATCCGTAAATCCTGTCAGAAAGCGACGATCACGAAAGCTCGAAATTACGAAAAGAACGCAGGACCCGGGAGGAGACGCTGCCTGTTCGTTCCTCAAGTCCTCAAGTCCTCAAGTCCTCAAGTCCTCAAGTCCTCAACGCCTTCCCAAACAACCCTCGCTGGCGCTTCGGGTTAGTGTGCCACGTCGCTGGCGTGGATCGACACGCGGCGTGTCTCACGCAGATTTTTCACCTGGCGTGGCGCTGGCGGCCAGGGCCTGGTCGAAGCGGCGGCGCAGGTCGGCGGCTCGTTCCGCGGTCCACCAGCGAACAAAACGTTCGCGCTCTGCCTCGAGCGATTGCCGATCGGCCTCGGCGACTTCGCGCAAGGCCTGGGCCGGGAGCCCCTCATCCCAATCGGCGAGCCAGCCCTCGCACTGCTGGAGCGCGGCGGCGTGATCATTCACTTCGCCCAACCGGGTTTGGACTTCTTCGACCGCCGGGTAAAGCACCTTGCGAAACTCAGGGGCGAGCGCCGCGGCGAAGATTTCCATCGAATAGCGGAGGTGCTTGGCCGCGATCCGAAAATGGTGCAGCGCTGCCAACTCGGCCGTATCGGCCTGAACCGCCACGAAGAAGGGCTCGGCCACTGACCGCAGGCAGACCGCGGCCGCGGCGGCAAACGTCGGCTCGTCCCCCTCGCCGCGCCAACGGACTCGTTTGGCGATCCGCGCAGATCGCGCGGCAAAGTCCTTCTTCAGCATCTTTGACCGCAACTTGCGGACGGGGCCTTGCGCACGATCACGATAGGCTTCGATCCTGGCGACGAGCGCCGCGCGGGCGTCGTCCTGGCCGAGCAGCGCGCGATCGGCAATCCGGCGACCGAGCACGTCCAGCTCGCGGGCGGCTCCGGCTGCGCGGCGGATCTTCTTGAGCTGCTTCGAAAGCCACTTGTACTGCCGGTCAGACAACAGCGGCGCAAACGTGCGGACCGCGGCCAATGCCCGGCGTGACGCTACGCGTAGTTGATGGACGTACTCGACGTCCCGGTCGCTCTTGAACGCCGCCAATGGCAGGTAATAGTCGACTGCGCGCAATCTCGCTCGCAGCGCCTCGCGCGCCGCAACGGAAACCGGATCATCCGGCAATGCGTCTTGAGTCCATTTTCCCTTACGCAATTCGACGGTCCTTCACGGCGCCCCTCGATTGTCGCCGATCCGTCGAACGCTGGGGCCAAATGGTAGGAATGTCGATCGCGTCGCGGACAATCCTGCCGCGGGCGTCGATCGACTGTAGGGGCAAGTCTATTCGTCGTCGGCTGGCTTCTCGTCCGACGGCTTATCTTCGGCTGGTTTTTCCTCGGCCGGCTTATCGGCCGCGCCACCGGCGCCAAGCAACCTTTCCAAATGCTTGCCAAGCGCCTCGCCACGAACATTCTCCGCGATCACTTTCCCTTCACGATCGACGAGGAACGTGGCCGGGATGGACGTAACATTCAACTTCACAGCCAGGGGATGTTTCCAACCAGTGGCTTCGCCTTCGCTGAACAGGTTTGGCCACGGGATCTGCTCGTCACGGAGAAACTCCTGCAGCACGTCTTTGTCGCTATCGAGGCTGACGCCGACGACTTCAAAGCCGCGATCGTGATATTCAGCGTAGTTTTGCTTAACGTTCGGCAACTCCGCGCGACACGGTCCGCACCACGTGGCCCAAAAGTCGACCAGCACGACTTTGCCGCGGTAGCTGGCCCAGTTGATCGGCGTGCCATCGACCAGCGAGCCTTCGATCTCGAGCGGCTTACCGACGAGCGTGGCCGGCTTGGCGCCTTTTTCGATCTTGCGACCATACTTCGACAGTTCACGGTCGTCGCTCTTGGCGAACAGGCTGCCAAACTCTTTGTACGCCTTGGCGGCGTCATCATCCTTCGCCAGGTGGTTCACGATCCGCACCGTGGCCGACGCCAATCGCAAATGCTTTCCTTCAGGCGAGTGACTGCCGAAGTACGCGCGAACTTCGTCGAGCAGCGCGGGCAGGTTTTCTTTGGGAACGTTGTCGGCGTTGAGGATCCGATACTCGAGTTGATAGAACTTGACGGCTGCGGCGATCTTCTCGCGCTTGTCATCGGCCAGGGCTTCGGCCGCGTCGTGCAGTTCCTTATCGGCGTCGCCGTCGCCCAGGCAGGCCATGTAGTGGAGCTGATCGAGCTTCTCGACCAGTGCCGCAGTTTTCAGCGCCGGGTCAGCGTCGGAGCCCAGGATCCGCTCGGTAGCGTCGACTACGGCCAGCGAGAAACCAGGGCGATGCCGCACGCTCTTGGGCTTCGACTTCATCCGATCGACAAAGTCGAGCAGCTTCTCGGGCGACATCCCCTCGCGGGCCATGTATGGGTTGACGCTGGTGTCGTCGGCCAGGCCAGGCGGCTCCTCGGCGGCGCGAGTCACAAAAGCCAACGAGCCAACCACAACCAGGCCCAAGCCGGCCAACATCCAACCACGACTCGACTGTATGCCCATGGGGGAAGGTCCCTTTCAAGGGTCTGAATTCAACGTTTGAAAATCACGGTCCTGCAGATCCGGCCGCCCCGACCAGTCGCCGGCCAATGCTTTAGCCTACCACGGCGGCCGGGCCGGATGCAAAAAGTAGGAGCTTGGGAGGCTAAACACCCACTACCCGCCAACGGCCTTCGTTGCTTGGACCAGACTGACTGATTTAAAATTGCAGGGTGATGACTAACTCATCCAAAACGCCACCGGTCGGTAAATCGTTGTCTATGACAGAATCTACGCCACCCCGCCGCCAGTTCGGATTACGTACGATGTTCGTTGGGACAACTTGCTTTGCGATCTACGCGGGGATCGTCGCGCATTTTCGGCCCATGCATCCAGCGTTGTTCTTAGCTATCCCAATCGCTGCGTTTACGATCCTCATCTGCATCCGTCTTGTGCCTGAAAGGCACGGCGCATGCGTGTGGCCCATCGCCGGATTGTTGATCTGCCTAGCCGCCGTTTTGATTTCTCGCTGGTGGAACTTTGCAAATCGCTAAGCTGTCCCCTTGAAGTATCGCCATTCAGTCCTAGGACTCCACTGCAAATGCCAACCCACCCCGCCGTCGAAAGCGGGGCTCGGCTCGGCGGGAGCCTCGCCCTCCCGGAGAGTCTTGTGCTGAGATCAGCCGTTCGCTGCTACTTGATCGTCCGGCCGCCGTCGACTGGTAGGCAGACGCCGGTGATGTAGTCGTTTTCCAGGAGGAACGCGACGGCGCTGGCGATGTGTTGCGGCGTCCCTTCGCGGCCCAGGAGTGTGCCGGCGATCGCTTCGGCGCGCTCTTCGGCGGATAGATCCGGCGGCAGCATCACTGGGCCGGGCAGGATGGCGTTGACCCGCACGCGCGGATTGCGCGCGGCCAGCTCCACAGCCAGCGAGCGCGTGAGCGCGGGGATGGCGCCTTTGGATGGAAAGTAGGCGGCGTAGTCACGGTACGGGCGGGCCGTGGCCCAATCGCCGATGTTGACGATTGCGCCGCCGTCGGGCTGATGGATCATTACGAGCCCCGCCTGCTGGCAGCAGAGAAACGTGGCCAGCGTGTTGATTTCGAAATGCTCGCGCACGTCCGCGGCGGTGACGTCTTCGAGAGGTTTGCGTTTCCAAATGGCGGCGCAGTTGACCAGGGCGTCGATCCGGCCGAAGCGATCGACCGCCTGCCGCATCAGCCCGGCGACCGACGCTTCATCACGCAGATCCGCCACGACGGCGATGGCCTGCGTCCCCGCGTCGGTGAGCTCTTCGACAAACGTCTGCGCCTCGCTGACCGACGTGTGAGCGTGCAGCACCAGGCTATAGCCGCGCGCAGCCAACTCTCGCGCCACGGTCTGGCCGACACGCCGAGCGCCGCTGCCGGTGATCAAAGCGACGGGTGGCGTGGGGGAGGCCATGGACGAGCTGCTTTGTGAAAGGAACTTAACGGGCCGCGGGCGATTCAAGTCTAGGCCGACGATATCGCGGGTCAAGCAAAGGAGAGATACGATCGAAGTGACAGGCCATTCTGCGGCTGGCCACGCCGCGCTAACGACGCACGGGAGCCAATGTTTACTCAGTTGCCTGGTTGGGTGTTGATGTTGAATGCAACTCGAACGTCGCTGTAGCAACCAAAATGACACAGATCCCAAACACGATTAGAGTTTGCAAGAAACAGATAACAGGTGCGATCGGAAGTTCGACCCCATAGACATCGGGCCAGTAGCAGATCGCGATGAGCGATCCAAGCAACACGGCTAAAGAGCGTGGCGTGCCGCGACCAACGAAGTCTGTGTAGTTAACCAAACGAAATACGACCAGCGCGACAGCCGCCATAATCGCAGTAAAACAGACGCCAGGTTCTCCCAGAAAAAGCCCGACGACGCCAAGCGCGGTTGCGAACAGAAGCACTCGGTGACGCTCGCTACGCCGCGGATCGAAGGACCAGGCCAGACATGTTCCCAGCACTGCTCCAATCATCCCGGCTAGCAAAGTCCCGCGCGCACTTGTATCCGTGGTCCAAGTTGATGCGACGCGCAAGACTGTCCACGCGAGCGGTGGCGCGATCCCCGCGCCAACGGCGAAAATGTAAAAACCTCGCGTCAGTCGCTTGCCGTCGAACTCGATAAGAACAATGATCACCAGCAGTGAAATTAGCGTTACGTGGTATACCCATACGGATAGCAAGACGGAATCAAAAGGCAGGCCAGTCGCAATCGGTTTCCACAAATGTGTTTGCGGCGGCAAATTGCTTCCGCCCGTCGCCAGTTCATACCACGCCAGTAGCGCAAACGCCGCGCCGACGGCAAACTCTACCAGCGGATAGCGCGGCGAGATCCAGCAGCCGCATGACCGGCAGCGGCCGCGCAAAAGAATCCAGCCCAGCACTGGCACGTTGTCGCGAAAGCGAATCGGCGTTTTGCATTGCGGGCAATGCGACGCCGGCTTGATCAGGCTCATGCCGAGCGGCAACCGCCAGGCCACGACATTCAGAAAACTGCCAACGCAGGCGCCGATGACAAACGCGTAGCCGGTCACCAGGATTTCAGTTAGCAGCATAGAAACCGTGCAAGGTAGGGTACGCACTCCGTGCGTACCGGAAAGTGCTCGACGGTCATAATCGCGACAATGGTACGCACGGGGCGCCTACCCTACGGGGCTGCCGCGACGGGCGTTGTTTTCGCTGAGTCGGGCGTAATGCACAACCGGCGGGCGCGCTCGCGGGCTGGCAGCAACATCACTTGCGCGTGGTACGGGTCTTCGTCCGGCACGCTGTCGACGGCGCGGCAGGTGGCGTCGGCGCCCAGGCCGGCGTAGATGACGATCGAGTAGCGCGGGTTCTTGGGGTTCGGCCCGGCGGCGATGACCGCGCTGCGACTGTTACCGTAGGTGTCGCCGCGAACGGTGAACGAAGCGGTGTCGAACGTCACTGGCAAGGCCGCGGAAAACTTCGCGGCCACGGAGTTTGTCGCCGGGCGACCGACCAGCAGCAGGTGATGGCCGGCGAGCGCCGCTTCGTCCATTTCGCTGTCGGAGCGGATAGGGATCGACACATTGCTCCAGCGGCGCGCGATCTTGGCCTGCAATGCCACGGCCGCCTCGCGCTGCGCTGCGCGATCCGCGAGCGTGCCGTACACGATGATCGTCTGCTCCGGTTCTTCTTCGAACGAATCGATCGACCAAAAGCCTTCGCGCGGGGTGAGCAAGGCGTCGGCCTTTGTGAGCCATTTATCGAAGAACGTGTCGAGCGAACGGCCAGCGGATGTTTGGGCCGCCTGGCGGAAGTCGGCCGTGCTGACCTCCTTACCAGCGTGTGCGCTACCAAAGTCGTCCATGAGCCGGTCGAACTTCTCGGCGCCGAGTTCAGTGCGGAGCGAGGCGAGCAGCATTACCCCTTTGCCAGCAGCGATGTGGTACCACTCGGCGCTCAATGGATCGCTCTTGATATCCGCGAGCGGAATGTCCTTGCCCAGCCGGGTGACCGCGGCCAGCCATTGCGAGCGGCGATTGAAGAGGGCAACGTCGAGATGATCTTGCGCTGCGCGGTCGAGCGGTTTGTCTTTCGCTTCGGCGCGGAGGGCTTTCTCGAGCGCGATGATTCGCTCATAGCCTGCGTTGGCGGCGGCGAGCCAGGTGTCGGCGTCGGAGGCCGGCAGCAGCGTGCCACGCCAGGCGGCCGACAGCGCAACCGGATGATCAAAGCGATCTTCTTTTTCTTCCGGGAAGGGGGCCGAGTCTGCCAGCTTGGGCGCCTCGGCAGGCGCGGCGCCGGCGGCGTCAATGGAGATCAACGCCCAATCGTTGCTGACCAGCGGTCGCAGGTCCGGCGCGTGCTCCAGCTCTTCACGAGTCGGAGTCCAGGCGCGACCCATCGGCGGGCCGAACAACGCCCAGCTCTTCAACTCCTTGGCCAGCTTCGTCGTTGTGAACTTGGCGTCGCACGAAGGGAACGCGGCCAGGGTTGGCGTCGTGAAGGCCTCGAAGCCGAAGTCCTCGCCCAGATGCCCGCCGTGCTTATTGAACAGCTTGAGCCAAGCGCGGTCGCGATCGGTCGAATGAAAGAGGAGGTTGCCTGGCTTGCCGGCGAGCGAAGGAAGCGTTTCTTTGCGAACGGTCAGGTCGCGTCCGTTGTTGCAGCCCCAGTAAAAGCCCTTGGTTCCAGAATGCCACTCATTTCGGCTGCTGCGCCACAATTTGCTTTTGTGGGTGCCGAGTTCGAACATGGCGATCTCGCCGGTCTTGGTGTCGGCCAGCAGCCACTCGTTGGTGTAGAGCCCGTTGTTGCTCGCGCCGAGGATATCGACCGCCTTGTCGATGCTTTCGGCGTATTGCACTGCGCGGCGGATCCGCGAAGCGACGGTCAGGCCCGTGGGGTCGAAGTGAGTTTGCTCAATCGTCGTTTCGAGCACCAGCATGCCGGCGTCGTTCATGTAATAGTCCAGGCCGCTCATGATGCCGCCGGGGTAGCTTTGCATGACCACGCGCCGCCCGGCCGTGGGCTTGAGATCGATCCAGACGTTGTACTGGTGAGCGTCCGGCAGCCCGCACATGGTGATGTGGCCGAAGACGATTTGTCCGTCTGCCGTGGCCGGCCCGGTGGCGGCGAACGCGCTGCAATGATCTTCGGCGCGGCGCGGTCGCTCGGTATTGAGCGGTTGCGGGAACTTGCCTTCTTCCAACCCTACGCCGCTGGCGACCAGGCCGGGATGCAGATACGAGAGCTCCAGATCGGAATTGATCGTTGTAATATCGAGCAGGTCTACGGGGCGATCGTCATACTTCGCGCCGGCCGCCGCGGCGCCGTCGGCGATCCCCTTCATCTCTTGCAAGTATTCCGGATCGTAGCGCCGCAAGAAGAGGGCGTTGACCAGCGTTCGCGCTTCTCGCCACGCCTCGACGGGCGACTTGTGGTTCCGCGCCGTGGCGCGGGCCTTGATGAAGTCGACGATCTCGGCCGCCATCAGCCGGCCATGCTGCACGCCGCGGTCGTAGGGGGCTCCTTCGATGTGCAGCACCGTCCAGCCAGATTGCGGATAGCGATAGGCTGGGCCATATCGAACGACCGAGGCGGGGTCGGGCTTGAACTGCGCGGCGCTATCGATAGGTTGCTTTTGCAACGCATGAAGCGCATCGGGCTCGACGGCGTTGGCTTGGCCGACGCAGACAACGCAGAGCAGTGCTAGCGCAATTCGGAAGCAGATTCTTGACATCAAATGCGCCTCTTTGTGTAGCGCGAACCCAGGGCTGCGCCGGCTGAGGGCCGGCTGACCCTGGGCTAACTTAGGTCGTCCCTTTGGGACTTGTATTCGCCGCTTGGCTTAGTTCCGCACGGTAATCTCAGGCATCATCAGCACGGCGCCTTCGCGGCGGATCATTTCCAATCTTGAGAAGGCGCGGGTCACGGCCGAGACTCGTTCGGGATCGAAGCCCTTCAGGTACGGCAGCGCTGCTTCCACCAGCGACGACGCGCCCGACATCTGGCCACTGGCCGCGCGTCCGGCGCCCGTCGACAGTCCCTTGGAGTCGTCTTCGTCCCCGCCGGTCAGGCTGCTGAGCAGTTGTTCGATGAAGTTCTTCGATTCGGGCACGACGCGGATCTCGTACTTTTCAATTTTAGCTTGCTCGGCGATGTATTGAATGGCGTCCGAGAGGGTGCCGATCTTGTCAATCAGGCCCAATTCGAGTGCTTGCTGGCCGGTGTAAACCCGGCCGCCGGCCAGTTCGTCGATTGGCTTTTTGAGCCGGCTGCCGCGGATCGCCGTGACGTGGTCTTTGAAAACGCCGTAGATCTCGTCCATCCAGGCCTGCATCCGCTTGCGTTGCTCAAGCGTGAAGGGACGGGCCGTGCTGAGGATCGAGGCGTTGGCCCCGCGGCCGTATTCTTTCCAGCGAATGCCGACTTTGTCCCACATGTCGCTGGTGGCCATCTTGCCGCCGACGACTCCGATCGAACCGGTGATGGTGCTGGCGTCGGCAAAGATCACGTCCGATGCGCAGGCGACGTAATAGCCACCGCTCCCGGCGACGTCTCCCATCGAAACAACCAACGGCTTTTTTGCCTTCACCCGCTTAGTGGCCGCCAGGATCACGTCGCTGGCCGTGGCCGAACCGCCCGGCGAGTTGACGCGCAGCACCACGGCCTTGACGGTGTTGTCCTCGGCTGCTTCGTCGAGCGCCTTGGCCACGGCGACGCTGGTGGCGGACTTGCCCCCCATGTTCAGCGGGCTGCTGCTGCCGGCGCCCAGCTCGATCGCGCCTTCGACATAGACGACCGCGACAGAATCCTTGTGCGTTTTTTTCTTCTTGCCGCCGCCGAGCAGTTCGCCGTAAAAGCTCATGATGCCCATCGGCGAGGAGAAGTCGATCTTGGCGTCGGGCTTGGCGCCGTATTTCGAATCGAATTTGACGCTGTCGCCGAACTTGGCTTTGAGCGACGCTTCGAGCTCGCTGCGCTGCTGCACTTTGTCGATCAGGCCGGCCTTGAGCGCGCTGTCTGCCGTGTAGGGTCCGCCATCGATCCAGCCGCGGGCCTTGGTTTCGTCAACACCGCGGCCAGTAGCGATCAATTTCAGATGCGATTGGTAAATGCTATCGAGCAGCCAATTTTGCATCTCGTTGGCCTGTGGGCTCGGTCCGTCGCGCATGAAGATCTCGGACGCGCTCTTGTAATCTCCGCAGTGCAAAAAGTCTGGCGTGACGCCGATAAGGTTTAGTAGTCCCCGGACGTAGGGCGACTCCGCATAGAGCCCGGTCAACCAGAGGTCGCCAGTCGGCACAACGCTGATCTCGCTGGCGCCGGCGGCCAGCGCGTAATCGCTCATCGTCACGCCATCGGCAAAGACGTAGATCTCTTTGCCGGCGGCGCGGACCGCGGCCATGCTCTGGCGAATTTCTTCGGCGCTACTGATGCTGACCGTGGCGCCGTCGAGCGTGAAAACGACCGCTTTGACCGCTTCATCGTCGCGGGCCTTGGCCAACCGCTGGATCAGATCGACCAGGGCCAGCGAGTGGCTTGTGCCGAAGAACGGGTTTTCATCGCCGGGCGTTTCGACAATCGGCCCTCGCAGTCGAAAAACGGCCACAACCGGCTTGGACTTGGCGGGCTCTTTCTTGTCGTCCTCCGCGCGAGCGGCGGTGGGCGCGAGACTGATCATGACGGCGACGAATACGAGGAGAGCCAGGTATCCCTTGCGAGCGTGCATCAGAACTGCTCCGTAATGGGTGGGTGCGCGACGGAAATCATGCATTCTTGCCTTCCTCTACGCGTGTTTGCGTCCTCGGCGGTTCCACTTTTTCTTCTAAATCCGAAAGAAGAAGAGGAAGTTCAACCGCGGAGGGCGCAGAGGAACGCAGAGAAAGGAATAACAAACTGTGTCGATCAGAGATGGGCGTCGACTCCTTCCGTGCGCGAAGATGTGGAACTCAGCGCCAAAGACCTGCATGTCGACTCGACCATTCTGCCGGCTGTGCTTACAACTCGCTGTACGCCAAGGCGTCGCTATCGGCCGATTTGCGGTTCTTGATCATGGTGACGATGTTGCCACGGTCGTTGTAGGTTAGCTGGTCGACAAACGTCCGCATCAGCAGCACGCCGCGACCGCTGATCTTGTCCAGGTTTACCTCTTCGGTCGGATCGGGCAGGTTGTCCGGATCGAAGCCAGGTCCTTGGTCTTGGATGGTGAACGTCGCGCGATCGCGCGTGACGTGGACGTCGACCAGGATCGAGCGATCTTTGTAGGGACCGGTCAGGCAGCGCTCTTCGACCAGGGCGTAGTAAGTGTCGTGGTTGTCCTCGAGCATCTCGGACTTGATTTCCAGGTTGCCGTGATACAGCGCGTTGACCAGCGCTTCTTCGAGCGCCACGCCCAACCGCACGCGCTCGATCTGGTCGAACAGTTCAAACCGTGTGACCAGCTCCTGCAGATAAGCAATCAATGGAGGGAAGAGCGTGCAGTCGTTCTCCAACTGGAAAGAGCAGTGGATCTCCGTCATCCGGCTCAGCAGCCGGGCCTGCACCTGCCGCGGGCGCGAGGCGTCGAGCACGCCATGGATGGTCGACAGCAGCGTCTGCGCCAACTGGCTCTTGGGAACATAGCTGGCCGCGCCCCGCTCCAACGCCTGCACCGCCACTTGCTCGTTCCCCTTCGACGTCATCAAGATGACGGGGACGAACGGGTATTGTTCGCGAATCTTAGTGACCAGCTCCAGCCCGTCCATTTCGGGCATGACCAGGTCCGTCACCACGATGGCCGGGACCGCCTGCCGCATCAGCGTCAGGGCGTGCGTCCCGTTCGCGGCAAAAGTTACACTGAGCTCTTCGTCTTTCTCGATCAAACCGCCTACCAGCAGGCGATCGACCGACGAATCATCAACGACCAGCACAGACGGCATGACGGACCTCGGCTCTCAATTCAGTGTCGGTTGGGCGCTTGGGCAGCGCACGTATCATTCCTCATCCGGAGGCGACTGTAAACTCCCGAGGGATCTGCGCTAGCGCCGGCAGCAATCCGCGCACTCGGGCGTCGAGCGTTTCGGCCGCCGCGATGGCCTCTGGCAGGTGACCATCTCGGCTCAGCGTTTCGACTCCAAAGGCTAGCTCCGCCACACTCTCTGCGCCGAAATAACGGAGCGTTCCTTTTAGCGTGTGGGCCGCCCGGCGGAGCGACTCCTGGTCTCCGGAAAGCCCTGCCTGCCGTAGATCAGCCAGCAGTAGCGGCGCTTCGGTGCGAAACGCCGCGGCGATCTCACCCAATAGCAGTGGATCTTCTCCGACGCTGGCCCAGGCGACCGACCAATCGACGGCCTCGGTCGCCACGGCCGCTGCGGCCGGTTCCGGCGCTTGCGGGGCCGCCTCTCCCGCCATGACCTGATCGATCGTCGCAAACAGCTCGGCGGCGCGAATCGGCTTCGAAATATAGCCATCCATGCCCGCGGCCAGGCAGCGATCTCGATCGCCCGTCATCGCATGCGCTGTCATGGCGACGATTTTGAGCCGATTGCTGCCCGTGGCTTGTTCGCGCTGACGAATCGCGCGGGTCGCGTCGAGCCCATCCAGCTCGGGCATCTGCACGTCCATCAACACCAGGTCGAACTGACGCGTTTCGGCGGCAGCCAACGCTTCTCGGCCGTTGTTGGCGATGAACACCTGATGCCCTTGCCGAGAGAGGAGCCCGAGCGCCAGCTTTTGGTTTACCAGGCTGTCCTCGGCCAGCAGGATCCGCAGGGCTCCGGTGCGGTTGGCGATGTCGGCGATTTGCGTCGGCTGGGCCGTCGCGTTGAGCGTGGCGACTCCGACGGCGGCGGCGATCGCGTCGAACAGTTCGGATTGTTTGATCGGCTTCATCAAATAGGCTGAGACGCCGAGCGCGCGGCATTGCGGTATGTCGTCCGGCCGGTCGCCCGAGGTGAGCATCATGATCACCGCGCCGTGCAGCTTGGGCTCGTCGCGAATTTGGCGGACCAGGACGAAGCCGTCGACATCGGGCATGTTGGCGTCAGTCAGCACAACCTGAAACGGTTGCCCGGCCCGCTGTGCGACCAATAGCGCGGCAATCGCGGCCTCGGCTCCGGGGACTGCCACGGGGGCCATTCGCCAGTTGCGAAGCATTTCGACCTGGATGCGGCGGTTCGTTTCGTTGTCATCAACGATCAAGACCCGCAGGCCATCGAGCGTGGCCGGCGCCGAGGAGAGCGCGCTTCCCATGGGGGCATCGCGTAGGCGCCGGTTTTCTGGCACAACGCCCGGCTCTGGCATGTCGAAGCGAGCGGTGAAGTGGAACGTGCTCCCGGAGCCAAGTTCGCTCTCCAGCCAGACACGCCCTCCCAGCAACTCAACGAGCGCCGAGGAAATGGCCAGGCCCAGCCCTGTGCCGCCGAAGCGGCGCGTCGTTGAGCTATCAGCCTGTTCGAAGGCGTGGAAGATCAGCTCTCGTTTGTCGGCGGGGACGCCAATCCCGGTGTCTTTTACCGCGAAGTGCAGCAGAAGCGAGTTGGCAGGCGAACCCGCGCCGCTGCTGTGGCCGTTGGCGCCTGGCGGCTCGGGCGAGATCTTCAGCACCACTTCGCCATGGTCGGTGAATTTGATGGCGTTGCCGACCAGATTCAGAATGACTTGCCGCAGGCGATTCGGATCGCCGACAACGCATGGTGGGACATCGGCCGAGATATCGTGGATCAGCTCCAGGCCCTTTTTGTGAGCCCTCACGGCGAGCGACTTCATCGTGTCGCCAACGCTTTCCCGCAGATCGAAGGGAACCGGATCGAGATCGAACTTGCCGGCTTCGATCTTGGAGAAGTCCAACAAGTCGTTGATGATCGAGAGGAGCGAGTCGGCCGATTCAAGCACGAGGTTGATGTACTCGCGCTGCTCGGTATCGAGCGGCGTGTCGAGCACCAGTTCAGCCATGCCGATCACGGCGTTCATCGGGGTGCGGATCTCATGGCTCATGTTGGCCAGAAACGCGCTTTTCGCCCGGCTGGCCGCTTCGGCCGCTTCTTTCGCGTCGCGCAGCTCGGCCTCGTAGCGCTTTCGGCGACTGATGTCGTGCAGAAAGGCGTGAAACATGTAGGTTTCGCCCAGCGGCATCGGCGCGATGGCGATTTCGACCGGAAACTCCGTGCCATCCTTGCGAACGACCGTGGCTTCAATTCGATTGTTGAACAGGTTGCCGCGACCACGTTCCATAAACTGGCGGAAGCGCCGGGTGTAGGCGTCGCGCAACTGCTTCGGCAGAATCAGGTCTTTGGCCGGCTGGCCAAGGGCCTCTTCGCGCGTCCAACCGAACGTCGCCACGGCCTGCGGATTCCATTCGACGATCAGCCCGGCCGCGTCGATCGCCACGAAGGCGTCGTAGGCGGTGTCGAGAATCAGTCGCGTCCGCTCGGCGCTGCGGCGGAGTTGCTCTTCGGCCGTGTGACGGGCGGATACGTCCCACCACATGCCTTGCACGCCGCGGACTTCGCCGCTGGCGTTGAAGATCGGCGCTTTGAGGACCTGGACGTATATCATCTCGCCGTCGGCCTTGCGATACTCTTCGATCACCTCGATCGCTTTGCCGGTCGAAAGGACCTGGCAATCGTCCGCGCGGTATTTTTCGGCCAGCTCGGTGGGGAAGAAATCGAAGTCGGTCTTGCCACGCAGCTCTTCCAGCGGCCGGCCGATGCTCTCGCAGAAGCGACTATTGGCAAAGATGATCCGGCCTTCTGTATCTTTGCCGAAGATCGCCAGTGGCAAGCTCTCAACGAGCGAGTGGTATTGCGCCTCGGATTCGAGCAGGGCCGCTTCGGCCCGCTTTTGATCGTTAATATCGCGAAAGAAGCAAAGCGTGGCCGGGCGACCGTTCCAATCAATCATCACCGAATTGATTTCGATCCAGAACATTCCGCCGGTCCGCGTTTTGAAGCGGAACTCATATTGATGCGGCACGTCTTCGCCGCGGAGCCGCCGCAAGTAGCGGTCTAGCACCAGTTCGCGATCTTCTTCGGCGATCAATTCCAGAAATGGCTTCGTGGCGATCTGCTCGGCTGAGTAGTCGAGCATCTGCAAAAGCTTGGGATTGTAGAACTTGACCAGGCCGTCTTGGGCAACACAGATTGCGTCGTTGGCTGTTTCGACGAGCAGACGGTATTTGACTTCGCTGTCGCGGAGGGCTTGTTCGACGGCGCGCCACTCGCCCGATCCAAAGCCGCCGTCGGCCCCGTCCCCTTTGCCATCGCTACCCATGGCCAGATCGGCAGGGCTGGTCGAGGGCGCCCCGGAGTCATCGGCCGGGGTCCCGAGCGCGCGGCGCCACCAGGTCATGCCGATTGCGAAGCCGAGCGCGATGGCGCCGAAGCTGAGTGAGCGAAGAACGCCAGACTCGGCGCCGGTTGCGCCGCCAAAATCGGTCAGGAGCGTAGCCAGCGTCATTCCGGCAGAGAACAGCATGATGACAATACTGCAAGGAACCTTGCGAACCGGCGCGGCAAACCACGCGACACGTTACGTTGACGTGGCCGGCAAAGCCAACGCCGCGGCAAGCGAGCAGCCGATCTCAAAAGTAGGATGGCTGCGCGGTTTCCGCTATAATTCAATGTCGCAGACCAGGCGCCCGTGTCAATCAAAAATGGGCGCCGGGGTGATTGACCTCGGGGCCTGGGCATCGAAAGCGTTCGGGAAATCCCAGGATCGTCCAAGATGGCGAGCGCGGATCGGTCCCGATCTCGATTTCACTTTCAGAACCGAGTTCTTGCTATGACCACGAATATCGACTGGCATTACGAGGCCGTGAAGGCCGCCGATTACGTCGCCAAACACCGCCGCACGGAGAAACATGGCGGCGTGCAGTGGGAGCCGACCGGGACAGTGCTCGCCTTTGTCAATGCCGAGGAATTAGCCGATCGTCGCGCCAGCATGAAGGCGGCGCAACAGTCGATTGCCGTCGTGCGACAACGTCTCGAGGCCAAAGGGGTCAAAGTGAACGCCCTCGCCGGCAGTGGCGATAACTGCACCTGGGCGTTGTTGTGCACGACCGATGACCTGGGAATGGTGCAACGCGCCGCCTACGACGCCTGCCAGATTGTCGGCAGCGCCGATCCTCACGCTGAAGAAAAGGAGCGGCTTGCGCCCCTTGATAATACCGGCCTGCCGATCGACGCCAAACAATCCGACTCGACACCGAGCATGGTGTTTAAGCGGTTGTTGTAGCTTGGAGTTTGCCGCGACTCCCTCTCCCGGTGGGAGAGGGTTGGGGTGAGGGCTGAGGCGGATTGGGGCGTTCACACTAGGATAGATCACCCGAGATTCTGGCCCTCATCCGGTTCGCTATCGCGAAACACCTTCTCCCTGGGCAGAAGGATTTCGCGCGCAGACTCTGCGTTATCGTTCTGATCGAAGTGCAGCGGCAGCGCGCCTGCGCGTTCGGCGACGGTTGCTTCCTGGATCATTAGCCACGCAGTCGGAATCACTACCAGGGCCATGCCGGCGAGTTCTGTGGCGTTGAATTTGCGTCCGGTCAGCGCGACGTCAAAGATCATCCCGAAGCCAATCTGCGTTAGCGCGACGACCGAAACCTTCGCCGGATTGCCTGCCGCGAAGGCTTTGGTGAGCAGGATCTGACCGATCGTCGCTGCGACGCCAACGCCCAGCAGCATCGTCAACACGCGCGGGCTTGTGTAGGGCTGCCAGCCATGCTCGGTCGGGAACGTGATAAGCGCTCCAAGGCAGAAGAGCGTGGCGACTGCGGAGAAATGGACGACGATCGCGCGGACGTCGATATCACGCAATCGATGCAGTCCTAGCATCGCCACGGCCGTGGCAAAGCTGCCGCTCAGCACGACGAGCGACGCGCCCGCGGCGTGTTCCGCGTCGCTGGCGTCAGGTTGTTGCATCAGGGCGACGCCGCAGACGGCCGAGATCACGGCGATCCAGACGCCCAGGCTCGGTTTCTCGCGCAACACCGGCCAGGAAAGGAGCGCTACCCACACCGGAAAGACATTGGCCAGCGTGAAGACGTCGGCCACCGGTAGTTTGGTGAGCGCGTAGAACGTGCAGAGCATGCTGATGCTGCCGGCGATGCTACGGAGCCAAAGCGTGCGCGGTCGTAAGAAGACCAGGCGGACGCCGGACGCCTTGGCCAATAGAAAGGCAATCACCATCGCCAAAAAAGCGCGCGACAGCACGATCATTTGCCAATCGCATTCACCACTCAGCGAAGAAGTCAGCGCGCCCATGCAGGCAAACGACAGCGCGCCGCATAACATCCACAAGTACGGAAGCACAATCTCTCCGGCGCGCAGTAGGGAAAGGCCCTATTTCAAACCGAAACCGGTTTGGCTGCAAGGAGTGGTGCGCGGTCGCCCTGTGAGCCGCGAGGCGCTAGCCGCGGGTTCTTGTTGAAACGTCACAACCACGAAGAACCCGCGGCTAGCGCCGTGCGGCTCATGACGCCCCCGCTTGATTTCACCCTGTTCCCGGTCTATCGTGCGAAGCGGAATGGGAATGATCATCTGGAGTGCGCGGCGATGTCACGGTTATTGATTTCTCTCACGCGGCGGGCCGCGTTGACGCTGGCGTTCTTCGCGCTGGCCGGCGCCTGCCTGGCCGCGGATGCTCCGGCGAAAAAGAAAAAAGTGCTGTTCCTCGGCATCGACGGTTGCCGGTTCGACGCCATCAAGGCCGCCAACACGCCGAATCTCGACAAGTTGATGGAGCAGGGGTGCTACGACGAAGATTGCCAGATTCTTGGCGAGCGATATCAAGGCAATGACACAATCAGTGGGCCGGGTTGGTCGAGCATTCTGACTGGTGTGTGGGCTGACAAGCATGGCGTTCTCGATAATGAATTCAAGGTCAAGCACTACGACGAGTATCCGCATTTCTTTAAGCGACTGAAGGAAGCGCAGCCGAACGCTCGCACGGTGTCGATCGCCGATTGGGTTCCCATTCCGTTGCACATCGTCAGCGCAGCCGACGTTTCCAAGGTCTTTCCGCCGATCGACAAGGATTACGACCGCGTTGATATCGCTTCGACCAAGGCCGCGGTGAAGGAACTGACCGAAGAAGACCCGACGGTGCTTTTTCTGTACATTGGTCAAGTCGATGAGACTGGACACAAAGACGGTTTCCATCCCACGGTTCCGTCATACATCAAAGCGATCGAGCGCGCCGATGGCTTCATCGGCGAAGTGCTCCAAGCCGTGCGCGATCGCAAGACGTACGACCAGGAAGATTGGCTCGTGCTGGTCACGGCGGATCATGGTGGCAAAGGAACCGGTCACGGCGGTGGGCACAACATTCCAGAAATTCGCAATAGCTTTGCGATCGTCAGTGGCGACGCCGCCCGTCGCGGCAAGCTCGACGAAGAGACATTTTTGGTCGATGTTCCAGTCACGGCGCTCGCGCACCTGGGCGTGAAGGCCGACCCCAAGTGGAAGCTCGACGGTCGCGTGATCGGGCTGAAAGCAGAACCGCAGAAGTAAATCGTAGCAGCGGCGATTGACCCCGCTCTATATCGTTCATTCAATAACTCACAGTTCACTCGAAAGGATCTCGCCTTGCTCGTCCACAACGTCTACTTTCAGCTTAAAGACCGTTCGCCCGCCGCCACGCAGCACCTGTTGGCCGAATGCCGCAAGTATCTGACCGATCATCCCGGGGTCGAGTACTTCGGAGTCGGCACGCTGGCCGATTTGGCCCGGCCGGTGAACGACCGGAACTTCGACGTCGGCCTGCACGTGATCTTCAAGGACCGCGCGGCGCACGACGTTTATCAGACCTCGAAGCGACACGTCGATTTCATCGAAGGCAACCGCGACACCTGGCAACAAGTGCGAGTGTTCGACAGCGATTGCTAAATGAAAGAGGCCGGTGTGCGGTCGCAAATCGCATTACGCGCTCCGGGAGGGCGAGGCTCCCGCCGAGCCGAGCGCACTTGAAGGTTGCTTGACGATCGATCATCGCCCTGTGCGACCCCGATGGGGTCGACTACGAGAAGCTTGTGTTCATTACCGGGGGAATCGCTGCGCTCGTCCCCCGGCTATGCGCTGCGACCCCGACTGGGGTCGTTCTGATCGAACGACGTTGATTAAGCGGTTTTACAAATCGCCTTACGACTGGCTGCTGACGCCGAATTGCTCCAGCTTTTTGCGGAGCGTGGCGCGGTGCAGGCCCAGGCTCCGCGCGGCTGAGACTCGTTGGCCGTGGTGCGTCCGCATGGCGACTTCCAATAGCGGCGGCTCGACGACGTGCAACAGACGATCGTAGAGATCTTCGGCGCCTTGCGTTTCGCGGAATTGGCGCTCGGCCCAACTGCGCACGAGGCCGGCGATCGCTCCTGCGTCGGTCGGTTCGACCATGGGCGCCGTGGGGGCCGGGAAATGTTCCGGGCCGATCGGTCCGCCGCGGGCGACAATCACAGCGTGCTCGACGGCGTTCCGCAATTCGCGAACATTGCCTGGCCAGCGGCGCCGGCAAAGCTCGGCGAGCGCCGCCCTGGTCAGGGCAGGCCTTGGCCCGGCGCCCTTGCTGCGCGCCAGAAACGCTTCGGCCAGCAGCGGAATGTCTTCCACGCGGTCCCGCAACGGGGGCAATGGGATCTCGAACACCGCGAGGCGGAAATAAAGGTCTTCGCGAAACGCGCCGCTGCGAATCTCCGCGCGCAGATCACGATTGGTGGCGGCGATCACGCGGAAGGCTGTCGATCGTGGCTGCGTCTCGCCCACCGGGGTCACTTCGTGTTGCTCAAGCACGCGCAACAGCTTCACTTGCACGCTCGCGGGGATATCGCCTGCCTCGTCGAAGAAGACTGTTCCGCCGTCGGCCAGTTCGAGCAGTCCCTGCCGCGCGGTCGCCGCGCCGGTGAACGCGCCGCGCGCGTGGCCGAATAGTTCGCTCTCGACGAGCGTTGGGCTGAGTGCCGCCAGGTTGACTGGCGCTAGCGGCGTGGCCTTGCGCTGCGAATGCCGGTGAATGGCCCGGGCGACCAGTTCCTTGCCTGTGCCGCTTTCGCCAGTGATCAAAACCGAGGCGTCGGTCGGCGCCACCAGCGCGATTCGCTTGAAGACTTCCTGCATCGCGGCGCTTGCGCCGAGCAGTTCGTCATCGGTGTTCCAGTAGTCGGTCGCGTCCCCTTTCGATGGGACCAGCGCCGGGCGAGTCAACGCCCGCGCGGCGACTGCGCCGGCTTGATCGAGATCGAACGGCTTGATCAGGTATTCGAAGGCCCCTTGCGAGAGGGCCGTAACGGCGGTCGCCAGGCTGCCGAAGGCGGTCATGATCACCACTGGCGTGGCGGCGCTAAGTTGTTTCAGCCGGCCAAGCGCTTCGAGACCGTCCATGCCAGGGAGGCGAATGTCGAGCATCACCAGGTCAGGCGTCTCTCGGTGGACATGCTCGAACGCCTCTTCGGCGGACGAGGCGACCGAGACGCGATGTCCTTCCTCCGCGAAAAGGCGGCGCAACGCCCAGCAGATGCTCTCTTCGTCATCGACAATCAGGATGTGACTCATGGACGTGCCTTCTCTTCGGTACTAACGCGCGGGTTCGATGATCCAGTTTCGATGAACTTAATTGGCCGTGTCCGTTCGGCCAATGATTCGGGGCGATCATCAATCGCTGGTGTTTCTATGTATCTAGTGTATCGTCAAATGCGTTGACGCGGCTGTGGTGGCTGTTTTGGCCGTGGCCGGCTCTTCCCCGCCGCGCGCAAGGGACAACTCGAAGCAAGTTTCGTCGCCGAGGCGCTGGTAACGCAGTGCGCCGCCGTGCGCTTCGGCCACCTGGCGGGCGACGGTCAGTCCCAGCCCGACCCCCTCGGGCTTGGTCGTCAGCAGGGGTTCGCCCAGACGTGGTTCGAGCATGGGCGTCAGCCCGGCGCCGCTGTCAAAGACCTGGAGGCAGACCCAGCCGGCGTCGTCGACTATTTGCAGTCGCACTTTGCCGCCGTTGCCGACGGCTTCGATCGCGTTGAGTAGCAGATTCATCAGCGCCTGGCGAACCTGATCCCGGTCCGCGCTGATCGTCGCGCTTGGGTTGTCTGCGTCCGCCAACTTCAGGTCGATGCGTCGATGTCGCGCCATCGGCGCCAACAGCGCTAGCAGCTCTGCGCCCACTTCGCGCGGGTCGAAGCGCGAGCGGCGTGGCTCTTCCGGCTGACCGGCCGAAAGAAATCGCTTGAGGTGTTCTTCCGTCAGGCTGAGTTGACGGAGCGCAACGTCGAGACTCTCCTGGTCCACCATGTGACAATGCCGCTGGTGCATCTGCACGGCCATCAGTGCGCCGGCGACGTCATTGCGCAGATTGTGGGCGAGCCCTCCACTCAAGCGGCCCAAGACCGAGAGCCGTTCGGCGCGGACGATCGCCTTGCGCAGTTCGTCAAGTTGGCGCGCCAACTCGTTGACGCTGGTGGCCAGGTCTTGCAGTTCGTCGTTCCGCTTGGGGACATCGCCGGGCGTAAAATCCCCTTCGGCCAAACGACCGAGACGAGCGCGAATATCGAGGATCGGCAAACTTAGCTGCCTCGCGATCAAACCAGCCACGGCCACGCACAGCACCAGCGCTACACCGCCGACGACGAGCGGCGGCAGCACCGCCTGTCGGCGGGCAGCGCTGAGGTCGCCCTGCGGATAGAGGAGATGCACGATGGTCGGTTCGCCGTTGCCGCCGCGTCGGCCGGCAGGCAGGGCGATGTGATAAAATCCTTCGCCGGCGAGCGTCATCGGCGGCCCGAGTGTCAGGTCCTGCCAGCGATCGGTTTTGCGATCGACCGGCAGTGGTCCATCGAGCCGGCGACCGCTGGTGGCGACGACTTCTCCACTGGTAGTCGTTAGCGCGAACTCGGCGCCGGCCAGGCCGTGCATTTGTTCGAGCACGCGGGCGGTTAGCGGAAACTTGGCGTCAGAGAGCGTGCGAGCGACGTCGCGCAATTGCCGCTCGACCTCGCGGCCGGTCCGCGACGCGGCGAGCCACGCGTTCAGCAAGCTGACGCTGACCACGGCGGCCAACATCATGCCGGCCAGCGGCAACAAGATCTGATAGCGAATTGGCCAGCGCATCGAAGAGACCATACCGGTCGGTTTGCCCTCTTAGTCATGATACGAGCGCCTTAGACCCAGTTCAACCAAATCGGCCTCATTTGGGCGGATCGGCAAACGTTGCCAACGCGGCCTCGATCAGATCACGGTCTTTTTTCGAGAGATCTGCCGTGGGGAAATCGCGGAGCGCCGCTTCCCAAGAAACTGTCTTCGCGGCCACCGCGACTTTCGGTTTCGAGAAGAGATCCAGCGCCAGGTCTCGATACGTCTGTTGCTTGGTGGCGCGCGCGCGGACTTGTCGGCCGATCGTTTCTTGAAACGCTTCGACGACGTTGACGCATTCGAGCATCGACTCCACGCCGCGCCGCGACGGGAACTTACCCAGCACGCGGAGAATGGCAGAGCATTCCGTCGCGTCGGTTTCGAAACATTGGGATGAAGTGACCGCCACGCGGAAGCGGTGCGTGATGACTGGCAGCGAAGCCTCGTTGCCGATCTTGGCCAACGCATCGAGTGGCAGCGCGCCGCGCCGCCCGGCGATCACGGCGACCGGGCCACTGGCCGGCGCCAGCAACGTGTACTCCCAGGCTAGCCTCCACTCCTCGGTGTCGTAGGGCGGGCGCAGCCGCACGGTTGCGCCCAGCAGGCCCACCGGGACTTTCTTTTTACTGAATTCTTCCAGCAGTTCCGCATAGGCCTCGGGACGGGTCGAACGATCTTTGGCGATGGCCAATAATACGGTTTCGATGTCAGGACCTGACTGCGCGTTCAGCGCTTTCAAGATTCCGTCATCGATCAACGGAGCGACGAAATCCAACTGCCGGTTGAAATCCTCGAGCGCCTCGGCGCGGACCGTATCGAGCGATCCCGGCTCGCCGACGCCATCAATCAGGCCACGAGCGCTGGCCGCCAGCGCCGCGCGCAGTGCTCTGGGGATTTCGTCGGTTTTTTGGGCCGGGAGGGCAATCCTCTGCGCGCTCGCCAGAGAAGCACACGACAACAAGCCGACGCAAGTTGCCAGCACCATGGCGGGTACTCGTAGTCGCCGGATGCGGCGCCGCGGCGTTGGAAACGTCATAGGGATTGCCCATCGATAAAAGCGAGTCGGTCGCACATGGAATTGCCACCAGTGTGGGGCGCCGGGGGGGGCGAAACAAGTGCGTTGTTACGTGGACCGGTTTATCGTCTTTGTTCATTCGGACGGCAAAAAAGCTCATGTTTCTGAGCTTTCGCGACCGATTGGTGTGTTGCCTCGCCTGGGGCCGTACTTAGAATGGATGCATCGCTG
>Ga0268266_10000215_pt1 | contig 100801 bp, 92 predicted proteins | sample KBSS13metaG_FD_190356 | JGI IMG/M metagenome (GOLD analysis project Ga0268266, IMG submission 190356) | Switchgrass rhizosphere microbial communities from Kellogg Biological Station, Michigan, USA - KBS S1-3 metaG (SPAdes) (version 2) | ecosystem: Host-associated > Plants > Roots > Rhizosphere...
CGCACCCAAGTCGAGACCGTGGACGGCATGCTCGACTTCCAGCACTACTTCGTGCGCGAGCAATGCCGCCCGGTAGCGCGCGCCATCCACTTTCGCGGCGTACCGGGTGCGGCGCCGGCCCCCGCGTTTGCCGAGGCGCTCGCACGGTCCGATCTCGGGGCCATCATCGTCTGCCCTTCGAACCCGTACCTCAGCGTCGATCCTATCCTGGCGGTGGACGGCGTTCGCGAGGCGCTCCAATCCCGGAACATACCCGTGGTCGTCGTCTCGCCGCTCGTCGGCGGCAAGGCTCTCAAGGGGCCGCTTACCAAATTGCTCGGGGAACTCGGCGCCGAGGTGAGCAATGTCGCGATCGCGAAGCACTACGAAGGCCTGGCAGATCATCTGATCATCGACGAGGCGGATGCGTCGGACGCAGCGGAGTTGCGGGCCCTGGGGGTTTCGGTCACCATCGCTCCGACAGTCATGCGCGATGCAGCCGATCGGCAGCGGCTCGCGCGCGTGGCACTGTCGGCCGCCTCCTACGAACTGGACGACTATGGCACCCGCTGACCGTGCATTGATGGACCGACTCCTGAACGCACCGCTCGCCGCCTTGCAGGACGAGGTGCGGGCGCGGCGTGACGGGAGAGGGCCGGCGCGGATGACCTATTCGCCCAAGGTCTTCATCCCGCTGACCCGGCTCTGCGCCGACGTGTGCCACTACTGCACGTTCGCGACGACACCTTCGCGGCTCGAAGCGCCCTACCTCTCGCCCGAGCAAGTGCTGGACATCGCCCGGGCCGGCGCAGCGGCGGGGTGCAAGGAAGCGCTGTTCACGCTGGGCGACGCGCCGGAGCGGCGCTACGCCACGGCGCGCGAGTGGCTCGCCGAGCGGGGTTTCGCGCGCACGATCGACTACGTGCGGCATTGCGCCGCGCTCGTCCTGTGCGAAACCGGGCTGCTGCCGCACGTCAACGCCGGCGTGATCGCGGAGGAAGACTGGCGGATGCTGCGGCCGGCGATGGCCTCGGGCGGGCTCATGCTGGAAAGCACGTCCGAGCGCCTGCTGGAGAAGGGCGCCTGCCACTACGGCTCACCTGACAAGGTGCCGGCGGTCCGTCTCGCCTCGCTGGCGGCGGCGGGCAGGGCACGTGTGCCGATGACCAGCGGCATCCTGATCGGCATCGGCGAGACGGCGCCGGATCGAATCGAGGCACTCCTTGCCTTGCGCGACCTTCATGCCGAGCACGGGCATTTGCAGGAAGTGATCGTCCAGAACTTCTGCCCCAAGCCCGGCACGAAGATGGCCGAGGCGCCCGAGGCGAGCGAGGCGGACTTCCTGCGCGCGGTCGCGGCAGCGCGGATCGTCATGCCCGACGACGTGTCGGTGCAGGCCCCGCCCAACCTCAACGACGAGCGCCTGTGCGAGTTGATCGATTGCGGCATCGATGACTGGGGCGGCATCTCGCCGGTCACGCTCGACCATGTCAATCCCGAGGCACCCTGGCCCGAGGTTGAGCGCCTCGCCGAAGTCTGCGCCCGAGCCGGATTGCCGCTGGTCGAGCGCCTCACTGTGTATCCGCGCTTCGTGGCGGCCGACGACCGAGCATGGCTCGATCCGGCGATCCGTCCGGCTGTGCTCAAGCTCTCGGACAGCGAGGGGCTGGCGCGCGACAGCCGCTGGAGCCCGGGTCTGGCCGAGCATGCGCCCGGTTCGCCGTCGGCGCCGCTCGGCGGCTGCCACGAAGGGCCGGTCGCGGCGCAACTCCATCGTATCCTCGACCGCGCCGCGAGCGGGTCGGCGCTCAGCGAGGCCGAGATCGTCGCACTGTTCGCCACGCGAGGGGCGGCGGCGAAGGCCGTGGTGGAAGCGGCCGACGCCCTTCGCCGCGAGGTGAGCGGCGAGGCGGTGACGCACGTCGTCAACCGCAACATCAACTACACCAACATCTGCACCCACGCCTGCTCGTTCTGCGCCTTCTCGAAGACCAGCAGCAAGGCGGGGCTTCGCGACAAGCCCTACAATCTCGATCTTCAGGAGATCGCGGGCCAGGCGCGCGAAGCGGTTGAGCGCGGGGCGACCGAAGTGTGCCTCCAGGGCGGCATCCATCCCAGCTACACGGGCGATACTTACCTTTCGATTTTGCGCGCGGTGAAGCAGGCTTGCCCCGACCTCCACGTTCACGCCTTCTCGCCGCTCGAAGTCAGTCAGGGCGCGCGCACGCTGGGCATGCCGGTCATCGATTACCTGCGAACACTCAAGGATGCCGGCTTGGGCTCTCTGCCGGGCACCGCGGCCGAGATCCTGGCCGACGACATTCGCGCGCAGATCTGCCCGGACAAGCTTACGACGCGCGAATGGCTCGATGTGGTCGGCGCCGCGCACCGGGTCGGCCTGCCGACGACATCGACGATCATGTTCGGCCATCTGGAACGGACGGAACATTGGGCGCGCCACTTGCTGGCGCTGCGCCGGCAGCAGGACGAGACCGGCGGCTTCACCGAGTTCGTGCCGCTGCCGCTGGTCCACATGGAAGCCCCGTTCTACCGGAAGGGGCAGAGCCGCAAGGGACCGACTTGGCGCGAGGCGGTGATGATGCACGCGGTCGCCCGGATCGCGCTTCATGGCAGCATCGGCTCGATCCAGTGCTCGTGGGTCAAGCTCGGCGTCGAGGGCGCGGCGGCCGTGCTCGCTGCCGGGGCCAACGACCTGGGCGGCGTGCTCATGAACGAGAGCATCAGCCGCGCCGCGGGCGCCGAGCACGGCCAGGAACTGAGCGTGGACGACTTGCGCGCCGCTGCTACTGCCGCGGGCAGGCCGCTGCGGCAGCGCACTACCTTGTACGGCATCCCGAAGTCATTGCTTGATGCTCAACCCGCCTGAATGTAATAATGGGTGCGGTAGAGGCGGCCTGCATTGCCGGGCCAGGGCAGAATACGCCTTTCGTCAGGCCAGAACTCAAATCATCGAGAGCAGGCCGACGTCGGAGGGCGCACCTCGATTGGCGTTAACACGCTCGTAAATAAAGATTTTCGCCACACCTCGTCGCGAATTCAGCCGTAGCGCATCGTTGATAGCCACCCAGCGGAGAAGACGAGGTTTGTACAAGCTGAGTCTATTCTTGGAAGCTAATGGGTCCGCGAAATCTAAAATGATGAGCTATGATCATTTTAAGCTTGATTGTGTTTCCAAGAGCAGGAATAGTTAACCCATAGTGAACAGGGCATTAGCGCTGGCTTTTGCATGGGCGCGAGGGGGCTACGACGTAGATGACGGATGCTGGGCAGCGTCGTTCGGGCGACGATCCGTTTTTAACGAACATTTTTTCTGAGCTTACGGCCAAGCAACTTGAAGTATTGGCGCTTCTCGCCGATCACCGAACGAGTAAAGAGATTGCGGCAGACCTTTCGATTAGTCAAAGTGCCGTCAATCAGCGAATAGAGGCGGTGCGCGCACGTGCCGGCCCGAAGCCGAGAGCCGAACTCGCTCGCTTGTACCGGCGACATCTGGAACAGATGGCGGCATCGCAGACGAACCAGGATTCTACGGTCCCTGGTCGCGATGCCTCGGCAAGCTACCGCCCTTCCGAACACCCTTCGGCAAGGCTCGGACATCCCCGCATTTACACGACGCTGGAGCGCGCCCTCGTTGCGGTCGGCGGTCTGGCAATCCTGCTCACTGCGGCAAGAGGCACCATCGGCATCATCCACGCTCTCTCCACATTGTTCTAGGCGGCGGCCACGTCGACCGGGTCAGGGTGTCTGCAAGGCGACTGACCACCAGCGCCTTTCAGCTGAGAAGCGCGCGTTCCGCCGATGACGCGGGTGAGGGTGAGCAGCATCAGCGCCAAGGCGACCAGAGCGTAGCGCTCTCGGAATGGCACGTTGAGGATCGGCCGCGAGGCGATGGGTGAGGGCGCGTCGGTCCAGCCCGGAACGACGAGGGCAAGCCAGCAGGCGATCACCAGCGGGAGCGCCAGGGTGGGCCGCTCGAACTCGCGGGCCAGGGCGGCCACGATCACCGGCAGGATCATCGCATAGTGATAGCTCCAGGCGTTGGGAGCCGCGACGAGCGCGGCGCACAGCAGCACGTTGAGGCTGTCGAGCGGTTGCCGGTCTTGCGTGAGCCGCTGGTGCGCCATCGCCGCCACGATGCCACCGGCAAGCGCCGCCTTGGAGAGCCACTGGATCGCGGGAGGGATCGGCACGAAGTGCTGGATGGGCGCGCCCCCTCCCGCTGCGATATGCGCGGCCACGCCGGCGATCGAATAGGCCACGCCAGGCATCGTGTAGCCCTGGGCGACGGGTAGCAACTCGAGGAAGTACTGCCGATAGAGCATCGGCGAGGCCCAGGCGAGACCGGCCAGGCCGATGAGGATCGTCGCCGCGACTGTCGCGATCACCGCCGCATGCTTGCCGCGCGTGAGGAACAGGGCCGGCACCAGTGCGGGATAGATCTTGAGCCAGAAGCCCAGCGCGATCGCCAGTCCCGCGCGTCCGGGCGCCGCTCGCGAAGCGTAGGCGACGCCTGCCACGGCGCTTGCCATCAGCAGGATGTTGACTTGGCCGGCGGCAAGGCAGGTTCCGATCGGAGCGATGCCGACGCCGGCGATGAGTGCGCACCAAGCGCTGCGGCGCGAGACCGGCAGCAGCTTGGCCATGAGCACGCAGGCCCATGCAAGCGCCGCCATGCTCACCGAGGTATGAACGAGGAACGCCGCATCGATCGGCAGCCTGGATAGCCCGTGGAAATAGATCAGCGACGGTGGCGGATAGACGAAACCGCTCACGAACTCGCCATTGTGGCAGATGTCGTAGGGGTGCACGAGATCGGCGCTGCCGCACATGTAAGTGCGAAAGTCGAGAGTGAGCGCCGCCCGGCCGACGCCCTCCCGCAACACCCCGACGAACTCGGCCAGATGGTGCAACACCAGCACGAGACCCAGGGCGGCAAGCACCGATCCCGCGAACCGCGTGATGATGCGCGCGCGGTCTCTCGCTGCATGGACGGGCGAAGCGCCGCAAGGTTGATCCGATGCCATGGCCTCGCCTGTAGCGCGGACCGGTTGATTGCTGGTGAAGATGCCTCCTTTCGCATCGAAGGTCCCTTGAGAAGGAAGACCGCGCGATAGCCCGACTTGCGGATGTCGCGGCGCGGCTGTGCACACCCTTCCGCAACTTCACTTGGCGTTCAGCCAAGCGCTGGCTATAGACCCCGCCATGCTCGACCGTTCGCGACTGAAGACCGCCCTGCTTGCTGCCGCCACAGGGGCGATGATCCTGACTTCCGGTTGCGCCGGGCGCGGCGGCGGCAAGAAGGACACGGCGTACGTCGCCCGCGACGTGGACACGCTCTATTCCGCGGCGCAGGACCGGCTGAAGCGGGGCCAGACCAAGCAGGCGGCCGCGCTGTTCGACGAGGTCGAGCGGCAGCATCCCTATTCTCCCTGGGCGCGCCGCGCGCAGCTGATGAGCGCCTTCAGCTATTACGTGGCGCGCGATTATACCAAGGCGATCCAATCCGCTCAGCGCTTCCTGTCGATCCATCCCGGCAACAAGGATGCGCCCTATGCCTATTACCTCATCGCGGTTTGCTATTACGAGCAGATCAGCGACGTCAGCCGGGACCAGAAGATCACGCAGCAGGCCAAGCAGGCCCTGATCGACGTGACTCGCCGCTACCCCGGCACGAGCTACGCCACCGACGCCGAGCTCAAGATCGACTTGGTGAACGATCACCTCGCCGGCAAGGAAATGACGATCGGCCGCGTCTACGAGCGTAGCGGCAAGTGGCTGGCGGCGACCCTGCGGTTCCGCAACGTGATCGACAATTACCAGACCACCAGCCACACGCCCGAGGCGCTGTATCGCCTTGTCGAGGCCTATATGTCGCTCGGCATTCCCGAGGAGGCGCAGAAGGCGGCCGCCGTCCTCGAGCGCAATTATCCGGCAAGCGTGTGGTATCAGCGCGCGTACAAGCTGCTCGGCAAATATGCGCCGGAGACCATCCGGGCCTGAACACGCGCGTTTCCCCAGTGGAGTCGAGCGATTGAGTTGACATTGGTCGCTGCGGGCGGTTGACTTGCCCGGACCATGCTATCGCAGAAGACCCGCTATACCATTCGTGCCCTGCAGCATCTGGCCGATCATTATCAGCAGGGTCCGGTGCGCCTCGATGCGATCGCTACCGCGCAGAATATCCCGCGCAAATTCCTGACGGTCATCCTGTCCGAACTCGCGCGCGAGGGCATCGTGATCTCGCACCGGGGGCGTACCGGCGGCTATGAACTCGCGCTCCCGCCGGTGGACGTACGCTATGGCGACATCATCCGCATCACGCGGGGCAGCCTCGCTCTGGTCCCCTGCGCCAGCCGCAACGCGCACGAGACTTGCGCCAATTGCCTGCCCGAGGCGGATTGCCGCCTGCGGGGCCTCATGCTTCTTTTACGCGATGAAATGGCGAGCATGCTCGATCGCATGACCCTGGCCGACCCGATCGTCCCCGAGCCGCCGGACGCCGGTGAGCCGGAGGGGTGACCCTGCCTCTCGCGGGCCTGCGACGGGGAATGTCTACCAATCAACTTGGCTCAACATAGTTTCGCTTTAGCGCAACCAAACTGTTGTTGCGTTGTCTAGTGCTGGAGTAGAGATAAAGCGAGCGGCGAAGGAGCCGACTCATGGGATCTCTTAAGGCAGACGATCTGCACAAAGCGCCGCAGCCGAATGGCACGGCGATCCACGAAGCACTCGCGACCGTTGCGGATGCCCTCGCGCGACTTCGCTATGGGGCCGTCCACCTGACCGTGCACGACGGCAAGGTGGTCCAGGTCGACGTCACCGAGCGACAGCGCTTCACCTGAAAAGACCGGTAAAAAAATCGGGCGTGGAGAGCAGGGCCGCGCCGAACAATCATCAACATGGGGGTGTCCGACATTGTCTGGACAGCCAATTTCCTACGAAGGATTTGGAAAAAATGAACGCGTTCATTCGCTTGTCGCTCATCGCCTCGACCGCGCTGGTCGTTCCGGGTCATGCCTTCGCTGCCGATGCCGAAGCATCGGCGCAGCCGGCCGCGCCAGCGGATGAGCAAGCCAACCCCTCGGCGCGTGCGCCTTCCGGCGATGTCATCATCGTCACCGCTCGCCGTCGCCAGGAGACCGCCCAGGCGGTGCCGCTCGCGATCTCGGTGATCCGCGGCGACAGCATCGAGGCGACCGGCAACTTCAACGTCCAGAAGCTGCAGCAGCTGGCGCCGACGCTCCAGGTCTACAGCTCCAACCCGCGCAACACCTCGGTCAACATCCGTGGCCTTGGCGTGCCGTTCGGCCTGACCAGCGACGGCTTCGAGCAGGGCGTGGGCATCTACATCGACGACGTCTACAACTCGCGCGTCGCCGCCGCCGTCTTCGACTTCCTGGATGTCGCGCAAGTCGAAGTGCTGCGCGGGCCGCAGGGCACGCTCTACGGCAAGAACACCACCGCCGGCGCGATCAACATCACCACCAACCAGCCGACCTTCGACTTCGAAGGCCGCGCCGAAGTCTCGGCCGGCAACCTGGGCTACAAGCAGGCAAAGGCCGCCGTCTCGGGCCCGCTGAGCGACAAGGTCGCGGCGCGCATCGCGGTCGCCACCACCAGCCGGCGGGGCGTCTATTTCAACACCACCACCGATCGCTACATCAACGAGCAGGACAATCTGGGCCTGCGCGGCCAGCTGCTGTTCAAGCCCAACGACAACCTCAGCATCACCCTGTCGGGCGACTACAGCCGGCAGAATCCCGAGGGCGTCGGCACCGTGTTCGTGCGCGTGGGCAGCACGCAGCGTCCGCTCAACCGTCAGTATGATGCGCTGGTGGCGGCGATCAACGCCGATCGCGCCAAGCGCGGCATCGCGCCGTATGCCACGCCGAGCCGCGACCCCTACGATCGCCTGTCGGATCTCGATTCCCCGCTCAGCGCCAAGAACAAGATCGGCGGCGCCTCCGCGCGCCTGGTCTGGGATACTGGCTCGGGGACTTTCACCTCGATCACGGCTTGGCGCTTCTGGGACTGGCAGCCCGAGAACGACCGCGACTTCACCGGCCTCTCGATCGTCGCGAAGTCGCAGAACCCGTCGCAGCAGGATCAGTACAGCCAGGAGTTCCGCTACAACTACTCGAGCGAGAAGTTCGATGCCGTGCTCGGCCTGTTCGGCTTCAAGCAGCGCATCGACACGCAGGGCACCGAACAGCAGGGCGTCGACGCCACCAAGTGGAGCCTCGCGCCTTCGACCAACCCGACCAACGTCTATAACCTCGGCGTGCTAAACGGCCTGACGGCCAACAACACCCAGTACCTCAAGAGCACCAGCGCCGCCTTGTTCGGTCAGGTGTCCTGGCACGTCAACGATGCGCTGACGGTCACGCCGGGCGCGCGCCTGAACTACGACAAGAAGTCGGGCTTCTACCAGCGGGTCGTCACCACCGGCACCGGCCAGGTGATCACCAGTTGCACCCCGGCATCGGGCACGTCGCTGTCGCCGACGCTGGCCGCGCAATGCGGCATCTACCAGCCGCAGGTCAGCGCGCCGTCCGACAGCGCGTGGAACTTCACGTACGACCTCAACGTCAACTACAAGTTCGCCCGCGACGTGCTTGCCTATGCGACCTACGCCAAGAGCTTCAAGACGCTGGGCATCAACCAGAACGGCCTGCCGCTCAACGCCGACAACACGGTCAACTACGATGCCGGCACGGTGAAGCCCGAGTCGGTCCACCACTTCGAGGTCGGCTTGAAGACGCAGTTCTGGGATCGTCGCGCCACCTTCAACCTCGCGGCCTTCCACACCGAGATCAAGAACTTCCAGGCGACAGTGAACGGCGGCCAGTTCGGCACCGTTCGCGGCTATCTCGCCAATGCGCAGAAGGTGGTCTCGCAGGGCATCGAGGCTGATTTCAAGGTGCGCCCGAGCGACCGCTTCATCGCGTACGCCAACGGCGCCTATACCGACGCCAAGTACAAGAAGTTCACCAATGCGCCGTGCCCGCCGGAGCTTTCCGGTGGCACGCTCCAGGGCGCCAACGCGACTCCGGACTACTCGCAGCCCGGCGTTCCGGGCGCGCTCAGCCCGCGCCAGTGCGACATCTCCGGCCAGCGCTTGCCGGGCGTGTCCAAGTGGGCGTTCTCGTATGGCGCCGAAGTCAACACGCCGGTCGAGCTGCTGAGCAAGGAAGGCCAGGTCTACTTCGGCGTGGACGGCAACTATCGCTCGAAGTGGAATTCGAACGCTTCGCCCTCGATCTACACCGAAGTGAAGGGCTACGCGCTGACCAACTTCCGGGCGGGCTTCCGGGGTGAGGGGTTCGATGTCTTCGGATGGGTCCGCAACGCCTTTAACGTGAACTACATCGACCTGCTGCAAGTCGCGCCCGGCAACACCGGCCTGATTGCCGGCCAGCCGGGTGATCAGCGGACCTGGGGCGGCACGCTCAAGTTCTCGTTCTAAACCGGAGCGCCCGTCGCGAAGCAGGCAGCTTAATTCCGGTTAATGCGTTTGTAGATGGTACTCCGACCCGCGCCCCCCTTGCCGCGGGTCGGAAGACAAGTCGGGTGACGCACTGATCGCTTCCCGCTAGTAGGCGAGGCGAACATGCTCACCCGGCTTTCCATCCGCAACATCGTCCTGATCGAGGCGCTGGACCTGGAATTCGCAGGCGGTCTCGGCGTGCTTACTGGTGAGACCGGGGCGGGCAAGTCCATCCTGCTGGACGCCTTGGGCCTCGTGCTCGGCAACCGGGCCGACAGCGGCCTCGTGCGCGCTGGCGAGGATCGTGCCAGTGTGACCGCCAGCTTCGACTTCGCGGTTCTACCGGCGTCCGTTCGCCTGGCGCTGGACGAAGCCGAGATCGAGATCGAGCCGGGCGAACCCTTGATCCTCAAGCGGCAGCTGCGGGCCGATGGAGGAAGCAAGGCCTTCGTGAACGACCAGGCCGTCGGGGTGGCCTTGCTGCGCGAGATTGCGCCTGCATTGGTGGAAATCCACGGCCAGCACGACGATCGCGGGCTGGTCAATCCGCGCGGGCACCGGCAGCTGCTGGATCGCTTCGCCGGCGCGGACAGCGCGGCTGTGGCCTCGGCCTGGCGCGAGTGGCGGGCGGCGCAGGACATGCTCGAAGCCGCCCGCGCCCGCGTCTCCCAAGCGGCCGAGGATCGCGACTTGCTCGTCGCCTACGTCGAGGAGCTGGACAAGCTCGACCCGCAGACCGGCGAGGAGGACGAACTGGCTCTGGCCCGCGCGACGATGCAGAAGGGCGAGAAGCTGACGGATGACCTGGCCGAACTGGACCGGCTGTTCCAGGGCTCCGACTCCGGGCTGGCGCAGCTGCGGACAGCGGCGCGCCGGCTCGACCGGATCGCCGCCGAGCACGAGTTGCTCGCCGAGGCGCTCGCCGCGCTCGACCGGGCGGTGATCGAGGCCGACGAGGCGGAGGAGAAGATCGCCGCCGCCGCCGACGCGCTGAGCTTCGACCCTTCCGAGCTCGACCGTATCGAGACGCGCTTGTTCGAACTTCGGGCGGCCGCACGCAAGCATGGCTGCCAGGTCGATGACCTGCCCGGCCAGCTATCCCAGATGCGCGCGACTCTCGACGCGATCGAAGGCGGCGGCGAGGAATTGATCCGCCTGCAGGCCGCAGCCGACGCCGCCGGCGAGGCATACCGCACGCTTGCGGCGGCCTTGCATGCGCAGCGCACAAAGGCGGCGCTGCGGCTCGACGATGCCGTTGCCGCCGAGTTGGCCCCGCTCAAGCTGGATGCCGCCCGGTTCCGCACGGCCGTGACCGCGCTGCCGGAAGATCGTTGGTCGGGCACGGGCATGGACTCGGTCGAGTTCCTGATCAGCACCAACCCCGGCGCCGCCTTCGCGCCGCTTGCCAAGATCGCCAGCGGCGGCGAGCTGTCGCGCTTCATTCTCGCGCTCAAGGTCGCATTGGCCGAGGAGGGGGGGGCCGCGACCGTGATCTTCGACGAGATCGACCGGGGCGTGGGCGGCGCGGTCGCGAGCGCCATCGGCGAACGCCTGGCGCGCCTTGCGTCGTCGGGACAGCTGCTGGCGGTCACGCACAGCCCGCAAGTCGCCGCGCGGGGCGACCGCCATTACATGATCGCAAAGTCGAGCGAGGGCACGGTGACGCGCACTTCGGTCGTCCTGCTCGATCCGGCCCAGCGCAAGGAGGAGATCGCGCGGATGCTTTCCGGCGCCCAGGTTACCGATGAGGCGCGGGCCCAGGCCGACCGGCTGCTGGAGCGCGCCTGATGAGCGACATCGTCGGCGTGTCCGAGGCCGAGGCTGCCAACGAACTGATGCGTCTCGCACGCCAGATCAACCGCGCGAACAAGGCCTACCATGCCGAAGACGCGCCCGAGATCAGCGACGCCGAATACGATGCGCTGGTGCGGCGCAATGCCGAGCTGGAGGGAGCCTACCCACACCTGATCCGGCCCGACAGTCCGACCAACAAGGTGGGGCACGAAGTGGCATCCTCGCCGCTGTCCAAAGTGCAGCACGAAGTTCGCATGATGAGCCTCGACAATGCCTTCTCGCCCGAGGAGGTGGCCGAGTTCCTCGCGCGGGTGCGGCGGTTCCTGGCCTTGCCGGAAGACGCACCGGTCGCGGTGACGGCCGAGGACAAGATCGATGGGCTCTCGTGCTCGCTGCGCTACGAGCACGGGCGCCTCGTGCGCGCCGCGACGCGTGGAGACGGGCAGGTGGGCGAGGATGTCACCCCCAACGTGGCGCATATCCCGGATATCCCGCAGCACCTCGCCGGAGAGGTGCCGGAGATCTTCGAGGTTCGCGGCGAAGTCTACATGGAGAAGGCCGCGTTCCTAGCGCTCAACGCGGCGCTGATGGACGAGGCGCGAGCGGCGGCGGAGGCGCGGGGTGAGGCGTTCGACGACAGCAAGGTCCGCCAGTTCGCCAACCCGCGCAATGCCGCCGCCGGCTCGCTCCGCCAGAAGGATCCGAGCGTCACGGCCAAGCGGCCCTTGCGCTTCTGGGCGCATGGCTGGGGTGCCGCCAGCGCGGTGCCGGGCGAGACGCAGCACGACGTGATCCGCCGGGTCGGAAGCTGGGGCCTTCCGGTCTCGCCCGACTTTCGCCTGTGCCATTCGCTGGAGGAGATGCTGGCCGCCTACGAGGCGATCCGCGCCGCCAGGGCAGGGCTCGCCTACGAGATCGACGGCGTGGTCTACAAAGTCGACCGGCTCGACTGGCAGCAGCGTCTCGGCTTCGTGGCCAAGGCGCCGCGTTGGGGGCTGGCGCACAAGTTCCCGGCCGAGCGGGCCGAGACCGTGCTGGAGGCGATCGACATCCAGGTCGGCCGCACCGGCAAACTGACGCCGGTGGGTCGGCTGCGGCCGGTCCTGGTCGGCGGCGTCACCGTCACCAACGTCACGCTGCACAACCGCGACGAGATCGCCCGGCTCGGCGTGCGGCCGGGCGATCGCGTGGTGCTGCAGCGCGCGGGCGACGTGATCCCGCAAGTGGTCGACAACGTCACTCGCGAGGAGGACCGCCCGGCCTACGCGTTCCCCGACCACTGCCCGCAGTGCGGCTCCGAGGCGGTCGCGCAAGAGGGCGAGGTCGATGTGCGCTGCACCGGCGGCCTGATCTGCCCGGCCCAGCGCACCGAGCGCCTCAAGCATTTCGTCAGCCGCGCCGCTCTCGACATCGAGGGGCTGGGCGAGAAGACGATCGACGAGTTCTTCGCGCTGGGCTGGCTCGAAAGTCCGGCCGACATCTTCCGCCTGCACCAGCATCGCGCCGAGCTGCTCGGGCGCGAGGGGTGGAAGGACAAGTCTGTGGATAATCTGTTGGCGGCTGTGGAAAGCAAGCGGACGCCCGACGCCGCGCGGCTGCTCTTCGGCCTTGGCATCCGCCACGTGGGCGCGGTCACCGCGCGCGACTTGCTCAAGCGCTTCAGGACGCTCGCAGCGCTGCGCGTGGCGGCGCACAAGTCGCGCGAGGGCGATGCCGATGCCGCGGCCGAGCTGCAGAGCATCGACGGCGTCGGCCCCGTGGTCGTGGAGGCGCTGGGCGACTTCTTCCACGAGGAGCACAATCGGCAGGTCTGGGACGATCTGCTCGGCGAAGTCTCACCGCCGCCCTATGTCGTCGAGACCAAGGACAGCGAGGTCGCCGGCAAGACGGTCGTCTTCACCGGCAAGCTCGAGACCATGAGCCGCGACGAGGCCAAGGCGCAAGCGGAACGGCTTGGCGCCAAAGCGGCGGGAACGGTTTCGGCCAAAACCGATCTCGTCGTCGCCGGGCCGGGTGCCGGCTCCAAGCTCAAGAAAGCCGCAGAGCTCGGCATCCCGGTGATCGACGAGGCGGCCTGGGCAGCGATCGTCGCCGCAGCCGGCTGACGCTCCTCCAGGCCGAGACGCCGCCCGCTAACGGGCGCGGGGCCTCACACCCAGCCGGCGGTCTGCGCCAGCAGCCACAGGCCGATCAGGATGAACAACGCCGCAGCGATCCAGCGCACCACGTTCAGCGGCACGCGGCGGATCAGTTCGTTGCCGAAGAACACGGCCGGCACGTTGGCGATCATCATGCCCAGCGTGGTCCCGGTCATGACTGGCAGCACGCTCTGGAAGCGAGCGCCCAGCGCGATCGTGGCGAGTTGCGTCTTGTCGCCCATTTCGACCAGGAAGAAGGCGATCAGCGTCGTCACGAACACTCCGAAGCGTGCCGGCTTGGCTTCGGTCTCCTCGAACTTGTCGGGGATCAGCGTCCAGGCGCCCATCAGGATGAACGAGGCGGCGACGAGATAGCGGAACCACTGCCCGTCGAGGAACGATGCCGCCTGCTCGCCGACAAGCGCCGCGAGGAAGTGATTGGCGATGGTCGCGACGAAGATGCCGGCAATGATCGGCAGCGGCCGCTTGAAGCGGGTCGCAAGCACGATGGCGAGGAGCTGGGTCTTGTCGCCGATCTCAGCAAGGGCGACGACGGCAGTCGAGGTAAGGAGAGCTTCCAAGGGGTGGGCTTCTTTCCGGGCCGGGCGCGATCAAGACAAATGGCATCGCGCCTCCCGCCCGGCCGGCAGAAGGCACCATGCCATCAGTCTCGCCCGAATGACCTTGGGTCATCCTCCGTGCGCCACGATCTCTCGACCGAGTGTGTTGACGCAGCGGTCTGCCCGAAGGCGTCCGGCTACTCCCCGATGGGTGCGCGACGGCACGTACGCCCCGCGCATGCCGCTGGCAACAGTCAAGTTGGCCGGCGATGGCCCCGATGGGGCAATCAGGCCTTGCGGTTCTCGCGCTCGTGGGCGTTGCGGTAGTGCTGCACGCGTGTCGCCCGCAGGCCGGGAACGCCCTCTCGATCGACGGCGCGCTGCCACGAGGCGAGTTCTTCCAGCGTCAGGCCATAACGATCGCAAGCCTCGCGGATGGTCAGCAAACCGCCGTTGACGGCGGCGACCACCTGCGCCTTGCGACGAACCACCCAGCGCGACGTGTTGGGCGGCGGCAGGTCTTCATCAGCGAGTTTTTCGCCCATTGGTCCGACGACGGACATCGGGCGCGACGTGTTCGTGTCCAGCATGGCTTGGCCTCTTCAGCTAGTGAACTAGCCCCCATTTCTGGGCTTAAGGATTCGTCCTGAAGGGTTAATGTCGGGCTGCCGGGAAGAGTTAACACGAACTTCGTATACGGCCCGAAAGCCGCTGTTTTATCGTGTGAAATTAATTACCGCCGAGGCGATGGAATATTAAATCGGCGTTTACCTATCCTAATTACCAGATTCGCTGCGTGAGGAGCGAACCATGGACCCGCAAACCTTCAAGATGATGGGCGCACCGGCAATGGCCGGCCTGCGGCCTGGCGTGCCCTCCAGAGCCATTCCGCTCGGTCCGGCGCTGCGGGCCGTCGCACGTCACGTCTCGGCCGACGGCTGCCAGTTCACGCTCTTCGGAGCCCTTCCCGAGGAGGGGACGCGCATGTTCTTCACCTTGAGGAATGGCGGCGAGCGCGTTGCCGGCACGGTGCGCTGGGTCTTGGCCGAGCGGATCGGCTTCGCCTTCGATCGCCCCCTGGGTCCGCCTGAACTCGCGGAGATGACGGGCTATTTCGAAGCGTCTAGCGCCGTGCTCCTGCGCCCGTGTACGGACGAGACGGCGCTGCCATGAGGGCGCGTGGGTCGCTCGCGGGGGCGATCCATTTCATCAATCCGCTGGCGATCGGCGTCCAGCGACCGACGCGCACACCCGCATCTGCCAGGCGATTGGCAGTCCACTGGTTGCAGGTATGCACCGCCGTGTAGGTCCCGCCCGTCTCGTAGAAGGCATCCTCGCTGCCATATCCGGGGTAATGCGCGAAGGGGCGCGAGGGGGGAAGCTGCCCTTCGATCGAGCGGACGAGGCGGCGGTATTCCTCTCGGGTAAGTCGGATCGGGCGCAAGTCGCCCCCGCTCGAAGGGCGCACATAGTAGGCGACATGCGACAGGCCGCGGCCGCCGAATAGCAGGACGTCGAGGACAGTGCGCGGCGACAGGTCCCACCAGGTCGGCGTGTCGAGGAAAACCTCGTGCTCGCCCCAGCTGATCGAGACGTGCGTATACGGCCGGTCGGGGCGACGCAGGTCCGCGAGCGGGAAATCCTGCCGCCAGTCCTTCTCGGGCGTGACGATCGGCAGGACCAGCGCAGTGTGCACGCCGTTGGTCTCCAGGCCGATCACGTAGTCGGCGCCGGTTTCGTGCCAAGCAGCGTTTCGCGGCACCGACGATCCGATCCATGCCGCGAGCATGTATACTCCCGCCAGCAGCGCGAGCACACCGCCGATCCGGCGCAACCAGCGGATCAGGCGCGCGATCGCCGTCGCAGCCACAGGATCGACCAGTCCCCCGAGACGATCCTCGCGGCGAGGCGCAGCCCGGCGCGGCGACAGGCGGCGCGCACCGTGTCTTCCTGCGTCGTCAGCAGGCCGGCAAGGAGCAGGTTTCCACCCGGCACCAACGCCGCGCCGAAGCCGGGCGCCAGTTCGATGAGCGGCCCAGCGAGGATGTTGGCGATCACCAGGTCATAGGGGCCCCGCGCGGCCAGCAGCGGGTGGTCGAGCCCGTCGGCGATCGTCATCGTCAGCGCCCCAGGCCCGGCTCCGAGCGGAACCGAGTTGGCAATCGCGTTCTCCGCCACGACCGGCGCGCAGACGGCATCGATGTCGCTCGCGGTCGCATAGGCGCGCGGCCACAGGTGCAAGGCTGCGAAGGCGAGCAGGCCGGTTCCGGTTCCGACGTCGAGCAGGTTGCGCACCACGGTGCCGCGCTGCTTCATCGCATCGAGCATCGCCAGGCAACCGGCAGTGGTGTGGTGATGGCCGGTGCCGAACGCCTGGCCGGCGGGGATGACGTATTCGCGCAAGCCCGGCGCGGCGGCACCGCGATGCTCGGGCGTGCTGACCACGAAACGTCCCGCGCGGATTGGCTCCAGCCCGGCCTGGCTCGTCGCGACCCAGTTCTCCTCCTCGATGGGCTCAACACCGATCTCGGGTGGTCCATCGCCGAAGAGCGCGGCGACGGCTGCGCGGTCCTCGACCGAGGGCTCGCGCGGCAACCAGGCCTCGAGTTTCCATTCCTCGGGTCGGTCTTCGGCAACTTCCGTGCCGGCGACGACGATGTCGGGATCCCAGTCGGGCATGTCTTCATGCGCCAAAAGCGCGGCCTCGACGGCCTCGCGCGGCGCGAACAGAATCATCTTGTGTGTGCGACTCACGGCGTTCGTTTTGATTATTGTAGGGGGACAGACGTACCTTAGGGCGTTCGGCGCCGCTTGGCCAGAGGCGGCGGCACCGCCGTCCGCACACGACATTCGGGCCAGCCTTGCGCAGTGCGGCATTTCGGCTAAGGGGAGGGCGAGAAGGGCTGCTCGCCCGCCCAGTTCCGCAGGGGATTCGAACAAGCATGGCGCAACAAGCCGGGACCAGAAACCGTCCGCTTTCACCGCATCTGCAAATCTGGCGCTGGGGTCCGGGGATGGTCTCCTCGATCCTCCACCGCGTGACGGGTGTCGGCGCCAGTGTGGGGCTGCTCGTGCTGATGTGGTGGCTGGGCGCGCTCGTCGCCGGTCCGGCCGCTTACCAGAAGTTCGCCGCGATCGCGACATCGCCGCTCGGTCTGCTCGTCCTCGTCGGCGTGAGCTGGTCGGTGATCGCGCACGCCATCACCGGCATCCGCCACTTCGTGCTCGATACGGGCGCGGGATACGAACTCACGCAGAACAAGCTCTGGGCCAACATCAGCACCGCGGCGGGCTTCGTCCTCACCGCGGTGTTCTGGGCCGCGCTGCTGCTGCGCTGACAGGTAGAAGGCAAGACAATGGGCAACGGAACTTCCATCGGCCGCGTGCGCGGCAAGGGCTCGGCGCACAGCGGGGCGCATCACTGGCTGCAGTTTCGCTACACCTCGGTCGGTAGCCTGCTGCTGACGGTGTGGTTCGGCGTGTCGCTGCTGCTGCTGCCGAACCTCGGCTACGCCAGCGTGCGCGAATGGCTGGCGCTGCCGGTCCCGGCGACGGCGCTGGCGCTGTTCATCATCGTCAACGTGTGGCACGCGCAGATGGGCTTGCGCGTGGTGATCGAAGACTACGTGCACGACGATGCGAACAAGTTCGCCTCGCTCCTGGCACTCAACCTCGTTTGTATCGCAGCGGCCGCCTTCGGCTTGTTCTGCGTCGCCCGCCTCGCGCTGGGAGGCGCATAAGATGGCTACTTCAACCTCTGGCGCCAACACCACGCAGTCTGCCTACAAGATCATCGATCACGTCTACGACACCGTCGTCGTCGGCGCCGGCGGCTCGGGCCTGCGCGCCACGATGGGCTCGGCCGAGGCCGGACTGAAGACCGCGTGCATCACCAAGGTGTTCCCCACCCGTTCGCATACGGTGGCGGCGCAGGGCGGCATCGCCGCCTCGCTGCAGAACAACACGCCCGACCACTGGACCTGGCACATGTACGACACCGTCAAGGGGTCGGACTGGCTGGGCGACCAGGACGCGATCGAGTACATGGTGCGCGAGGCGCCCCAGGCCGTCTACGAGCTGGAGCACGCCGGCGTGCCGTTCAGCCGCAACGCCAACGGCACCATCTACCAGCGTCCCTTCGGCGGCCACATGCAGAACATGGGCGAGGGCCCGCCGGTGCAGCGCACGTGCGCGGCCGCGGACCGCACCGGCCACGCGATGCTCCACGCGCTCTACCAGCAGAGCCTGAAGTACGCAGCGGACTTCTTCATCGAATACTTCGCCATCGACCTCATCATGGACAACGGCCGCTGCGTCGGCGTGATCGCGCTGTGCATGGACGACGGCACGATCCACCGCTTCCGCGCCAAGGCGGTGGTGCTCGCAACCGGCGGCTACGGCCGCTGCTACTACACCGCGACCTCGGCCCACACCTGCACCGGCGACGGCGGCGGCATGGTGCTACGCGCCGGCCTGCCGCTGCAGGACATGGAGTTCGTGCAGTTCCACCCGACCGGCATCTACGGCGCCGGCGTGCTCATCACCGAGGGCGCGCGCGGTGAGGGCGGTTATCTCACCAACTCCGAGGGCGAGCGCTTCATGGAGCGCTACGCGCCTTCGGCCAAGGACCTCGCCTCGCGCGACGTCGTGAGCCGCTCGATGGCGCTGGAAATCCGCGAAGGTCGCGGCGTGGGCCCGAACAAGGACCACATCTTCCTCCACCTCGATCACATCGCGCCCGAAGTGCTGGCCGAGCGTCTGCCGGGCATCACCGAGAGCGGCAAGATCTTCGCCGGTGTGGACCTCACCCGCCAGCCGCTGCCCGTCGTGCCGACCGTCCACTACAACATGGGCGGAATTCCGTGCGACTATAATGGCCGGGTGATGACCATCGGCGCCGATGGCGACCCGGAGACCGTAGTCGAGGGGCTGTTCGCGGTCGGCGAGGCGGCGTGCGTGTCGGTGCACGGCGCCAACCGCCTGGGCTCGAACTCGCTGATCGACCTTGTCGTGTTCGGCCGCGCCACGGGCCTCTACCTCAAGGACAACATCAAGCCGGGCGAAGCCAATCCCGATCTGCCGAAGGACTCGGCCGATCTCGCGCTCACCCGCCTCGATCACTTCCGCCATGCCAAGGGCGGCTCGCCGACGGCGCAGATTCGCACAGACATGCAGCGCGCCATGTCGCAGCACGCGGCGGTGTTCCGCAACGACGAGCTGATGGCCGAGGGCAAGGCCAAGCTGGCCGACACGTACAAGCGGATGGAGGACATCGCCGTCTCCGACCGCGGCTTGATCTGGAACTCGGACCTGATCGAGACCATGGAGCTCGACAATCTGATCAGCCAGGCGACCGTCACGTTGCACGGCGCGCACAACCGCAAGGAAAGCCGCGGCGCGCACGCGCACGAGGATTTCCCCAACCGCGACGATGCCAACTGGATGAAGCACACCGCCGCCTGGTTCAACGGGTGGGGTGGCAAGGGCGGCGAGGTCAAAATCGACTACCGTCCGGTGCACGAATTCACGCTGACCGACGACGTCGAGTACATCAAGCCCAAGGCGCGCGTGTACTGATGCCGCGGCGGGTTGCCGCCCTGGGGCTGGGATTGGCTCTCGCCGTCCTGGCCCAGGCGGTGTCCGCTCCTGAGAACGCTCGGGCCTAAACCGCGGCGCGCGATCCGCGCTTTTGCGATCTTCATCGATAAGCAAGCGGTTCGTCCTATCGCCAGGGCATGAGTGAACCAGCCCCATCCGCCCATCAGGAGCGGCATCAGTTCCACGCGCTGGACCTGATGCGGGGGCTAGCGGCGATCTTCGTGGTGGCGCAGCATCTCGACGGGCCGCTGTACAAGATGGTGTTCGGCAGCCACTTGGCGGTCGACCTGTTCTTCATGATGAGCGGCTTCGTTCTGGAGCATGCCTATGGCGACCGCCTCCGCCATGGGATGAGCCTCAAGGCCTTCATGAAGGCCCGTGTCGTCAGGCTCTACCCGCTCTACATCCTCGGCTCCGCCTTCGGCGCCCTGATGCTGTTGCGCGAGACGGCGTGGCCGGTTCTGCTGGCGAATGTCGCCTTCGCCGCCGCCTTCGTTCCCGCGCCACCGGTCGTGTCCGCAGACGGGTTCAACGTCTTTCCTCTGAACTACCCGGCCTGGTCCCTCTTCTGGGAGCTGGTCGCCAACGCGCTCTACGGCTTCGTGGCGGCGCGGCTGACCCCGCGCCTCCTCGGAGCGATCCTGTCGCTTGGCGCAGTGCTGCTGGTCGTCAGCGCGGTCGCCTTCAACGGCCTCGACGGCGGCGCCAATTGCAACACCTTCGTCCTTGGGGCTCTGCGCGTGGTGTACGGGTTCTTCGCGGGCGTGGTGGTGTATCGCGTCTGGGCTAGCGGGCGGTGGCCCCGCTTCCGGGTTTCGGCGTGGGCGGCGGCCGCGATCCTCATGGCTGTGTTCATGGCGCGCCGCTGGCATTTCGCGGCGGTCTACGACGTGTCCGCAGCGCTGATCGTGTTTCCGCTGCTCGTGTTCGCCGCCGCGAGGGGGGAGGGTGTGCCCCGGACCAACCGGATCTGCACGACCCTGGGAGCCCTATCCTATCCGCTCTACGCCCTCCATGGCGCCTTCACCCCGATCGTTGCCTGGCGCGAGATCCTGGCCGTCACGCACTCCTGGATCGCCATCCCCTTCGACGGCGCGTTCATCGCCGCGATGCTGGTCCTGGCCATGGTGGCAGAGCGGTTTTACGATCGCCCGCTCCGCCGCGCCGTTGGCAAGGGAAGGCTCGGACTGCGATCCGCCCGCCCGGGTCTGCCCGTCTGAGCCCCGCCGCCTAGCTCGTCTTGCGCAGCTCTTCCGGCTTGTGGGCGGCGATCTTGCCTGATTTGTCGCTCTTCACGATGTACTCGGGATTGTCCTTGGACGCCGCGACTTTGTGGCCCTTGATCTGGGTCGGCGTGGTCTGCTTCTTCTCGACGGTGCCATGGGTCTTGCCCTGGCTGGTACCCCACTCGACCTTGTCGCCCTTTTTCAGTGTCTTGGTCATCGCTGTGTTCCTTTCGCCAAGGGCAACCCTGGCGGCAGCGCCACCGTTCCGGCGCTGCCCGAAGGGACACGAGCTTGCCCGTCATGCGCGAGGCCCCGTCTCGGAACGTCCGCCGATGACAAGGGGCTTGCGTTCAGCCCTGCTTTGATGTTTACAAGCGTAGTCGATTACACCTGTAGTCAAGGGAAGCGGAGCCGCGTTGATGTCGAGCACCATCGATCAGCCCGAACGGATCTCGGAGGCCGAACATGCCGTGATGGAGGTCCTGTGGGAGCAGGCGCCGCTCACGGCCTCCGAAGTGTGCGACAAGGTCTGCGATCAGCGCGGGTGGAGCCTGGCGACGGTCAAGACCTTGCTGTCGCGCCTGGTCGGCAAGCAGGCGGTCGAGACCGAGCCGGATGGCAAGCGCTTCCTCTACACGCCGCGAATCGCGCGAGAGGCTTACGTCGGCACAGAAAGTCGCCGCCTGGTCGACCGCCTGTTCGGAGGCCGCGCTGCGCCCCTCTTCGCGCATCTGGCCGAGGCGCAAGCGCTGACCGATGCCGATATCGCCGAAATCGAGGCTCTGCTGAAGGAGTTGAAGTCATGATCGCGTGGCTGACCGACACTCTGGTGATGACCGGCGCCTTGATGGCGCTGATCCTGCTCGTGCGCCGCCCGGTCGGCCGTTGGTTCGGTCCCGGCGCGGCCTATGCCCTGTGGGCGCTGCCGATGATCCGGCTGCTGCTGCCCCCGCTCGTGTTGCCTCAGGCGGTGACGGTCACCCACGCCGCGCAAGTCTTCGCGCCCGAGATGGAGCCCGTCGCGCAAGTGCTTCCGGTGACGCGGGAGGTGGCGATGCCGATCGCGGCCGCCGGGGCGGAACCTGCCCTGGTCATCCCCTGGGCGACGATCCTCGTCACTGTCTGGCTGACAGGCGCGGCGCTGTTCCTGATGCTGCGGATCGTCGCTTATCGTCGGATGCGTGCCGAGCTGCTGCGCCAGGCCCACGTCGTCGGCCATGCGGGCAAGGTGCGGATCGTCGAGAGCGTGGCGGTCGATGCGCCGGTCGCGTTCGGCGTGCTCGATCGGGTGGTCGCGCTGCCGCGAGGCTTCCTGGCTGGCGTGGATTCCGACACCTCGGACTTCGCCATCACCCACGAGCTCGAACACCACGCGGGCAACGACCTGATCGCCAACATGGCGGTGCAGCCGCTGTTTGCACTGCACTGGTTCAACCCGCTCGCCTGGGCCGCGTGGCGTGCAATGCGCAGCGACCAGGAAGCGGCGTGCGACTGCCGGGTCATGGCGGGCCGGACGCGTCGTGAGCGGGAGCGCTACGGACGGCTCATCGCCTCCTTCGCCGCCGGCTCGCGTTTCGCGCTCGCTGCGCCGATGGCCGGGCCGCTCAAGGGCGACAAGCCCATCATCCACCGCCTCAAAGCGCTGGTTCGCAACGAAGTGCCCGAGCGGCACCGGCTTGTCGGCCGCACGCTCTTCGCGCTTTCGGTCCTCGGGGTGCCGCTGACGGCGACCGTGACTTACGCCGCGGTGGAAACGCCCGAGGTGCCTGAAGTGCCCGAGGTGCGTCAGCCACCGGAGGCACCGGCCGCTCCGCTTGCGCCCGAAGCCGCCTCGCAGGAGGTCCCGGAAACGCCCGAGACTCCCGAGGCGCCTCATGTTCCCGACGCGCCACGAAGCGCCGCCGTCCCGGCCCCGCCCGTGCACGCGCATGTCCAGGACGCCACTGCCTTGGCGCTCCGCAGCGAAGCGGATGCCGAAGCGGCGCGGTCGAAGGCGCAGAGCGCGGCGCAGAATGCGCAACGCCTCGCCGACAATGCCGATCGCATGGCGGCCGAGGCGCTGCGGCGCGCGCCGAGGGTCGAACAGACGGTTTCGCGCGACGGGAAAGTGCAGACGATCCGTATCGTCAGCCGCGACGAGAGTGGCGAACGCACGGTCACCCGCACGATGGTGATCGACGCGAGTTGCCCGGCCGACCGGCAACCTCCGGCACCGCCGGCGAGGCAAGGGGCGTCGATGCTGACGCGGGTCTGCACGGGCGCGCCCGACACGTCCCGCCACGTCGCCATGGCGCTCGCGAAAGCCCGAGCTGCGGTCGCGGCAAACAGGCACATGCCCGCCGACGTGCGCGCCGATGTCCTCGCCGACCTCGACGATGAGATCGCCGACGCACGGGATGACAATGATTAGAGTCTGTCTGCCTGAGGCAGAACGGGCCGGTGCCGCCTAAACAGGACAGACTGTCACGGTTTCGGGGGCTCTGCTGCGGTCGCGGTCGCCGCATCGCCGCCAAGCACGCGGTATAGCGTTACCCGATTGCTGGCGAGGGCCAGTTCCGTCGCGATCTGCGAGCGCTGCGCGCTGTAGAGGCTGCGCTGGGCATCGAGGCTCGATAGGAAACTCTGCACGCCGTAGCGGTAGGTTGCGTCGGTCAGCCGCGCGGTATCGGCGGCGGCGGCGGTGTTGGCCCGCGCCGCGCGCAGCCGTTCGCCGAGCGTGCCCTGATCGGCCAGAGCGTCGGAGACCTCGCGGAAGGCGGTCTGGACCGCACGCTCGTAGTTGGCGAGAGCCGCGTCGCGCTGCGCCTCGCTCACGTCGACGTTGGCGCGCCGGCCGCCGGCGTTGAAGATCGAGTACGACGCGTTGCCTCCGGCGGACCAGCGGAACGAGCCGCTGTCGAACAGCGCGGAGAGCGCGTTGCTGGCAAAGCCGAGCAGGCCGGTCAGCGAGATCGAGGGGAACAGTTGCGCCCGGGCGACGCCGATGTCGGCATTGGCGGCGCGCAGCTGGTACTCGGCCTCGACCACGTCCGGGCGGCGCAGGAGCACTTGCGAGCTGGTGCCGGCGGGCAGTACGGCGAGCGCACCGGTGACCTCGGCGATGCTGGCCGGCAGCAGCGCCGTGTCGAAGTCGGCGCCCACCAGCAGGCGAATCGCGTTGACGTCCTGCGCCAGCGCCGCCTGCTGGGTGGCGACGTCGCCGCGCGCGGTCTCCAGCACTTGCTCGGCCTGGCGCAGATCGGTGCGCGGGGAGATGCCCCCACGCAGGCGTGCCCCGGTCAGCTCGACGCTGCGCTGAGCGTTCTTAACGGTGTCCTGGGCGATGCCGAGCAGCTCCCGGTCGGCGCCATACTGCGCCCAGGCTTGTGCAAGGTCGGCGATGAGCCCGAGCCGCACGGTGCGCGCGGCGGCTTCGGTCGCCAGAGCGGTGTTGCGCTGCGCTTCCGTGGCGTTGGCGTACTTGCCGAAGAAGTCGAGCTCGAAGCTCGAGATGCTTCCCTGGAGCGAATAGGACCAGCCCTTGCGCGATACGGTCACACCGTTGCCAGCACCTCCGGTCCCGCCACCACCGCCGACGCCGCCCGTCCCGGTGCTGGTGGTCGAAGTGCCGTTGTCCGAATAGCTCGCCCCACCGGTGACGCCGATTTGCGGGAACTGGTCGGCTCGGATCACGCGGACCTGGGCTCGGGACGCGGCGAGGTTCGCCGCGGCGACCCGCAAGTCGCGGTTGTTGGCCAACGCGCTTGTGATCAGCTGTTGCAGCCGGGGATCGCGGAAAATCTCGGTGTACGAGACGGTCGGCAGGTTTGCTTCGCTTTGTGCGAGGTAGGCGTCTCCCACCGGCCAGCTGGGTGGCACCGGCGGCGACGGCGTCTGGTAGTGGGGCGCCAGCGAGCAGGCGGCGAGGGCGAGTGACAACGCCGATGTGAGGGCCGATGTAAGGGCAAGCCGCTTCATGTCGGCGATCCCTCCTGCGCAGCGGCCGCGGGCTCGGACTTGCGGCCGAAGCGGCGCCGGACGGCCTTCAACCCGTCGCGCACGCCGCGGCGCACGAGCACGAAGAACAGCGGGATGTAGAACACCGCCAGGATCGTCGCGGTCAGCATTCCGCCGACCACGGCCGTGCCGATCGCGATGCGGCTGTTGGCGCCGGCTCCCGTCGCGATGGCGAGCGGCAGCACGCCGAAGATGAAGGCGAAGCTGGTCATCAGGATCGGCCGCAGACGGATGCGAGCCGCTTCGAGCGCCGCATCGATCACGCGCTTGCCCTGCCTTTCGGCCTGTTCGGCGAACTCGATCATGAGAATGGCGTTCTTGGCGGCGAGGCCCATCGTGGTGAGCAGGCCGATCTGCAGGTAGACGTCGTTCTCCAGCCCGCGCAGGGTCACCGCGATAATGGCGCCCACGAGGCCGAGCGGGATCACCAGCAGCACCGCCACCGGAATCGACCAGCTCTCGTACAGCGCGGCAAGGCACAGGAACACGACCACCAGCGACAGCGCATAGAGCAGCGGCGCCTGGCCCGAGCTCAGGCGTTCCTGATAGGACGACCCGGCCCAGGCGACGGCGGTGCCGGGGATCTTGCCGGCCAGCTGCTCCATGATGTCCATCGCCGTTCCCGAGCTGATGCCCGGCGAGGCCTGGCCCGAGAACTCGTACGAGGGCACGCCGTTGAAGCGTGAGGTGGTGCTGGGCGCGGTGGACCAACCGGTGCGGGCGAAGGCGGAGAAGGGCGACATGCTGCCCGTGCTGGAGCGCACGTACCACTGCGCGAGATCCTCGGGCCGGGTGCGGAACGGCGCGTCGCCTTGTACGTAGACTCGCTTGACGCGGCCCTTGTCGATGAAGTCGTTCACGTAGGAGCCGCCCCATGCGGTCGCCAGTGTGCTGTTCACGTCGCTGGGATTGAGGCCATACGCCGTCAGGCGCTGGGTATCGAGATTGACGTCGAGCGTCGAGATGTCGGGCAGGTCGCTCAGGCGCACGCCGGTGAGGCGCTGGTCCGCCGTCGCCATGGCCAGCAGCTTGTCGCGCGCGGCGGCGAACTGCTCGCGGCTCATGCCGCTGACGTTCTGCAGCTCCATGGTGAAGCCCGCCGAAGCGCCGAGGCCACGCACGGCAGGCGGGACCAGCGCGAAGACCTGCGCGTCGCGCAGGACCGGGAACGAGTGGGCAGCGCGCTGGACGATGGCGTCGGCGTTGTTCTCCTTGCCGGAGCGGTCCTTGAAGTCGGTCAGCTTCACGAAGCCTTGGCCCGTGTTCTGTCCCGTCGCTCCTTGGCCGCCGCCCGCGACCGTGAACATTCCCTCGACGTTGCCCTTTTCCTTGGTGAGGAAGTAGCGCTCGATGGATTCCTGCACCTTCTCGGTGCGGGTGAGCACGGCACCGGCAGGAAGGCGGAACTGAACCACGACGGTGCCCTGGTCTTCGTTGGGCAGGAAGCCGCTGGGCAGGCGGAAAAACAGCAGCGCCATGATCGCAAGGACGCCGGCGTAGATCGCCAGGAACAGCCACTTGCGGTTGATCACGCGGCTCACGGCGTTGGCGTAGCGATTGGTGGTCCGTTCGAAGCCACGGTTGAACTTGTCGCGAAAGCCATGAACCCGCCGTTCGAGGCCGGGGAAGCGGCGTGCCAGACGGCCCGGCTCGGCATTCTCCTCCTTGGCCTTGAGCAGCGTGGCGGTGAGCGCCGGGCTGAGGATCAGGGCGACCAGCACCGAAAGGATCATCGCGGTGATGATCGTCAGCGAGAACTGGCGGTAGATGACCCCGGTCGAACCCCCGAAGAAGGCCATCGGCAGGAACACCGCCGACAGCACCAGCGCGATGGCCACGAGCGCGACCTGGAGCTCGGCCATCGACTGGATCGTCGCCTCGCGCGGGGTCATGCCTGGATTTTCCTCGAGCAGACGCTCGACGTTCTCGACAACGACGATGGCATCGTCGACCAGCAGGCCGATCGCGAGGACGAGACCGAACAGAGTCAACGTGTTGACCGAGAAACCGGCGATATAGAACACCGCGAAGGTGCCGAGCAGCACCACCGGCACGGCGATGGTGGGGATCAGCGTCGCACGCCAGCTTTGCAGGAACACGAACATCACGACCACGACCAGGGCGATCGCCTCGATCAGCGCCTTCTCGACTTCCTCGACCGACAGCTTGATGAAGTCGGTGGAGTCGTTGCCGTAGATGTAGCGCAGGCCATCGGGCATCTGCTTGGCGAGCACCTGCATCTGCTGCTTGACCGCCTCGGCCGTGCGCAAGGCGTCAGCGCCGGGCGAAAGCGAGATCGAGATGCCCGCTCCCGGGTGGCCGTTGACGCGGCTGACGATCCCGTAGTTGTCCGCTCCGATTTCCACACGGGCGACATCGCCGATGGTCACGCTGGAGCCGTCGCTCAGCGTCTTGAGGACGATCGCGCGGAACTGCTCGGGTGTCTGCAGCCGCGACTGTGCCGTCACCGTGGCGTTGAGCGCCTGCTCGGCCGGAGCGGGAACGCCGCCGACTTCGCCGGCGGCGACTTCGGTGTTCTGGGCGCGCACGGCGGTGATCACGTCACTGGGCATCAGCCCGACACCGGCAAGCTTGCGCGGGTCGAGCCAGATGCGCATCGCGTGCGGCGCGCCGAAGACGTTGACCTCGCCCACGCCATCGACGCGCGAAAGCGGGTCCTGGATGTTGGATGCCAGGTAATCGGACACGTCCTGGTTCGAGCGCGTGTCGGTCTCGTCGTAGACCGCCACCAGCATCAGCTGATCCGGGTTCGACTTGGTGACGCGTACGCCCTGCTCCTGCACTTGCTGGGGCAGGCGGGCGATCGCGGCCTGGATCTGGTTTTGGACCTGGACCTGGGCGATGTCGGGATCGGTGCCCTTGACGAAAGTGGCGCTGATCGTGGCGCGTCCGCGGTTCGAGGACTGCGACGTGAAGTAGAGCAGCCCGTCGATGCCGGCGAGCTGTTGCTCGAGAATCTGGGTGACGCTGTTCTCGATCGCTTCGGCGGACGCGCCGGGATAGCTTGCCGAAACATTGACCTGGGTCGGCGCGATGTCGGGGTATTGCTCGTTGGGGAGCGACAACAGCGCGCCGACGCCCGCCAGCATCACGATGATCGCGATGACCCAGGCGAAGATCGGCCGATCGATGAATATCTTAGACATGGGCGGCTCAGGCGCCCTGCTTCGCGGCGCCCGACGCCCAGGCTCCGCCGGCACCCGGCTTGCCTCGCGACGCGCGCGTGGGATCCTGCGGCGCATTGGCGGGCACGGGGACGATCGGCGCGTTCTGCTTGAGGCCGTTCAGCCCTTGCACGATCACCTTGTCCCCGCGGGCTAGGCCGGAAGTGACGACCCAGTTGGTGCCCATCGCCCGCGTGGCGTTGATCTTGCGGCGGATCGCCTTGTTGCCGGGGCCCACGAGCATCACGTAGGCCGAGCCGTCGAAATCGTGCTGCACCGCCTGCTGCGGCACCAGGAAGGCGTTGGAATCGATCGCCTGGGTGAAGACCGCGTTCACGAACATGCCGGGCAGCAGCAGGTTCTGCGGGTTGGGGAAGCGCGCCCGCAGAGTGACGGTGCCGGTATCCTGGTTCACCGTGACTTCGGAGAACTGCACGGTGCCGGGCAGCGGATAGTCGCTGCCGTCCTCGAGCTTGAGCGTCACTTGCGTGCTCCCCGCACCGTACCCGCCCTGGCGCAGCTTGCGGCGCATGGCGGTGAGGTCGGCGGCGGATTGCTGCATGTCGACGTACATCGGGTCCGTGCGCTGGATGATCGCTAGCGGCGTCTCCTGGGTCGCGCCGGCGAGGCCGCCTGCGGTCACCAGCGCGCGGCCGATGCGGCCGCTGATCGGCGCGGGCACGGTGGTGAAGCGCAAGTTGATGCGGGCCGTCTCCAGCGCCGCGCGGTTCTGCGCCACGCTGGCGCGGGCGACGCGCGCCTGGGCCGCGACGTCGGTGTAGTCCTGCTTGGCCACCGCTTCCATCGCGGCGAGCGGGCGATAGCGGTCGGCCTTGGCGACCGCGGCGGAGGCGCTGGCCTGCGCGCTGGCGAGGTTGGCCTGCGCCTGGTTCACGGCGGCGCGGTAGAGGCTGGGGTCGATTTCGAACAGCGGCTGTCCGGCGCGTACATAGCCGCCCTCGGTGAACAGCCGGCGGCGGATGAGGCCGGTGACTTGCGGCCGCACTTCGCTGGTCTCGAAGGCGACGGTACGCCCGCCGAGCGTCACCGGCTCCGGCACGGCGGTGGGCGCGACGACGACGAAGCCGACTTGCGGCGGCGGGCGTTGGCCCTTTTCGTTCCCCGACTTGCCGCAACCCGCCAACAGCGCGGTCGCGATCAGCGCGAGGCCCGTCAGGGCCGGGGAGGGGGTCATCCACCCCCGACCAGCTTGGGTCAGTCTCGATGTCAAAACGGGCGCCTTGGTCAAATATGTGGGCACGCCTATCGGATCGATTTTTCGCGCCTGCAAGGACGCAAATTTCAAATGCGACACTTTGACAAAATTCCCGCACCTTGGGGCCAAAGCGCCCACGACGACGAGGGTTGGCGGGCGCGAGTCATTCCCGCCGTTCAGCGGGTTGGCTGAACCACCGGCGAGGAGGTGAAGATCACCGATCGCGACCCCGACTTGCGCGGCGGGGCCGGAGCGGCCGTGGGCTCGTCGGATACATCCTTGTCGGGCTCGATCCGCGGTGCGTGGCTGGACTCGGCGGCTTCGATGGCCTTGTAGCGCACGACCACGCCTTCGTCCGCCGGAGCTGCCGGCCAGCGGCAGCCGCGCGCCGCGCCCACGCCTTTGAGGAACGCGCGCCGGGCGATGCCGGCCTGGATCGCCGCGGCGAGTTCCCGATCGCTGCGGTTGGCGCCGGAGATCTCGCGGATCAGGCTGCGGAACGGAATGAAGGTCCCCACCGCCCACTGCGCGATCCGGCCTTTGCTGAAGCGGCTGCGCGTTGCTTGCGGCAAGTCCAGGTCGGGGCCGAGCACTCGGTCGAACTCCTTAACGGCGCCCGCCAGTTGGCGGCAGCCCTGTAGGCCCTGGAGTGAATAGGGCCGCTCCTGCGCTTCGGCGAGGAGCGCGGGAATGCCGGAGCGACCGATGTTGAGATCGGTCATGGGCGTCTTGGCGACATCGACGATGTCCGGTTCACGGTTCGTGACGGACCGCTCGGGCTCCGGCTCTCGTGCCACCGCCGGCACGGAGCCAAGAAGCAACAGAGTTGTCCCGACCCGTGCGACCGCCATGGCCCGGACCCGAGACGGAGTGATCATCGTGGTTCTCCCGCGCCTCGCGTCGGAGGCGCACCATGTCAATGCTTCAGATCGGCGAAGGTGTCGCAGGCGTCCTCGTTGCCGGTATCGAGCCCTTTCTTCAGCCACTGCATTCGCTGCGCACTCGACCCGTGCGTGAAGGTCTCGGGATTGACCGCCTGCCCGGCATTGCGCTCCAGCGTGTCGTCGCCGATCGCGCTGGCCGCATTGAGGCCTTCCTCCATGTCACCTGGCTCGACGAGGTCGCGGCGCTGCCCCGCCCAGACCCCGGCGTAGCAGTCCGCCTGGAGTTCCATACGCACTTGCAGGGCGTTGGCTTGCGAGGGATTCTGCTGCTGGGCGCTGTGCACCTGGTCGGCGAGCCCTACGAGCTTTTGCACGTGGTGGCCGTACTCGTGGGCGATCACGTAATAGCGGGCGAAGTCGCCGCGGGCGCCGAGCTTCTGGTCCATCTCATCGTAGAAACTCGTGTCGATGTAGATACTCTGGTCGACGGGGCAGTAGAACGGTCCCATCGAACTCTGGGCCGCACCGCAGCCCGAGCGGGTGCCGCCCTGGTAGAAGTGCAAGGTCGGCTGCTCGAACTTGATGTTCGACTTGGTGAAGATCGGTTCCCAGGTGCGGTTCAGCGAATCGAGCGCGTTGCACGCCTCGGTCGCATAGGCGTTGCGAGCGCAGATCGTGCGCGCGTCTGAGCTTGTCGGCTCTTGCGTGGTGGGCGCGGCCCCTTGTCCCCCCTGGATGGCGCCGATCATCTGACCGGGATCGACGCCGAACACGAGCGTGCCGATGAGCACGATGAGCAACCCGCCGCAGCCAAGCGCACCGCCGCCGCCGCCCGGAAAGCCACCTCCGCCACCCTCGCTGACGCGGATGTTGTCAGGATTGAATGGGTTGAGTCGCACGCCCCTCTCCAGCCGCAATCGGCGAACACGCCGTTCCACGCAGGCGCCAAGAGCCCGCGAACGGTGGCGAAATCCGCCGCCGTCGCCTTTGTTCCTAATAGGCCTGCGCTGAACGTGACGGCGGCGCAACAGACCCCGGAAAATTAGCCTGCGTCCCATCGAGGGACTTGATTTGCCGGGCGCTTCGCACCCTAAATTCGCTTCGTTCGTTGCACCGGGACAAAATGAACAGGGGTCTGGCGATAATCGTCCTCGCGGCGGCATGGATCGGTGTGTGGCTATTTGCCAGCGCGCCGGTCTTCGCCGCGTCCGCCGATCGCGCCACCCGGGAGATCGAGAGCCAGCTCAAGGCGCATATCGAGATGCTCGCCAGCGACGAGTTCGAGGGCCGGCAGCCAGGGACAGAGGGCGAGGCCAAGACCTTGCGCTATCTTGGCCGCAAGTGGTTCGACATGGGCCTGGTCTCGGGCACCAACGACCCCTCGCACGAATGGTTCGAGCCGGTCACGCTCGTTGCGCGCGAGCCCGCCGCCTTTGCCGCGCAGTTCAGCCGGCGCGGCCGGCGCATCGCGACCTCGCCTGACGACTTGCTGGTGCTGACCTCCGGCAAGCGGAGCCTGATCCGCTCGGCGCCGTTGCTGTTCGTGGGCACCGGCTCCGGGCGCGCCTATACCCGCAACGAACTGGCGGGTCGGGTCGCGGTGCTGCTCGATGGAGCGAGCCTCGCGGATAGCCCGAACGGCAGCAAGCGCCAGAACGCGCTGCTCGACGCGGGGGCCGCGGCGGTGATGACCGTGCTCGATGGCGAGCGTTCGCTCAAGCAAGTCAGCGCGCGGCGCCAGCGCACCGGCTACGCCCTGTCGCGCGATGTGATCGGCGGCGATCTTGAAGCCTTCATCACCCGCCCCGCGATGGAGACCTTGCTCAAGGGCGGCAACCAGAGCCTGGCCGACCTTACGGCGGCGGCGGGCCAGCCGGAGTTCCTTCCGATCCCGCTCGATCTGTCGGTCACGCTGGAGGCGACCACGCGCGAGACGACGATCAGGACGCACAACCTGATCGGTCGGCTGCCGGGCCGCAGGCCGGATGGCGGCGCGGTGCTGCTGGTGGCGCACTGGGACCACTTCGGCATCTGCGCCGAGCCGCCGGCCCAGGAGCTGATCTGCCATGGCGCCATCGACAACGCGAGCGGCGTCGCCGCGCTGACCGAAGTGGCGCGTCGCCTCGCGGCCGGACCGAGGCTCGATCGCGACGTCTACTTCCTGGCGACGACGGCGGAGGAACTGGGCTTGCTCGGCGCCTACGCGTTCGCCGAGGACCCGCCGATCCCGCCAGGACAGATCGTGGCCGCGTTCAACATCGACAGCGTCGCCATTGCGCCGCAAGGCACGCCTTTCGCCATCGTCGGGCGCGGCATGACCGGGCTTGACCCGCAGATCGCGCAAGTCGCCAAGGCTGAGCGGTTCAGGATCGTGCCCGGCGACGAGGCCAATGAATACGTCAAGCGCCAGGATGGCTGGGCACTGCTCCAGCACGATATCCCCGCCGTGATGGTGACCACCGCCTACGGCAAGCTCGACCTGATGCGTGCGTTCTTCGATGGCGACTATCACCGCCCGAGCGACGACCTGTCGCATCCCCTTCAGCTTGGCGGTGCGGCAGACGACGTGCGGATGCTGACCGCGCTCAGCCGCTGGTTCGCCGATCCCCGAAAGGTTCCACTCAAGGCGAAATGACGCTCTAGCGGTTCGGGGCCCGCTTGATTACATGGGCCGCCACGAATCCGGACCGGAGAATGGCGCTGATGGAAATTTCGCTCGGGCTTACCTTCGACGACGTCCTGCTGCGCCCTGCGAAGTCCGACATCGTTCCCACGCAAGCCGACACCCGCACGCGCCTGACGCGCGAGATCGGGCTGAACATCCCGGTTATCTCCTCGGCCATGGACACCGTGACCGAGGGCGACATGGCGATCGTGATGGCGCAGATGGGCGGCATCGGCGTGCTCCACCGCAACCTCACCATCGAGGAGCAGTGCGCGGCCGTACGCCAGGTGAAGCGCTTCGAGAGCGGCATGGTGGTCAACCCGATCACGATCTCGCCCAACGCCACGCTGGGCGACGCGCAGGCGCTCATGAGCCAGCACCGGATCAGCGGCATTCCCGTGGTCGAGCAGCCGGGCGGCAAGCTCGTGGGCATCCTCACCAATCGCGACGTGCGCTTCGCCGCCAATCCGCTGCAGCCGGTGGCCGAGCTGATGACGCGCGACAATCTCGCGACGGTAGGCCTGGGCGTAAGTCAGGAGGACGCGCGCCGTCTGCTCCACCAGCGCCGGATCGAGAAGCTCCTGGTGGTCGACGACGAGTTCCGCTGCATCGGCCTCATCACCGTCAAGGATATCGAGAAGGCGGTGACTTACCCTAACGCGACCAAGGACGCGGCCGGGCGGCTGCGGGTCGCGGCGGCGACGACGGTGGGCGACAAGGGTTTCGCCCGCACCGAGGCACTGCTCGCGGCCGAGTGCGACGTGATCGTGATCGACACCGCGCATGGCCACAACGCCGACGTCGCCAAGGCGGTCGAGCGGGTCAAGAAGCTGTCGAACTCGGCGCAAGTGATCGCCGGCAATATCGCCACCGCCGAAGCGGCGCGGGCGTTGATCGACGCGGGCGCGGATGCGGTGAAGGTCGGCATCGGACCCGGCTCGATCTGCACCACGCGCATCGTCGCGGGTGTCGGCGTGCCGCAGCTCACCGCCGTGATGGAAGCCGCCGAGGAGGCCGAGAAGTCGGGCGTGCCGGTGATCGCCGACGGCGGCCTGCGCACTTCGGGCGATGCGGCCAAGGCGCTGGCGGCCGGCGCCTCGACGATCATGGTCGGCTCGATGCTGGCGGGCACCGAGGAAGCGCCGGGCGAGACCTTCCTCTACCAGGGCCGCGCCTACAAGTCGTACCGCGGCATGGGCTCGGTGGGCGCGATGGGCCGGGGCTCGGCCGACCGCTACTTCCAGGGCGACATCAAGGATCAGATGAAGCTGGTGCCCGAGGGGATCGAGGGGCAGGTCGCCTACAAGGGGCCGGCGCGCGACGTGATCCACCAGCTCGTCGGCGGCATCAAGGCGGCGATGGGCTACACCGGCTCGCCCACGATCGACGACCTGCGGCGCAACACCAAGTTCATCCGCATCACCGGTGCGGGCTTGCGCGAAAGCCATGTCCACGATGTCACCATCACGCGCGAGGCACCCAATTACCCGACGCGCTGAGGGTACGGGCAAGCGCAGCGAAGTGCGCCGCATCCTCCCCTCCCGCTTGCGGGAGGGGCCGGGGATGGGGCTGTCTGAAGCCGCCCAGCTCGCTTTGGCACCAGCGCACCCCAAACCTCTTCCGCACGCGGGAGGGGCTGCATGACGCCGCAGGCCCGGGTGCAGGCGGCCATCGAGGTGCTCGATCTCGTCATCACCGCGGCGCGCGCCAACGGCGCGCCGGCGGATCGCATCGTTACCGACTGGTTCAAGTCGCGGCGCTTCGCCGGCAGCGGTGACCGGCGGGCCGTGCGCGATCTCGTCTTCCGCGCCATCCGTGCGTGCGGCGACATTCCGGCGAGCGGCCGCGCGGCGACGCTGCGCCTCGCCCAGGACGATGCCGCGCTGGCCGGGCTGTTCGACGGTTCGCGCCACGCGCCCGGGCCGATCGCCCCGGACGAGCCCGTGGCGGCAAGTGGCGTCGCCCCGACCTGGCTCGTCGAGCGCCTAGGGCAAAGCGGCATCGCCGCTTCGGATGCTGCCGCGCTGCTCGAGCGCGCGCCCCTCGATGTCCGGGTGAACACCTTGCGCGCCGGCCTTGCCGAACTTCCGCCCGGCGGCGAACGGACCATGGCGCCGCACGGTTGGCGCTATCCCCACGGCACGCGCATCGAGGATAGCGCCGCCTGGGCACAAGGCGCGATCGAGGTGCAGGACACCGGCTCGCAGCTCGCCTGCCTCGCGGTGGAGGCTCGGCCCGGCGAAAGCGTGATCGACTTGTGCGCAGGCGGCGGCGGCAAGACCCTGGCCCTGGCGGCGGCGATGGAGGGCAGGGGGGCGTTGCTCGCTTGCGATGCCGACCGGGCCCGCCTCTCGAAGCTGGCACCGCGCGCCGCCCGCGCCGGCGCGTACGACATAGAGACTCGGCTGCTCGATACCGGGCGCGAGGCGGAGCAACTGGCCGACTGGCGCGGCCGAGCGGACGCGGTGCTGGTCGACGCGCCGTGCTCGGGTACGGGCACATGGCGGCGCAATCCGGAAGCGCGCTGGCGGCTGACCCCTCAGCAGCTCGACCGCTACGCCGCGATCCAGGCGCGCCTGATGGACATCGCGGCCGGACTGGTGCGGCCCGGCGGCAGGCTGGTGTTCGTCACCTGCTCGCTGCTCGACGCCGAAGGAGCCGACCAGGCGGCGGCGTTCCTGGCGCGGCAACCGGGCTTCGTGGCCGAGAATCCGGCGCTTGCCGTGGGCGAGCCGCGCTTCGCGGGCTGGCGCCTGTCCCCGGCGCGGGACGGCACCGACGGCTTTTTCGTCGCGCGTTTCCGCGCGGTGTGATAGCAGTGACACACTCATGACCAAGACATCGCTCTCGGCCAAGGACATCTTGATGCGTTACACTCCCGCCGCCGTTGCCCTTTCCCTTCTCGTCGCGATCAGCTCCAGCGTTCTTCACTCCGCACCCGCCCAGCCGCTCGACCCGCGTGCTGCCGCTTTGCTCGAACAAGGCCGTGCGCAGATGGCGGCGGGCCGCAACCAGGAGGCGATCGACGCGCTGGAGGCGGCGCTGACGGTGCAGCCGGGCAACGCCCAGGTTCTGGTCGAACTCGCCAACGCCACGCGTCGCACAGGCCTTCAGGGCAAGGCGATCCACTACTACCGCGAGGCGCTCGAGAGCGATCCGCGCAATCTGTCGGCCATTGCCGGCGAGGGAACCGCGCTTGCGGAAAAGGGCGCGCTGGAGAAGGCCAACCGCAATCTCGCGCAGCTCAAGTCGCTGTGCTCGGGCGACTGCGCCGAAAGCCGCCAGCTCGCCGCAGCGATCGCGCGCGGCCCGTCGCCTCGCGTGGTGAGCGCCGCGGCGGTCACGCCGAAACCGGTGGTTTCAGAGAACTGATCACAGCGATCGAGGCGTAGCGTCGTCCCGGGAGTTCAGATCAGCGCCTTGAACTCGTCGAGCACGGCGCGGTAGACGCGCTTCTTGAAGGGCACGATCATCTCGGGGAGGAGATCGGGCTCCATCCACTTCCACTCGCAAAACTCGGGCGGCTTGTGCGCCTTCAGGTCGATATCGCTGTCCTCGCCTTCGAAGCGGCCGAGGAACCATGTCTGGCGCTGCCCGCGGTACTTGCCGCCCCACAGCTTGCCCATCAGGTGCTCGGGCAAGTCGTAGAGCAACTCTTCCTTGGTCTGCGCGAGCAGGCTGACGTGGCGTTCGCTGACGCCGGTTTCTTCCCAGAGCTCGCGGTGTGCGGCTTCCTTCAGGTCCTCGCCCGGATCGACGCCGCCTTGGGGCATTTGCCACCAATCGCCCTCGCGATTGTCGATTCGCTTGCCGACGAACACCAGCCCGTCATGGTTGACCAGCATCACGCCCACGCAAGGGCGATAGGGGAGGCGCGTGAAGTCGCTCATCAGCCGCTCTCCGTGCCGGTGCGAAAGGAAAGCAGTGTCACGGAAACGCGGGGCAAGGTGCGAGGGGTGCGCATGCGGCCATCCATGGCGCAGCCGCCCGCACTTGACCAGCCGGATTTATCGGCCTTTAGCACAGGCCAGGGTTTGGCCGCCCATGGATTTTCTAAGTTGTCAGGCGGCTTGATCGGGCACAGTGGCGACCACACCTAGCCACTGCGCCGGGTTATAAAGATTTTTAGCACACGGTCCGGCGTGGGTCGCGAAACGAACGCAGCAGGCTGGGCGACAAAGGACGATCATGGCAACATTACCTGCCGAGAAGGAAACCGCGGCCGTCGCGGAATCCGCACCCGAAGCCGTCGTCGTGCGCTTCGCTGGCGACTCCGGAGACGGCATGCAGCTGACGGGCGGGCAGTTCACGCTCTCGACCGCGCTCGCCGGCAACGATCTGGCCACCTTCCCGGACTTTCCCGCCGAGATCCGCGCCCCGCAAGGCACGCTGTTCGGTGTCTCGGCGTTCCAGATCAACTTCGGCTCGACCGACATCACCACCGCGGGCGATGCGCCCGACGTGCTGGTGGCCATGAACCCGGCGGCGCTGAAGACCAACGTCCAGGCGCTTAAACCCGGCGGGCTGATCGTCGCCGACACCGGTGAGTTCAACAAGCGCAACCTCGAAAAGGCCAAGTACGAGGTCAATCCCCTCGAAGACGGCAGCCTCGCCAAGTGGGACCTGCTGGCCTTCGACATCAGCGCGCTGACCCTGGAAGCCGTGAAGCCCTTCGGCCTTGGCAACAAGGAAGCGCTGCGCTGCAAGAACATGTGGACGCTGGGCCTGGCGCTGTGGATGTTCGACCGTGACCGCCAGCCGCTGATCGACTGGCTCAACGGCAAGTTCGCCAAAAACCCGGTGCTCGCCCAGGCCAACATCGCAGCGCTTAACGCTGGCCACGCCTATGGCGAGACGGCGGAACTGGCCGGGCCGCTCCGGAAGCTGCACCTCGATCCGGTCGCCTCCGAGCCGGGCCTGTACCGCACCATCACCGGCGCCGAGGCTATCTCGCTTGGCCTGATCGCCGGTGCGCAACTCGCCGACCTGCCGATGTTCTTCGGCGGCTATCCGATCACCCCGGCCTCCGCGATCCTGCACAACCTGGTCAAGATGAAGGAGTTCGGGGTCACCACCTTCCAGGCCGAGGACGAGATTGCCGCCATCTGCGCCGCGATCGGCGCGTCCTATGCCGGTCAGCTGGGCGTCACCTCCTCCTCCGGCCCTGGCATCGCGCTCAAGGGCGAGGCGATGGGCCTGGCGATCATGACCGAGCTGCCGCTCGTCATCGTCAACTCGCAGCGTGGCGGACCCTCCACCGGGCTGCCGACCAAGACCGAGCAATCGGACCTCTACCAGGCGGTCTATGGCCGCAACGGCGACGCGCCGCTGCCGGTGATCGCCGCCCGCTCGCCCGCCGACGCGTTCGAGTGCGCGATCGAGGCATGCCGTATCGCCACCCAGTTCATGACGCCGGTCATGCTGCTGACCGACGGCTACATCGGCAATGCCTCCGAACCGTGGAAAGTGCCCGATCCGGCGACCTTCACGCCGTTTCCCAAGACCTTCCTCGAAGACTCGAACAATCCCGAGGGTAAGGTCCTGCCGTTCAAGCGCGACGAGAACGGCGTGCGCCCGTGGATCAAGCCGGGCACGCCGGGCCTGATGCACCGCATCGGCGGCATCGAGAAGGCGGTCGATACCGGCAACATCGACTATTCGCCTGCCGTCCACCAGTCGCAGACCGACGCCCGCAAGGAGAAGATCGACCGCGTGGCGAACGCCATCCCGGCGCAGGAAGTCACGCTGGGCGAGGCTTCGGGCAAGCTGGCGGTGGTGGGCTGGGGCTCGACCTTCGGGCCGATCCACCAGGCCGTGCGCCGCGCCCGCCGCCAGGGGCTCGACGTCAGCCACGTCCATGTGCGCCACGTCTGGCCGCTACCGGCGAACCTGGGCGAACTGCTCGCCGGCTACGAGCACGTGCTCGTGCCCGAGATGAACACCGGCCAGTTCAAGACGGTGCTGCGCGACCAGTTCCTGATCAACGCCGTGCCGCTGAACAAGGTCTCCGGCCAGCCCTTCGCCATCGCCGAGATCGAGGACGCGATCGCCCGGTTCTTCGATGGCCTTGCGGACAACGAAGGCGGCGAGGTTCCGGTCAACCGCGACCAGCTTCCCAGCACCGAAGCCCACAACGACTGACAGCGACCCGATAGCGGGACGATAAGGCAAGACCCATGAACGACATGACCCCCATCACCACGACGCTCAAGGACTGGGAAACCGATCAGGAAGTGCGCTGGTGCCCGGGCTGCGGCGACTATGCGATCCTGAAGGCCGTGCAGCGCACGCTGCCGATGATCGGCGCCGATCCGAAGAACACCGTGTTCGTCTCGGGCATCGGCTGCTCCAGCCGCTTCCCCTACTATGTCGAAAGCTACGGCTTCCACACCATCCACGGCCGCGCGCCGGCGTTCGCGACCGGCATCAAGCTGGCGAACCCGGAGCTCGATGTTTGGCTGGTGACGGGTGACGGCGACGGCATGTCGATCGGCGGCAACCACACGATGCACATCCTGCGCCGCAATCTCGATTGCCAGATCATGCTGTTCAACAACGAGATCTATGGCCTGACCAAGGGCCAGTTCTCGCCCACCAGCCGCGTCGGCACGACCTCGCCGACGACGCCGCTCGGCTCGTACGACCGCCCGGCCTCGCCCTGCGCCTTCGCGCTCGGCGCGGGCGCGCGCTTCATCGCGCGCGCGTTCGACGTGTCGAAGGAACTGCCCAACACGCTGATCGCCGCCCACGCGCACAAGGGCGCGGCGTTCGTCGAGATCTTCCAGAACTGCATCGTCTACAACAAGGACCGCTTCGACGACTTCACGTCGAAGGGCACCGACGACATGCAGCTGTGGTGCAAGCACGGCGAGCCGCTGCTGTTCGGCAATCCCAAGACCGGCCCGATCAAGGGCCTGTCGCTCGATCTCGAGACGCTGTCGCTCAAGGTCGTCGACGTGATCGACGGCGATTGGCAGGCGGCGGGCGTGGTGGTGCACAACGTGCGCAACCGCGGCCTTGCCCACATGCTGGTCGAGATGCCCTATGGTCCGTTCCCGATGGCGCTCGGCGTGATCTACGACGATCCCGCGCCGACCTTTGAAGCCTCCGTGGCGATCGAGAAGGAAAAGGCCACCGCCGGCAAGACCGCCGACCTCGCCAAGCTGCTGGGCAAGGGCCAGACTTGGATGGTCGAGCCCGAGGCCGCGCACGGACTTATGGATTGACGCTGCAAGATCCTCCCCTGCAAGGGGAGGGGGACCGCCAGCGCAGCTGGTGGTGGAGGGGTGTAACCGCCGGCGTAGTCCGATCCGCCAGCGGTTACACCCCTCCGTCAGTCCTGCGGACTGCCACCTCCCCTTGCAGGGGGAGGATCACCACACCGCGATGGATAACCTCACTCACAGCCTCGTCGGCTGGGCGCTGGCCGAGGCCGGTCTCAAGCGCCGCACCCGCAAGGGGCTGGCCGCCTGCGTGCTGGCAGCGAACATGCCGGACATCGACGTGTTCTTCGGCTGGGCGCCGTGGGCGCCGCTCGCGATGCATCGCGGCTTCACGCATGGGCTGGTCGGCGGCGTGCTGCTCATGCCACCCCTGCTGGCGCTGCTGTTGTGGCTGCTCGACCGTTGGCAGGTTTCCCGCGGCGCGGTGTTCAAGAGCGGACTGCCGATGCGCCCGGGCTGGCTGGTGGCGATCTGCTATCTGGCGGCGCTCACCCATCCGCTGCTCGACCTGCAGAATACTTATGCGGTGCAGCTGCTCTCGCTCGCGTCGGCGCGCTGGTTCCACACCGATGGGCTGTTCATCGTCTCGCCGTGGTTGCTGGCGATCCTAGGGCTCGGCATATGGCTGGCGCGCCGGTGGAGCGATGCAAAACCGGCGCTGCTCAGCCTCCTGGCGGCAGCCTGCTTCATCGCGCTCAACGTCTTCATCTCGACCCTGGCGTGGCGCGCACCGGCAAGCTCGGCTCCCGGGCTGAGACCGGACCGGGTGTTCGCGGCGCCCGAGGCGCTGGCGTTCTGGCGTCGTGAGGTTACTTGGCGGCAAGGCGGCATCATCGGCTCTGGCGGGTTCGATCCGGTGGTCAGCACGCAGTACCTGACCGGCATCGACGAGAGCATTGCCGACAATATGAGCGACACCATCGCACAGCGCGCGGCGGTCGCTTCTGCGCAAGTCGTGAAGTTCCTCGCCTGGTCTCAGCTGCCGGTTGCGCGCATCCAGCGGCAGGGCTGTATCGCGCGCGTGACCTTCGGCGATGCCCGCTTTGCCGGAGCGATCGCGAGCCGCACCATGGAGACCAGCGTCAGTGTACCGTCGGGCGCGCCGGGGTGTCCGTCGCCGCGCTGACCGTGTCCGCCGCGGCCTTGGCCGGCCGGTAGAGGAGGGCGCTTGCGGTAAAGGCCCAAGCGACGCCGCCGAGCCATCCGGCGGTGACGTCGCTCGGCCAGTGCACGCCCAGCCATACCCGGGTCCAGGCGATCAGCAGGCTGACCACCAGCGCCGTCGCCACGATCGTCAACCTCACCGATTCGCGCGGGCTGATCGCCGCGAAGGCGAGCGCGATGCTGAGGTAGACCACGGCCGAATTGAAGCTGTGGCCGCTGGGAAAGCTGTTGCCGCTCGCCTCCATCAGGTGCGGCACGATCTCGGGACGGGCGCGGCCGATCAGCTGCTTGAGGCCCGTGTTGACGATCCAGCCCACCATCACAGTCAGCACCAGCAGCGTCGCCTCGCGCCGCAGCTTGAGGAACAACAGCGCCACGACCGCCATCAGCGCGAAGAAGTTTCGCAGCAGCACGCCGCCCAGCGCCGTCACGTCGCGCACGTCCTCCAGCACCGCGGGCGAGCCGCTCGGCTGCAAGTCGCTGTCGCGCCAGAAGAGGATGCCCGCCTTGTCGATCGCCGCGGTGTGGCCGGAGTGGACTGCCCAGGCGATGACCGCGAACCCGACCCAGCCCAGCGCCGCGACGCCGAGCGCCTTGCGCGGATCGATGCGATAGCCCCGAGAGGGCAGGGTGACGGTGTCGGGTCCTATGGCCATAGGGGCATGGAACGCGGCATGGGGGAGGACGTTGCGCGGCGATGAGCGAACCCACCGAACCCGCGCGCATCGTCTGGCTTCGCCGCGATTTGCGCTTGGCCGACCAGCCCGCCTTCTGCGCCGCCGCCCAAGCGGGCGCGGTGATTCCGGTTTACGTGCTGGATGATGACCGCGCGGGCGAGCGCAAGCTCGGCGGCGCCTCGCGCTGGTGGCTGCACCATAGCCTGCAGTCGCTGGAGAAAAGCCTGAAGCAGCATGGCTGCAAGCTGATCCTGCGTCGCGGCGATGCGGTCAAGGTGCTGGCGCAACTGGTGCGCGAGACGGGCGCGAGCGGCATCGACGCCCTGCACCACTACGAACCGTGGTGGTGCAAGGCGGAGGAGGAACTGGCCGGCGAAGTCGACTTGCGGCTTCACGACGGCAACTACCTTGCTCCGCCCGGTTCGGTGACCACTGGCTCGGGCCAGCCGTTCAAGATCTACACGCCCTTCGCCAAGACGCTCACCCGCATGCTGCCGCAGCGCTATCCGCTGCCGGTGCCCGCGCTGCAAGGTCCGAAGTCCTGGCCGAAGAGCGACGCGCTCGCGGACTGGGGGCTGCTGCCAAGCAAGCCGGACTGGGCAGGGGGTTTTCGCGAAGCCTGGCAGGTCGGCGAGGATGCGGCTCACGCGCAACTCGAAGACTTCCTCGACCGCGCCAAGGACTACGACGAGGCGCGCAACATGCCCTCGATCGATGGCTCCTCGCGCTTGTCGCCGCACTTGCACTGGGGCGAGATCTCACCCACGCAAGTGTGGCATGCGCTCGAGCGGCACCACGGCCGGGGTGCGGACAGCTACCGCGGCGAGATCGTGTGGCGCGACTATGCGCAGACCGTGATCGCGCAGTTCCCGGACTATCCCGAGACCAGCTACCGGCCCGGGTTCCATCGCTTCCCATGGCGCGATCCGGCCAAGACCAAGGGTGCGGCCAAGGATCTCGAGGCTTGGCAGCGCGGGCGGACGGGATACCCGATCGTCGATGCCGGCATGCGCCAGCTGTGGGCAATGGGCTGGATGCACAACCGGGTGCGCATGATCGCGGCAAGCTTCCTGATCAAGCACTTGCTGATCGACTGGCGCCATGGCGAACGCTGGTTCTGGGACACGCTGATCGATGCCGACTACGCCAACAATGGCGTGAACTGGCAATGGGTCGCCGGCTCCGGCGTGGACTCCAGCCTGTTCACCCGGATCATGGCGCCGCTCAGCCAGTCGGAGAAGTTTAATGCCGGCGACTACATCCGGCGCTGGGTCCCAGAGTTGGCGGGGTTGAGCGATGCCGAGATCCACGACCCGCCGCAACGGCCGGACGGCTATCCGGAGAAGCGCGTCGGCCACAAGGAAGCGCGCGAACGCGCGCTGGCGGCATACCGGCAGTCGCGCGGGCATTAGTGCACCGCGTCGTCCCGGACTTGATCGGGGAGCGGTTCCGCCATGCCACGGCCTGACCGCGCTCGCGCCCCACCGTCTCAGCCTCGCATCTGACCGACGGCTCGTCCGACCTACTCGGCAGCTGCCCCAAGGTGCACGGGCAGTCCCAGAACCATCGCCGCGCCCGTGCATTGCAGCGGTGACGCGACGCATGGGAGCAGGATGCGATGAAGTTCGGGTACAAGCTGATGACCGAAGAGCACGGGCCCAAGGCGCTCGTGGCGAATGCGGTGCGCGCCGAGCAGGCCGGGTTCGACTTCGTGTCGATCTCGGACCACTTCCATCCCTGGCTGGAGTCGCAAGGCCATGCCCCATTCGCCTGGAGCGTGCTCGGCGCTATCGCCCACGCGACGCGGACGATCGGCATAACCACTGGGCTGACCTGCCCGATCATCCGCTATCACCCGGCGATCATCGCTCAGGCGGCCGCCACGATCGCGCTGATGAGCGACAACCGCTTCAGCCTGGCGGTGGGCGCGGGCGAGCGGCTCAACGAGCATGTGACGGGCGAACTATGGCCCTCCACGCCGATCCGCCACGAGATGCTGAGCGAGGCCATCGAGATCTTTCGGCTGCTCTGGGACGGCAAGGTGCACAGCTATGTCGGCCAGTACTTCGACGTCGACCATGCGCAGCTCTACGACGTGCCCGAGCAGCCGATCACGATCACGGTCGGCGTGAGCGGCAGCAAATCGGTCGCGCTCGCGGCGGAGAAGGCCGATGGGATCATGGCGACCAGCCCCGAGGCCGAGCTGGTGCAGGACTTCAAGGCGAAGTCGGGCAAGTCAGGTCCGGCTTATGGCGAAGTGACCCTGGCCTGGGCGGCGAGCGAGGAGGAAGGGCGCAAGCTGGCGCACGACCGCTTCCGGTTCAGCGCCTTCGACTGGTCGGTCAACTCCGAGCTGCGCGACGTGGCCGGGTTCGAAGCGGCGGCGAAGTACGTCAAGCCGGAGGACCTAGCGGACAAGATCACCGCCGGTCCCGATCCCGAAGTGCATCTGCAGGCGATCCGCAAGTGGATCGATGCAGGCTTCGATCACCTGGTGCTGCTAGGCCCGGGAGACGATCAGGAAGGCTTCATCCGCTTCTGCGAGGCCGAGTTGTTTCCCAGGCTGAAGTGATGCGTCGGTCCGGGGTTCACTGGTCGACCGGCGGGTTCTCGATAAGCTCGGTCTTGGCTTGCTCGCCCATTCCGTGGCGCAGCACCATCGGGATTTGGGCGAAGGTGAACAGGAAAGAGAGACCGGTGAACAGCCATAGCTTGGCCTGGAGCCAACCGCCGAACGTCAGAACTTCGCGCAGCACTTCGTTGAGGACGGCGAGGAACACGAAGAAGAACGCCCAGTTGCGCGAAAGCTTGAGCCAGCCTTCGTCGGTCAGTCCCTCGAACGCCGATTGCAGCAAGTAGCGCAGCATCGGCTTGCCGCGCCTGAGGCCGACGAACAACACGACGGCGAACAGGACGTAGATTACGGTCGGCTTGATCTGGATCCATACCGGATCGTTGAAGAACACGGTCAGCGCGCCGAAGCCCAGGATCAGCGCGGTCGAGAGCCAGACCATCGGCGAGACGTGGCCGAGGCGCCACTTCGAGATGATCAGCGCCGCCACGGTGGCGATCATGAACCCGATCGTGCCCTTGATCACGGCGGCCACGATGCCGAGGCCATTGTTGTCGTCGGCCGGGGAGAAATGCCGGTACGTCAGGAAGAAGACCAGCAGCGGCCCGAAGTCGACGACCAGGTTGACCCACGACGAGCGGGGCTTCTGCGCCTGCGCAGTGGTTTCACTCATCACGCGACTCCGGCGATGACGCGGGCGACGAGGTCGGGATCGAACGGGCGCAAGTCGTCGATCCGCTCGCCGACGCCGATGGCGTGGATCGGCAGGCCGTACTGTTCGGCCGCCGCGACGAGAACGCCGCCGCGTGCGGTGCCGTCGAGCTTGGTCATGATGAGGCCTGTCACGCCGGCGACTTCCTTGAAGATTTCGATCTGCGACAAGGCGTTCTGCCCATTGGTGGCGTCGAGGACGAGGACGACGTCGTGCGGCGCCGCGGGGTTGAGCCGGCCCAGGACGCGGCGAATCTTGGCCAGCTCGTCCATCAGCTCGCGTTTGTTCTGCAGGCGGCCGGCGGTGTCGACGATGAGGGCGTCGGTGCCGTCGGCGGTGGCGGCCTTGACGGCGTCGAATACGACACTGGCCGGGTCGCCGCCTTCCGGACCCTTGATGATGGGCACGCCCAACCGATCGGCCCAGACGCCGAGCTGGCCGATCGCAGCGGCGCGGAAGGTGTCGCCTGCCGCCAGCGTCACCGAATAGTCCTGCTCCTGGAACAAATGCGCGAGCTTGGCGATCGTGGTGGTCTTGCCGGAGCCGTTGACGCCGATGACCAGGATCACTTGCGGACGCGGGAAGGCGACGATGTCGAGCGGCTTGGCGACGGGACGCAGGATCTCGGCGATCTCACGCGCGACCGCCTCCATGATCGCGCGTTCGCCGGAGCCCTGCAGCTCGTCGCGCTCGAACCGCTCCTGCGCAAGGCGTGCGCGGATGCGGGCCGCGGCGCGCGGGCCGAGATCGGACATGATGAGCGCATCTTCGAGGTCGTCGAGCTGTATGTCGTCGAGCCGCGACTTGCCGACGAAGCCGGAGAGATTGCCGGAAAAGCGCTCCGAGGTCTTGCGCAGGCCGCCGAATACGCGGTCGGACCAGGCTTCGCCGCCGCCTTCCGTTTGCGCGTCGGGAGTGCCGCCGGGCTCGCTACTCATTCCAGGATTCCTTCGACGACCGCTCGCGGAACGATCCGTAGCAGAGTGCCTGCTGCCGTTTCCGGCGGCAGGCGGACCGGCGCGAATTGCGCCGAATGGCCGGTGCCGCCGCGTTCGGCAAGCACTTCAAGCGGTTGGCCGACCAGGCCTTGCAGCCAGCGCCCGCGCTCCTGCGCGACGGCCCCGCGCAATTCGCGCGCACGCTGTCGGACCAGGACCGGATCGACTTGCGGCATCCGCGTCGCCGGCGTCCCGGGACGCGGCGAGTAGGGGAAGACGTGTCCGTGAACGATGCCCAAGGCGCCGATGGCATCGAGGCTGTTGGCGTGCATGGCCTCGCTCTCGGTCGGGAACCCGGCGATGAGATCGGCGCCGAGCGCGAGATCGGCACGGCGAGCGCGCAGGCCTTCGACCAGGCGGAGGACGTCGGCACGGCTGTGGCGGCGCTTCATCCGCTTGAGCACGAGGTCGTCGCCGGACTGGAGCGACACGTGGAGGTGCGGCATCATCCGCGCCTCGGCCGCGAGCAACTCGAACAGCGCCGGGTCGACCTCCGCGCCGTCAACCGAGGAGAGGCGAAGGCGCCGCAGCGTGCCGAAGCGCCCGAGGATCGCCTCGCACAAGTCTCCAAGGCGCGGGCTGCCGGGCAGGTCGGCGCCCCATGAGGTCAAGTCCACGCCGGTCAGCACGATCTCGCCGGCACCTCCGGCGAGGTAGCGCTCGACATCCTCGATCACTTGCACGAGCGGGCGCGAGCGGCTCGGCCCGCGGCCGAGGGGGATCACGCAGAAGGTGCAGGCGTGGTCGCAGCCGTTCTGGACTTGGACGAAGGCGCGCGTGTGACGGCGTTCCTGCGCGCGTGCCGGAGTCGTGGCCGGCAGTTGGTAGGCGCGCGGGTCGAGCTTGGCGGCGTTGGCGACGATACCGTCGATCTCGGGCATGGCGCTCAACTGCGCGCGCTCGACTTCGGCGGCGCAACCGGTGACGAGCAGCCGCGCGTCGGGCCTCGCGCGGCGCACCTGGCGGATGAGCTGGCGGGTCTGGCGCACCGCTTCGAGCGTCACCGCACACGAGTTGACCACGACGGTGTCGTGCGCTTCGGCGAGTAGCCCGCGCATCTGCTCGCTCTCGGCCAGGTTCAGCCGGCAACCCAGGGAATGGACTTCGATGCTCACCCGGCGGTCCCGAAGGCGTAGAGGCCATAGTCTGCCGCCTCGAACTCGCCGCGGAAGCTCTCGGCGGCGGGGCCCGTCATCACGATCGTGCCGTCCTGTCGCCACGCGATGGTGAGGTCGCCGCCCGGCAGGCTGACGGTGACCTCGCGCTCGACCAGGCCGCGGCGCATCGCCCCTACGGCGGTCGCGCAAGCGCCAGTGCCGCAGGCGCGAGTCAGGCCCGCGCCGCGCTCCCACACCCGCAGCCTGACGGCGCTGCGCGACACGACGGTGGCGACGTTGACGTTGACTCGCTGGGGAAAGAGCGGATCGTTCTCGATTGCCGGACCGAGCCGCGCGAGGTCCACCGCGTCGCAGTCGGGCACGAAGAAGATCGCGTGCGGATTGCCGACATTGACGGCGATGGGCTCGACCAGTTCTTCCCAGGCGACCGGCATCGCATGGGTGTCCAGGGGATAGGCCAGGGGGATCGCGTCCCATTCGAAACGCGGCCGTCCGAGCTCGACGGCGATGCCACCGGCGCCCGGTGCAACGTTGAGGATGCCGCCGAGCGTCTCGATCTGCGCCGCCTGGCCGTGCAACAAGCCGACCGCGCGCGTGGCGTTGCCGCAAGCCTCGACCTCGCTGCCGTCGGCGTTGAAGATGCGCATGCGCAAGTCGGCGTTCGCCGAGGGCTCGAGCAGGATGAGCTGGTCGCAGCCGATGCCGGTGTGCCGATCGGCGATGGCCGCCGCCGCGACCGCATCGATCTCGGGGATCGGACGCTCGCGCGCGTCGAGCACGACGAAGTCGTTGCCGAGCCCGTGCATCTTGGTGAAGCCGATCCGCATTGCTCGGGCGATCTAGGCGCGGCGCGGCCTTGCGTCCAGTGCGCGTGCGCTCAGCGTTCGGCGGTGCGGCGTCTCTCGGACGGGAACTTGCGATGGCCGCGGCCCGCCAGCAAGGATTCCACCTCGATACGCGCGTCGCTCACCGCGCCGCCCGGCGATGTGCGCTCGGCGACCGCAAGGCCGATGCCATCCAGCCACTCGAGCGTCACCTCGGCGGGCTGCGGATAGCCGTAGAGATACCCCTGGCCGCTGATCTGCCCGTACTCGCGCAGTCGTTCGAGAACGGCATCGGTCTCGATCCCTTCCGCGGTGATCGGCAGGTCCAGCTCTTCTCCCAGCATGGTGATGGCGCGCACGATCGCGGCACTGTCGGTATTGTCGACGACGCCGGTCACGAAGCTGCGATCGATCTTGATCCGGTCGAAAGGCAGGGTGCGCAGCTGCGCGAGCGAGCTGTAGCCCGTGCCGAAATCATCGAGGCTGATGCGCACGCCCTGGTTCTTGAGGCTGGCGACCAGCGAGCGGACCTGCGGCAAGTTGTTGTGCAGGCTGCTCTCCTTGATCTCGATCTCCAGTCTGTGCGGCGGAAAGCCGGCGGCGACGAGCATCTTGAGGAGCTTCTGCGCGAACCATGGATCGCGCAGCTGTACCGGCGAGATATTGATCGCAAGCGTCAGCATCGGATGCCAGCGCTTGGCGTCCTCCAGGGCCTGGGCGATGACGCTCTCGGACAATTCGCCGATGGCGCCGATCTCCTCCGCGACCGGGATGAAGATGTCCGGGGCGACGATGCCGAAATCCGGCGAGTCCCAGCGCGCCAGCATCTCGAAGCCGGTCAGTTCGCCGCTCCGCAAGTCGATCTGGCGCTCGTAGTAGGGGATGAACTCGCCCCGGGAAATGCCTTCGCGGATGCCACGCTCCAGCTGGTTGCGCAGGCGCATGTCGTCGACCATGCCGGCCTGGAACCAGGAGAAGCCGTTCCTGCCCTCGCGTTTGGCGTTGTACATGCCGATGTCGGCCAGTTGCAGCAGGCCACGCGAATCGCAGCTGGTCACGCCCGCCAGGCCTTCCAGGTCCGAGCGGACGATGCCGATCGATGCCGTCACCTCGATGGTCACCGCATTGATCTCGCTGGCCTGACAGATCGCCGCCAGGAGTTCCTCGGCCAGGCGATCGACGCGCTCGGGCCGGCTGCGCTCGAAGGCGAAGGCGGTGGCGAATTCATCGCCGCCGATTCGACCCACCGCCGCGCCGCTCGGCAGGACCGCGGTGAGCCGCTTGGCGCATTCCAGCAGCAGCAGGTCGCCGACATGATGGCCGTTGTAGTCGTTGACCTGCTTGAAGTTGTCGAGATCGATCATCATCACCGCGATCGCCTGCTGCTCGGTCCTGGCTGCCAGCAGACTATCGATAGTGCGGCTAAAGCTGCGCCGGTTGAGGAACCCGGTGAGCGGATCCGTCTCCGCCTGGATGCGGGCGCGCCGCTCGCCTTCCTCGCGCTCCTGCAGCTCTTCGCGCAGCTGGCGGAACCGGGCCCAGGCAAAGATGACGATGGCGATGTTGAGCAGGAAGGCATTGAGGATGATGCGATCCGGCCCCAGGGCACGACCGGCCAGCGATTTGACGACGGTCGGCCCGATAACGCTGCCGATGGCGACGAACATCAGGATCGAGGCGACGACGATCCCGAGCATCACCACGTCGACCTCGCGCCGGGCCATCAGGTCGGCCCTGACAGGATCGACGTAGATGTGCCGCTGACGCTTCAAGTCTCTGCCCCCTTTATCGTGGGGCGGGTCTAGGCGCAGCTACTGAAGAATCGGTAAATGGATCGTAGAGGATATTTTATCCCTCGGCATCAGGTCTTCAGGCCGATTTCACGCAGCCGCTCCTGGAGATATTGATCAGCCGTGATCGTCTCGCGGTAGCGGTTGGGACGCGTGGCGGAAATGCATTGCGGCAGAGTCTCGAGCGCGAAGTCGCTGCGCGGGTGGAGAAAGAACGGCATCGAATAGCGGCTATAGGCCGCACGTTCGCCTGCGGGATTGCGCACGCGGTGCGTGGTGGACGGCAGGACGTGGTTGGTCAGGCGCTGCAGCATGTCGCCGATGTTCACCACCAGCGCGCCCTCGGGCGGAGCGATCGACAGCCAGCGGCCATCCTTGCCCAGAAGCTCCAGGCCCGCTTCCTCGGCGCCCAATAGGAGGGTGATGAGGTTGATGTCCTCGTGCGCCCCGGCCCGGATCGCGTCGCCCTCCGCGCTCTCGACCGGCGGATAATGCAGCAGGCGCAGCACTGAATTGCCGTCGGCAATGGCGGGATCGAACCAGTGTTCGTCGAGACCCAGGTCCACGGCGATCGCCGACAGGATGCGAGCGCCGGCGCGGTCGAACTCGGCGTAGAGCCGCTCGAATGCCTCGCGAAAGGCGGCTGGTCGCTCGGGCGAGATGTTCGGCGCCATCGTCTCGGCGAGCGGGTGGCCGAATGGCAGATCGCGGCCCACGTGCCAGAACTCCTTGAGGTCCTTCTCGGTCGCGCCCTTGGCCACTTCGGTGCGGAAAGGCGTGTAGCCGCGCGCGCCGCCCGTGCCGGGGATGAAGTAGCGCATCTTCTCCTCGGTCGGCAGTGCGAACAATTCGGCCGTGAGGCGCCACGCCTCGTCGATCAGCGCGGCATCGATGCCATGGTCCCGCACCAGCGCGAAGCCGAAGTTGCGGAAGCTGCCGCCGATGTCCGAGGCGAACCGCGACGGCGAGTCCGCCAGGCTTAGGATGGGGATTTCGGCAAGGTCCATGTGTGCGATCCGATGCGAATGGGCTAGTGGCGATCCCCTTATTCGTAATCACGAGGCGATGCATGTCCAAGAGCCACGGGGCAGGAAGCTATTGGCTGATGAAGTCCGAACCCGATGCCTATAGCTGGAACGACCTCGTCGCCGAGGGCGAGGGGACCTGGGACGGTGTGCGCAACCACCGCGCCGCGAACAACCTGCGCGCGATGCAGGTGGGGGACGAGGCGTTCTTCTACCACTCCAACATCGGCAAGGAGATCGTGGGCATCGTGCGCGTCAGCCAGAGCGGGCTTGCCGATCCCAGCGATCCGGACGGGAAATGGGCGGCGGTGAAGGTGAAGCCGGTCCGCAAGCTTGCCCGGCCGGTCACGCTCAAGGAGATGAAGGCCGATCCCGCGCTTGCCGAGATGGAGCTGGTCAAGCTCTCCCGCCTCTCGGTCGCGGTCGTGACGCCGGAGGAATGGACGTACATCCTCGCCCTCGCGGAGAGGAAAGCGCCCGAATGACAATCTCTTGGAACCCAAGGCCTTAGCCTTTGTTTCTCTTTCAACGCCGGCCGAAACACCGGGCGCCGAATAGGAGAACGAACATGGGTGAACTGACCGACAAGGCCAAGGGCCTCGCCAACGAAGCCATCGGCAACGTCAAGCAGGCCGTCGCTGGTCGCGACGATCCGTCGCTGGATGCCGAGGGCAAGGCCCAAGAGCGCAAGGGCGAGGCCCAGCAGCTGAAGGGCAAGGTCAAGGGCGCCCTGGGCGACACGATCTAAGCTTTACGACCTGTGAAACACCGGAAAGGGTCGCCGCAAGGCGGCCCTTTTTCGTTGCGTGATTGTGTTGCGCGATGGCGGCGTCTTCCAGCGTATCGTCCCGATCTAGGTCGCCTGACACAGCGAAGGTAGCGCGGTCGGTAAGGAGTTATTAAGCATGTTGGATGACGATCGGATCCTCGCGACGCGGCTTGGTGCTCAGCAGCGAAGGGGCGGGGCATCCGTTCCGCCGATCGCTGCCACCCGGACCAGGCGTGCCTGATGCAGACCAACTCCCTGCGCCACGGCGCTCTCTGATCCGCACTGCACGGGAGGACTGGCGCAGCCTGCTGAACGCCTATTGCGCGACGCTGGTGGTGGTGAGCGCCTTCATCGCCTGACGCCGCTCGGCCTGACCTCAGACGCGCAGCGCCTCGCGCTCGGCCTTGAGCAGCAGGTATCCCAGCCACGCGGAAAGAACGCAGCAGCCCGCGACCACGAGCAATTGCTGGACCACGGCCACTCCGCACAAACTGAGCACGCCCGCGACTCCGGCGCCCACGACCATCGCACCCGAGTTGACGATGTTGTTCGCCGCGATCGTGCGCGCGGTTTGCGATTTGGGCACGAACGTGGTGAGGAACGCATACAGCGGCACCACGAACATGCCGCCCGCGATCGAGATGCCGAGCAGCGTCACCACGAGCGGTATCGCCATCGGGTGCGCGAGGAAGGCCGCCACATCGAGCATCCGCGTCTCGTCGGCCACGCGCCATTCGCTGCAGATTGCCTCGAACGCGAGCAGGAAGGCGCCCATCGCGATGACGGAGATCGGTGAATAGCGCGCCGATACCGTGCCCTTGAGCAGCGCATTGATGGAGATCGAACCGATCGCCACGCCCACCGAGAAGATGACGAGAAACAGGCTGGCGACTTCCTTGCTGGCGAACAGCACGTTCTTGGCGAGCGGCGTGAACTGCACGAACAGCACCGTGCCGATCGACCAGAAGAAGCTGATCGCGACAATCGCCAGGAATACGCGGCGATCGTGAAGCGTGCTGGTCACCAGATTGTACGACGAGCGCAGCACGTTGAAGTCCAGCGCCTCGCAGTCGCCCTGAGGCGGGGCCGGGGGAACGGCGCGCGACGTGGCGAACCCGAGCACCGCGATCACGACGACAGCGATCGCCGCCCAGTGCACGCCAATCCATCCCGCGACGATGGTGCCGGCCAGCACCGCCAGATACGTACCCGCCTCGACCAGCCCGGTGCCGGCGAGGACATGCTGCGCGGGCAGATGCTGGGGCAGGATCGCGTATTTGATCGGACCGAAGAAGGTCGAGTGCACGCCCATCGCGAACAGGGCGAGCAGCATCAGCGGAATCGCCATAGGCCCGACCTCGAACCCTTTCCACGCGAGCAGCAGTCCCGCGCCGCCCACCACCATGATGCCGATCTCGCACGCCTTCACGATGCGGATGATCTTCGCCTTGTCGCGCATGTCGGCAAGCTGGCCCGAAAGGGCGGACAGCAGGAAGAACGGCGCCACGAACACGCCCGAGGCGATGGCGCTGAACCACATCTCGGCGCTCTCGGAGTTGTACACGCTGTACACGACGAAGAACACCATGGCGTTCTTGAACAGGTTGTCGTTGAAAGCGCCCAGGATCTGGGTGACGAACAGCGGCAGGAACCGGCGTGAGCGTAGCAGTGCGGTCGTGGTGGTCATCTCGAAAAATCGGGGGTCCCTATCGCTCGCGCCGGACACTTAATGGCGGGGGCGAGGCGCACAAGCCCCCGCGCGGCACTTTATTCCGCAGGCCGGTCCCGGCTATGGGCAGAACGAATGTTGACCCTGCCGAATCTCCTCACCCTTTCGCGCATCTTCGCTGTGCCCCTGCTTGCCTTCCTGTTGTGGTGGCCGGACTGGGAGGTCGGCTACGGCCTCGCCTTCGGGTTGTACTGCCTGATGGGGGTGACCGACTATTTCGACGGCTATCTGGCGCGATCAAGCGGCGCGGTATCGCGACTCGGGATCTTCCTCGATCCCATTGCCGACAAGATCATGGTGGCCGCGGTGATCCTGGTGCTGACGGCGCAAGGCGTGCTCAAGGGCCCTTTCGTGGGAGACATGCACGTGATCGCGGGGCTCATCATCCTGGTGAGAGAGATTGCCGTCTCCGGCCTGCGCGAATTCCTCGGCAGCTTGCAGGTGTCGGTGCCGGTGAGTCGGCTGGCTAAGTGGAAGACGACGTTCCAGCTTGTCTGTCTTGGCGCCCTGATCCTCGGCCACGCGATGCCGTGGTGGAACGTGAACCTCGGCGGCCTGGTCGTGAACGTGCCGCACACGGTCGGCCTGACGACGCTATGGGCGGCGGCGGTGCTGACGCTGGTGACCGGCTGGGATTACCTGCGAGTCGGCCTCAAGCACATGGATTGAGGCTGGGGAGCCGCCGGGATCGTACCGGCGCCTCCCCGGCGATCGGTCACATCGCGGCGCTGCCTGCGGGAACCATCTGCTGCGCATGCATCAGGTGGCGCTCGACGATCGGCACGGCGGTGTTGGCGACTTGCTTCAGAGCCACATCGGTGCCGTCCGTGGCATAGCCCTTGTGCAGAGCCCAGGCGGCCTGATGCGCTTGTGCCTGCTGTTGCAGGTACATGTCGTCGAAGGTTCCCTTGGGCGCCTTCTTGAGCAGCGCCACCTTGGCGGCGTTCTCGGAGGAGAGCTTCATCGGCGGCGGGGCGATCGTGCGGTCGCTGTTCTTCAGCGCGGCCATCAGCGCCTTCGTCGTCGTGGTGTGGTCCGCGATCATCTGGCGCGCGAAACTCTTCACGTCGGCGCGCTTGCTGCGGGTGAGGGCGACCTTGCTCGACTGGATTTCGTACATGTCGGCATCGGCCGCCAGCTTGACGTAGTCGGTAGCGGACGTCCCCGTCAGCGGCGAGACGCCGGCCTGCGTCGCCGTCATCGTTCCGGCGGCATCCTGTGCAAGGACTGGACAAGCGGTGGCGAAGGCGAGGGCACTCGCCAGTAAAGCATTGCGAAGCATTGATGATTTCCTCGGCTGTGGAAGCCGAGAAACGATGCTCGCGACTCAAAGGTTCCGATCTGGCGTCACCCCGCCCGCAACTCGTCCGCGAGGAGCCGGAATTCTTCCGCGCGCGGCGAGTTCTTGCGCCACACCAGCGCGATCTCGCGGTTGGCGTTTGGCGAGACGAGCGGGCGGGCAACGACGTTGGTGCCGTTCAGGATGCCGGCGTCGAGCGCCATCTCGGGCAGCATGGTGAGGCCCAGGCCATTGTCGACCATCTGCACCAGCGTGTGCAGCGAGGTGCCGATCATCGTCGCCGAGGCGCGCAGTTCCGGTCGGTTGCAGGCGGCGAGCGCGTGGTCCTTGAGGCAGTGCCCGTCTTCCAGCAGCAGCAGCCGATGCTCGTCGATCACCTCTGGTCCCACTTCCGCGGGCGGGTCGCGCGGATCGTCCTTGGGGAAGGCGACGAAGAAGGCGTCGAGCTCGATCGTCTCCTTCTCCACCTCACCCGTGGCGTAGGGCAGGGCGAGCAGCACGCAATCGGCGCGGCCGTGGTGCAGCGATTCGATGGCCGCGGCGCTCGGCTCCTCGCGCAGGAACAGCTTGAGGCTCGGGCGCTCGCGACGCAGGCGGGGCAGCATGCGCGGTAGCAGGAACGGCGCGATCGTAGGGATCACGCTCATCCGCACTTCGCCGGCGAGCGGCTTGCCGCTCGACTGGATGAGCTCGGACAGTTCCTCGGTCTCGCGCAGGATGCGGTGCGCCTTGGCGACGACTGCGTTGCCGAGCGGGGTGAAACGCACTGCGCGCTTGGTGCGCTCGACCAAGGTGACGCCGAGCAGCGCCTCGAGGTCGCGCAAGCCTGCCGATAGCGTCGACTGCGAGACGAAGGACGCGTCCGCCGCACGCCCGAAGTGGCCGTGCTCGTGCAGCGACACGAGGTATTGAAGCTGCTTGAGAGTGGGCTGGTAGACGGTCACGGTGCGGCGCGGCCTAGTCTGTGACCGGCTCGTCGACCTGCGTCATCTTCAACCGGCCGTTCTCCACGGCAAAGGCCATGCGCCCCTCGACGAGGTTCAGCGCGTCCTTGCCGAAGACTTCGAAGCGCCAGCCCTGGAGCATCGCGAGGTTCTTGCGCACGCCGGCCGCCAGCATCTCCAGTTCCTCGCTGCGCGCCAGCAGCCGCGCCGCGACGTCGATCTCCCGTGCGCGAATCTTCAAGAGCAGCTTCAGCAAATCGGCCACGAGGGAACCCTCCTTGCCCAGCGGCGCTCCGCGCGGCGCGCGCGGCGGCAATTCGTCTTCGGGCAAGGGTTCGGCCTTGGCGAGGGTGTTCATCAGTCGGCGTCCGATCTCGTTGTCCTTCCAGCCCTGTGACAGCCCGCGCACTTTGGCGAGGTCCGCCTGGGTCTTGGGCGGGTGGCTGGCGAGGTCTGCCAGGGTCTCGTCGCGGGTGATGCGGCCGCGCGGGATGTTCTTGTCTTGCGCCTCGTGCTCGCGCCATGCGGCGAGCGCCTTGAGCCGGCCCAGCACGGCGGCGTTGCGGCCCGCGGCCTTGATCCGCTTCCACGCCACCGAGGGATCGTTGCGGTAGTTCTCGGGATCGGCGAGCTTCTCCATCTCCTGGTCGAGCCATTCGCCCCGACCGGTCTTCTTCAGCCGCTGCAGCATCTTGGGGAAGATCTTGGCGAGGTGCGTCACATCGCCGATGGCGTATTCGATCTGCCGCTCGGTCAGCGGTCGGCGCGACCAGTCGGTGAAGCGCGCGCCCTTGTCGATGGTGAGGCCCAGCCAGGATTCGACGAGGTTGGAGTAGCCGATCTGTTCCGACTGGCTGATCGCCATCATCGCGATCTGCGTATCGAAGATCGGGTGCGGCGTGCGCGCGGTGATGTTGTAGATGATCTCCACGTCCTGCCCGCCCGCGTGGAAGACCTTGAGCACGTCCTCGTTGTCGGTGAGCAGGTCCATCAGCGGCGACATGTCGAGCCCCGGCGCCATCGGATCGATCGCGGCGGCTTCGTTCTTGTCGGCGATCTGGACGAGGCAGAGCTCCGGCCAGTACGTGTTCTCCCGCATGAACTCGGTGTCGACGGTGATGAAGTCGGCCTTGGCGAGGCGGGCGCATAGCGCGGCCAGATCGTCGCTCTGGGTAATCAGCGGATGGATATGCATGACCCGAGCGGCGTTACGCCTAACACCAGGCGCAATCAACGGCGCGTGGACGTTCTTTCCCACGCGAAGATGATGCCCGTTTCAGCCGCGCCGCAGCAGTTTCTGAAGCAGGCTGCGCCTGGGCGGCTCGGCTTCGATCGCGGCGATCACGTCCGGGGTGATGAGGCGCTTGCGCAATTGGGTGCCGGTGAGGTGAATGTCGGGCGGCGGCAAGTGACCGGCATATTCCTCCTGGCCGCCTTCGTCCTGGCTGCCGGGGAGGGCGGCGCCCTGAGCCGCATCGAGCGCGCGCGGCTCTAGTGGAACAGTGGATTGGGCCCCCTCGGATGCGGGCGCATCGGGGGGCATTGCGGTATACATCGTATTCCTCTGTGCGACCCGGGAACACGGTTATGGCTATGCGCCAATGGTTTACATGGAGTTAGCGCGACAGTGTAACAGCGGCGGGCCGCGATGGCTGGAAATCGCGCGCGCTCTGGACTAGGGGCCACGGCTTGCCGTTCCGACGAACCGAAGAAGAGCCATGACCCATCCCTATCGTTCCCACACCTGCGGCGCGCTGAGCGCTGCCGCCACCGGCGAGACGGTCCGCCTCTCGGGCTGGGTGCACCGCAAGCGCGACCATGGCGGCGTGCTCTTCGTCGATCTGCGCGATCACTACGGCATCACCCAGGTGGTCGCCGACAGCGACAGCCCGGCGCTGCCGCTCCTCGATGGCGTGCGCCTGGAAAGTGTGATCACCATCGAGGGCGAGGTGAAGGCGCGCAATGCCGCGACCGTGAACCCGAATCTCGCCACCGGCGAGATCGAGGTCTTCGCGCGTGCCGTGACCGTGCTCAGCCGCGCCGAGGAACTGCCGATGCCGGTCGCCGGCGAGCAGGAATATCCTGAGGATATCCGCCTCAAGTACCGCTTCCTCGATCTGCGGCGTGAGACGCTGCACGCCAACATCGTCACGCGCACGAAGATCATCCGCGACATGCGCAACCGCATGGAGGACGCCGGCTTCACCGAGTACTCCACGCCGATCCTCACCGCGTCCTCGCCCGAGGGCGCGCGCGACTTCCTGGTGCCCAGCCGCATTCATCCCGGCAAGTTCTACGCGCTGCCCCAGGCGCCGCAGCAGTACAAGCAGCTGCTGATGGTCGCCGGCTTCGACCGTTATTTCCAGATCGCGCCGTGCTTCCGCGACGAGGACCCGCGCGCCGACCGGCTGCCGGGCGAATTCTACCAGCTCGACCTGGAGATGAGCTTCGTCACCCAGGAGGAAGTCTGGGAGACCATGGAGCCGGTGATCGGCCAGGTCTTCGAGGCTTTCGCCGAGGGCAAGCCGGTAACGCCGGTGGGCAGCTTCCGCCGCATTCCGCATGCGACGGCGATGCTCGACTACGGCAGCGACAAGCCCGATCTGCGCAATCCGCTGATCATCCGCGACGTCTCGGCCGAATTCACCCAGTCCGGCTTCGGCCTGTTCGAGAAGATCGTCGGCTCGGGCGGTGTCGTGCGCGCGATCCCGGCGCCTGGCACGGCCGAGAAGAGCCGCAAGTTCTTCGACGAGATGAACGACTGGGCGCGGGCCGAGGGCCATGCGGGCCTTGGCTATGTGACGCGCAAGGGCGGTGAGTTCGGCGGCCCCATCGCCAAGAACCACGGTCCCGAGAAGATGGCCGCGTTGTACGACTCGCTCGGCCTCGGCCCCGATGACGGGCTGTTCTTCGCCGCCGGCAAGGAAGAGCAGGCGGCCAAGCTCGCCGGTCTTGCCCGCACCCGCGTCGCCGAGACGCTCGGCCTGATCGACAAGGATCGCTTCGAACTCGCCTGGATTGTCGACTTCCCGTTCTACGAGTGGGACGAGGACAACAAGAAGGTCGACTTCGCACACAACCCGTTCTCGATGCCGCAAGGCGGCATGGAAGCGCTGGAAGGCAGCGATCCGCTCAGCATCAAGGCGTTCCAGTACGACCTCGTGTGCAACGGCTACGAGATCGCCTCGGGATCGATCCGCAACCAGAGCCCCGAGCTGATGGTCAAGGCGTTCGAGCTGGTCGGCCTGTCGAAGGCGGACGTCGAGGAGCGCTTCGGCGGCCTCTATCGCGCGTTCCAGTACGGCGCCCCGCCGCACGGCGGCATGGCCGCCGGCGTCGATCGTATCGTGATGCTGCTGTGCGGCGTGCAGAACCTGCGCGAGATCAGTCTCTTCCCGATGAACCAGCGCGCCGAGGACCTGCTGATGGGCGCACCCACGCCGGCCGAGCCCAAGCAGCTGCGCGAACTGCACATGCGCGTGGTCGAGCCGGTCAAGCCAGCCACGGTCGGCAAGGTGGTGGCACCCGACGCCGGGTGAAAGCAGGGCGCAAGCCCATCAGCGCCAGTGGTCAGCCCAGCAGCGTGCTCAGAATGTCAGGGTGGAACGAGAGGCCTGCGAAACCGCAGATGCTCATGAACAGACCGCATCCGGCGAAGGCCCAGGATGCGGCGAGAACCCACTCGCTCTCCACCAGAGCAGCAACTGCCGCCAGCGACACGGCGGTCGACAGGAGCGCCTCGCTGGCGTCAAACTGATCGTCGTGGACATTCAGGGAGTCGTAGCGATCCGCCAGCCGCCGCGCCTCGCGTGCCATGGCCGGAGCCTCCGTGGCGTACTTCGCGATGTTTCCGTCCAGGGATTGTAACAAGGGACGAGCGGCAGTTTCGGCGGCCCCAGAAGCTGCCAGGACCGCGATCTCCTCGCGAGCGGTGCGTGCAATGTGGGCCTTGGTTTTGGTGGCCTGGTACTCGTTCCAGCGATCGACGGAGTCCGCCTTGGCCTGATCCATGTTCTGGACGATGTTGCCGTCCTTGATGTTGCCTAGTCCCATTACGACGGACAGCACGACCACCGTCACGGCAACGGCGCGGTTCAGCCTCTTGTCTTTCGCCTCGGCGCTTACTTCTATTTCCATGGCACTCAATGTTGCGCCGGATCGCGGCGAAATCCAGATGACGCACGCGCCGCTGTCGTGGGCCTTGCGCCTGTCGATCCAACCCGCCACATGAACCGAAGATTGCCGCGCCACTTGCCAGCGCCCGCCCTGCACATTAGGGCGGCACTCAGAATTCCAACCTCCGCTTATCGAAGGGGTCAATAAATGAGCGATACCGCCGATCGGGTTAAGAAGATCGTCGTCGAACACCTGGGCGTGGAAGCCGACAAGGTTACCGAGGACGCCAGCTTCATTGACGATCTGGGCGCCGACAGTCTCGACATCGTCGAGCTGGTCATGGCCTTCGAGGAGGAGTTCGGCGTGGAGATCCCCGACGATGCCGCCGAGAAGATCAGCACGGTGTCGGACGCGATCAAGTACATCGATGAGAACAAGGGCTGATCGCGGCCTGATTGATCCCCGGCCCCAAGCGGGCGCAACTGCCGCAGTGAGGGGCAGCGGGGGATAAAGCATACAGCAGGCTCGGCTCCATCGCAGGGGACGAGCCTGTTGCGTTTTGCGGAGTAAGTAGCATGCGTCGCGTCGTCGTCACCGGTCTGGGCCTGGTCACTCCGCTGGGTGCGGATGTCGAGACCACCTGGGCGAATATCATCGCCGGCAAGTCCGGCGCCGGCACCATCACGCGCTTCGACGCTTCCGACCAGAAATGCCGCATCGCCTGCGAGGTGAAGCCGGCCGATCACGAATACGGCTTCGACGCGAACAAGCGCGTCGACCACAAGATTCAGCGCCAGGTCGATCCGTTCATCGTCTTCGGCATCGACGCCGCAGGACAGGCGATCGAGGACGCCGGTCTTACCGACATGGACGAGGCGACCCGCCTGATGGCCGGCTGCTCGATCGGGTCGGGCATCGGCGGCTTGCCGGGTATCGAAAGCGAGTCCCTCGTGCTCGCCAACAAGGGGCCGGGCCGCGTAAGCCCGCACTTCGTGCACGGGCGCCTGATCAACCTGATCTCCGGCCAGGTCTCGATCAAGTACGGCCTGATGGGTCCGAACCACGCGGTCGTGACCGCCTGCTCGACCGGCGCCCACTCGATTGGCGACGCGGCGCGCATGATCAAGGATGGCGACGCCGACATCATGCTGGCGGGCGGTGCCGAGAGCACGATCTGCCCGATCGGCATCGCTGGCTTCGCCCAGGCGCGCGCCCTGTCGACCAGCTTCAACGACGAGCCGACCAAGGCGAGCCGCCCCTACGACCAGGCCCGCGACGGCTTCGTGATGGGCGAGGGCGCCGGCGTCGTCGTGCTCGAGGAGTACGAGCACGCCAAGGCGCGCGGCGCCAAGATCTATGCCGAAGTGCTGGGCTATGGCCTCTCGGGCGATGCCTACCATGTCACGGCGCCCCATCCGGAGGGCTCGGGCGCATACCGTTCGATGGCGATGGCGCTGCGCAAGGCCGGCCTGACACCCGGAGACATCGACTACATCAACGCCCACGGCACCTCGACGCCGCTGGGCGACGAGCTGGAGCTCGGTGCGGTGCGGCGCCTGTTCGGGGACGCGATCGAGACGGTTTCGATGAGCTCGACCAAGTCGGCGATCGGCCATCTGCTCGGCGGCGCCGGCGCCGTCGAATCGATTTTCTGCATCCTGGCCTTGCGCGACCAGATCGTGCCGCCCACGCTCAACCTCGATAATCCGAGCGAGAGCTGCCAGGGCGTCGACCTCGTGCCGCACACGGCCAAGAAGCGGGAGGTGCGCGCGGTGCTGAACAACAGCTTCGGCTTCGGCGGCACCAATGCCAGCCTGGTGCTGCGGAAGGCCGACTGACGATGGGCCGGGCCGCGCCCCGCCGCTCGCGGACCTGATCGATGATCTCGCGCCGTGGGTGTGGACTGGGTGCGGTACTTGGCGCGCTGCTGCTCGTAGTGGTGTTCCTGGTCCTGCACGGGTGGTACGGATCGGGACCGCTGCCCAAGGACGGCACTTTCATCGTGCCCAACGGCGCAAGTCTCTCCACGGTAGCCGATCGGCTCGAGCAGAAGGGCGTGGTGCGCTCGGCGCGCGGCTTCTACTTGCGCGCCCGCGTGTTCGGCGCCGGACGCGACATCAAGGCGGGCGAGTTCGCGATCCCCGCACATGCCAGCGCCTCGCGAGTGCTCTCGATCATCACCAGCGACGACGTGATCCGCCGCTTCGTGACCGTTCCCGAGGGCATGCCCGCGATCATGGTCTACGAGCGGCTGAACGCGCAGCCGCAACTAACCGGCACGGTGGCACTGCCCAGCGAGGGCTCGATCCTGCCTGACAGCTATGCCTACGAGCGGGGCGAGAGCCGCGAAGCCGTGCTGCGCCGGATGCAGGCGGCGATGAGCCGGACCCTCGCCGAGCTTTGGACCAAGCGCGATCCGGGCCTCGTGATCAAGACGCCCGAGCAAGCGATCATCCTCGCCTCGATCGTGGAGAAGGAAACCGGCAAGCCTTCCGAACGTCGGATGGTGGCCGGGCTCTACTCGAACCGGCTGAAGCGAGGCATGCTGCTCCAGGCCGATCCGACGATTATCTATCCGATCACCAAGGGCAAGCCGCTCGGCCGCCGCATCCTGCAGTCCGAGATCCAGGCGGTGAACGACTACAACACTTACACGATGGTCGGCCTGCCCAAGCACCCGATCACCAACCCCGGTCGCGACTCGATCGCCGCGGTGCTTCACCCGGCCAAGACCGACGCACTCTACATGGTCGCGGACGGCACCGGCGGGCATGAGTTCGCGGCGACGCTCGAGCAGCACAACCGCAACGTTGCCAAGTGGTTCGCCATCCGCCGCGCTCGGGGCGAGCTGTAGATCAGCGCAGCGTGCGGTCGGCCTTCTTATAATAGGCGTAGACCATGGCGAACGCCCCGATAAGCGCGATCACCACTGGGAAGACGAGTGCCTCGGGCCCCTTGTAGCTCAGGATGCCGAACCCGAAGATCGTCCAGCCGAATTGCACGACTACCCCCACAAGCGAGAGCGCGAACAGCACCCAGGCCGCCTTGCGCCGCAAGAGCAGGGCTAACGCGCCGGCCGTGCCGACCCACACCGCGATCGCGTACGCGCCCCAGGCCCAGGGCGGCATCGCCGCGAAAGCCTGCGCCGTGACGGGGTCATCGATCCGCGCCGGGTCGGCTCCCACCTGCATGATGTAGGCCGCATCACCCATGAGGTTCCACAGCAGCAATGCGATCGCGATCGCCCAGAAGCGCTTCATTCCCATCCCCCTTGCTGCGGCACCGCATCGGGCGGGCCGCGTTCCCCGACGGAACCTTGCCGTTGCTCGCGCCTTCTTGCAATCGCGCAAGTCGTCTCCACACGCGAAACGCATCTCCTAAAAGGAATTCGCGATGATCAGCCGTCAGATTCCCGATGTCACGCTCAAGACACGCGTTCGCGACGAGACATTGGAAGGGCCCAATCCGTTTCGCTGGCAGGATCTCAACGTACGCGACGCGTTCTCCGGTAAGACGGTCGTGGTCTTTTCGCTGCCAGGCGCTTTCACGCCCACATGCTCGAACGAGCAGTGCCCGGCGTTCGAGCGGCTCTACGAGGACTTGAAGGCGGCGGGCGTAGACGAGGTGTACTGCATCGCGGTGAACGACGCCTTTGTCATGTACCAGTGGGGCAAGCACCTGGGCCTGGAGAAGGTCAAGCTCCTGCCCGATGGGTCAGGCGATTTCACCCGGCGCATGGGCATGTTGATCAAGAAGGATCACCTGGGCTTCGGTCTTCGCTCATGGCGCTACGCCATGATCGTGCGAGACAACGAGATCATAGGCTGGTTCGAGGAACCGGGGATCAACGACGTCGGCGCCGACGAAGACCCTTACGGCGAGACTGCGCCGGAGACGGTCCTGGAGGCCTTGAAGGCGCAGCAGGCTTGATATCGCCGACTGGCGACGGCGCCTGGGCGGTCAAACGTCCACCGTTGCTGGTGACCGCCGAACTACCGCCAGACGTTCTAGCCTGGGCCGATGCGATGCGGCGCGCCTATTTTCCGCCCGAGCGCAATCGCCTGCGAGCCCACATCACGCTTTTCCACGCGCTCCCGCCGTCGGTCGAAGCGGAATTGCGCGAGACACTCGCGGACCTTGCTGCCGCACAGCCGCCCCAGGCGCGCATCACCGGCCTCATGAAGCTGGGCGGAGGCACCGCGTTGGCGGTGGACTGCCCGGACCTGGTCGATCTGCACGGCCACATCGCCCAGCGCATGCACGGTCTCCTCACCCGCCAGGACGCGCAGCCGCTAAAGCTGCACATCACCATTCAGAACAAGGTCTCGTCCGAAGAGGCGCGCGCGCTCCAGGCCAAGCTCGCCCCCGCTCTGGAGTTGCGCGAGTTCCGTTTCCCTGCCTTCGGGCTCTATGCCTACGAGGAAGGTCTGTGGAGGCCGATCCGCAGCTTTTCGTTTCGCGGGTGAGCGGGGGCGGAGGAAGCTATGAAAGTCCCGGTTGACCTACCGCGACACTCGCCCTAAGGGCACCGCCTGCACCGCTTCATGCGGTCATTCGCACTCAGTGCGAACGGGTTTGGCGGAGTAGCTCAGCCGGTTAGAGCAGCGGAATCATAATCCGCGTGTCGGGGGTTCGAGTCCCTCCTCCGCTACCAAACCCTCGTCAATGATGACCAAGCTGAGCAATCAGTTCTCACCGTTCACGCCCATCTTGTATAGCGTACCGGTGAGGCAGCTTTGCTGTCCGACGTTCAGGGTCGGCGAAAACTGGATGCGGGTCTTGCCGGTGGTGTCCTGTGTCACCGAAAACAGCCCCGGCTGCACTTTGCACGTCTTCGCCGCTTCCGCGCTCGCCTCTGCAAGGCTGAAGCGACTGATGGTCGTATCGTAGACCGCCGGAGAGGCCGCCACGGCGAGCAACGGGATCATCTTTACAAGCAGTTTCATTGAGCCGGTCCAAACGCGCCGAAGGTACGCCGCATGTTACCGCAACCGCGTAATACGGTAAAGCACGTGGCGGACAGGGTGGGATTCGAACCCACGGTGAGCTTGCACCCACGCCGGTTTTCAAGACCGGTGCCTTAAACCGCTCGGCCACCTGTCCGCTCGCGCGTTCGGGCGCATAGCGCATTGGTGTGGCGGCGCAAGCAGTCGGCGCGGCGCGCGCCATGCCTGTGCCGGGGGAAAGGAGCCGCGGGCGCGGCAGTCCGGCGACTACGGGCATTCCCATGGGCCGGCCTTTGTGCGACACGTCGGGCACGATGAGACGACGCTTCCCGCTTCGCCTGCTGCGCCAGGGGCTTACCTGCGCAATCCTTGCTCTGGTGCCATCCTCGGGCCTGCTTGCGCAGCCGGTCGGCCAGGATTTCAACGCCTACATGCAACTCGTAGCCGCTCGCGCGCGGCAGGAGGGCGTGCGCGAGGCGGCGATCTCGCAAGTGCTTCTGAACCTCACTCCCAACCCTCGCGTGATCGCCTTGGATACCGCGCAGCCGGGACGACAGACCGCGCCGCCGCCTATCGCGCCCTATCTGGCCCAGCACCTTGGCGCCGACCTGATCGCTCGGGCACGCAGCCGCTATGCGGCGGATGCCGGGACCCTGCCGTCGATCGAGCGCCGCTTTGGCGTGCCCGGCCCGATCCTGCTGGCGATCTGGGGCCACGAGACCAACTTCGGCAGCTACACCGGCGACTTCGATCTCGCCCGCTCGCTGGCGACGCTCGCCTGGGAAGGTCGCCGCCGCGCTTTGTTCGAGGGCGAACTGGTGGCGCTGCTCAAGATGGTCGACAGCGGTGTTCCGCAGTATCGGCTGAAAGGCAGCTGGGCGGGTGCGTTCGGCAATCCGCAGTTCCTGCCGAGCGTCTACCTGCGCCTTGCCGCCGACGGCGATGGCAATGGAACCCGCGATATCTGGAGCAGCGATGCCGATACGCTTGCCTCGATCGCCAATTACTTCCGCGACGCAGGCTGGCGACCGGGCGAGCCTTGGGGGGGGCGGGCCAGCGTTCCCGATGGTTTCGCCGTCTCCAGCGTCCAAAGCGCGCTGCTGGCGCCCACGTGCGACCGGGTCCATGCACGCCATTCGCAGTGGAAGACAATTGCCGAGTGGAAGCGCCTGGGCGTCGCGCCCCAGCGGTACATCGGCGATCAGGTGCTTGCCTCGCTGTTCCAGCCCGACGGACCGGGCACGCCCGCCTATCTGTTAACCGGGAATTATCGAGTGATCCTCCAGTACAACTGCTCGAATTATTATGCGTTGTCAGTGGGATTGCTGGCTGATGAGATTACCCGTTAACCAGACGGTCGCGCTGTCGATCCTGATCGCGGCCGGCGCTTATGGGCTGGCCTTCGCCAAGGAGGTGGCCCCGCCGGCATCGACCGGTCCTGCCGCCGACTATCCGGTGGTGGTGGGCGAGCCATATAAGGTCGAGGGCACGACGTGGACGCCCGCCGATCAGCTCAACTACGACGCCGTGGGCTATGCGGCCGTGGATGCCGACGGCTTGAGCGGTCTTTCGGGGGCGCACAAGACGCTGCCGCTTCCCTCGTATGTCGAAGTGACATCGCTCGACACTGGCCGCACGATCGTGGTGCGCCTGGTGCAGCGCGGGCCGATGCACAACCAGACGCTGATCGCCTTGTCTCCTGCCGTCGCCGCACAGTTGGGGATCGAGCCTGCCGATCGCGCCGCGGTGCGCATCCGTCGGGTCAATCCGCCCGAAGTCGAGCGGGCACAGCTGCGCTCCGGCCTGCGCGCGCCCGAGCGGATGGACACGCCCGAGCCGCTGCTCAAGGTGCTGCGCCGCAAGCTCGCGGAGCAATCGCCGCTGCTGCCGCCCCCGTCTATCCCACCTGCGATGCCGACGAGCGCTCCGGTGGCGGAAGTACCCGCGCGTCCGGTCGCGAAGCCGAGCACGAAGGCGCCGTCCCTGGCGTTCGTCGACGCGGCTCTTGAACCGAGCGCCGCTCCATCGCAGCCCGCAAGCTCCATCAAACCCAAGCCTACGGCGTCAGCCAAGGCACCTGCGACCTCAGCTCCACCGCCGGCGCGCGCAGGGAAGGGCGACACCATCGTCCAGGTCGCCGCCTTCTCGGCGCAGGATCGTGCCCAGCGGGTCGCCGCGCAGTTGGGTGGCAGCGTCTCGCGCGCCGGCTCATACTGGCGAGTGCGTCTGGGGCCGTTCAGCCGTGGAGAAGCCACGGCCGCGCTGGAGAAGGCCAAGGCGGCGGGCTATAGCGACGCGCGAATCCAGCGGACGGACTAAGATCGCCTGAGACGCGCCGCTGGTGACACCGCAAGGGTGCGGTGTTCGGGAGTTCGCGCGTTTTGAAGCGGTTGTTGTCGTTCCTACTTGCTCTGGCGCTGCCGGCCAGCGCATTCGCGTCCAGGCCGGCCGAGCCGCCGGAAGTCTCCCGGGTGCCGGTCAGCATGCTGGTGGATCTGGGTTCGGGCGAAGTGCTCGTCTCGCATCGCGCCGACGTGAGCTTCCTGCCGGCGTCGGTGACGAAGGTGATGAGCGCCTACGTCGCGTTCGAAGAGATCGCGGCGGGTCGGCTTTCGCTCAATCGCACCTTCCAAGTGCCGCCGGAGGTTTCGAAGGCGTGGTTCGCCAAGGGTACCTCGATGTACCTCAAGCCTTATCAGCTGGTCACCGCCGACGGGCTCCTGCACGGCATCATGACCGCCTCGGCCAACGACGGTGCGATCATGCTGGCCACGGGCTATGCGGGCGGCGTCGATACCTGGACGCTGATGATGAACGACGCGGCGCGGCGCCTGGGCATGACGCACAGCCACTACAACACGCCCAACGGGTGGATGGATGATGGGCAGACGTTCGTCAGCGCCCGGGACCTCGTTCGCCTCGCAGACGCGATGACGATGCGCTATCCGGGCCTCTACCGGCATTTCTCCGGCCAGAAGCACTACCGCTGGGAAGACGTGGCGATGACCAGCCACGACCCCACCGTGGGCGTGGTGCCGGGCGCGGACGGCATCAAGACCGGCTACACGCGAGAGGCAGGTTACAACTTCCTCGGCTCGGCACAGCGCGACGGCCGGCGCCTCGTGATGGTGCTGGCCGGCGCTCGCAACCATTTCGACCGCGATTTCGCGGCGCGTGCGCTCCTGGAATGGGGCTTCACGCAGTGGCGCGCCTATCCGCTGGTTCGCCAAGGGCAAGTCGTCGCGCAGGCGCGAGTGCAGGACGGTTCGAGCACGACCGTGCCGCTGATCGCCAACCGCGATCTCTACGCCACGGTGCCGCGCGATGCGCGCGCACGAGTGCGCCTTCGCATGAGCTACCGCGGCCCCTTGGTGGCACCGATCGTCAAAGGAGCGAGGGTCGGGCAAGTGGAAGTGCTGGTCGATGGGGTCGAATCCTCGCCGATCCCGCTCTACGCGGCGCGGGAGGTACCGGCGGCAGGCGTCTGGGCACGGTTGCGAAACGGGCTTATGAACCTGTTCGCATGACGCGCGGCAGGTTCATTGCCCTGGAAGGTGGGGAGGGGGCGGGCAAGTCCACCCAGGCTTGGTTGCTCGCGGAGTCTCTGCGGTCACGGGGCTTTGACGTTGTTCTCACTCGCGAACCGGGTGGCACGTCGGGAGCCGAGGCGATCCGTTCGCTGCTCCTCGCTCCCGAGGGCGAGGGCTGGGGGCCAAGGGCCGAGGCGCTGCTCTTCGCCGCGGCGCGGGCTGATCACGTCGAGCGGCTGATCCGGCCCGCGCTGGAGGAGGGCAAGTGGGTCATCTGCGACCGTTTCCTGGATTCGAGCCGCGCCTACCAGGGCGGCGGTGGGGGCTTGCGCGACGGCGACATCCTTGAACTGCACCGCATCGGCAGCCAGGGCCTTCTACCGGACATGACGCTGCTCATCACGGTCTCGCCGGACATCGCGGCCAAGAGGCTCGCCCTTCGCGACGCGGGTCGGCCAGACCGCATCGGCGGCCAGCCGGAGGCCTATCATGCGCGGGTGGCGGCGGCCTTTTCTCAATACGCCAGCGAGGATGCGGCCCGTTTTCGGATCATCGATGGCGACGGTTCGCCCGACAAGATCCACGCCTGCGCGCTTCAGGCGCTACGCCCGTTGCTGGAACCCTGATGGTGAGCGAAGCCGGCTTCATAGGTCAACAGGCGGCGTGGAGCGATTGGATGGCGGCGCTCGCGTCGGAGCGCATGCACCACGCGTGGCTGCTGGCAGGCGCCAAAGGCCTGGGCAAAGGGGGCTTCGCGCGCGCCGCGGCCGCGGAACTCGTCGGAATGGCGTCGTCGGGGAACTCCGAGCCGACGACGCACCCGGACATTCACATCCTCGACCACCTTCCCGCCAACGACGACGAGGCGAAAAAGAAGGCGGACGGCAAGCCTTACCAGACCAAGCGCAACATCACCGTCGAGCAAGTGCGCGGCATGATCCGTCGCCTGGCGACCAAGCCGACGATGGGCACGCGCCGGGCGATCATCGTCGATCCCGCCGACGATCTGGAAAAGGGGGCCGTCAACGCGCTGCTCAAGGCTCTGGAAGAGCCGCCGGCGGGCACTTATTTTCTGCTGGTGACGCATCAGCCCGGGCGGTTGCTGCCGACGATCCGTTCACGCTGTCGGGTTTTGCGCTTCGCGCCGCTTGCCGCGAGCGATTTGGATGCCGTGCTACGGCGCGACTTCCCCCAAGCGAGCGGAGCCTTGCGGGACGCGGCCATTGTGGCGGCACATGGCTCGCCGGGTGTCGCGCTCGCTTTTGTCGAGCACGATCTCGCGACGATCCATGAACTGATGCAGCGCATCCTTGGCGCCGGCGATCCTGACTTTCGGCTGCGCGGTTCGCTGGCCGAGGCGATGGGCGCTCGTCCGTCACGCGATCGCCAGACCGCGGTTCTGGAGCTCGCGCGCGCCTCGCTCGCGCAATCCTTGGCGTCTGTCGATCCGGCGCGGCAGGCAAACCTGATCGAGGCGCATGCGGCGCTGACCAAGCTTTCCGCACAAGCGCCGACCTACAATTTCGATCCCGGCGTCCTCATAATGGAGATTGGCGGCTTGCTGGCCTCTGCCGCCGCGCCTAGAGCAAGAGCTCGCCCGAACTGACAGCCAGAGAAAGCCGCACGAGCCGCATGGCCGAGCCATTCTACATCACCACCGCCATCAGCTATCCCAACGGTCGCCCCCATATCGGCCACGCATACGAGGCGATTGCCGCCGACGTGATCGCACGGCACCGCAAGGCCGAGGGCTACGACGTGCGGTTCCAGACCGGGACCGACGAGCATGGCCTGAAGATGGCGCAGAAGGCCCGGGAGCTTGGCATCACTCCTGCCGACCTTGCCACGGAGATGTCCGGGTATTTCAAAGAGATGTGCGCGGCTTTGAACGTCGATTACGATGTTTTCCTACGCACCACCGAGCCGCGTCATCATGCGGCGACGCAGGAGTTATGGCGGCGCATGGAAGCTGCCGGCGACCTCTATCTAGACCGCTACGAAGGCTGGTACTCGGTTCGAGACGAAGCCTACTATGACGAAAGCGAACTGATCGTCGGCGAGGGCGGCGAGAAGCTTTCTCCGCACAACACGCCCGTCGAGTGGACCGTTGAAGAGAGCTGGTTCTTCCGGCTGTCGCGCTTTCAGGAGCCGCTTCTCGATCTCTACCGAAGCTCCGATTTCATCCGGCCCGAGAGCCGGCGCAACGAGATCATGCGTTTCGTGGAAGGCGGCTTGCGGGATTTGTCAGTCTCACGCACCAGCTTTGACTGGGGCGTGCCGGTGCCCGGCAGTGACAATCACGTGATGTACGTCTGGGTCGATGCCCTGACCAACTACCTGACAGGGCTGGGCTTTCCCGACGAGAGCGGCGATTACGCGAAGTGGTGGCCGGCTGATCTCCATCTGATCGGCAAGGACATCGTGCGGTTCCACACCGTCTACTGGCCGGCGTTCCTGATGAGTGCGGGACTGCCACTACCGAAGCAAGTCTTCGGGCATGGCTTTCTGCTCAACCGGGGACAGAAGGAATCCAAGTCACTCGGCAATGTGACCGATCCTCTAGCCTTGGCAGACCAGTTCGGTGTCGACACGCTGCGCTACTTCCTCTTGCGCGAGGTCGCGTTCGGTCAAGATGGGAGCTATTCCCCGGAAGCGATCGTGACGCGTGCCAACGCGGAGCTGGCAAATAGCTTCGGCAACCTCGCGCAGCGAACTTTGTCCATGATCTACAAGAACATGGGTGGTAAACTGGTGTCCGGTCATGAGCTTGCCGAGGCGGATGTGGCGCTGGGGGAGGCGGTTGCGCTTGGCATCACCGGCCTGCGCCGCGCCTTCCTGGACTTGGAGTTCAGCGAAGGTCTTGAAGCCTGGATGAGGGCGGTCTTTGCCTGCAACCAGTACGTCGACGAGCAGGCGCCCTGGACTCTGCGCAAGACCGATCCTGCGCGGATGGAGGCCGTGCTGATGACGCTGCTGCGCTGTGTACGGAGTCTCGCGATTGCGGTGCGTCCGGTGGTACCGAACGCCGTCGACCGGCTGCTGGACCAGATGGGCGTTGGCCACGCTCGGAACTACGACGCGCTCGCGGACATGAACTGGCTCGACACGCTCGCCGCCAGCGACTTCTGCTTGCAGCAGCCTGTCGGCGTGTTTCCGCGCCTTGAACTTCCTGAACCGGTGTCAACCGAATGACGGTCATCGATTCCCACTGCCATCTCGAATACGAAGGCCTGGTGGAGGATCGTCAGGGCGTCCTGCAGCGAGCGCGGGCGGCGGGCGTTCGCGGTTTCCTCAATATCTCGACGCGCCAGCGCGAATGGGATGCCGTGATCGCCACGGCCGAACGCGAGCCGGATGTGTGGGCAAGCGTGGGCATCCATCCGCATGAAGCGGACGCCCACGCCGACCTTGGCGAAGGCGTGCTGCTTGCGGCGGCTGCGCACCCGCGCGTCATCGGCATCGGCGAGACCGGTCTCGACTATTATTACGACAAGTCCGACCGAGAAACACAGCAGGCGCTGTTTCGCACCCATATCCGCGTATCCCGCGAGACCGGGCTGCCGATCATCATCCATACACGCGAAGCGGAAGCCGATACCACAGCGATCATCGAAGAGGAGATGGAGCAGGGGGCATTCCCCGCTCTCATCCACTGCTTCACAGCCTCGGCCGACTTCGCGAAGCGCATGCTGTCCCAAGGCCTGTCTATCTCGCTCTCTGGCATCGTAACATTCAAGAATGCCAAGGACTTGCAGGCAATCGCTGCCGAACTGCCTGCAGATCGCCTGTTGGTCGAAACCGATGCGCCGTTCCTCGCGCCTGTGCCGCATCGCGGGCGCACGTGCGAGCCTGCGTATACGATGGACACCGCGCGCTTCGTGTCGTCGCTCCGCGGCGTTTCTGTTGAAGAGCTTGGCGAAACGACGACGCGCAACTTCTTCCGATTGTTCGGGAAAGCGGCCGCGTGAAGGTGACGCTTCTCGGCAGTGGAACCTCAACGGGGGTGCCGCGGCTTGCAGGTGACGCGGGTGTCGATTGGGGTTTGTGCGATCCGCAGGAGCCCCGCAACCGCAGAACGCGCGTGTCGATCGTGGTCGAGAGCGCGGCCGGCAACCGGCTTCTCGTCGACACTCCGCCGGACCTTCGCTCCCAGCTTATCGAGCAGAACATCACGCGGCTCGATGCGGTGTTCTGGACTCACGATCACGCGGACCACTGCCATGGCATCGACGATCTTCGCCCGCTCCGATATGGCCGCGCCGGTGCGATCCCGGGCTATGCCGATGCGGAGACGACGCGGCGCCTGAAGCAGCGGTTCGGCTATGTCTTCAACGGACAGTTCGGCTACCCCTCGATCGTCGCATTGGACGACCTGGAGAGCCTTCGTGTCTGCGAAGGCTTCGGGATCGGCAACTGCCAGATGCCGCACGGACCAGTGCAATCGACGGGATATCGGTTCGATTGTGACGGAAAGTCCGTATGTTACGCAACAGACTTCAGTGAGATTACGCGAAGCATGGTCGAGCTGTTCCTTGGCTGCGACGTGCTTGTGGTCGACTGCTTGCGTCGCGAGCCGCATCCGACGCACGCGCATCTCGGGATGGCCCTGGAACTCGCCGAGGCAGTCCGTGCCGGTACAGCGGTGTTGACGCATCTCGATAAGAGCATGGATTACGCAACGCTGAGCGCGGAGCTGCCGGATCACATTCGGGTGGGCTACGATGGCCTGGTGGTGGTCGCGTGAGCGCCGTGATCGCCGCGCTGATCGGGATTGGCGCAGCGTTGATCCTGGCATTGCGGGCGCTGCGTCACCGCCGGCCGCCGGCATCCCGAATGATGCTGTATATTCTCATCTGGATCCTGGCTGCCGTCGCACTGACATTTGCGTTCGGAGCGCGGGCCGATCACACGCATCTACTGCCCTCTCATTTTACATAATATAGATTATCATCCTAACATGAGCGAAGCGCCCCATCAGCAACTCGACCGCCTCCTCGCCATCATGGCGCGGTTGCGCGATCCAGCCGATGGATGCGAATGGGATCGCCAACAGACGTTCGAGACGATCGCGCCGTACACGATCGAGGAAGCCTACGAAGTCGCGGATGCAATCGCGCGTCGAGATCTGGAAGCCCTGCGCGACGAACTCGGCGATCTTCTGCTTCAGGTCGTGTTTCACGCGCGCATGGCCGAAGAAGCCGGCATCTTCGCTTTTGCCGATGTGGCGCAGGCCATTTCCGACAAGCTGCAAGCGCGCCATCCGCACATCTTCGGAAGCGATGTCGCCATGGCGGATCAGACCGCCCGCTGGGAGACCATCAAGGCCGCCGAGCGTGACGCTCGCGGCGCCACCAGCGCTCTGGACGGCGTAGCGATCGCACTGCCGGCGCTCGTGCGTGCGGAGAAGCTGCAGAAACGGGCGGCGCGCGTGGGCTTCGACTGGCCGGACAGCGATGGCCCGCGAGCGAAAGTGCTCGAGGAACTCGACGAGTTGGAGGCCGCGAACAGCGCCGACGAGCAGATCCTCGAAGCCGGCGATCTCCTGTTCTCGGTCGTCAATCTGCTGCGCGCGAAAGGCATTGCACCCGAAGATGCGCTTCGTGCCAGCAACGCCAAGTTCGAGCGGCGATTTCAGGCCATGGAGCAGCTGGCGAAAGTCGAGGAGGCAGACTTCGCCAACCTCGACATCGATTCGCAGGAACGTCTTTGGCAGGCCGTCAAAGCCTCAGAGCGCGGAAAAACGACCTAGCTCTCGCTCAGTGAGCCTTACCTGCAAGCGAACCTGGGGGCCGCCCTCACCGGATTCCACGTCTTCCGACAACACGTCTCCTCGGGCGTGCAGAAACGCAAGCCGTTGGCCATCGCTGGCAGGCAGCACAAACGTGTAGAGGCTAGCGCCCGCGGTGAGGTGTTGGCCCACAGCGGCCAGGAGCGCCTCGCAGCCCTCGCCCGTCAGTGCCGAGATCAGCACGGTGTCGTCCGCACCGCGCTCGTCCAGGAACTGCATCAGTTCCTTGCTGCGATCGGGCGGAAGCAGGTCCCATTTGTTCCACACTTCGATGATCGGGATCGAGCGATCCCCTTCCTCTAGTGCGCCCTCCTCCTTCTCCCCAGAAATGCCGAGATCGCTCAGGACGTCCAGCACTTGGCGTTTCTGCGCTTCGGTATCGGGATTGGCAATATCGCGCACGTGGAGGATGAGATCCGCTGCGGTCACTTCCTCCAGAGTCGCGCGAAAGGCAGCGACAAGCTGCGTTGGAAGGTCGGAGATGAAGCCCACGGTGTCGGAGAGGATCGCCTTCTCCACACCCGGCAGGCGGATGGCGCGCATCGTCGGATCGAGCGTGGCGAACAGCAGGTCCTGGGCAAGAACCTCCGCCCCAGTGAGGCGGTTGAACAGCGTCGACTTGCCCGCATTGGTGTAGCCGACGAGCGCGACCACCGGCCATGGCGCCTTCTCGCGGCGCTCGCGATGAAGGCCACGCGTGCGGCGCACTTGCTCGAGTTCGCGGCGGATGCGAGCCATGCGATCGCGGATCAGCCGCCGATCGGCCTCGATCTGCGTTTCGCCGGGGCCGCCGAGGAAACCGAAACCGCCGCGTTGGCGCTCCAAGTGGGTCCAGCTGCGAACCAGTCGGCCCGCCTGGTAGTCCAGGTGCGCGAGCTCTACTTGGAGGCGACCCTCTGCCGTTGCCGCACGCTCACCGAAGATTTCGAGGATCAGGCCGGTACGATCGATAACCTTGCGCTTGAGCTTCTCTTCCAGGTTACGCTGCTGAATCGCCGACAGGGAACCGTCGACCACTACGAGCGAGGCTTCGCTCTGCTCACAAGCGGTCGCGATGTTCTGGATTTGGCCTTCGCCGAACAGCGTCGCCGCGCGCGGCTCGCGTATCGGGATGATGAAGGCATCCGCGACGACAAGACCGATGGCCAGAGCGAGCCCCTTGCCCTCGTCCAGGCGGGACTCGCTGTCGACCTCTCGATTGTTCCGCATTTGCGGGTAGACAACCAGAGCCCGCGCGCCGCGGGCCACCTCACCCTGTGCTTCTTCGTTCAAATCTTTCCTGGGGCTGGCGAAGCCGGCAAGCCGGCCTCTTTCAGTCCTCGTCCTCTTCGTGCGACTGCAGATCAACCGGCGTTACGGGTTGGATCGTCGAGACCGCGTGCTTGTAAGCCAGCTGAACATATCCCTCACGCTCGAGCAACATGCAAAACAAGTCGTACGCTGCCACACGGCCTTGCAGCATCACACCGTTAACCAGGAACATCGTGACTTGAACGCCCGCGTTGCGGATGCTCGAAAGGAACACGTCCTGCAGCAGACGCAACTTCTTCGATCCGTCGGCGGTTCCCGTGAATTGCCGCACGTCTATCGGCGTGCTGGGCATGATCGTCGAGATCGCGTGCTTGTAAACCAGCTGCGACTGGCCATCCCGGCGCAGCAGGATCGAGAAGTTGTCGAACCAGGTGACAATGCCCTGAAGCTTGACGCCCTTCACCAGGAACATGGTCACCGGCGTCTTGTTCTTGCGCAGCAGGTTCAAGAACTGATCCTGCAGGTTTTGACCCTTTGCGCCGGCCGGTGGCGGCGTCGGCTCAGGCAGCGGCGGTGCTGCGGGCTTGGGTCGAGCGGAAAGCGTACGACCGGTCATCTCGAACTCCTTCTTGTTGGCGGCCGTTTCTACGGTCCGCAATCTGGCCGGTCCCCTTGGGCTCGGCCGTTCGACTCCAGTCTAGTTTTTTGCTGCAGCGCAGTAAACGCGAAATGTGCGGCTCGGTCAGCCTTCCTCGCCTTCCAGTTCAGCATCGCGTCGGTCACTCATGCCGAGCAGCTTGAGCTTACGGTGCAATGCGGAACGCTCCATGCCGATGAAGGACGCGGTCTTTGAGATGTTTCCCGAAAAACGATGGATCTGAACGCGCAAGTACTCGCGCTCGAAACTCTCCCGCGCCTCGCGCAGCGGGGCACTCATCATCACGGAAATGCGCGAATCGCCCTGCCCGCGGCTGTTGAAGATTTCGGGCGGCAGCATGTCTGCCGCGATGCGTTGCAAACGGTCGCGCGGTGTCATGATGACGGTGCGTTCGACGACGTTGCGCAGCTGCCTGACATTGCCCGGCCACTCGTAGGCCTGGAGCGAGGTCATCGCATCCTCACCGATCTCCGGCGGCGCAACCCCCTGCTCACTGGCGTACCGGGTGAAGAAGTGCTCGACGAGCGCGGGTATGTCCTCCCGGCGATCCCGCAACGCCGGCACCGAGACAGGCACGACGTTGAGCCGATAGAAGAGGTCCTCGCGGAAGCGGCGTTCCGAGATCTCCTTCTCCAAGTCACGCGACGTGGAGGAGACGACCCGTACGTCCACCCGGATCTGGCGTGTTCCGCCAACGCGAACGAACGCCTGGTCGGTCAGGACACGCAAGATGCGCGCCTGGGTGGACAGCGGCATGTCCGCGATCTCATCGAAGTAGAGTGTGCCGCCGTCGGCCGACTCCAGCAGGCCGGGGCGGATCAGGCTGCCATCGCTCTCCTCGCCGAACAGCTCCTGCTCGAAGCGTTCGGGCGTGATCCGCGCCGAGTTCACACAGACGAAGGGGTTGCCCGCGCGCGGGCTCCATGCGTGGAGCAGCCTTGCCGCGACCTCTTTGCCAGCACCCGCAGGGCCGGTGATCAGCAGGCGGCTGCCCGTGTTGGCAACGCGCTTCAAGGTCGCGCGGACCTGGTTGATGGCGCCGCTGTTGCCGGTGAACTCTTCGGCATTCGAGAAGTCGTGGCGCAAGTGCGCGTTTTCGCGCCGCAGGCGCTGCGTCTCGGTCGCGCGGGACACGAGATGGAGCAGCTTCTCGGCTTCGAACGGCTTCTCGATGAAATCGACGGCGCCACGGCTGATCGCTGCGACGGCCGTGTCGATGTTACCGTGGCCGGAAAAGATGATCACAGGCAGTTCGGGCTCGCGCGCCTTGATCGCATCCAGCACTTCCAGGCCGTCCATCGGGCTGCCGTGCAGCCAGACGTCAAGGAGCACCAGCGATGGGCGGCGGGTGTCGACAGCGGCCAAGGCGCTCTCGCTGTCGCCTGCAGTCCGGCAGTCGTAACCCTCGTCGCTGAGGACACCGGCGACAAGCTCGCGGATGTCGCGTTCGTCATCGACGATCAGGATATCGATGGGCATAGCGTTATCTCGTCCTGCTCTTCATTCGGCGGCCTCGGAGCTTCGGTCCAGCGCCAGCGGATCGGCGGCAAAGCGCAACATCACTGTCGTGCCGCCGCCTTGCGCGGACGTGAACGTCATCTCGCCACCATGTTCCTCGACAATCTTGTTGACGATAGCGAGCCCCAGGCCCGTCCCCTTTTCTCGCGTGGTCACGTAAGGCTCGATGATGCGGTCACGATCATGCGGCAGGCCGATGCCATTGTCGCTGATGCGCACTTCGACGCCGTCAGGATGTCCCGCGACAGTGACTTCGATCCGGCCGCGGTAACCCTCGCCGGCTTCCTTCGCCTTCGCTTCGACGGCTTCAACGGCATTCTTGAGAACGTTTGTCATGGCCTGGCCGAATTGATGGCGATCACAACCGATGATCGGCATTTCGCCCGAGCTCGCGAATGAGAACGCGATGTCGGGCCGTGCGACTTCCTGCAGAAACAGCGCCTGGCGGGTGAGCGCAACAGGATCCTCTTGCCGGAAGATCGGCTTGGGAAGGCGGGCAAAAGATGAGAATTCGTCAACCATCTTACGCAGGTCGCCCACCTGGCGGATGATCGTGCGCGTAAGGTCTTCGAACAGATCGGGGTCCTGCACGATCTGCTTGCGGTACCGGCGGCTGAGACGTTCGGTGGCCAGCTGGATCGGTGTCAGCGGGTTCTTGATCTCATGGGCGATACGCCGGGCGACGTCCGACCACGCGGCTTGACGCTGGTCGAGCAGCTGGCGCGTGATGTCCTCGAAGGTAATCACATGTCCGGCGGCATCGCGCGTGATCTTCACGGCAAGGGTCAGAAGCTCGCCGTTCTTGCTGTACTGAACCACGGCGCCGGACTTTCCGCTGGCGATCAGGACTGCGATCTGCGGCGCGACCTGAGTAAGCGGCAGGCCCACGGGCGCGGGCAGCGCCTGATCCAACAGCATCTTCTGGGCGGTGCTGTTCATGAGCTGCACCGCGCCCGCTCCATCCAGCGATATGACACCGGCAGTCACGGATTCGAGCACCGCCTCGATGAAGGCGCGGCGTTCCTGGAGCTGCAGGTTGGCGCCGAGCAGCGCTTGCGTCTGCTTCTCGATCTGCCCGGTCATGCGGTTGAAGGCCCGGTTAAGCAGCCCGATTTCGTCCGCCCCCGTCCGCCCGGCCAGACGCAGAGCGAAGTTGCCGCTGCCGACGCGTCTGGCCGCGTCGACCAGTTCGTAGAGTGGCTTCACTTGTCGGTCGGCGAACCGAATGGCAAACCATACGGAGAGGCCCACGAGCGCGAGCGAGGCGATGAACAGGGCGACGTTGAAGCGAAGCTGGTAGAGCCGGGCGCGGCTCGTCAGCATCTCGTACCCTTTGACGATGTTCTCCGCGCGCTTGCCTTGGCTGAGCTCGAGCAAGTCCGATGTGCGCGCGTTGTACAAGTAGAGCCCGGAGGGCCGGTCGATCGGCAGCAGCGCCTCGATCTTGCCGGCATCGGACGTGACAACGAGAGGATCGCCCTTGTCGATCGTCTGCACGGCCCCTGCTGGAATGCGTTCGGCCGTCCAGTCTCCCCGCGGATCGACGATGGCAAGCGTGTGCAGCTTGCCGTCCTCGCCCTTCTGCAGGACGGCCGAAGCCGTCAGCTTGCGCCGATAAATCTGCTCGGCATAGAAGGCCGAGAACGCGGGACTGGTGATCGGCTCCTGCTGCAGCTCCACGTTGAAGTCCTGCGCCATCGCGAAGGACTCCTGGCTGACGTCGCGCTGGGCCTGCTCGTAGTAGCCGCGCGCCAGCTTGTTGGCGTTCTCCAGGAGCCCGCGTGAACTGTCGGAGAACCAGAACTCGACACCCGACTGGAACAAGTAGGATGCGAAGATCACCACCAGCAACGTCGGCACGGCGGCGATGATCGAGAAGATGAACACCAGGCGCACATGCATGCGACCCGTGCCGCCGCCGATGCTCTCGGCCGCGCGTCGCAACGCCATGCGCCTGCCCAGGAGCACAAGGATCGCCATGGCCGGCACGAGCGTGCCGACCAGCAGCGTCGCCGTCAGGTTGGACGACAGGAACTCGCCGCTTCTCGCGTTCGTGCGCAACGCTACCCACGTGACCGCGGTCATCGTGACGAACGCGATGACGCACGCGACTTCGACGATCGCGAAAAAGTTGGCGCGGCGTGCCGCCACTTGCATGCGCCGCCACCAGCGAGGCCAGGTCCGTTTCGTAGGCGAGGCAGAGCTCATGGTTGCAAGCTTACAACAGCACTGTGACTTTCCCGCAAGGATAAATCCACGAGCGACGTATCAGGCTCGACGAGCGAAGCGCTCCAAGTCGAGCCCCATCTCGTTAAGCCGCTTGCGCAAGGTATTGCGATTGATGCCAAGCGCTTGCGCGGCCCGCAGCTGATTGCCCCCGGTTTCCTCGAGCACTTGCGTGAAGAGTGGCCGTTCGAACGCCAGCAGGGCAGTCTCGTAAATCGCGCCGGACGGGGGACGTTCGGCCGAAAGCCAGGCACGAACGGCGTTTTCCATGTCGGGCGGCGCCGCATGGTTTGCCACGCCTCCGAGTTGCTCGTCCGGCAGCAGTGACGCAACGCTTTCGGCGTCGATCACCTCTTCGCGAGCCAGCAACGCGAGACGATAAACGAAGTTCTTCAATTCGCGCACGTTTCCGCGCCAGGGCTGCGTGCCCAGCAAGTCCGCGGCTTCGGCCGTCAGCTGCCGTCGCGGAAGGCCCTCGGCGCTCGCCAAAAGCAGGAAGTGCCGAGCGAGGGCACCGATATCGTCGCGGCGTTCGCGCAAGGGAGGCATGTGGATCGGCACGACGTTGAGACGGTAGTAGAGATCCTCGCGGAACTGCCCCGCACCGATCAACGGCTGCAGGTCCTTGTTGGTGGCGGCGACGATGCGCACGTCGAGCCGCACCTCCTCCCTCCCGCCGACCCGGCGCACGGTGCCCGATTGCAGCGCGCGCAGCAGCCGCGTCTGCGCCTGCATCGGCATGTCGCCGATCTCGTCAAGGAACAGCGTTCCCCCGGCCGCCTGCTCGAACTTGCCGATGTGCCTGGCGACAGCGCCGGTGAAGGCGCCCTTCTCGTGCCCGAACAACTCGCTCTCGATCAGCTCGGCGGGGATCGCGGCTGTGTTCACGGCGATGAACGGCCCAGCGCGGCGGTTGCCCAGCTGATGGATGGCCTCGGCGACCAACTCCTTTCCCGTGCCCGATTCGCCAAGGATCAGCACGGTGAGATCATTGCGCAGGACACGCGTGATCATCCGGAACACCGCCTGCATCGGGGCGCTACGCCCCACCAGCGGCAATGCGCCGGCAACCGGCTCTTCGCCGCTCCCCACGTTGCTTTTGGCGGTGCCGACCGCTTGCCGCACGGTCCGGGCAAGTTCGTCGATGTCGAAAGGCTTGGGGAAATACTCGAAGGCACCGGTGTCCGTGGCTCTGACAGCGGTGTCCAGGGTATTTTGAGCGGAGAGGATCACGACCGGCATACGCGGGTGCTGCTCGCGCACGGCGTTAAGCGTGTCGATCCCGTCGCCATCAGGCAACATGACATCGGTGATCAGGGCCGAAAAACGGTCTCGCGCCAGCAGGTGATCGCGCTCGGAAATGCTGTCACAGTGCGTGACGGCGAAGCCTTCGGCTTCCAGCGCAGCAGTGATGACAAGCGCGATCGAGGCGTCGTCCTCGACAAGAAGGACAGTCACGATAGCGGTTTCCTCTTGGGCATTCGCACGCGTGGTTCGCGCGCGAGCGGGAGATGCACGCGAAAGTGCGTCCACCCTCCGGCTTCGTCACGCTCATGGCTGATACGTCCGCTCATGTCGCGCACGAGCTTGCGCACGAGCGGGAGACCCAGCCCCTGCCCCGCCTTCTTGGTGGTGACGAAGGGCTCGAAGATGTGATCGCGCACTTCGGGCGGAACACCGGGGCCATTGTCGCTGACGCGCAGCTCCACGGGCAGACGAACCGACTTGCCGGAGTCGGTCGCGTGCAGTTGCAGCCCGCTGGCAAAGCGCGTGCGGATCACCACACGCCCATCCGCTCGCTTGCCGATCGCCTCGCGTGCGTTCGAGAGCAGGTTGATCAGCACTTGCACCAGGCCATCCGCATTCCCGAGCACGGCCGGAAGCGAGGGATCGAATTCTTCTTCGACCTTCAGGCTCGGGCCGTCGGCGCCCCCGGCCGCGTGAATCACGTCGATCGCCCGGCGCGCCGCTTCATGAAGGTTGCACGGTGCGACCGCAGGTGTCGTCCGACGGCTGAGGCGCTGCATCTGGTCTATGAGCGTGGCGATCCGGTCGACTTCCGCGGTGATCAGGTCGGTAAGCGCAAGGTCGCGCTCGTCCACCCGACGGGCGAGAAGCTGAGCGGCGCCGCGTATCCCGGCGAGCGGGTTCTTGATCTCGTGCGCCATGATCTCAGGGCCGCGCAGTGCCGCATTGTCCGCCCCGCGCGGCCCTGAGCCGAGCGCGTCAGTCGGCGTGTTGTCGTGGATGCTGACGACCTGCCAGCCCGGCCAGTCGGCCACGGGTGCGGCGTTGATGTCGATCCGCCGCGCGCCGCGATCCTTGACCTTGACCAGGATCTCGCGGGCCGACACCGGGGTCTCGACATCGTCGAGACGCTCGATCAGGCGCGGGTCGGATACGGTCAGGATCGCATCCAGTCGCAACCCGGCAAGTCGCCGGAAGCTCTGGCCAAGGAACTGCTCGGCAGCCGTGTTCGCGGACGCGATGCAGTGGCCCGGCTCCAGCAGCAGGACCGCGTGCGGCAAGCTGGCGAGCTGGCGATGCGCCTCGGGCAAGGCGCCTCGGCCCGCCAGGGTCACGCGGCCTTGCGCTGTCGCCACGGTTCGTAGAACTCGCCCAGCGTGCGAAGCACTTCGCCGGCATCGTCGATGAAATTGATGCGGTTGCGCAGTTCAGCCGAACCCGGCAGCCCCTTGGTGTACCAGCCAAGGTGCTTTCGCGCCATCTTGACGCCGGTATCGGTGCCGTACAGCGACAGCATGCCCTCGTAATGCTCGCAGATCAGCTCGAATTGCGCGGCGATACTGGGCGCCGCCATCGTCTCTCCGGTGCGCCACCAATGCATGACCTGCGCCAGCAACCAGGGCCGTCCATAAGCGCCGCGCCCGATCATGAGGCCGTCGGCACCCGATTGCTCGAGCGCGGTCGCGGCGTCGTCGATGCCGCAAATGTCGCCGTTGACGAGCACCGGCACGTCGACCGCTTCCTTGACGCGGCGCACGAAGCCCCAGTCGGCATTGCCCTTGTACATCTGATTGCGGGTGCGGCCGTGGACGGTGATCATCTTCGCGCCAAGGTCTTGCGCGATCCGCGCCAGTTCGGGCGCATTCAGGCTGTCATGGCACCAGCCCATCCGCATCTTCACCGTGACCGGTACATCCACAGCCTTGACGCACGCATCGATCAGCGACGCGGCGAGCTTCAGATCACGCATCAGCGCCGAGCCAGCTTCGCCGTTCACGACCTTGCGCACCGGGCAGCCCATGTTGATGTCGATGATGGCCGCGCCGCGATCGGCCGAGAGCTTGGCGGCCTCGGCCATCTGTGCCGGCTCGCAGCCGACCAGCTGCATCGAGACCGGCTCTTCGGAAAGGTCCCAGGCGGCCTTCTGGATCGACTGGCGGGTTTCCCGGATGGCCGCGGGGCTCGCGATCATCTCGGTAACATTGAGCCCCGACCCGAAGCGGCGTACCATCTTGCGAAAGGGCAAGTCGGTCACGCCGGTCATCGGCGCGAGCACGACGGGGCAGCCGATCTCGACAGGCCCCACCTGGATCGGCTTCAGCGATTGGGGCGTTGGCAGGTGGTTCATTGTTGTGCTGGGCATGCCTAAAAAACAGGCACGCGCATAGTGGATTGCCCGGAAGGCATCAAGCGATTACCGGCGCGGCGATGCCCGAGGACGCCGATGCCCTTCCCCACCATGTCGCGGCGGTGGTCGTTGCCGCGGGCCAGGGCCTGCGCGCCGGACAGCCGCTGCCCAAGCAGTTCGTGTTGTGGCGGGGGAAACCGGTCGTCCGCCATTCGGTCGAGGCGCTGCTGGCCGCGGGGGTGACGCCGATCGTCGTCGTGATCCCGGAGGGAGCCGAAGATGCGCTCGCCAAGGCGCTGGGTGATCTGTCTGCCGATGTGCGTCCGGTGGCTGGCGCAGCCTCGCGCCAGGGATCGGTTCGCGCCGGCCTGGAGGCGCTGTCCGATAGCGAGCCGCAGCGTGTGCTGATCCACGACGCCGCCCGCCCGGGACTTACGGTGGCAATGGTCCGGCGTCTTGTCGCGGCGCTCGACGCTCACCGTGGCGCGATCCCGGTGCTGCCAGTGGTCGACAGCCTGGTCGAGACCGAGGACGATCTCATGGGGGCGCCTGCGCCGCGTGAGCGACTACGCCGTGTCCAGACGCCCCAGGCCTTCCAATTCGCGTCGATCCTCGCCGCCCACCGCGCCTGGACCGGCACCCTCGATGCCGGAGACGACGCGCAAGTGGCTCGGGCTGCGGGAATACCGATCGCCCTGGTCGAAGGAGATGAAGCCTTGCACAAGCTGACCTTCGCCAGTGACTTTGAAGAGGCGCCGCCGCCCGTCCGCGTGGGCAGCGGGTACGACGTCCACCGCCTGGAGGAAGGCGAGGAGCTTTGGCTTTGCGGCGTTCGTATCGACCACGATCGCGGCCTCGCCGGCCACAGCGATGCCGACGTCGCGATCCATGCGCTTGTCGATGCCATGCTGGGAGCGATCGGGGCTGGAGATATCGGCCAGCACTTCCCGCCTTCCGATCCGCAATGGCGCGGCGCCTCCTCCGACCGCTTCCTGGCGCACGCGGCGCGGCTCGTGGGGGACGCAGGCTATCGTGTCGGCAATGTCGACCTGACAATCATCTGCGAGGCCCCCAAGATTGGTCCCCATCGCGAGGCGATGCGCGAGCGGCTCGCCGCGCTTCTCGGCGTTGACAAGGGTGTCATCGGCGTCAAGGCAACCACGACCGAGAAGCTCGGTTTCACAGGTCGCGGCGAGGGGATCGCGGCACAGGCCGTGACCAGCCTCCTGCGCACTTGAGAGGCAATGACCATGCGTAAGCTTGCAATCACCTGCACCGCGATCCTGGCGCTTGGCTCCGGAGCCGCCCAGGCCGCTCAGCCCTGCCTGACCCTGGTGGAAGCGTCCGCGCTCGCCGCCTATGCCTTGCCGAGCGCCATCACTGGCACGACCAAGCGCTGCGCGCCGACGCTCGCTCCCGGCGCTTTCCTGCGCAACGGAGGCGCTGACCTCGCCAATCGATACGCCGCGCGCAAGGCGGCGAACTGGCCGGGCGCGAAGCAGGCATTCATCAAGATCGGCGGCGTTTCCAAGGACGAGGGGATGGCGATGCTCACCGCCCTGCCCGACCCTTCGCTCCAGCAGTTGCTGGATACGATGATCGAGGGCGTGGTGGCGCAGCAAATCCCCACCGAACGCTGCGGCGAGATCGATCGGATAGTGGGCCTGCTCGCGCCGTTGCCGCCGCAGAACACGGCTGACCTGGTCGCCGTCATGCTGGGCTTGGCGGGCAAGTCGGGCAAGTCGGGCAAGGTCGACAGCGGCAAGTTCAGCATCTGCAAGAGTTCCACATGAACGCGGCCATCCTTTCCGAAGAGGTACTGGCCCTCGCCGGCCGTGTTATTGCCGAGAATATCAAGGCCGGACGCAAGGTCGCGGTGGCCGAGAGCTGCACCGGCGGCCTCGTCTGCGCCGCGCTGACCGAGATCCCTGGTTCCTCGGCCGTGCTCGACCGGGGCTTCATCACTTACTCGAATGAAGCCAAGCAGCAGATGGTCGGCGTGTCGGAAGACATCATCGACACGTTCGGTGCGGTCTCGCCTGCGACCGCATGGGCCATGGCACAAGGAGCCCTGCGCCATAGCGATGCCGACGTCGCGGTCGCCATCAGCGGCATCGCGGGACCGGGCGGTGGCAGCGAGATGAAGCCCGTCGGCACTGTCGTCTTCGCATGCGCCCATCGCAACCAGGGCGACGAGGACGTCAATGCCGAGCAGCGCCTTCTAGATGGTCCAGACCGCTCGGCGATCCGCCTTCAGGCGACGTTGGTGGCGCTCGAACTGCTGCTGCCGTAAAGATCGGCGGCACGTTCTTCGAAGGCGCCCACCATCTTGCGGAACGCGCGGTCGAAATACTGGCCCGCGATCTTCTCGAAGATCGGATTGCGGAAGGCAAAGTCCACGCAGAAGTCGATCTCGCAGCCGCCCTCGACGGGACGGAACGTCCAGCTGTTGTCGAGGTCGCGCAGCGGGCCGTCGACATAGTGGACGCGCAACTGGTCCGGGCGATGCTTCTCGACCCTCGAGGTGAACTTCTCCTTCAACGCCTTGAAGCCGACGAGCATGTCGGCGACCATCTCCGTATCGGAGTTGGACCGCACCCGTGTCGCCACCACCCAGGGCAGGAACTCGGAATAGCGGCCGACATCGGCTACGAGGTCGAACATCTGTTCGGGCGTGTACGGCATCCGCCGCGTCTCGCGAATCCCCGGCATCAGCGCGTTCCTGTGGGCGCCGCCTTGCGCAGCTGCGCTTCACGCGCCGCGCGCATCTCCGCGAAGTCCTTGCCGGCGTGATAGCTCGATCGCGTCAAGGGCGACGACGCAACTTGGAGGAAGCCCTTGGCTCGGGCGATCGCGCCATAGGCCGCAAAGGCCTGGGGCGTGACGAACTCCGCGACTTCGGCATGCTTGGGCGTCGGCCGCAGGTATTGTCCCATGGTCAGGAAGTCGATGTCGGCGCAGCGCATGTCGTCCATGACCTGGTGAACTTCGAGGCGTTGCTCGCCCAGGCCGAGCATGATCCCCGACTTGGTGAAGATCGAAGGATCGTGGCGCTTCACCTCTTCAAGCAAGCGCAGCGAGGCATAGTAACGCGCGCCGGGCCGGATCGTCGGATAGAGCCGCGGAACCGTCTCGAGGTTGTGGTTGTAGACATCGGGCCGCGCAGCGACGATGGCCTCTACCGCTGGCCGCATCTTGCCGCGAAAGTCAGGGGTCAGGATCTCGATCGTCGTCTGCGGCGTATTGCGGCGCAGGGCCTCGATCACCTTGACGAACTGACCGGCACCGCCGTCCGGCAGATCATCACGATCGACCGAGGTGATGACGATGTGCTCCAGGCCAAGCTTTGCGGCGGCTTCGGCGACGTGCGCGGGCTCGTCGGGATCGACGCGGCCAGGCATGCCGGTCTTCACGTTGCAGAATGCGCAGGCCCTGGTGCAGGTGTCGCCCAGGATCATCACCGTGGCGTGCTTCTTGGTCCAGCACTCGCCGATGTTGGGGCAGGCCGCCTCTTCGCACACCGTATTGAGCTTCAGATCGCGCATCAGTTGGCGCGTCTCGCCATAGCCCTTGGAGGTGGGTGCCTTGACACGGATCCACTCGGGCTTGCGCTGGCGCTGCTGCGGCTCGCCGGGGGGCAGCGGTGCGGAGGACAAGTCGTTCATGCCCGCCCAGATAGTCGCATGCTTCGAGCCTTGCCAGTGGCAATGTCTCACGTCATGGAGCCCGGCATGACAGACTCGACGACGCCAGCCGCCTCTCCCGTCCTCGATCACCTGATCTCCGGGTATCGCCGCTTTCGAGAGACGGGTTGGACACCGCACCGCGACCGCTGGGCGTCCTTGCGCGAAGGGCAGCAGCCGGAGGTCATGATCATCGCCTGCTCGGATAGCCGGGTGGATCCCTCGCAGATATTCGACGTCGACCCCGGTGAAATCTTCGTGGTGCGCAATGTGGCCGCCCTCGTGCCCCCGTTCGAAACCTCGCCCGGGCATCACGGTGTCTCCGCCGCCCTAGAATTCGCGGTTCAGGTGCTGGAAGTTAAGGAAGTCCTGGTCATGGGGCATGGCATGTGCGGCGGCTGCAAGGCGGCGCTGACGCAGTCCATGCGTGGCCAGGAGCTCGGCGACGGCGGCTTCGTCGCCGACTGGATTTCGCTGCTCGACGACGCGCGCAAGCCTGTAGCCGACGAGCTCGGCACCGAGGGCAGGACCGCCGAACGCGCCATGGAGCTTGCCGCGGTCCGGGTCAGCCTCGACAACCTGCTGACCTTCCCGTGGATCCGCAGGAAGGTCGAGAACGGCTCGCTGCGACTGCGCGGCGCCTTCTTCGCCATCTCGGACGGGGTCCTGCATCTCATGGACGAGCGCACGGGCGAGTTCGCGCCGGCCGACTGACTTCTCCGACCAGGCCGAAACCAAAAAAGGGCGCCTTTATCGGCGCCCTTTTCCGTTTACCAGCGGCGATCGTTTCAGCTGGCGGGAGCTGCCGACGCCGGGCCGGCAGGGTTGGTCTTGCCATTGATATAAGCAATCCACAGCTTGGCCACCGGCAGGCGCGCGCCGCTGACCTGCGCAAAGGTGCTCTTGGCGTCGGCATACTTGCCCTGATCCGCCTGGGCGATGCCGATGCGCGTCAGCACGCGGTCCTTCTCGGTCGCGGGAGCCTTCGCGAGCGCCAGCTTGTACAGCTCCTCGGCCTTGGCCGGTTGGCCGTAGTTGAGGAAGGCGTCGGCAGCGCCATTGATCGCCGCGAACGTGGCGGAGGCGGACCTTGCGTCCTTCTCGTACGATGGCAGCCCCGCGCGGTCGGCGGTCACACGGCCGCTGGCGATGCCGCGCGATTCGGCTGCATCGGCCTGGCTGAGCTTGCCCGACGAAACGCCCTGGTCGATGATCTTCAGGGTTTCGCCCGGCAGACGGCGCGGGTCGGCATCCTGGATGTAGCTCAGGTAGTCGCCACGCGTGCTCATCGCGCCGGTGCGGGCCATGAGCCGCATCATGTCGAGATCTTCCTGCGAGTTCAGGTTGCTCATCGCGCGAGTGACCTGGAAGGCAGCCGTCCAGCTCTCGACGGTCGGGTAGTATTCGGCCAGCTGGGCAGCCAGATCCACCGCAGGCCCCGCCTGCTTGGCGTCATACGCCGCCTGCAGGGCAGTGCGAATGGCGCCGTCGCTCGGCTTGGTTCCTGCAGCCTTGGCCTTGGCAATCTCCGCCTGCGCCAACTGCAGGGCGGCGCCGGAATTGTTGGTGCGCTTGTAGGCATCGGCCAGTACCTTGTCGATCAGGCCCTGGGGATCGCGATAGCCGCCATCGTATGCCAGCTTGAGATACTGAACCGCTCCCGCATAATCACCCGACTGGTAAGCCGTGACGCCCGCGAGATACTGTAGTTGCCCCAGCGTCTCGGGCTGCCCAGCGCCGCTGTCGATCATCATGACGAGACCCTTGTGCTGTTGCACGGGGTCGGACTTCAGCACGCCCACGTTGCGGGTCAATTCGCCCAGCTTCAGCTTGTCGAGCGGAGTGGAGGCCACTGCCGCTGCGGCCGAGAGCTTCGCATCCGCGCCGCCCAGGGCAGCATCGACCTGGGCCGCTGCCGGCGCCCTGGCCGCCGCGTCCTTCGCGGCGGCTGCCTGATCGCTGGCGGCCTTTACCGCCGGGTTGCTTTGCGCGGAACCGACGGCCTTGTCGATATCGGCGGCAGCGGCGGCGAACTCCTTGGAGAACGAACCCTGAGCTGCCTTCTTGGCGGCCATCGCCGGAACGGGAAGGATCGCACCGGCCAAACCGCCGGTCATGGCAACGGCAAGAGCAATACGGGAAATCAGGAACTTGCGAGCCATCTTGCGGCTTACTCCTCTCGAAATCCGCGAGCCGTTCGCATATGGCGAAGGCCCGCGTTCTGAAACCCAACGTCACATGGCGGCGAAAACCCGCCTTGGCAACCATGTGCCCGCCTTGATCGCGACCTAGGTCGCGGCCGGTGAACGCCGATTGAATGCGATTTGTTGCAAGCACCCGCCCGAGCCACTTGATCATTGCCAAATGTGGAAAAACGCACAGGCTCGTGCCGAACGATCCGCGCATGACTCGCATTCCTGAGCGCCATCGCCTAGGGCGATCATTCCGCACATCCCCTACAACTACTACGAACGACAACAACGCGTGAGCGAGGATACTGAGATTCCGGAGCCGCAGGGACCGAACTCCGAGGGCCCGGGTGGAGAGTACACCCGCGTCGACATCGTCGATGAGATGAAGACCAGCTACCTCGATTACGCGATGAGCGTGATCGTGGCGCGTGCGTTGCCTGACGTGCGCGACGGCCTGAAGCCGGTTCACCGCCGCATCCTGTTCGCCAGCCAGGAAGGCGGCTTCGTCGCCGGACGGGCTTACCGCAAGTCCGCCAAGATCGTCGGCGACGTGATGGGTAACTACCATCCGCACGGCGACAGCGCGATCTACGACGCGCTCGCTCGTATGACCCAGGACTGGTCGATGCGGGTGCCGTTGATCGACGGCCAGGGCAACTTCGGGTCGATGGACCCCGATCCGCCGGCCTCGATGCGGTACACCGAGGCGCGCCTCGCGCGTGTCGCCAACTTCCTGCTCGAAGACCTCGACAAGGATACGGTCAACTTCCAGGACAACTACGACGGCTCCCGTCAGGAGCCGCAGGTCCTGCCCGCCCGCTTTCCCAACCTGCTCGTCAACGGGGCCGGCGGTATCGCGGTCGGCATGGCGACCAATATCCCGCCGCACAATCTCGGCGAAGTGATCGATGGCTGTCTGGCCATGATGGAGAACCCGGCGATCAGCGCCGAGGAGCTCTTCGACATCATCCCCGGTCCGGATTTCCCGACTGCCCCGCTCATCCTCGGCAAGGCCGGCGCTCGCGCCGCTTACCTGACGGGACGCGGCTCGATCATCATGCGCTGCCGGCACGAGATCGAGGAAGGGCGCGGATCGAGCCGCGGCTCGCGCTCGATCGTGCTGACCTCGATCCCCTACCAGGTCGGCAAGTCCGGTCTCGTCGAGAAGATCGCCGAAGCCGCCAAGGACAAGCGGATCGAGGGCGTCTCCGACATCCGCGACGAGTCCAATCGCCTGGGCGTGCGCGTCGTGATCGACCTCAAGCGCGACGCGACGCCGGAAGTCGTGCTGAACCAGCTGTGGCGTCACACTCCGGCACAGTCGAGCTTCCCCGCCAACATGCTGGCGATCCGTGGCGGTCGGCCCGAGACCCTGTCGCTGCGCGACATCATCCAGGCCTTCATTCAGTTCCGCGAAGAGGTCATCACCCGCCGGACCAAGTTCGAGTTGAACAAGGCGCGCGACCGGGCCCATATCCTGCTCGGCCTGGTCGTGGCCGTGTCGAACCTCGACGAAGTCGTGGCGATCATCCGCAGTGCGCCCAATCCGGCGGAGGCACGCGCCCGCCTGATGGCCAAGGAATGGCCGATCGGCGACATCGCGCCCTATATCCGTCTCGTCGAGGCGATCGAGCCTAGTGCCGAGGAAACCGGGGGAACTTACCGGCTTTCCGAGATCCAGGTGCGCGCTATCCTCGATCTGCGCCTGCACCGCCTCACCGCGCTTGGCCGGGACGAGATCGGCGACGAGCTCAAGGAACTCGCGACGAAGATCGAGGAATTCCTCGCCATCCTCGCGGACCGAGTAAAGCTCCATGCTGTGATGCGCGAGGAACTGGTGGCGGTGCGAGACCAGTTCGCGACGCCGCGCCTTTCCGAGATCACCAGCGCCGCCGAAGGGATCGAGGACGAGGACCTGATCGAGCGCGACGATATGGTCGTGACTGTGACCATGGACGGCTACATCAAGCGTACGCCGCTCTCGACCTTCCGTGCGCAGAACCGTGGCGGCAAGGGCCGCGCCGGCATGGCGACGAAGGACGAGGATGTCGTCTCCGACATGTTCGTCACCTCGACGCATAACCCGGTCCTGTTCTTCTCGACCAGCGGCAAGGTCTACCGCCTGAAGGTCTGGCGTTTGCCCGAAGGCGGTCCTGCGACGCGCGGACGCCCGATCGTCAACCTCTTGCCGGCGCTCGACAAGGACGAGACGATCGCGACCGTCCTTCCGTTGCCCGAGGACGAAGGTACTTGGGGCGCGCTCCACGTGGTGTTCGCCACCGCCAAGGGCAACGTGCGCCGCAACGCCATGGATGCCTTCGCGAACATCCCCTCCAACGGCAAGTTCGCCATGCGCTTCGAGGACGAGAGCGATGACCGACTCATCGGCGTGGCCCTGCTCGGTCCCGAGGACGATGTCCTGCTCGCGACGCGCCTGGGCAAGGCGATCCGCTTCGCCGGTGATGACGTTCGCGAGTTCCAGAGCCGCACGTCCACCGGTGTCAGGGGTATGACCCTCAAGGCCGAGGACGAGGTGGTTTCGCTCTCGATCCTGCACCGCGTCGGCACCAATGCCGAGGAACGCGAGACCTATCTTCGTTACGCGCCCTGGAAAGCGGAGCGCGAGGGCGAACCTGATATGCCCGCCGATCGCTTCGCCGAATTGTCGCTTGGCGAGCAGTTCATCCTGACCGTATGCGCCAATGGCTATGGCAAGCTGTCATCGGCTTACGAATACCGGCGCACCGGCCGAGGCGGCCAGGGCATCACCAATATCGACAACATCGCTCGCAACGGCCCGGTTGTCGCCAGTTTCGCCGCGACCAAGGCCGACCAGCTGATGCTCGTTACCGACCAGGCGAAGCTGATCCGCATCGGTCTCGACAGCTTGCGCGTGATCGGTCGGGGCAGCGCCGGGGTTCGCCTATTCGATGTCGCGGCCGACGAGCACGTCGTCAGCGCCGTCCGCATCGATGAGACGGAAACGCCGGAGAACGAGGCGGAAGAGGCGGTTGTCGAGGAGATGCTGGCGCGCCGGGCGGACGACGTCGGTATCGCCACGACCATCGACCGCGACCAGCTCGACCCCAACGACGAGGATGCACCCGAGGGGGAGGACGACGAGTGACCGCGCTCGTCGCCTACAAGGTGCTCACGAGCGCGCAGATGGCCGAGCTGGAAACCGGTGTCTTCAAAGGGGCACCGGTGGACAAGGCGGACGGCTACATCCATTTGTCCACGGCCGAGCAGCTCGACGAAACCGTTGCCAAGCACTTTGCCGGCCAGCAGGACCTGCATGTCGCTGCGGTGGATCTTGAGGCCCTCGGCGGCGCGGTGAAGTGGGAGCCCTCGCGTGGCGGCGCGCTGTTTCCCCACATCTACGCCGACCTGCCGCTCTCGGCTGTGATCGCCTACAGCGCGCTGGAGCGCGACGAGGACGGCAAGGTTCGGCTACCGGTAACCGGCTGAGTGTCCGTGTCCCACCAAGTCCACATCATCGGCGGCGGCCTCGCGGGAAGCGAAGCGGCCTGGCAGCTTGCCCGGCGCGGTGTTCGGGTGCGGTTGTCGGAGATGCGCGGCACCGGAGAGCGCACGCCTGCCCACCAGACGGACGCGCTGGCCGAACTGGTCTGCTCCAATTCCTTCCGCTCTGACGACGACGAGAAGAATGCGGTCGGCTTGCTGCACCACGAGATGCGGCGCCTGGACTCGCTGGTCATGCGCGCCGCCGCCAAGGGACAGGTGCCGGCAGGCTCTGCCCTGGCGGTAGACCGGGACGTGTTCTCAGCAGAAGTCGAAGCCGCCCTTGCCGCACAACCCACGCTGGAAATCGTGCGTGAGCGGGTCGATCACGTGCCCGACACCGGTATTACCGTCGTGGCCACCGGCCCCCTCACCGCCGCCGCGCTTGCCCGAAGCATTGGCGCTGCGACCGGTGCCGACAGCCTCGCCTTCTTCGATGCGATCGCACCCATCGTCTACCGCGACACCATCGACATGGATGTGTGCTGGATGGCCTCGCGCTGGGACAAGCCTTCGAAGATGGGCGGCGAGGCCAAGGACTATATCAACTGCCCGATGGACCGCGAGCAATACCTCGCATTCCATGCCGGCCTCCTCGCGGGCGAGAAGACCTCGTTCAAGGAATGGGAGGCCAACACGCCCTACTTCGACGGTTGCATGCCGATCGAGGTCATGGCCGAGCGCGGGCTCGACACGCTGCGCTTCGGGCCGATGAAGCCGGTCGGGCTCGACAATCCGAGGACCGGCCGCTGGCCTCATGCGGTCGTCCAACTGCGGCAGGACAACAAGCTCGGCACCTTGTGGAACATGGTCGGCTTCCAGACCAAGCTGAAGCATGCCGAGCAGGTGCGCTTGTTCCGCACCATCCCCGGTCTCGAGAATGCCGAATTCGCACGCCTGGGCGGGCTGCATCGCAACACCTTCCTGAACGCGCCCGTGCTGCTCGATAGGCAGCTGCGGCTCAAGAGCGCGCCGCACGTCCGGTTCGCCGGCCAGATCACCGGCTGCGAGGGCTATGTCGAGAGTGCCGCCGTCGGCTTGCTCGTCGGCGTGATGACCGCCGGCGAGTTGTCCGGCCAGATCTGGTCGCCCCCTCCCCGCACCACGGCGCTCGGCGCCCTGCTCGCCCACATCACCGGCGACGCGGAGGCCGAGAGCTATCAGCCGATGAACATCAACTTCGGCCTCTTCCCGCCTCTGCACGAGGTCAAGAAGAAGCAGCGCAAGGAAGCCTACACAGAGCGCGCCAAGCGTGACCTGGTCGACTGGATGGGCCGGCACGCGGTACTCGCTGCCTGAGCCTCGCGCTCAGCAGCTACACTTCGGCTTGGCCTTCGGTTTGGGCGCGGTCGTCCGAAACTCGGCCGGCGAGAGCCACATGTCGTGGTTCGCATCCGCCTGCGCGAACTTGTCCGACGTGGCCGCGGCCCACTCTTCGAACGTCAGCAGGTTATTGCCATCCTTGTCGAGCTTGCGGAAGGCGGCAGTGCGCGAGGACATCAGTTCGTTGCGCGTGATACGGCCATCCCGATCGCGATCGTATCGAGCGAAGCGCTTCTGCTCGCGGCTGAGCGCGCTCGCCTCCGGCAGATCCGGTCCCTCTATGTCGCCGAGATCGGCAGTGGGCAGTTCCTCGGGGTCCTCGCTGGCAATCGGTGCGGAGGGAAGCGGTGGCGCGCTGCGCTCGACTTCGGCGCGGCCCTGCAGCCAGAACAGCCCTGCAGCCACGAACAACAGCGCCGCGACCGCGCCTAGGACGATGCGGTTCATGAAAAATGCCCCATGCCGTTAAGGCTAGCAGGGGCTCATAGGCCCAGCAATCCCACCCGCATGGCATGGAGCATGGCGCCGGGAGAAAGCGCCGGGTCGGCTTCACCCTTCAACCGCCGCCTTCGCGCCAGGGCGGCCAGAACCCGGATCGGCCGGAGTGCACGGCCAACCTTTGGCAACTCCCTAGGTTCGCGGTCGATCACCTCCATGACCGCCGTGCGCTCCTCAGGACGAGTGAGGCGCATGGCCAGGTCCTCGACGGCCCAGATCCGCCCCAGGCGGTAGGCCGCGAGTGCGTCCTGCGGCGCGCCGACGACGCTCGCCAGGCCTTCGGCCGCTCGGCCCCGCCCGGCACCGTATGCCTCCACGGCTTGCGCGCTCAGCGGCGGCGGCGTGGTAAGCGCTTCCCAACCCTCGACCAGCGAGACAAGACCATGATGTGTCCCGGCCCAGCTGCGCAAGGCGGAGAGAAGCGGCTCCCCCTCGGGCCAGTTCGCGGGGTTCTGCCCTAGCGTCTCTCGCCACCAAGCCAGCCGCAACTGGGCGAGCATCGGCTCGCGCGAGTTGCGGATAAGCCCCGCGAGGCGAGCGTCGAGCGCCAGCATCGCCAGCGTGGCGGGGCGTGCCCTTGCCGGCGCGTACGTGGTGGCCAGGCGGGCAATGGCCGGAAGGGTCTGAACAAGCGGATCGGTGTCGGCCATGCGCGGGGCATGAAGATGGCATCGGTGCTTGGCAAGCCGGCATCGGCCGCGTTGATCGCGCGTTAACCATCTAGATTACCCAAAGTGTTACGGCCAAGCGCCTATGCGGCATGCTCGATATTCCGGAGTTTGCCGCGCCGATGCCGCGCCTGACCAATCTCTTGCCCCGATGGACGACCGATCTGGTGCGTCGCCTCATGTCGGACCGCGCCGGCAACACGCTGCTGATCATCGCCGCGTCGGTCGTCCCCATGCTGGCGCTGGTGGGGGGCGGCATCGACATGGGACGGAGCTACCTGTCGCAAGCGCGCCTTCAGCAAGCCTGCGATGCCGGCGTCCTCGCCGCGCGCAAGAAGCTGGGCGCCACGGTCGTGACCGATAGCGTGCTACCCAGCGACGCCGCCACGATCGGCAACCGCTTCTTCGATTTGAACTTCAATAGCGGCGCGTACGGCACGACCAACCGCTCGTACACCATGACGCTCGGGAACGATTACTCGGTCAACGGCGTGGCCACGGCGACGGTGCCGACGACGATCATGAAGATCTTCGGGTTCGCAAGCGTGCCGGTCAACGTCAAGTGCTCGGCACAGTTCAACTACGCGAACACCGACATCATGATGGTCTTGGACACCACAGGGTCGATGAAAGACAAGGCGGTTTCCACCGATCCGAAGAGCAAGATAGATACCCTGCGCCAAGTGGTGAAGGACTTCTACACCAACATCGAATCCAAGAAGACTCAAGGTGCCCGCATCCGCTACGGCTTCGTGCCATATTCAATCAGCGTCAACGTCGGCTACCTGCTCAAGTCTTCATGGATGAAGGACACTTGGAACTACGAGACTCGTTCTGCGGTCAACACGGGGACCTCCTGGTCTCCCAACTGGAAATGGCGGTACGCCACAACCAACCAGAGCGTAAGCAACTTCAAGGGAATAACCGACAACAGCCTATACGTGGGCGGGAGCAAAACTCTTCCGTCGGGAGGTACTCCGTCGAGCCCGACTAACGAGACCGCCACCTTCAGGGGCTGCATCGAAGAACGCGGCACCTACGTGATCAACGACTACAACAACGTCGATCTAAACCGCGCGCGCGATCTCGATATCGATGCGGTACCAGACAAAACCAACCCTGATACGCAGTGGAGCCCAGTCCTTCAAGAGATCGCCTACTTGCGCGCCTATTGGGTAGATAGTTACCAAAATATTCGCGGTTCTTGGTCACCTAACTCGACTGACTACGCCGGCGATTACGTCCAGCCGGCTGACGTCTCTTCCGATGCTTGGGCTTGCCCATCCAGAGCGAGCAAACTTGCGGAGATGACGAGTTCGCAGGTGAGCAACTATGTCGATTCTCTCGTGCCCGGCGGCTTCACCTACCACGACATCGGAATGATCTGGGGAGGTCGTCTCATTTCGCCGACCGGCATTTTCGCAAGCGAGAATGGTGACGTGAACGGCCGCCCGACCATGCGCCACCTGATCTTTCTGACCGATGGTACCACCCAAACTTACGATATAGTCAATGGAGCCTATGGTGTGGAGCCGCTTTCGCGACGCCGATGGAATTCAAGCTCGCCTTACACGCTGACGCAGACAGTGGAGAAGCGTTTCACTTACGCCTGCAACGCGGTGAAGAACAAGAACATCACGGTTTGGGTGATCGGCTTCGGCACGACGGTCACGGATCTCATGAAGAACTGCGCCGGCACGAACCACTGGTTCCAGGCGAACAACGCTTCCCAGCTCTCCGCCGCCTTTGCCGCGATCGCTTCGGCCATCGGCGACTTGCGGGTCATAAAATGAGCGGGCGTGACCCACGCCTTGCCGATGACGAACGGGGCGTCGCGGTCATCGAGTTCGCCCTTCTGACCCCGGTGCTGCTCGTCATGCTCATGGGCATCTTCGACTTGTCGTATAACCTCTACACGCAGGCCCTGCTGGAAGGCGCGATCCAACAGGCCGCCCGCGCCTCCACTCTCGAGTTCGCCTCGGACAACACGAGCACGATCGACGCGGCCGTGACCAAGGTGGTGCAGGACATCGCCCCCGGCGCCACCCTCACCTTCAATCGGACCTCCTACGCCTCCTTCTCGGGCATCGGCAAACCGGAGGACTACACCGACACCAACAAGAACGGGCGCTGCGACGCAGGCGAGCCGTACGAGGACATCAACGACAACGGCATGTGGGACAGCACTCAGGGGAGTTCCGGCCAAGGCGGTTCGCGCGATGTCGTGGTCTATCAGGTCACGACCACGTACCCGCGGCCGTTTCCCTTGTGGAAGTTCCTCGGCATGAGCCCGAACTACACGCTCACCTCGAAGACCGTGCTGGCGAACCAGCCTTGGTCGAACCTTGTCGTGAACCCCACGGTGAGAAACTGCACGTGACCCTCGCCGATCTGTTCGGCCGCCTGCGCGAGCAGCGTTCCGGCATCGCGATGACCGAGTTCGCGTTGGCCACGCCGTTCCTCATGATCGCGGGCCTCGGTGGCATCGAGGTGGCGAATTACTCCGTCGCGACGATGAAGATCGGGCAAGTCGCCATCCAGATCGCCGACAACGCCTCGCGAATTGGTGATTACTCCACGCTTTCCAATCGCAAGATATACGAGAGCGACATCGACGATCTGCTGATCGGCGCCAATCTCCACGCCGGTTCGCAGATGGGGCTCTTCGCCAACGGCCGGATTATCATCAGCAGCCTGGAGTTCAACACCTCGGGCAACATGCAATACATCCATTGGCAGCGCTGCATGGGTGCCAAGCGGGTCACCTCCTCCTACGGCGTCACCGGCGACCAGTTCGCTGTCGGCATGGGGCCGACCGGCCGCGAGGTCTACGCCGGCACCAACGAGGCGGTGATGTTCGTCGAGGTGCAGTACGACTATCAGCCGCTCGTCGGATCGGCGGTGATCGGGAGGCCAACGCTCTCGTCGATCGCCTCCTTCACCGTCCGCTCCAGCCGGGACCTCACGCAGATCTACCAGACCACTCCGGCCAGCCCGGCGATGACCTGCAACAAGTACACCAGCACGCTCTCCTGACGCCCGCTGAGGCGTCAGGGGGACACGATCTTAGCGATAGCAGACCTTCTTCACTGCTTCGACGACACGGTCCGAATTGATCAGCGCCGCCTTCTCGAGGTTGGCCGCGTACGGCAGCGGCACGTCCTCGTCGCAGACCCGCAGGACCGGGGCGTCGAGGTCGTCGAAGCCCTCTTCCATGCAGATCGCGATGATCTCGGACGCGATCGAGCAGACCGGGAAGCCCTCTTCGGCGACGACCATGCGATTGGTCTTCTTGAGGCTGGCGAGCACCGCCTCCTTGTCGAGCGGGCGCAACGTGCGCAGGTCGAGCACTTCGGCCTCGATGCCCTCGCCCGCCAGCGTCTCGGCCGCCTCCAGCGCGACGCCGACCCCGATAGAGTACGAAACGATGGTCACGTCCTTGCCCTCGCGCACCACGCGTGCCTTGCCGATCGGCAGCACGTGGTCGTCCATCTCCGGCAGCTCGAAGTTGCGGCCGTAGACCAGCTCGTTCTCCAGGAACACCACCGGGTCTTCCGAGCGGATCGCCGCCTTGAGCAGCCCCTTGGCGTCCGATGCGTCATAGGGCGCGATCACGACGAGGCCCGGCACCGAGGCGTACCACGGCCCATAGTTCTGGGAGTGCTGGGCGGCCACGCGGGCAGCGGCGCCGTTGGGTCCACGGAACACGATCGGGCAGCGCATCTGGCCGCCCGACATGTAGTTGGTCTTGGCGGCCGAGTTGATGATATGGTCGATTGCCTGCATGGCGAAGTTGAAGGTCATGAACTCGACGATGGGCCTCAGGCCGCCCATCGCGGCGCCAGTGCCGATGCCGGCGAAACCGTATTCGGTGATCGGCGTGTCGATCACGCGGGTGGGGCCGAACTCCTCGAGCAGGCCTTGGGTGACTTTGTAGGCGCCCTGGTACTCGGCGACTTCCTCGCCCATCACGAAGACGCGCTCGTCGCGGCGCATCTCCTCGGCCATGGCGTCGCGCAGGGCTTCGCGCACGGTCGAGGTCTTCATGTTGACCCCGTGCGGGACTTCGGGCGCGGCTGGCTTCACTTCGCTGGCGAGCTGGGCGGTGCCGGTCTCCAGCTTGCTGTCGCCCTTGTCCGCGTCGGACTCGTCGGCCTTGAGTTGTTGTTCGGGGGCTTCGGTCTTGGGAGCCTGATCTTTTGGATCTTTGTCCACGTCGGGCTTGGAAGTTTGCGATTCGCCCGCGCCGGATTCCTCGTCCTCGCCGGAGAGCATGGCTATGACCGTGCCGACTTTCACGCCTTCGGTACCCTCGGGTACGACGATCTTGCCGATCGTACCCTCGTCCACCGCCTCGAACTCCATCGTCGCCTTGTCGGTCTCGATCTCGGCGAGGATGTCGCCCGAGGACACCTCGTCGCCTTCCTTGACCAGCCACTTGGCGAGCTTGCCCTCCTCCATCGTCGGGGAGAGCGCGGGCATCTTGAGTTCGATCGCCATCAGTAGCTCTCCACCAGCACGTCGGTGTAGAGTTCGGCCGCGTCCGGCTCGGGCGAGCTTTCGGCGAAGTCAGCCGCCTGGCCGACCACGCCGCGCACGCGCTTGTCGATGTCCTTCAAGCTTGCCTCGTTCACGCCCATCTCGATCAATTCACTCTTCGCATGTTCGATGGGATCGCGCTTCTCGCGCACCCCCTGCACTTCCTCGCGCGTGCGGTACTTGGCCGGGTCCGACATCGAGTGCCCGCGGTAGCGATAGGTGTTGAGCTCCATGAGCACCGGCCCATTGCCGCCGCGCACGTGCTCGATCGCGATCTCGGCCGCCTTGCGCACTTCGAGCACGTCCATGCCGTCGACCTGCATGCCGGGAATGCGGAACGCGGTGCCGCGGCGATAGAAATGCGTCTCGGCCGAGGAGCGCTGCACCGCCGTGCCCATCGCGTACTGGTTGTTCTCGATCACGAAGACGATCGGCAGCTTCCACAGCGAGGCCATGTTGAAGCTTTCGTAGACCTGGCCTTGGTTGGCCGCGCCGTCCCCGAAGTAGGCGAGGCACACGCCGCCGTCGCCGCGATACTTGTGCGCAAAGGCGAGGCCCGAGCCGAGCGGCACTTGAGCGCCGACGATGCCGTGGCCGCCGTAGAACCCATGCTCGACGCTGAACATGTGCATCGAGCCGCCCTTGCCCTTCGAAATGCCCGAATGGCGGCCGGTCAGCTCGGCCATGATCACCTTGGGGTCGATGCCGTAGGCCAGCATGTGGCCGTGATCGCGATAGCCGGTGATGACCGAGTCCAGTCCACCCTTCAGCGCCGACTGCAGCCCGACCGCGACCGCTTCCTGGCCGATGTAGAGGTGACAGAACCCGCCGATCAGCCCGAGCCCGTAAAGCTGGCCCGCCCTTTCCTCGAACCGGCGGATGAGCAGCATCTGCTCGTAGAAGTGCAGCAGCTCTTCCTTGGTCGCTTTGTAGCGACGGTCGGCGGCGTGCGTTTCGGCCAGGCTGCGCAGGGCGAAGTCGTCATCGGCATCCGCGTCGGCCCGAGTGGGGTCGGTGGGCGTGTTCTCGGCGTTGGGCAAATTGGCTCCCCTGGGGAAGGTTGCGAGTCAGGGGAAGGATATAGGGTCGCAGCGCGAAGAGGCAAAGCGTGCGTGCGCAAATCGCCGACCAGAGAACAATCTACTTATCGTGCA